>JAEEGH010024919.1_pt1 | contig 12036 bp, 9 predicted proteins | sample 9134181 | NCBI WGS metagenome assembly JAEEGH01 (sample SAMN16246544, study PRJNA631951) | gut metagenome | biome: gut microbiome; feature: rumen; material: DP-attached | host: Bos | place: Iran: Karaj | collected 2018-10
CCGCCATGTGGTGAGCCATGTCCTGCACGCTCATCGTCTGTTTGTAACTCACGCGGGCGTAAAGCTTGCCCGCCTGCTCGGTTTCCGAATTCTCGGCGACCTTACTCAAATAAAGTTCAATCATACTGTTTGTGTGTGTTAAAATGTGAATAAATAGGGTTAATTGTGTGTGTCTCTCAAGGTATCAGATTACCTCTTGAATGATGATACAAAGGTACGAAATAATTTCCAAACTACCAAATATTTCCGCACTTTTTTTCAAGTTTTTCTTGAAAAAAAATAACCCACCCTTATTCGGTCGTAAGGACGGGTTATTGACAGATAACCGAGGGTTATTTTCGGGTCAGAAAATACTCGCTGAAGTCCTTGCAGTCGGGGGGCAGCTGGTGGTGGACCAGCGTGGGCAGCAGCTCCTTCAGTTGCATGAAGAGCCGTTCGCCGGGCTCGTCGCGGTCGGGGAACATGTGGAGGTGAAGTGATAAGTGATGAGTGATAAGTGATAAGTGTTCGACGTCCTTGCGTTTCAGGAGGGTGGCCGAGGGGATGGCGATGGCTTTGTGACCGGCCGAGAGCATGGCCCAGCAGTCGGAGCAGCCTTCGGTGATCCACAGCGACTCGCCGGGCTTCAGCAGGTTCAGCACGGGTAGGTTGTAGATGGTGCACCTGGAGCCGCTGGGGAAGCGGAAGCGGGGAACCCCCTCCAAACCTCCCCGAGGGGAGGATTTTTTGTCCCCCGTGGGAGAGTGATTTAAAGCCTCCCCTTGGGGAGGTCTGGAGGGGGTCAGGTTGCGGTTCTGAATGCCGATCAGTTTGCCTTCGCGGTTGTAATACGGAATCTGCAGCCAGGGCACGCCCTGCTTGTCGCGCCACGAAGTCAACCGGCACCAGCGCACGACACGAGGGTCTATCCTGCGTTCGTCATAGAGAAACCGCCGCGCCTCGTCGTTCAGGAAAGGACGCTCGAAGAAGCGGGCGTAAAAAAACAGGTCTCGACCCCCTCCAAACCTCCCCGAGGGGAGGCTTTCTGAACGGGCAGTCCCTCCCCCTTGGGGGAGAAGGAGGGGGGTCCCCTCAGCCAGCCAACGGCAGGCTTCGCGGAAAGGTTTGCCGAGGTAGTGCATCACCAGGTCGATGGTGCCGCCGGATGCTCCGCAGACGAAGCAGCGGTAGCTGTTGCGGCGCACCGAGAACGACAGGCTGGCATGGTGGTCATCGTGGAACGGACAAAGGCACTTATGCCGCACGACCTGGAGTCCAAGTCGCTCTGCGACCCCCTCAATGGGCAGGTCGCGGAGCTTCTGAAGTTCTAGTCTATCCATTTTTCTTAACTCTTAACTCTTAATTCTTAACTCTTAATTCCCTTCAGGTATTCGTCTGTTTTAGTGTACAGTCCCGTCAGTTCCGAATAGGTGATGAACTTGCGGCACGTCCATTGGCGCAACTGGGCGTTGGTACCCTCCTTGCTCTTGCCAAGACTGGTGCGGAGTGCTTCCAACTGAGCCTCGTTGAAGGTGTCGGGCAGACTGTCGAGCATGTTCTTGGGGCCGCGACGCTGGGCCTCGCTCAGCAGGTCGTGATCCTTGCCAAGCATGTCGGCAAAGAGCTGCATCTTACTCCAGATGTCGTGGTAAACCAACCATTCCACCAGTTCGCCCATCGCCTTGGTCCAAGTCTGACCATTGAGCACCCACAGGATGCAACCAGCCTTCCATGCCGAGACCAGCGAGCGGTGTGACATCTCGAACAGCACGTCATCGTCGGTCAGATCGGCCAGCGTCGCCATGTCCTGAGCCAACTTATCGATTAGTTTGTTCAGGGGGCGGATGATGAAGCGGCCCTTGCAGATGTCGAGGCGGGCCAGAAACTCATCCAGCTTCTGGTAGAACTCGTCGGGGAATTTACCCAGGCGGGGTATCTTTCCATCGTAGTTGCCCCGTGGCTTCTTGTAGGAGAATACCATTCGGCCGAAAGTACCGTTCGTCAGCTCGTACTTGTAAAACTTGCGTGTGGACTCCGGATTCGACGAAATGGTGATACAGGCACGGACAATCGGGTTACCCGTCACACCGTCGGTCGTAGCACGCAAGGCACCGGTACGGGCACGGTCGTAGATGTTGCGGAGCATCAGCGATACCATCTTGTGACCACCACACAACTGGTCGGCCATCTCCACCTCAGGCAGATTGAAGTACTGCGTGCGACCACCACACGCCTCCAACGCAATCGCGTTCTTCAGGAAGGCAGGTTTGGTCGTGTCTATCGGAGGGAACCAATAAGCCACGATGGGTTCCTCGGGCTTATCCTTATTGGCGCCTTTGGTGTTCTTCAGTCTTTGCCATGCCAGGTACTTTTTTTCTTCAGCATCGTCGTGCTTGCGGAAATCACGGCAAATAGCTTCTACGATAAGTGGGAATTGGCCTTTGTTGTCGCCACTTTTCGCTACCAGATTGGCCATCATGCCCGTCGGTTCCTTCCAAGTGTTATCCGGATAGAGAAATTCCGTGCCGCTGATGTGTGCGCCAAGAACGGGGAAAAACATCGGAACGAAGGGTTCATGAGTGTCTTTTGAGGCCTGCGAGAGCAGGATTTTGATGCATTCTGTGCCCTTGCCGAGTGCCGGCATTGCGGGCGCTTTTGATTTTGAAATGTCGTATCTCATTGATTTTCTGCTTTTTAGATGAATTTGAATGGGCGGTTGTGACAGATGACAGTTGTGACAGTTGTTTTCCGAGAGGGTACCTACTCCTACTATTATATATATAACTATCTATATATCAATTAGTTATGAGTATTATTAAGGGTAATACACCCCTCGTTTTTTAATTGTCACAACTGTAACTGTCACACATTGCCCTGTTTTACCTTTTTACTTTTTTACCTTTTTACTTTTTCTCTAGCAGGCCTGTCAGTGCTTTGCGGAGTTCGCGGTACACCTCGAAGGCGTAGTTGTCGACGTTGAACATCTCGTCCGTCTTCATGGGCTTGAAGTTGGGCTTGAGCGTGCCGTCGTCACGACGCGTGATGGAGATGTACTGGCCGTTGAAGACGCGCGGGTTGCGCTTCATGGTCCAGGGCAGCGTCTCGACGAACGTGTAGTGCGCGTCGCGGCAGCGGAATTCATCGATGTCGGCATCATGGTCGCGGCGAAGCACGCCCTGATAGTCCTTGCCCGTCTTCATCGTGCGGTCGCTGTGAAGAATGGTTTTCAGGTCACAGCAGAGTTCTGTACTACGGTTCCAGCCCTGAAGCACGTCCTCAACGATGCTTCCCACGGGGCGGACCTTCTTTGAATTGTTGTTCTTAGCTTCCATTGTACTTATTTATTTTTTAGGAAGTGAACATCTGATGGCGTTTTCCAGTATTGCGGCCAGATGATTACCGGTACTGGCGGGAGCCACGCTTACGGCTTCAATCCCTTCGAATTCTGCTGCACTCATATACAAAAAAAGAATATTTGAAGCCCGAGATGGAGATTGTGAAGATTCAGCAGCAATGCCAGATTCTGGCCGGCAGCACGCAGGGCTTGAACGACACGCTGCAGGACGATGAGGTGGAAGATGGCTTTGTACCATTCTTCAACGGACTCGAATGGTAAGGCTCACACGGGGATAGGCACCCTGGGCTCACACGGGGACAGGCACCCTGTGAGGTCATAGAAAATAGAAAAGGGCTTGCTTCGCACCACGCGGAGCAGGCCTTTTTTTGTGCGAAAAAGTGCGAAAATAGTAGCCGAAAAATTTGTATATCTCAGATTTTTTTCGTACCTTTGTGTCATCGTAGAAAGGTAATCTAATACCTTGATACACACACAATTAACCCTATTTATTCACCTTTAAAACACACAACGCTATGAACAATAGTTCGTTAAAAATTCAATATACGGCCTAACGGCTAAGCCGCGCAGCCAAAGAGTTCTTTGAAAATGTGATTAATTAAAGTTTGGTTCGGTCGGTATCGGGATGCGTCAAAAATTCTTTTCGTCAGGAACGTATTGGTCATCAGCAACTTGAAGTTAGACATGGAATATTCCATTCCTCTTTCCTTCATCATGACCTTTGCCACGTTCAGCGATGCGAATGATGCGTTGAAAGCGCAGTCAAGTTTGTTCGTATCCCTTGCCTGAGAGTCCGTCAGCCCGCAGAATTGCTTGGCATCGCGAAAGCAAAATTCTATCTGGAACCTGGTTCTATAGAAGTCCAGTACCTCCTCTCCCATGAGCGAAGTGTCAGTAGAGAAGAACAGCTTATGCTTTTTGTCAGGCATGATCCAGATGACGAGACGCACCTTGCACTTCATCGCCTTTGAGTATGCTATCAGCGTGTAGGCAACACCTGGCAGGCCATCGACGAAGATAGGCAACATCCTTGACATGTCGAGCTTCTTCAGGTTGATCTTTCCGTCAATCATCTTAGGCCTTCCTCTCTTGCCAGTCCGCTCTCCCTCGTACAGATAGCACAGATGGGCGTTGTCGCGGAAGCGGCTAATAAGGTGGAAACCGTGCTTGTGGATGCCTTCATAGAAGGTGCGGGTTGAGAAGAATGCGTCGGCAACGATGAGATGTGACAGCTTCAGCAGTTCCTTATGGTATCGCTTGATGACAGCGATGTAGTGGTCTGCCAGCGTCATGTTGCGCTTCTTCAGCTCAAAGTTGCCCGGCGTCTGATGGGCACGAAGCATCATGCAGTTGTGACTGTCTATGTCTATCAGCCCCAGGCCCATAATCTCAAGCCCGTGTTTCACGGCACCTGCACAACCCGACCAGAAACGACCAATATGCGGAGTCTTCTTGCCCGCCTTGCTGATGTAGCTGGGATCAATGGCTATGGCCTTGCGACCCTCGCTGCCGAAGTACCGCAGGGCGAGAGAGACGTTGAAGCGAAGCCAGTTCAGGCTCTTCGAGCGCAAGCGTCCGAAGTTCTGACGGTAGCACTGTTCGCCGTGCCTGCCGTACTTGCCCATTTGGGTGAAATTTATCTTTCCTGGTATAACCATGTATAAAAGTAGTACCTCGATGATCACTTTCTCAAAACTTTTGCTTAACTTTGCAGCGGAGTCCACGATGGCCTCCTTGCATATGCCCGTATATTGGTCGAGTGCTTCTGATATTCTATTCATAAACTTAGTGTTGTAAGGGACTACTAAGTTACTGAAAATCAGGCACTTGGCCAAATTTTATTAGTTATATATTGTTAATGTAACTCATTGATTTTCAGATGATTAAATGTATAATTAACTAAGTATTGTATGAAGAAAAACAACAGTATTTGGGAAGTCCTTCTGAGGATTGTTATCGCAGCAGCAACGGCAGCACTGACTGCACTGGGCACCACCTCGTGCATGGGTTATGGACCATTCGACAGTCTGGCATGATGGACGATGTTCGCTTATCCCTACACTTTACGTCGGGAATTACCTGCGGCGACGAAGGGACGGTGCATAGGAGTGCCGGGAGAGGGGCTCTTCCGGGACTATGGGCAGGCGGCCGATGCCGTTCTGGAAGGCTGGCGAGATGCTGTCGAGGGTGAAGTCGTAGTAGAGGTTTTCCTCGTCGACGGTGCGGAAGTGCTGTTTGCCTTGCACGCTGTCCTTGGGTGTTTCAAAGATAACGCGCTCGATGCGTTTCTCGTCCTCTACCTTCGGCGTGCGCAAGAGGCAGTCGGCAAAGTGATAGTCGAAAACCACCGTTGAGTCGGCTATCTCGCCCATCACCACATCGTCGGCATAACCTGTCACCAGCGTATTGCTACAGCTCAAGGTCATGGGCTTCAGCTTGGTATTCACAAAATGCAGGGCATAGCCGCGATTGGCCGAGAAGGGATAGAACTGTGCCAGCGTGGTGCTCTGAACGTGGGCCTCACAGCCGAATAGTCCCAGACAGTCGCCGAAGGTGTTGCTGAGCTGACAATTATCCACAAACACCGTTGAATGACGGGCAGAAATGCCCACACCGCTGCTATTGTGAACTACCGTATTGAGAGCAAACAACGTGGTGCTGTCGCAAACGACAGCATCGACGGCATTGCGTATCTCACAGCTGATAAAGGAGTTATTTCCAGTAGCCGACGACAGCCGGATGCCACGCCATTGTCCACTGACGCGGTCGTAGGGCAGGTAGTCGAACATGCGGTCCAGACGGTCGCCCCGGAACAGACAGTTCTCTGCCGTCACGACTCCCTTGGCGTCGATGCCGGCACCATCGTGGAAGTAGAATACCGTGTTGCGCAAGGTCAGCGTGGCGCCTTCCTCGACGCGGATGCCCTGACCATAGACTATAAGGGGCACACTGGTCTCGATGGTCATGTCCTCGGTGACCACCAGGTCGGTGATTTTCTGTGCATCCCAGCTGTAGGTGCGCAGATTGACGCGCTGCTCTACCCCACTCTCGAGGGTGAAGATGAGGTTGTCCTCGACGAGTTGCGGCTCGTCGGCATGAGTCTCGCGGGTCGTAATCTCGACAAACACCAGGATGCTGTCGCCCTTGCGCACCTCGAAATCGGAACCTACGGGGTCCAGATACATGCCGTCGACATTGACGCGGTATCCCGACTGGTTGCTGCGTTCCAGACGGGCGGTGCGAATTCGGATGCCGTCGCCGCTCTCGTTTCTCACCCAGAAGACTTGCGTGGCAGAAGGCACCGTGCTGAACAACGTGTCGAACCGGACGGTGTCCTCCGAGAACGTCAGGCGGTTGCCCGAACTGGTGGTGAACGAATCGTTGTCTGTGCAAGCCGTCAGCAGCACAGCGATTATCGCGATGAAAAAGAAAAGTCGTCTTACCATACATTGATAAAACGACTTTTTGTAGGTTTTATTGTCTAGGAGGTCTAGAATAACTAGTATTTCTAGTATCTCTAGTAGAACTAGTTTTCCTAGATTACTTGAAGTAGCGCTTCAGCAGTCCAGCGAAGCCAGCACCATGACGAGCCTCGTCCTTTGCCATCTCGTGAACGGTGTCGTGGATGGCGTCGAAACCGGCAGCCTTGGCGTTCTTGGCAATGCGGAACTTGTCCTCGCAGGCACCAGCCTCGGCAGCAGCACGCTTCTCGAGATTGGTCTTCGTGTCCCAAACAACCTCACCCAGCAGCTCAGCGAAACGGCTGGCGTGGTCGGCCTCCTCGAAAGCATAGCGCCTGAAAGCCTCGGCAATCTCGGGATAGCCCTCGCGATCGGCCTGACGGGCCATCGCCAGATACATGCCTACCTCGCCACACTCACCATTGAAGTGGGCACGCAGGTCGTCAATCATCTCCTGGCTGACACCTTCGGGCTTGCCGTCGCCAATGCGGTGAACGGTGGCATAGGGGGTCTCACCCTCGTCCTTCAGTTCAGAGAACTTCGATGCGGGAGCCTTACAGATGGGGCACTTCTCGGGAGCTGCATCGCCTTCATAGATATATCCACAAACGGCGCAAATAAACTTTTTCTTCATAATCAATCCTGTGTTTGTTTAGTTAGTAAATATCATTATCTTTAAATCTCGTTTGCAAATATACGAATTAAAAATGAAACCCGCAAACTTTTTTTGCAATTTTATTGCATATCCTTTCCATATGTGGAAAAAAAGTGATACCTTTGCATCCGGAAACAGTTATAAACCAATATATGAATAAAATGATATCAGTTTATGGCATCGCATATCTTGTGTTGCTCATGTTGGTTATTGGGTTGCTTTGTATGTATCCCAAGCTGGAGCTTCACTTGTTACTAAATTCCTGGCACACAGAGTTCGAAGACACCTTCTTCAAGTATTACTCCATGTTGGCAGAAGGACCGTTATATGTCCTGGCTCTGCTCCCCATTCTTTGGAGGGAAATACAAATCACCGTCCTGTTTACCCTGAGCGAACTGACGGGAGGTGCAGTGCTGCAGGTGCTGAAACACACCTTCAGTTTCGATCGTCCTGTGTCAGCGTTCGAGCACTACGGCAACGCCATGCTGCCACTGGTGCAGGGAGTGGATATGCATCACAGCAATTCGTTCCCGTCAGGTCATGCTTCCACGTTCTTCGTATTCTTTACATGCTGTGCACTGTTTCTGGCATACAACTACAAGCAAAACCATCAGCCGGGCAATTCGAGGAAATGGTTTCTGATCAATGCGTCGATGCTGGCGCTGCTGATATTGGCTGCACTGGGGGCTTACTCGCGCATCTACCTGTCGCAGCACTTCCTGTCGGATGTCTGTGTGGGTAGCATCATCGGTTTCATGACACCATGCCTGTTTTTCTTCTTCGCCAAAGGCATGATTACAAAGATCAGTAATAAGTTGTATCAGCTGAAACGATGAAATCGCTACGTTCCCTTTCGCTCTTTATCTTTTCATGTATTGTCAGCATAGGCACCTTGTTGTGTTACAACCTGCCCTTCTTTCAATATGTAGCCAACAACAGCAATGAGAATGTGGGTGGAAAGATATTCCTGCTGGCGTCGCTGGTGGTGATCATGCTGGTGCTGAACTTCATGATGACCTATCTGGTCATGTTCCTGATGAGAATGGTGGGGCGCATCCTGCTGGCCATCCTTTCCATGATCAACGCAACGGCAGTCTATTTCATCATTACCTACAGCGTCATGATGGACCAAACAACCATTGAGAACGTGTTCAACACTCGATACTCGGAAGCCTCAGGATTCTTCAGTTGGTCGCTGTGGCTGTTCATCGCTGTCTTTGGCGTGCTGCCTGCCTTGTGGTGCCTGTTGCAACCGGTAGTCATCGGCAAGGCCAAGAAACTGGCCATCTATTGCGGGGCTTCTCTGGCCGTTGTTCTGGTGGTGGCATTGGCAAACATCGGCCAGACGCTGTGGATCAGCCAGCACGACACGGAATTGGGAGGACTGCTGCAGCCCTGGTCCTATCTGGTCAATACGGTTCGCATGATTAGCAGTCAGCACGACGAACAAGCCGAGGAAATCAAACTCCCCGACGGCAAGATTACGGACAACGAAAAGGCTGTGGTGGTGCTCGTCATCGGCGAGTCGGCCAGAAAAGCCAACTTTCAGCTCTACGGCTATCAGCGCAACACGAACCCATTGCTATCGAAACAAGACGGTCTGAAGGTGTACGAGGCTACGTCGTGTGCCACCTACACCACGGCCGGAAGCAAAGCCATTTTGGAACCGAAAAACACGGACGACCTGTATGAGCTGTTGCCCAACTACGCTTTCAGAACAGGCGTTGACGTGGCGTGGCGCACCTCGAACTGGGGCGAGCCTCCTATACACATTGACGAATATGTCACTGACGACAAGCTTGCCGAACACTATCCTGATGCGGAGGAAAAAAACTACGACGGCATACTCTTCCACGGGCTTCGCGAGCGTATCGAGTCAAGCCAGAAGGACAAGGTGCTGATTGTGCTGCATACCAGCACCAGTCACGGCCCGAAATATGCCGACAAGTATCCCAAGAAGTTCGAAGTGTTCAAGCCTGTGGCCAAGAATGTGGAAGAAGGCGAGAAGAATATCGGTATGCTGGTGAATGCCTACGACAACACCATCCTATACACCGACTTCCTGCTGGATGGACTTATCAACACTTTGCGCGCCATGACTGACTGGAAGAGCGCCATGATTTTTATTTCCGATCACGGGGAGTCGCTGGGCGAGAACAAGATGTTCATGCACGGAATGCCTATGCGACTGGCTCCCAAGGAGCAGTACGAAATACCGTTCCTGGTGTGGACTTCAGAAGGCTACAGAGACTACAAGCCAGAAGGCGAGCTGCCAGCGGTGCTGGAACAGCATTACATTTTCCACTCTGTGCTGAACCTGTTGTCGATAGAGTCACCCGCCTACGACAAAGAGTTTGATGTATATATAAAGAGGTGAGAGGTAAGAGGTAAGAAATAAACGAGGCTTGGGCAAATGCTCAAGCCTCGTTTGTTTGGAAGGAAAGGATGAATGCTTAGAGATTCAGACTCTTCTTGATAGCCTCAATCTTCTCCTCAGCAGCCTTCGAGCAGCGCTCATAATCAGCAGCGCCCTTGAAGCTGGCATCCTTCACCTCAGTATAGAATTTGATCTTAGGTTCAGTACCAGAGGGACGAACGGACACCTTTGTGCCATCTTCGCAGAACCACTGCAGCACGTTCGACTTATCGGGCATATCGAGCTTCTCGACAGTGCCGTCAGCCTTCTTGCTCTCAAGCAGCTGGAAGTCCTTCTGCAGCACAATCTTCGAACCACCGAGATCCTTGGGAGGGTTGTTGCGATAGTCGACCATCATCTGCTTGATCTCGTCGGCACCGGTCTTTCCCGGACGCACCACGTTGATGGTAATCTCCTTCGAGAATCCGTACTCCTTATAGATGTTCATGAGCAGGTCGTACAGCGTCATGCCATTGTCGCGAGCCCAGGCAGCAATCTCACAAATCAGACAGATAGCTGCGGGGGAGTCCTTATCACGAACCTTGTCGTATGGCAGGAAGCCGAACGACTCCTCACCACCACCGATGTACTTCTTCTTGCCTTCGTCAATCTTTATCTCGCGTGCAATCCACTTGAAGCCTGTGTAAACGTCACGGTACTCCACGTTGTTGCGCTTAGCGATGTCTGCAATTGTCTCTGTTGTAACGATAGTCTTTACCATGAACTCGTTGCCCTTGAGCTGTCCGAGCTTCTTCTTGTTCTCGATGATGTAGTAAGAAAGCATGAGTGCTGTCTGGTTACCATTGAGGATGCACCACTGACCCTTAGGGTCACGGCATACTACGGCAAGACGGTCAGCATCTGGGTCAGAAGCAAGAACGAGGTCAGCGTTGAGCTTGTCGCCGAGCTTCATACCGAGTGTCATAGCCTCTGAGTTCTCTGGATTTGGAGAAACGACTGTTGGGAAGTTTCCGTCAATAACCATCTGCTCCTTGACAACGTTGATGTTCTGGAAGCCCCATGTGCGGAGCGCTGCAGGGATGATTACTCGTCCTGTTCCGTGGAGTGGAGAGTAAACGATGCAGAGGTCCTTCTGACGGTTGATTACCTCCTGGTCGATGAGAGTTTCCTTTACGGCGTTGAGGTAGTCGATATCCATCTCACCACCGATAATCTTGATGAGGTCCTCGTTAGGAGTGAACTTAACCTGGTCGATAGTTACCTTGTTCACCTCGTCGATGATACCTGTATCGTGTGGAGCAAGTACCTGTGCACCATCGTCCCAATAAGCCTTGTAACCGTTGTACTCACGTGGGTTGTGGCTTGCTGTGATGTTTACACCTGCCTGTGCGCCGAGCTGACGGATGGCAAATGAAATCTCTGGTGTAGGGCGAAGGCTCTCGAAGAGGAATACCTTGATGCCGTTAGCAGAGAAGATGTCTGCTACTGTCTCTGCAAAGAGACGTGAGTTGTTACGGCAGTCGTGTCCAACAACTACGCTGATGTCCTTCTTTCCAGCGAAAGCCTTATTGATGTAGTTGGCAAAGCCCTGTGTAGCCATGCCGACGATATACTTGTTCATACGGTTTGTACCTGCGCCCATGATACCACGGAGACCGCCTGTACCGAACTCGAGATTCTGATAGAAAGCGTCGATGAGTGCTGACTTATCCTCGTTGTCGAGGAGAGCCTTTACTTCTGCCTGAGTGTCAGCATCGAATGCTGGTGAGAGCCACTTCTGTGCCTCTGCTGTACACTTCTGTATTAACTGTTCGTCCATAAATCCTTAGTGTTTATAGTGAATTTTATTTTGTTATTTTTAATCAATTAGTGGGCAAATATAAGATTTCTTTTTGAAACGAGGAAGAAAGAAAGGATTTTTTTTATCGTTCCTTACTTTTTAGGAGTTAACCGAAGTTAGCTGGAGTTAATGGGAGTTAACGGACGAATGTCTGTTCGTGCTTGCGACACAGGAACGTAAAGGAACGAAAATTTAGAAAATTAAAGAAAATTTCTAATTTTATCTGTACCATCAGATTTTCCGGTCTTAGAAAAAAGAAGAATTATTTTCTTTAATTTTCTAAATTTTCGTTCTCTCTTATACTTCGTGTTTGAAACCAAAAGTATCGTCCGTTAACTCCTTTTAACTACCTGTTAACTTCCATTAACT
>JAEEGH010024925.1_pt1 | contig 12035 bp, 9 predicted proteins | sample 9134181 | NCBI WGS metagenome assembly JAEEGH01 (sample SAMN16246544, study PRJNA631951) | gut metagenome | biome: gut microbiome; feature: rumen; material: DP-attached | host: Bos | place: Iran: Karaj | collected 2018-10
ATATGAGCAAAATGTTGCGTGACCTTCAGAAAATGCAGAGCAAGATGATGAAGGCCCAGAGCGACCTCAAGGCACAAAGTTTCGAAGCCGAAGCCGGCGGCGGAATGGTGAAGGTCGCCATGAACGGTAAGGGTGTTGTCACCATGATCAAGATTAACCCCGATGCCGTCGACAAGGACGACGTGGAAGCTCTCGAAGACCTGCTCATGGCCGCCATCAACGCTGCCGTCAAGAAGAAAGACGAAGCCACCCAGGAAAGCATCAGCGGCATTACCGGCGGCATGAAAATCCCCGGTCTGATGTAGCCAAAATTACACAAATGTTCACCGCAACAGTCTGTCCCTCCGGCAGACTGTTTTTCGTCCCCAAATAAATGCAATTCATCACCTAAAAGCCCCTGTCGCCCTTTTATATAGCGCAACATTTTTTTACATTTGCAGCGCAAAAAAGTGTATATAGGAGTAAGAATGCCCAGGCATTTAGCAGCATTATCGGCTATGGCATTGAGCCTCGCAGCCCCGCAATGGGCGGGTGCTACAACCTACACGCGCGACGAAGCCGTCAAAATAGCCCTTGAAAAGTCCTCGGACGTCAAAACTGCCGAAGAAGAAGTCATTTCGGCAAATTCCCAAGTAGATGCCGGTTACGGCAACGCCCTCCCGTCAATCGACCTTGACGCTACCATCACCCGTATTTTCGGTCTGGACGATGTCAAGAAGATTTCCCCAGCAACAGATGCTTTGAAATATACCCAAAGCCAACAAGACGAAGGTAGCGAGCCTAGTCCCTACGACTACACACTCGCAGGAGCGCTTGATGGCTTTGCAAACCAAATGGCAAAACAGGGATACCGCTGGCAGTCTTCTGTCGGCCTTACCGCCACCCAGATCCTTTACGCCCAGGGCAAGGTCGGCACGGGTATCGAAATCGCCAAGGCCTACAAGCACGTCAAGGAAGTCAACCTGGAAAACACCAAGGCAACCATCCGTTACGATGTCGAAAACGCCTTCGACCAGCTCATTTACCTTGATTCGGCCATTACCATTCTCCACGAATCCAAGGACTTGCTCCAGGAAAACCTGAACTTCGTGGAACAGTCGCTCAAGAGCGGCCTTGCCACCGAACTCGACCTGATCCGCGTCCAGCTTTCCATGGACCAGTTGAACTCCAAGATTAACAGCACCGAAAAGAGCCGTGTCCTCGCCCGTAACGCCCTTTTGAATACGATGGGCCTCGAATGGGATTCCGAAGTCCAGTTCAAGGGAGACCTCCGTGACCCGGCAGAAGGCTTCACCTACCCCGACACCTCCATGTCGAACGTGAAAAAGCGCCGCAAGGAGCTGGTGATGCTCGAATCCACCGAAGAAATGCTCAACAAGAACGTCTCGATTGAACAAGGTGGCTACAAGCCCACCATCGTACTCCTTGGCGGTCTCAAGTACACCAACAACAAAAATCACTTTTACCAGTGGGACGCACCGGACTGGGATGAAAACATCAACAAGTACGTGGCTTTGAACCTGACCTTGAACCTTTTCAACGGCATGAAGACCAAGGAAGCCGTGGTCCAGGCGAAGTCGAACCTGCGCAGTACCCAAATCAAGAAGGAAACCGCCGAACGCGGCTTCCGCATGCAGATTGAATCCTGCGCCAACACGCTCGAAGACGCTAACTCGCAAATCGAAATTGCAAAGCGCCAAATCGATCTTGCACAAAAGAATTATGACCTGACGAATGCGGCCTACAAAATTGGACGCGAAACGCAGCTGAACCTTCTTACTGCAGAGAACAGCCTCCGCACAGCAAAGCTCGACTATATGTCGGCTATCGTCGAATGGAACAAGGCCTACAACGCGCTTCTCCAGGCCACCGGTGAATATTAATAAGAAGAGGAAAGAATGAATAAGACACTCAAAACCCTCCTGACCCTCGCCACAGCATCTATGCTCCTCGTTGCCTGTAACCAAAAGGACGAGGCCAAGAACAACGAACCCAAGAAAGCCTCTACCATCGAAGAAATCCAGAAGGAAAAAGGCAAGCCGGCCCGCGTGGTAAAGGCCGCTAAAGCAAAGCTTACCGATGTGCGCAAATACAGCGGCACCATCGAAGGGATGAACCAGAACAGTGCCATTTGCAAGATGGGCGACCCCATCGCAAAGATTAACGTCCAGGTCGGTTCCTCCGTACAAAAGGACCAGGTTCTCGCCGAATACCTCTACACCGGCGACAACACCCAGTACCAGCAGGCCCAGGAACAAATCGCGGTGCTTGAAAAGGCAACGGAACGCATGCGCGAAGTCTACCAGAAGGGCGGAATCAGCCAGCAGGATATGGACGCCCAGGAAATGCAGCTCAAGGTCGCCAAGATGAACCTCGAAGCAGCCCGCCGCGCCACCTTAATTCTCGCCCCCGAAGCAGGTGTGGTGACCGAGCTCAAGTTCCAGGTCGGTCAAACCCCCGGAGTCGGCGCCAGGTTCGCAACGATCGCCAAGCTGAACAAGGTTATCCTCAAGCTGAACGTCACAAGCCAGGATATCGGCTACTTCAAGAAGGGTGCTTCCGCGACCGTGACCGTCGCCGGAGAAACACTCAAGGGAAAAGTCACGCTCATTCCTCTTGCCGCAGACCCTGTCACCCGTTTCTTCCCCGTCGAAGTGACCTTCGACAACAAGGGTAAAAAGCTCCTGCCCGGTATGTATGTTTCCGCCGAACTCGATGCTCGCCAGGTTGAAGGCATCGTGGTTCCCGTCGAAGCAATCGTCTACCGAAACGGTCTGAACGCCATCTGGACCGTCGATGCCGAAGGCAAGGCTCTCCGCAAGATCGTGAAACTGGGTGTACAGACCAAGGACGATGTGCAGATTATCGATGGCCTCGAAGGAGACGAAACCATCATTGTCGAAGGCCAGTCCAAGATGAACGACGGCGACAAGGTTCTGATCGTCGAATAGGAGTTTTGCTGAATGATTAAGGCCAGTATCTATAAACCGATTACCATGCTCATGGTCATCTTGACCGTGGTGGTTTTCGGTCTCTATACCTACAGCATGATGGTGGTCGACCTGATGCCGAAATTCGACGTCCCCGTGGTCACCGGTACAATCGTGTATCCGGGCGCAAACCCCGAAGAAATCGAAACAACCATCATCAAGCCCATCGAAGAACAGGTGGAATTGGTGGACGGCATCGACTACGTGCAGTCCATCTGCCTTGAAAACTACGGTATCGTGATCGCCATGTTCAACATGGGTATCAACGTGGACGTGGCAGCAAACGATGTGCGTTCCAAGATTGAACTTGCGGCAGCCGATTTCCCCGATGCCGTTGAAGCCCCGATTATCTCGAAAGTGGACATCAACGGTGCCGCCATCATGGCTATTTCCTTTACCGGACCGCTCAACTCTACGGAACTCCGCCAGAAAGTCGAAGACGAAATCGAACCGCTATTCACCTCTGTTCCCGGCGTGGCAAGCGTAGACCTTTTCGGTGGTACCACGCGCCAGATTTCGATTGAACTCGACAAGGACAAGATGATTGACCGCAATGTGGATATTGCGACCATCATGGGAATTTTCGGACAAGCAAACGTGAACAACCCCGTGGGTGAAGTCATCGGCAAACACAAGAATACGACCGTTCGTACCGCCGGTAAATTCACGAGCCTCGACGAAATGCGCGACATGGATATCCCGACCGCAAAGGGTGTCATCAAGCTTTCTGAAATCGCCGATGTCAAGGACACCGTCGAAACGATTACATCCGCTTCCCGCTTCAACGGAACAAACTCCGTATCGCTCGACATTAAGAAGCGTTCCGACGCTAACGTGGTGGAAGTTTCCAAGGGCGTTATCAAGCGCATGAACGAAATCCAGAAGACTCTCCCCGAAGGATTCGAGCTCCATCTGGTGTACGACAAGTCCGAAGCGGTGAACGAAGCTATCGATAACGTGATCCAGAACATCATCATCGCTATCGGTCTTACTTCTATCTTGCTGCTCCTGTTCCTGGGCAAGTTCTCGACGATGATTATCGCCGCCATCACGATGCCGATTTCCGTGATTGGTGCATTCACCCTGATGTACTTTGCAGGATTCGGTATCAACATGATGTCCCTCATGGCACTGTCAAGTTCCGTGGGTCTATTGGTGACGAACTCCATCGTGGTGCTTGAAAACATCAACGAAAAGCTGAAGCTCGGGCTGGACCCGAAAGAAGCTGCCTACAGGGGCACCTCCGAAATCATGGTCGCCATCATGGCTTCAACGCTCACAAACGTCTGCGTGTTCGTGCCAATTGCCTTCATGAAATCCATCGCGGGTATCTTCTTTAGGACATTCGGCCTTACCATGGTGTTTGCTACGTTCGTGTCGCTCCTGGTGACCTTCACCTTGACACCGCTTATGGCGGCCTACCTGTTCAAGGGCAAGAAAAAGGACGAAAACGGCAACATCATCGAAGAAAAGCCGGGCATCATTTCGCGCCTGCTGGGACTGTTCCCCAAATTCTTGAACGGTGTCCGCTTTGTTTACCTCAAGACACTTTCGTTCTGTCTTTCGATTCCCGGTGTGCTTTTCCAGGTGGTCGCCCTTGTCGCAGGAATTTTCTTCGTGGGAATTCTCGCCAAGAACTTCCTCACGGTCGAAGTGATGCCGAAGCAGGACCAGGGCATGATTTCTGTGAAAGTTGAAATGCCTGTGGGAACCAACATCGAGACCACCGACAGCGTGGCCCATATCATCGAAAGCCGTATCAAGGATGTCCCCGAAATTGTGCACTACAGCATGAACGTGGGCGGAACCAGCAACAACGGCGGTTCCGTAAACCAGGCCACCATGCGCGTGAAACTCTTGAAGGACTGGGAAGGCCGTACCCGCAGCACCGACCAAATCGTCGACTCATTGCGCCCTTACCTAGCCGACATTCCTGACGCATTCATTTCTATCAAGTCCACCTCCGCCTCCGAAATGAGCAACAACTCCGCCGGCGACGTGGTGCTCGAAGTGAGCGGCCTGCATGCCGACTCCGTGGTGAAGGCATCCGAAATCGTGATGGATAAAATCAGGGAAACCATCGACGGTATTGTTGACGTGAAGATGAGCTACGAAGCAGGTAAGCCCGAAATTCGCCTTATTCCGAACCGTCAGGCACTCGCCGACTACGGCGTGACCCTCAAGACAGTCGCTACCTACAACTATATCGCAGTGAGTGGCTACGAAGCGGGCCAGTTCACCGATGACGGCGAAGAATACGACGTGTACGTGCGCATGCAGGAAAAGGACCGTCAGAGTCACGGCGACATTGAATCCTTGCCGATCAAGACTCCGAAGGGCTACGTGAACGCAAGCGAACTCTTCCATATCGAAGACGGTGCAGGCCCGACGCGTATTGACCGCAAGCGCAAGATGAGACGTGTGGACGTTTCGATGAACCTGCTGCCTGGACACACCACCGGTGAAATCATGGGCAAGGTCGGAGCGCTCGCTGCAGAAATGAAGGACCAGGTTCCCGAAGGTATTTCGTTCGGCTTTGGCGGTAACGCCGATATGCAGAACGACATGGTGGACGAATTCAAGACCGCCATCCTGATGGCCATCATCCTCACCTACATTTTGCTGATTGCACTTCTCGAAAGCTTCGCCCAGCCGTTCATCATCATGACAACGATCCCGATGGGTGCTATCGGCGTGGTTCTTTCGCTTATCTTTACCGGCAAGGCTCTTTCGATGATTGCCCTCATGGCTATCGTGATGCTTATCGGTGTGGTGGTGAACAACGCTATTCTACTCCTTGACGAAGCAAACCGACTGCTCCGAAGTGGCGCTATGGGACGGCGTTCTGCCATCATGACTGCAGGCAAGACGAAGTTCCAGCCGATTGTGCTTGCAACATTCGCCTCTGTGGTGGCTCAGCTTCCGCTGGCGTTTGCCCTCGGTGGTAACGTGGCCGCCATGACCCAGCCGATGGGTATTGCCTCTGTGGGTGGCTTGATTGTGTCCGCCATTCTGACCATGTACCTGGTGCCGACCTTCTTCTGGCTCCCGAACGCCATTACAAGCAAGGTAAAGAGCAAGGCGAACAAGATTATCGCCAAGCGTCGTCGTAGCAAGGAATAGCCTTTAGACAATAGAGAGAGAAACAAGTCCCAGCAGTATGCCGGGACTTTTTACTATATTCTGACCTATGAAAATTTCCGACCGGACATTGGGCTATATTTCGCTCGTGGCGCTTATCGGCCTTTTTGCGTTTATCGCCTACTGCATGTGGGATGCTCATCACGAAGCCAAGACCATCATCCAGGTCGATTTCGACGACTTAGGTTCACTGCAACCCGAAGACCAGGTAACCATCCGTGGCTACACTGTCGGAACAATTGGAAAGGTCCAGTGGCTCGGCGACCGGGCCCGCGTCCAGATCAAGTTCAACCAGCCTATAGTCATCCGCGAAGGCACCCAGTTCAACAACATTAACTACGCCATTATGGGACAGCGCGGCATCGAGGTGATTCCCTCAAAAACAGGCAAAGTCCTCCCCGATGACTATATCCACCAGGGGCATTTTGAGCCAGGCCTTGCCGAAGCTTTACGCCAGATTGAAATGGTCAACGAGCAGATTACCTCTATCCGAGAATTAGTCCTCTTGGTCATCAAGGGAGACTCGACGCATCAACCGGCAAGCCAGATATTCGAAGAAATGCTAACCAACATTGAATCGGCCCTGCAAAACACCGAACAGACTCTAAGAACGCTGCAGCCCACTCTCAACAGCCTCTTCTTGCAAATCAATTCGGCGAGTGCGAATATCACCGAAGCTTCTTTGCAGGCGGACTCCGCCATCCGCAGCATCACCGAAGCCGTTAATGCAAAAATGCAACTTGCCGAAAGCGCCTTAAAGACCATTTCGGACGGAGCGCAAAAGACAAACGACCTTATCGCCCAAATCGAGACACACTCCCTGTATAGCAAGGTTCTATACTCCTCCGAAACAGTGGACAAGGTAAACGAGCTCGTGTTCAAGCTCAACGAACTCGTGCGTGCCATCGACACCAAGGGCATCAAGATGCTTGACGAAAACGGCAACCCGATCAAGCCGTTCACCTGGAAGAACCTGAACATCATCGGTAAGACAGCCCGCGAAAAAGCGCGCGAACGCAGCGAAAAGGGCGAAGCCCTCCCCGAATAAAGATGGACCTGAGTAACCTACCCAAGATGGGACCGAAGAGCCTGGAAGCCTTCAAGGCGGCAGGCATCGTATCACTCGCTGATTTTTTATACAACATCCCGCGTACTTACCTGGACCAGACCAAGGTGACGCCCATCGGCAACCTGCACGTAGGAGAACGCGCCGTCGTTATAGGAACCATCCAAAGAGGAGGAATCCTGCGGGGGCGTTCTAGCCGCTTTGTAGCGACACTCACCGACGGCACAGGAGAAATCACGCTGACATTTTTCAAGGGAGCCTCGTACCAGAGCAGGCGGCTTCAACCCGGTACACGATGGCTTGCAACAGGCATCGTAGGCGAATATCGCGGATTGCAGATGACGCACCCCGATATGCAGCCGATGGATTCGGACGAGCAGTTCAACGGGCAGATACTGCCGGTGTATTCCATGACCGAGGCAATGACCAAGGCACGCATCACGCAGAAGTCTCTACGCAACTGGTACAGCGTAATCTTCCACTTTCCCGCCCTTACTTTATCTGGAATCTGTCCCAGGGAACTGACGGACTATCTGCATTTCAATCCGGTCCTGAAGAATCTCGCCGTCTTGCACAAGCCCGCCGATTTTGAATCCATTCGCAAGTCGAAATTTGAACTTAAAATTCTGGAACTCCTCCCCTTCTGTCTGCGCATGATCAAGCGTCGCGAGAACCAGAAAATTCGCGGACACGAAAGACAAATTGACCTGGGACAGGTGATGCTCGCCAAGTCCCGCTTGCCATTTAGCCTGACAGGCGGACAAGATGCAGCACTCAACCGAATCATCGACGGTTTGAACGGGAAAAAACAGTTCCACGCCTTGTTGCAAGGAGACGTGGGGTGCGGCAAGACGGTTGTTGCGATGCTTTCGATGCTAGCCGTGTGCGGTGCCGGCGAGCAATGCGCTCTGATGGTACCGACCGATATTCTGGCTCGACAGCATTTTAAGCAGATGAAGCCGTTCTTCGAAGCGGCTGGAATGCGCGTTCAACTGTTGGTCGGGGCTACCCCCGCCGCCGAAAAGCGTCAGATTCTGGGCGAATTGCAAATGGGGCTTTGCCAAGCCGTCATCGGAACGCACGCCCTGTTTTCCAAGGACGTTACATTTGCAAAACTCGGATTCGTGATTATCGACGAACAGCACCGCTTTGGCGTGAACCAGCGCGAAGCTTTGCTCTCTAAAGGCGAATACCCCGACATGCTCGTGATGAGCGCGACGCCCATTCCGCGAAGCCTCGCCATGACTCTCTATGGTGACTTGCAGGTAATTTCAATCAAGGAAAAGCCTGCCGGAAGAAAACCCGTCAAGACACGACTCGTGAGCCCCGACAAGCGAAACGATATGAAGAAGTTTATCTGTAACGAGGCTAAAGGCGGGAACCTCTGTTACTGGATTGTAAGCCGAGTCGGAAGCGACGACGAAGGAAACGCGCGAAGCGTCGAGGACGTGGTGCAGGAACTGCGAGCATTCGACCCGTCGGTTGTCGTGGAAGGCATTCACGGGCAGATGGACGAAGAGGAACGCGACGGAATTTTAAAGCGATTCGCTGCAGGGAAAGTCCATATCTTAGTGGCGACGACGGTAATTGAAGTTGGCGTTAATGTTCCCGAGGCAAACATCATGGCGATCGACCAGCCCGAACGATTCGGGCTGGCACAGCTGCACCAGCTGCGCGGGCGTGTTGGTCGCGGCGACGTACAGGCGTGGTGTTTCCTGATGCTTCCGGAAGATGCATCCGCGGACAACACGCTCGATCGCCTTACCCAGTTCAGCCACACCGACGACGGCTTTGAAATCGCCGAACTCGACTTACAGACTCGCGGAGCGGGCAACCTCGAAGGCAACGAGCAGAGCGGCAGTTGGGTGTTCCGCTGGTTTGACTGGATACATGACCAAGAACTTATCGCCGAAACCCTGCAGATGGCCGAAAACATCTTGAAGGATAAAGACACCTTCGACGAGGATGCCCGCGAAAAAATCCAGCTCTGGTACAGCGAAAAGAAATCCGCGAACGAAGACGGCGTGCATTAATTACTAAATTTGGACCATGAATTTCAAGGACCGCATTATCCGCGCTACGGGCAAAAAGACGCCCTTCCGCCTGATTGTCGTCGACTTGACCGCGACGATGAACGAAATCGGCAAAAAGCATAACGCACAGGGTTTCGCCCTCAAGCTCCTCGCCGAAAACTCCATCGCAAGCATTTTCTTGAGCGCCTCGCTCAAGTTCCCGGGCACCGTGAGCTTTACCACCCGATTCTCGGGCGAAATCACGCTGGTGCAGTCGGATTCCACGCCGCAGGGCCTGGTGCGAGCCATGATTCCGCAGCCGGAACTCCAGGCCGTAGGTGGTAACGAACCCGCCCTCATTCCGCAGAGCGTGCGCGTCGTCAAGCTGAACGAACAGGGTAAGCGCGTCCACGAAAGCATTATCGAGGCTCCCGCCGTATCCATGGGCCAGAACCTCGCCACCTACCTTTTGCAGTCCGAACAGATCCGCTCGGCCGTAGGTATCGAAGCCGCATTCAATAAAGAAGACCCGAGCAAGCTCGACTACGCCGCCGGTTTCTACATCGAAGCCTTCCCCGACCTCGAAGACAAGGACATCAACCTGATCGAAGTCATCATCCAGAACTTGCCGAAGTTCTGCGACATGAACACGCCCGAAGGCTTTGACCTGGACGAGCTCCTGGACCAGCTGCGTGGCCCCTACGAAATTGATATCGTGAAAGAAATCGACCCCAAGGCCTACTGCCCCTGCAGCCGCGAACGCACCGTGGCAACGCTTGCAACGCTCCCGCTCAAGGACTTGCAGGATCTCGAAAAAGAAGGCAAGGACCTCGAAGTGATTTGCGACTTCTGCCGCACCCCGTACCAGATTACGCTTGCGGATTTGCGCTCCATCATCAACGAACGAAAGAAATAGCCCTATGTTTACCAAGCAATGTGTCGTTACCCTGGACCTTGAAGGTGTCCTCGCCCCTGAAATCTGGATCGCCGTCGCCGAAAAGACCGGCATCAAGGACCTGCGCCTGACTACGCGCGACATTCCCGACTACGACGTGCTCATGAAGGGCCGCATCAAGATTCTCGAACGCGAAGGCATCAAGCTTTCGGACATCCAGAACGTGATTGCAAACCTCGGACTTCTCGACGGCGCACGCGACTTTATGGACAAGCTCCGCGACGAAGCCCAGGTGATTATTCTTTCGGACACATTCCAGGAATTCGCCTACCCCATCATGAAGAATCTCGGTTTCCCGACTATCTTCTGCCACAACCTGGAAGTCAAAAACGATATGATCAAGGGTTACCACCTGCGTCTCAACGACCAGAAGACAAAGGTCGTGAAGCACCTGCAAGACCTCAACTTCAAGGTGTTCGCGAGTGGTGATTCCTTCAACGACACGGGCATGCTCAAGCAGGCTGACAAAGGCTGCTTCTTCTGCGCGCCGGACTCCATCGTCGCCCAGTTCCCGCAGCTGGATTCCACCAAGACCTACGCCGAGCTCCTGGAAAAGTTCCACCAGTTCCAGGCAACGCTGTAATTAAATACAATTACGACCAACGCCTTATTTAGGCAGACAAAATGCACCCGTTTTCGGGTGCATTGTTTTATATTTAGGACAAACAAAAAGGAGAACTTATGAAGCTGTATACAACCGACTTTATCACCGGCAAAGAAATCGAGACTCTTCAGATGGTGCGCGGGAGCGTTGTCTTTAGCAAGAACGTGGTACGCGACGTATTTGCAGGACTCAAGACACTTGTGGGTGGCGAAATCGCCGGTTACACCGAAATGCTGAACGACGCCCGCCAAATTGCTATTGAGCGAATGGAAAACCAGGCCGGAATCATCGGTGCAGACGCTATCGTGAATGTGCGCTTCGCCACCGCCTCGGTGATGGCAGGCTCCGCAGAAATCATTGCCTACGGAACCGCCGTCAAATTCAAGAAGTAAAGGAGATCCCGGACCAAGTCCGGGATGACACTCGGGTTACTTTCCCGCAATTTCCTTAGCCTTCGCCTCGATTTCGGCGATGGCTTTTTTGCGTCCTTCGGCAGAGTCTTCGTTGTTCAGCACGAGGTTCACGAACACGGAGCCCGCGACCACGGCATACACGTGCTTGCAGAGCACCTTGGACTGTTCGCCGTTACGGATACCGAAGCCGCCGAGTACTTTTGCGCCACCCTTACCGACCGTGTCGATAAAGTCGAGTGTTGCCTGGTCAATGGTAGTTTCGCTACCGGTCGTACCCGCGCGGAGTGCTGCGTAAATGTACTTAAAGCCCTTGGAAGCCATCGTTTCGAGGCGTTCCTTGGTCATGCTGGGGGCCGCCACCGGAATGTTTTCGAGGCCATGCTTCTTGCAAGCTTCGGTCAGGCCTTCGTCGCCGTCGAACGGCAAGTCCGGAATGATGCAAGCGGATACGCCAGCGTCCTTACACATCTTGACGAAGTTTTCAATGCCCGGCGTAAAGGCGAGGGAACCATAAGTCATGATGTAGATGGGCGTTTCAGGGTGGCGTTCGTGAATTTTCTTCACGATTTCAAGACCCTGCTTGGTGGAATAGCCCTTATCGAGAGCGATGGTCGAAGCCGTCTGAATGGCCGGACCGTCAGCGCTCGGGTCGCTGAAGGCAAGCTGGATTTCAAGGATGTTCGCACCACCCTTCACAAGAGCGTCGGCGATGGCGATAGAAGTTTCTGCGTCAGGAAAACCCGCAATAAGATGAGACATTAAATTCATGGTGATTACTTCCTTGTCATAATTTCGGCGTCGTGGATGTCTTCGTTGTTTTCGAGGCGAACAAGTTCGGCCTTCAGGAATTCCTT
>JAEEGH010024928.1_pt1 | contig 12035 bp, 9 predicted proteins | sample 9134181 | NCBI WGS metagenome assembly JAEEGH01 (sample SAMN16246544, study PRJNA631951) | gut metagenome | biome: gut microbiome; feature: rumen; material: DP-attached | host: Bos | place: Iran: Karaj | collected 2018-10
TTTTTCGCAGGGATGTCCAAAGCTGCCAGGGGCTCGTCCATGAGAAGAATGTCGGGCTTGGCAAGAAGGACGGATGCGATTGCAAGGCGCTTTTTCATACCGCCTGACATACGCTTGACCTTGAGGTCAATGAATTCGTTTACTTTGAGGATCGAGAGCTCGGTCTCGGTAAGTTCTTTTAAGATGTCCTGTTTGCTCAAAGAAGTCCACATCTTGAGATTGTCCATTGCGGTGAGCTCGTCGATTAGGGCGTTTTCCTGGGTAACGAAGCCCGCTTTGCCGTTGACCTTGATGGAGCCTGAAGAAGGCTTTCGAAGGCCTGCGATGGCTGAGAGCAAAGTCGATTTGCCTGATCCGTTAAGGCCAAGAAGTCCGATGACTTCGCCTTTCTCGGCGTTTATGGAGACGTCTGTGAGGACGGCCTTTTTATATTTTAATGAGACTTTCTCGACGGTGACAATTGAATCGGCCATGGCTACTCTAACTCCTTTAGCAATAGGGAGATTATAGCATATGAGAAATATTACTTATTTAAATGCGGGTTATACCTTGCTCTTGAGGATGAATGCCTCGAGATCGTCAGTAATGATGGCGGGGCCCATGAACAGACCCTGGAACTTGTCGCAGCCGCTGCCGACCAGGATATCGAACTGGTCCTCCTGACCGACGCCCGTAGCCGTGACTGAGATGTCGATGTCATGCATCAGTGAGATGGCAGAGCGTGTAAGGATCCTGACCGTAGCATCCGTAGCAAGTCCTGAGGTGAAGTTGCCGTCGAGCTTTAAGATGGAGACAGGGAGGAGAGGGATCGCATTAAAAGATGAATAACCTCTGCCGAAGTTGTCTAATGCCATCTTAACGCCTGTCGTGGCGAGCTCCTCGATCGTCATCCTGATGTCTGCAAGGCTTGTGATAAGGCTCTCTTCCTGAAGGTCCAAGATGAGGTTATCAACATTGCATTCCGTGGACGAGACGATATTGGAGAAAGACTGGATGAAATCAGCTTCCCTCAACTGGTAGTTGGAGATGTTGATGTTCATCGTGAGCTTGGGGTTGATCTTGTTGATGTTAGCGAGCGCGGTCAGCGAGTTTTCCATCGAATAGCTTCCGATCCTTCTCATGTAACCGGCGTTCTCAGCTGCTGCGAGGAAGACCTGGGGTGATACCGTAAGGCCGTCCTTCTCGAATCTTAAGAATGCCTCAAAGCCGACGAGTCTGCGCTGTGCGGTGAAGCAGGGCTGGTATACCATGTGCATGCTTCCGTCGTCTATCGCGCGCTCGAAAATAGCGATGATCTCATTCTTGGTCTTATTCTTGAAAACTTCTGCGCCGGGAAGTTCTGCGACCTCACCTGCGGCAGCGGAGTCATCCCCGGACGAAGATGCTCTGCTCATGCGCTCTTCCGCGATGGCGATGATCTCACCTGCGTGACGTGAGTCAGCGGGATAGTGTGCAAAGCCGTAGCGGATGCTTGCATTCATGGAATCGATGCCTGCAGCGAAAGCTCTTGAAGCTTCCTTGGCAAGCTTGTCGGCATACTTTGTCTCGGCTTCCTTTGAGAGAACTCTCTTGAAGAGGATAACGAAGTCGGCATCGTCGATCCTTGCGACCATGTCAGTAGGATCGGCAGCTTCGCGGAGACGGTGTGCCATGTTCTGGATAAAGAGGTCCATCGACTTGTGACCGATGGTTCTTGTGATCGTGTCGAAGTGATCTAATGCGAGATAGATTATCGAGAAGGGGCGGCATACTTCGTCAGGAGTCTCGCTGCCCTGCATGTTTGTGATGTCTTCTCTGATGAACTTATCAGCACGCTCAGTGATCATGTCACGTCCGGGGAGCGTAGTCAGGGAATCGATCGAACCTGAAAGGTTGCGGCCGATGGCTTCGCTTAAATTCTGATGATTGCCCATTGCATCGTGGTTAACGATGAGGGAAGTACGTGAGAACATCTCGTCTTCAAGTTCCTTGCGGATGGCCTTGCTGCGTTCTTCGCGCTTGGATGCTTCAATACCCTGGATCCTGCCGGCGATCCTGATGATGTAGTACTGCAGGAGCATGTCTATGACCATCGTGACTATTGTCATGGCAAGAAGTACCGGAGCCGATTCACTCTTCATGACGATATATTCGTAGGTGTAGATCATGAACTGGACGAAGTTCAGTGCGAACGAGATATAGAATCCGAACTTGCCTTCGAAAATATTCATTGTGAAAGCCAGGAACATGAGGCCGATGCCCACAAAGATCCTGGTCATTGTTATTTCAGTAAAGATCTGGATAGCGAGGAAAGATATGAAAAGAATTACGCTCACAAAAACGACGGCTACATAAGCCGCGTCGTTCTTGATAAATAATCTGCTGCTATTCTGTCTCATATGCCCTATTATCTTATGTTTTAGGTGTGTTTTGTGTTACACGCATTTTAATTTACTATTAATTTCTTGCGTTAATGCGAACTGAATGTGTCATTTATTACCCGCAGCGGGTGGATATTTTCGACAATTCCTGATGTGCTGCATATATTATAATATATATAACTGACAATTTGCTTTGATTTGTTAGCATGGGTATAATTTGAGTGCAACAAATCCGCCGCTTCATCTGTATATAGGTTGAAAGCGGTGAGAAAGTCACTTAAGGAAACCGATGGAATTAACTTACGAAGCTAATCTGCCGCTTTTAAGAAAGCTCGCCATGCTGCTGGCTGTCAATGTTCAGTCCGGTACCGGAAATTCATCCGGGAAAGCCGTTCTGACCAGAGACCAGGCATATGAGTCTGAAGACGACGTACCCGTAACAGGTCCGTCCCGTAAGACAGACGAGCAGATAGAAAAGGAAGCGGGAGAGATTTTGGACGTTCATGGCAATGCCATCCTGCGTCTTGCGCTCTCTTACCTTCACAACAAGGAGGACGCAGAAGACATCCTGCAGGAGACGATGATCAAGTTCGTCACCGTAAGGCCCAACTTCGAGAGTGAAACACATCGTAAAGCCTGGCTTATGAGAGTTGCTTCTAATCTTGCGAAAAACCGCATTGATTACAACAAAGTCCGTGACACGATGGAACTCAATGAAGAGATAGCGGGCGAAGTGCAGGAAGATCTTGATAACGGCGATGAGTACAAAGCCATCTGGGATGCCGTAAGATGTCTGCCCGTCCACCAGCGTGAAGCAATCCACCTTTTCTATCAGGAAGGTTACCAGACCGCGGAGATCGCCCGTATTACCGGACGACGCGAAGCAACGGTACGCTCAGATCTGAAGCGTGCCCGCGACAAACTGAGAGAACTGCTGAAGGAGGCGGATGATTTTGAATAAGTATAACGAAATCATGAATAACGTAACTGTTGATCCTGAGATGAAGAACAGGATCATGGGTGCCGTGTCCGCTGCCATCAAAGAGCAGTCCGGAAGCGCCGTCGTTACGGATATTCCCAAAGATAAGATAAGGAATGAAAATTCCGGTAATAAGAACCAGGTAAGAAAAGCAGAGGTCAAGCCTGCCCAGACGAGGAAAAAGGCAAAGAAGACACCTATTGCCATTATCTCTTCGATCGCTGCAGGCGTACTCGTAATTGCCGGTGCAGTGTTCGTTGTGAACTATTTCCATCTGGGTCAGAAGTTCGGAACATCAGAGAACACAGTGAAATCTGTTGATACTCATTCTGCAGCACTCAACACTGAGGCAGTTGAAGAGGTTTATGAAGAGACAGTTGCAGGCTTCGATAATGCCGGCGCCGCGGAAACAACTGAAGGTGCCACAGATGGTATCCTGGGCATAAACACAGGCAGCTCATATAACTACACCGCTGACGATGTTGCAGGAACTGACAACAGAGACGCGGAAAACAAGACTATTGATATAACTATTTCTACAACATTACATGAAGAAGAATCTGACGAGAGCGAAGTCATGGGCGATGCACGTCTCGACAGGATCGCAAGAGCACTTCCGTTTGATATCAAGGGTTCAGGTTCAGGCGTATTCTCTGACTCGATCAGCGAAGAAGTATTCTTTGGTGTAAACGGCGAGAAGGTCCTTCTCTGCTCAGCTCCCGAAGGAACTGATGATCTCATTAAGCAGGTCTTCCACCAGACTCCTGCAGAAGGCGTTGCTGCCACATCTCCTTCCGGAATCCAGGTCACGCTTTACCGTGTAACTTTTGCAAACGTTAAAGATCTTACAGGTGAAGAGGTATCCGCTGATGTCAATGCTGCTGTTTTCGTAAAGGGCGGCAAGACATACCTGCTCGTATTCTCTGACGCACAGCCTGCTGATGTCATTCTCGGAGTAGTTGACGCAGTCTGACGGACGGTGCCCTAAAAAGGCATAAAACCTACAAAATCCGTTGCTTAATTAAGAAAACAGTGTGTTATTATGAAAGTATCATGTTTATCGGGTGTTCATGCCCGAGGAAAGGATACTTAATATGTTTTGTCCTAATTGCGGTAAGGAAAACCCCGATGGCGTTGCTTTCTGCGGCGGATGTGGCATGTCTTTCGGAGCTCCCGCAGCTCAGGCTCAGCCCGCTCCCCAGCCTGCACCCCAACCCGCTCCCGTAGCAGCACCCGTTGCAGCAGCTCCAGTAGCAGCACCTGTAGCGGCAGCTCCTGTTGCTGCATCTCAGCCTCAGGCAGCACCTGCAGCTCAGCCCCAGCCTCAGGCACAGCAGCCTGCTCCTCAGGCTCAGCCCCAGCCCCAGGCACAGCCCAAGCAGCCTTCTTCAATGCTCCCCTTCGGCCAGCATTTCAAGAACCTCATCCATGCTGCTATTCATCCCGTTACCGGTCCTGCGGAGATCGCTCCCCAGTATGACAAGATCGGCAACGCTCTTTTCATCGCAGGTATCGCTATTGTTATCTGCTGGATGGTAGGATTCATTACTTCCATGTCCGTAGACCTCATTCACTATGCACAGTACGGAAGATACTGGTTCGATAACCTCGCAGTTGAGATCGTTAAGGATTTCTTCTTCCCGTTCATCTACTATGCAGTACGTATCTTCGGTTGTGCAGGTATCTTTATGCTCGCAGGCCTTATCCTCAAGGAGAAGTGGTCCTTCCCGAGACTCCTCGCAATCGCTGCAATGGCTACAGCACCTGCATTCATCGTTTCCGATTTCTTAGGCTCATTCGTAGGACTCATCCCTTATGTTGGATTCGGTTCACTCTTCACGATCGCAGCTTATGCTTACTATCTCCTCATGCTCTACGAGGGTATGGGCGCAGAGACAAAGCTCACAGGAAACAAGAAGGGCTTCGTACTCGTAATCTGCGTTGCACTTACAGGCTTCGTTGCTCACTACTTCTGATCCTGACGGACTGAATTAAATAACAGATTAAAGATGCCTCACTCCTGTGGGGCATCTTTTTTATTGCTGCCTCGAAAATGCATTCCACTTTTTCTTCCACCTTTTTTACGGGTTTTAGATGGAATAACAGGTGGAATTACCCCGAATTCCATCTTTTCTTCCACCTGTTTTCGAAAAAAAGATGGAATAAAAGGTGGAAGCAGTAAACGGGCACTCAAATCTCTCTATTTCATACTATATCGCGGGGAGAAAAAATTTTTGATATAATTATTTTCGGGCGCGAAAAAACGCGCTCACGTCGAATAAGGTTGAATAAGGGTAGGGGATAGAGAAATGTCAGATGTAAATGCTACACCGGTTTCTTTAAAGTGCAGAATATGCGGCGGAGACATAGTTAACAACTATCTTGCCGGCACTGCTCAGTGCGCCAATTGCGGGAACAGATGGAACATTGCAGACGTCATTCCCGATTACAGCAAGTATTCACGCATAATCGCAAACATCAACAAGGCTAACGACATTGTCGAGAGCGACTCCAAAGCTGCATCAGGCAATGAGGCAAGGCTTCTTTACAAGACTGCCATCATGGACTGTGGAAAGTTCAATGACCCGGTCTCAGCCGACCTGATCAGGATCTGCGAAGAAGGACAGAAGAATGCTGAACTTCTCTCGATCTACGCGAAGGGCAAGAGCTTCTATGAGAAGAAGTCTTACAGCAGCGCAGTGCATGAGCTCTCCAAGGTAAAAGGCTACAGGGATGCAGATGCGATGGTGGAGATCTGCAAGGAAGAGATCGAGAAGGAGAGGAAGAAGCAGCTTCCGTGGGCTGTTGTTTTCAGCCTTATCATTCCTGCGGCAGTCGGACTGTTCTTAAGGGAAACGTTCAGCTGGCCATGGGCAGTCTGCATCATCATATTCCTTCTTGGCTCTGCAGGATTGGGATTTGTCTTCTACAAGGGAGGAGTTGCGTCGATAATCCTAAAGATCGTATCGTTCCTTGCAGCGACACCTTTGATCCTTTATTCGATACTCAAATACGCACTGCACGTGCCTACCGTTCCCTCGGTGATAATCGCGATAGTAGGCCCCATAGTGTTGTTTATCCTGTTTGCATCATTTACTGAACAAATAACAAAGAAAAATAAATAGAAAGGGAGATTAAAGAAATGGCAGTTGAAGCTATTAGCGTAATCAAGTACGAAGGCAGTAATGAAGTTCTTGCCCACAAGCACGAAAAAGAAGACTTTACAATCGGCTCACAGCTGATCGTACACGAGTCGCAGGAAGCACTTTTCTTCCGTGACGGAATGATCTTCGATCAGTTCACTGCAGGAAGACATACGCTTGTTACCAACAACATTCCGAAGGTTCGTGACTACATGAAGCTCGGAACAGGCGGCATCAATGTTTTCCATTGTGAAGTTTACTTCATCAACATGATCACCCAGATGGGTATCAGATGGGGTACTGACAGCAAGGTAAGACTTTTCGATCCCGCATCAGGACTTCACGTTGAGATCGGCGCATCCGGCAACTACAACATGAGAGTTACCGATGCAAGAAAGCTTATCCTCAAGCTCGTCGGAACAACTGACGGACTTATCCAGAGCGACATCACCGGCGAGGGCAAGTCTTACGGCACAGGCATGTTCAAGGCATTGATCATCAACAAGGTCAAGGCTAATCTCGCACGCATCATCAAGGAAGAAAATCTCAACATTCTTGAGATCGATGCATATCTCGACGTTCTTTCTTCCAAGCTCATGGTCGACATCAACGAGGCACTTGATGAGTATGGTCTCACAATGCCCGAGTTCTATGTAACATCAATCGTTACTCCCGATGACGATCCGAACTTCGTAAGACTCAAGCAGCAGTTTGCTGACAAGACATTGAAGGTAAGAGAAGAGGAAGTAAAAAAGGCAGAGGCTGAAGCAGCTCAGCAGAGAAGGATCGTTGAGGCCCAGACAGAGGCACAGCTCAAGGCTGTTAATGCACAGGGAGACGCTGATGCTATCCGCATTAAGGCTCAGGCAGAAGCTGAAGCTTACAAGATGAAGGCTGAGGCAGAGGCTGCCGAGATGCAGATGAAGGGCTACACCTACAGAGACGAGACAGCACGTCAGGTCGGCCTCGAAGCAATGCAGAACGGCATCACAGGCGGCGGCAACGGCGGCGGTGCTGCAGGCGGAATCGGTGATGTTGCTTCTCTCGGCGTTACACTCGGTGCCATGGGCGGCGTTATCAACATGACAAAGGATGCCATGGCTCCCATCATGGGCGAATCCCAGAAGGTCGGCGAAGGCTTCGGCAATGTTGTTGCCGGCAACACAGGTGCACCTGCTGCAGAGGGCGCATGGAATTGTCCTTCATGCGGCAAGGCAGGGATCACTTCGAGATTCTGCCCTGACTGCGGCGCCTCAAGACCTGTTCAGTAATTTAGATAAACATAACTTTTATAAGGCGGAAGGCTTCGGCTTTCCGCCTTTTTTGTTGTCCGCAAAGTCAATGTTTTCGGGCATTCCGTGGTGCGCGAAAAAATCCTTTGCAACATTTTCTGATGCGAATCTGTTTATAGGTCAGAAAGCAAATTGCAGAAAACATATGGAGGTTAGGGACATGGAAATTTGCTCGAAGAAAGATATCAAGTTCATCACAGGTGTCATGGCAGCATCAGTTCTTCTCGGAGGATGCACTGCAAATATCAATACAAACAGCAATGTATTGAAGGAAGATCCGAACGCTAAGACAAGCATTAATCTCAATGAGGTCACAACAACTGATTTCGACCAGGATGAGATGGATAAGCTTTACAGGGAATACTGCTTCAATATCTTAAGCCAGACGGTTAAGGATTACGGTTCAGAAGATAATGTAATGATCTCACCCGCATCCATCATGATGGCACTCGACATGGTCGCTGCAGGCGCAAAGGGAGAATCATTAGACCAGCTCACAAACCTTTTCGCAGCAGGCAAGGGACCTCTCACACAGCAGGCATATGCATCAGCTCTGATGGACAGGATCAACGAGGCTGAAGATGTTGAATTCTCCTGCGCAAACGCAGTATGGGCAAATAAAACATTGCTCGGAAATGCAGTCAATCTTGATTACGTTCAGTACATTCAGGATACATTCAATGCAGACTACAGAGTACAGGAGTTCGGCGATAAGACTGTAAATGAGATCAACGGATGGGTTGACGATCACACCGACCACATGATCAAGGAAGTGATCAGTGATCTTAGTTCTGAAACGGTCATGGTTCTCGTTAATGCCATCAGTTTTGACGGCGACTGGGCAGATCCTTATGAGGAGGATCAGGTAAAAGAAGGTGAGTTCACAAAATATAACGGTGAAGTCCAGACAGTTAAGTTCCTTCACGAGACCGGTTCTTCATACTATGAGACAGAGAAGGCTACAGGCTTCCTGAAGGCTTATGAGGGCGGCCAGTACGGCTTCCTCGCGATCCTTCCTTCCGATGAGACTATCAGTGCAAACGAGTTCGTTAAGAACTTCAGTGCAGAAGACTATGAAGAGTTCATTGCAAGTCAGACTTACGACTACAGCGTATATACAATGATCCCTGAATTCGAATCAGATTTTGAGATGGAAATGGGTGATACTCTCGCTAATTTAGGCGCAGGAGATATTATGGAAGGTGATACTGCAGACCTTTCCGGTATTGCAGGTGCGCCCGGAGACCTCTTCGTCTCAAAGGTCTTACACAAAACACATATTGAGGTAGATGCAGAAGGCACGAGAGCTGCTGCAGTTACGGCAGTACTTGTTGACGGAAATTGTGCAGAGCCTATCCAGCAGGAGTTCCGCTCTGTTGAGTGCGACAGACCTTTCGCTTATGCGATCGTTGACATGAGCACAATGACTCCCATATTCATCGGCACGGTAAACGCAGTTTAAATTTTTAATTCTAAATGAAGGGGATATAAATATGGAAATCTGTTCAAAGAAAGACATTAAGTTCATTACCGGCGTTATGGCGGCTTCGATCCTTCTCGGAGGATGCACTGCCAAAGGCAATAATCACAATCATGAACTGAAGGAAGATCCGAACGCAAAGACAAGCTTCAACCTTAATGAAGTTAAGGTTACTGATTACGATAAGGACGAGATGGATAAGCTTTACAGAGAGTATTGCTTCAACATCTTCAGCCGGACAGTCAGTGATTACGGTTCAGATGATAATGTAATGATCTCACCCGCCTCCATCATGATGGCACTCGATATGGTTGCCGCAGGCGCCAAGGGAGAATCATTAGACCAGCTGACTAATCTTTTCGCTGCAGGCCAGGGACCTCTCACACAGCAGGCGTATGCGTCAGCCCTGATGGACAGGATCAACGAGGCAAAGGAAGTAGAGTTCAACTGTGCCAATGCCGTCTGGAATAACGGCCTTATACTTGGTGACAGCGTAAACATGGATTATGTCGGATACATCCAGGATACGTTCCTTGCGCAGTATACGGTCACTGATTTCGGGAAGGGCACAGCAGATGAGATCAACAATTGGATCGATGAACACACAAACCACATGATCAAGGATGCAATCGACACTCTTGATGCTGATACGGTAATGGTACTCGTAAACGCAATCTGCTTTGAGGGCGAATGGGCAGAAGAATATGAAGATTCACAGGTCTCGGAAAGCTTCTTTACGTCTGCTGACGGCAGTTCAAAGGAGGCAATGTTCCTGCACGATACGTCTTCTGCATACTATGAGACAGACAAAGCAACAGGATTCATTAAGTACTATAAGGGAGGCCAGTATGCATTCCTGGCGATCCTTCCGACAGATGAGAGCATCAGCGCAAATGAGTTTGCAAAGAATTTTACCGCTGAAGACTACGAAGAGTTTATAAACAGCGTTTCCAATGATTATGTCGTAGTCTCAAAGATGCCCGAGTTTGAATCAGACTTTGATATTAATTTGAATGATACGATCGCCGGATTGGGAGCAGACAGCATTTTCGCGCCTTCTACTGCAGACCTGTCCGGAATGGCAGGAAACCCCGGTGATATCTATGTCTCACAGATAATTCACAAGACCCACATAGAAGTCGACAGACAGGGAACAAGAGCTGCTGCAGCTACTATCGTCATGGAAACCTGCGGATGCGTAATGGAAGAAGATGTGCCCGAATACCGCTATGTCGAGTGCGACAGACCTTTCGCATATGCAATCGTTGATACAGCCACAATGGCTCCCGTTTTCATCGGCACAGTAAACGCAGTCTAATCTATGATATTCAAAAGGGGTAACCCAACATGAAGATCTGTTACCGAAAAGACATTAAGTTCATCACCGGGGTCATGGCAGCTGCCATGACCCTCGGAGGATGCTCCTCATTTACAAGATCCGGCGATGGCCGTACCAGCAGACATGAACTCAAAGAAGATGCGGACATCAAGACAGAGATCGATCTTAGTGATGTCAGAAATACGGATTACGACAGTACGGTCATGGATAAAGAATACAGAAGATACTGTATCGATCTGTTCAGCCAGACCGTAAATGATTACGGCGGCGGAGACAATGTGATTATATCTCCCGCATCCGTCATGATGGCTCTTGATATGGTCGGTGCCGGCGCGAAGGGAAAATCACTTGAACAGATAAATGATCTTTTCGCTCAGGGTCAGGGCCCTCTTACACAGCAGGCGTATGCATCAGCATTGATGGACAGGATCAATGAAGCGGAACAGGTCGAGTTCACCTGTGCCAATGCCGTCTGGAATAACCGCCACATACTTGGCGATAAGGTGAACATGGATTACGTCGATTACATAGAAGATACATTCAATGCACAGTATAACGTCACGGATTTCAACAAAAAGACTGCGGACGAGATCAACAAGTGGGTCGATGAACACACCGATCACATGATCAAGGATATCATTAGTGATCTTCAGCCTGAGACGGTAATGGTACTCGTAAATGCCCTCTGCTTTGAAGCCGAATGGAGTGGGAAATACAGTGATAAAGACGTCTATGAAGAAGATTTCACATCAGCAGACGGAACCGTTCAGACAGGGGTGTTCCTTCACGATGAATCCATAGTTTACTACGAGTCAGATAAAGCGACCGGATTTGTTAAGTCCTATAAGGGCGGAGATTTCGCATTCCTGGCGATCCTTCCGACTGATGAGACCATCAGTGCCAATGAGTTTGCAAAGAATTTTACAGCTGAAGATTACGAGGAGTTTATAAACAGCAAATCTTTAGATTATGTAGTAATCTCAAAGATGCCCGAGTTCGAAACGGACTTTAACATTGAACTGAACGATACGATCGAAGAACTTGGCGCAGATACTGTTTTCGATCCTGACGCTGCTGACTTTTCAGGCATCGCAGGAGACCCGGGCGATCTCTATATCTCGAAGATCATTCACAAAACACATATCGAAGTCGACAGAAACGGGACAAGAGCAGCTGCAGCCACGGCGAGCCTTTTGACCGGATCAGCCGAGAATGATCCGCCCCCGCCGGAATACCGTTATGTTGAGTGCGACAGACCGTTCGTTTATGCAATCGTTGATGTTAAGACAATGGCACCTGTCTTTATCGGTACGGTAAACAGTATTTAATGCAATTTTGATAGCGGCATTGCGGCTTCGGCATTAAAAACTGTATCAAAAGTCAATCAAAATCATCATTTTGACTTGCTATAATATGCGGAGTGTTCAGGGAACCGGTTCCGG
>JAEEGH010024932.1_pt1 | contig 12034 bp, 8 predicted proteins | sample 9134181 | NCBI WGS metagenome assembly JAEEGH01 (sample SAMN16246544, study PRJNA631951) | gut metagenome | biome: gut microbiome; feature: rumen; material: DP-attached | host: Bos | place: Iran: Karaj | collected 2018-10
AAGGTCCCGCCGCCTTCTGCTCTTCATCGTTGAATTCACCGATAGGATGCTTGTCTATCGCTTTTTGATGAAGCGTCAATATAAAGGTGGAGCCTTCACCGTACACACTCTCACACCAGAGCTTGCCGTTTAAGAGTTCTGCGAACTGTCTTGATATATCCAGTCCAAGTCCGGTTCCCTGTATTCCCGAATTCTTTTCCTCATCAAGTCTTTCGTAGGCCGTAAAGAGCTTATCAAGGTCTTCTTCCTTAACTCCTATACCTGTGTCTTTTACACTGTATTTCAACAGGTATTCATCTCCTTCTATTTCTTCAACCGAAAGAGACAATTTTACGCTGCCCGAATCCGTATACTTAACAGCATTGGTAAGAAGGTTGAGCACGATCTGCTTAATCTTGCCGCCATCGCCGTAGAAGCTTTTGGGAAGTGTCTCGTCTATATCAACTATGAATTCCAGATCCTTCTGCGCTGCTCTTCCTCTTATCATGGAACAAATACCTCTAAGCATATCTTCCATGTCATATTCCTGTTCCACCAGGTGCATTTTTCCCGATTCTATCTTGGAGATATCCAGGATATCGTTGATCAGATCAAGCAGTGATTCCGAAGCGCTCTTTATGTCAAAGGCGTAATTCATGATCGACATGAAATATCCTTTGGGCACATTCTCGGAATTCTCTCGCATGATCATCTCATTCATACCCATGATGGTATTAATGGGAGTTCTGATCTCATGGGACATATTGGCGAGGAATCGTGACTTTGCAGAGTTGGCTCGTTCCGCCTCTTCCTTGGCCTCACGGATCTCCTTGTACTGTCTCTGGACGATGGTTCCGTTCATTATTCGCCATACCATGAGACCTGCTAAGAGTGAGGTCAGAATGATCGCAAGCGCTTTTACCGCTCTGAGTTCCCAGAACCCGGGTTCCTTTGTTATGTTGAATGTGACATCATGTGTAACCTTGTCACTTGTATCCTCTATTATCTGTATATGGAGCTTATAGTCTCCATAATCCATATCGGTATATTCAAGAGCGCCAAGCTTACTCTGCTTGTCCTCCAGACCTCTCTTTTCTTCTCCCTCAAGAAAGACTCTGATAGTAGGATCGGTCATGGAATAATCCAGAACTACCGGATAAAAATATATTCTTCCGGAGTTGGCCGGAATAACATAATTGCCGTTCTCGTCAGGGTATACCTTTTCATCGTCGGCATATATGTATTTGAGATCTACATACACGCCTCCCTTTTGCTCATAGAAGTGATTAATGTTAACACAGTTTACACCGTTTCTGCCGGATATATACAGATTGCCTTCCTCGTCCAGATAACTGTATGAATTAGCAGTCGGAACACTGGACAGACCGTTTGATGTTGTATAGAGCCTGTATTCGAATTTTTCACCCGACAGGATATCTTCTATATCCGCTACATACACTCCGTATGAAGACAGCACCCACAACTCTCCTGCGGAATTGCTGAACACATCGAAGTTATTGTTATAAGGGAAGTTTTCTACAGTATATACAGTACCGCCTTTTATGTACTGTATTGAGTTGGATGTTACAACCCAGAAGATATTTCTTGCCCTGTCTCTTTTAATCCTTAATATTACATCGCTGGTAAGACCGTTATCTCTGCCGATCTTATTGATCTTCCCCGATCTTATCTCATATATCCCGCCTCCGTCGGTTCCAAGATAAATTCCGCCTCTTTCTCCTTCTTCCTGAGTCAGGATCACCGGGTTGTCAAGGCCCTGCTCTTCGCCGTATTGCTCTGTGATCTCTCCGTCTTTTATTATTGCGATTCCTTTATTGGTTCCTACAACAATCCTTCCGTCTTCCAGCTCGCGGGTCCCTCTGGTCTCATTGCTTATCAGACCTGTCTCCTCTGTGTAGGATATAATCTGACCATCTGGTGTATAGCACACAAGTCCCTTGTCATTGTTGTAACCGCAGACCCACATGTTACCCTTGCTGTCTTCCATCAGACAACGGACTCTTGTGTCGGCCATGTACTTCGACAATTCATTGTTGGCATTCCTATAATATCGATTGAGTGCACGAAGACCCTTGTCCGTTGCTATATAGAGCAGTCCGTCGTGAACACAGGTCGCATTGACTACGTCGTTGATACCCGCATAAGAGGTCACGTCCCTGAAGTTATTGGTAACCAGCTTCATGACACCCTGTCTGGAGGATGCACACCATATATTGCCCTGATAGTCCGCAGTGACCATCTCAAGCATGGTATCCATCGGCAGATTCTTGATCTCCACAAATCTTCTGTTTTCGTCAAGATATCCCAATGTCGAATGGGTATTGATCCATATTCTTCCGCATGCCTCGGTTATCCTTACCACGCCGCTTATGGGTGCCAGGGATATCTCTTCAAGACCTGACCTGTATTTTCCGTATTTTCCGTAATATACCTTATCCGAAGAAGTACCCAGATATACCATACCCGGATTGTCGGGATCGGCATACAGGGTTGTGATCTCACTGATTCCTAAATCTCTGGCCGTATAATACTTTGTTACTCTCTTATTCTCAATACAGAAAGTATCACCGTCATATGTATTACAATATATGACACCTTCGGAATCCGCTCTCATATTGCCTATGTAATTTCCGCTTATACGCTCATCGTCGATCACATGGACGGTAAGGCTGCTGTCCACATATGCAACACCGGCAGTTGTTCCGATAAATATGTTGCCTTCTCCGTCTTCCGCAAAATCTCTTATCGAAGATGTCGGAAGACCTTCCCTGTATGTTATGTGCGTCTGTTTGAAATCTTTGTCCACTATGACGACACCGTTATCGTTGGTTCCGACCCATATCCTTCCAAGACTGTCCTGGAAGATCGCTCTGCCGTTTGTAAGACCTTCTGTGCTGTCCAGTCTCTCAAATACCGCACCGTCGTATCTGAATATTCCGCTGTAGCCGCCTACCCATATGTATCCGTCATCTGCCGAGAATATACAGTTTGCATCAGATGTGGGAAGTCCGTTATCCGCATTATAGAGTTTTGCGGAATAGCCTACGTTATCAAGCTGTCCCGTTATCGCATAGCCTCCTCCGGAACTGTAATCCATATCCGGCTTTATGTTTATATTCTCCTCGCTTGAGCTGTCCGAAGATATCTGTCCTTCACTGTCCCTGGCATAAGCAGGAACGACCGCCATCAAACACAGGGGTACGATCGTCAGAAAGCATATTATTAACTTGTATAAATATATTCGCTTCATATAAGCCTTCTTTCCGCTTACATATTGTTGTACTTCTTCAACACTTTCTTTACTTCCGGAAGCGCGTCCATAAAGGCATTGATGCACTTGGGATCGAACTGGGTTCCCGAACCTTCTTCGAGTATCTTCAGCGCTTCGCTTAATGGGAAAGCCGGTTTGTACACTCTCGGCGATGTCAGCGCATCAAATACATCAGCGACCGACATAATACGTGCCGATAAAGGAATAACCTCTCCGTGAAGACCCTCGGGATATCCCCTTCCGTCCCATCGCTCATGATGATAAGCTGCCATATTTCTGGCTTCTTTCAGGTAATTCTCTCCCTTTACCGTGACGATAGCCTTCTCCATTATCTCCTTGCCGAATGTGGTATGAGTCTTCATGATCTCGTACTCTTCATCCGTAAGTTTGCCCGGCTTATTGAGGACCGTATCTGAGATTCCTATCTTGCCAACGTCATGAAGAGGTGCCGACATTACGATATCAGACATGAACTTCGGAGTAAGCTTATCCAGATAATAGCCGTTCTTCTTAAGACTGTCTGCTATTATCCTGACATACTCCGCCGTCTTCTGTACATGGGCTCCTGTATCCGAGTCTCTGCTTTCAACCATATCTGCCATGGTGATGATAAGACCGTTCTGCATTTTTGCAGTAGCATTGGCAAAATAATTAATATCTCGCACCTGGTTTGATGTATCCACAGCCATCTTGCAGATGGATTTGTATAATACCTCGATCTCGTCACCCGTTCGTATATCAACATCTCGCAGTTTTTTTACACTGCTGTCAATATTCTCCTGAGTGTCGGAATTCTGCATAAATTTTTCCATCCACTCAACCATGCTTGACATGGGCGAACTCAGGTTGATATCCGCATAGGTGATTCCAAAAAGCAAGAACAGTATAAAGAATGCGGGAAAAATAAGAAGGATTCTGAGTATAAAAGTCTTGCTGTATGTCCTGAGAACCTCAAGCGACGCATCGGCGCCTACATAATACACTCCGTCAAGATTCTTTCCCGTCACCGGATAATAAGAAGTGATGAGCCGACCGTACTCATCGTTCGTCTCTATTGTTTCTATTACTTCTCCTCTGTGGAGTTGTGCTTCTTTATTCCTCAGAGCGCTTTCGAATTCAATCCTCTCTCCTGCCTCATACATCTTGCCGTCTTCTGTATTAAGGTCCAGAACATTGTAGAAGGCATCACTGCCAACCTTCATTACGTAGAGATATTTGATTCCCGGAGATGCTTTTCTTATGTCATACATAAGTTCCTTTGCTTCAAGGTAGCCTTCTGCATGGGACCCCTGCTGTATAAACGCATCAAAATCACAGTCTTTCAGCATCTTGGCAGTGAATTCAGCCGTTCTCTCAGCTATCTGCCTTGATTCTTCTCTCTGCGATTCAATATACTGGGAGATACTTATTCCCGATATGGCCACTGCGATCGCAATGGCTCCAATTATTATCAGGAGAGTAGTTTTGCTCCATATATGTCCTTTGATATTCTTCAGATCAAAGCTTATTTTTTTTCTTTTTCCGAATTCACCCAGATTCTGCTTCCAGCCACTATTCCAGACGTCAATCCTGATATCCTCCGGAATAAGTCGCATGATTCCCATCGACGCTATGGCTGATATACCTTTATCAACCAGATTGACTTCCGTGTTGGATATGATCCCTGCCAGGGCATAGGGCATACCTGTCTTGGAAGCCATTATCAGGGCAGCTTCTTTTACATCGGTCATCTGAAAATCACCAAGCAGTAGCCATTGGAAGGCCGCCCCCACTAAGCCGCAGAAAAATGAAATGATCAAAATATAGGGGACTATAAAGAATCTGCGTTTTTTCATGTATCCCTTTTCTGCTATATAAGATGTGAAAACAGCAACTACCGTACTTAAAAGGGAAAAGTAGAGATAGTTGTCTCTGTACGCTGTAGCGATCACGTTGGTAAGAATAGCCGTCATAACGCCGGGCATATAGCCGCAAAGAGCCGCAACCCAGATAGTGCCCACACAGTCAAGATAAAGGGGAATACCCAGCTTCTCCATTAAAAATGTCAATATTACATTTGTGATAACGCCGGTAATGATGGCGCCCTTCTTGCCCAGGAAAAAAACATTTCTATCCTTTGCTATTGCCCTCACAGCAAGATCCTCCCAAAATAAAAAAGCCAAAAGTGCCCCTTGTTTATTCCCTAAAGCAACTTTTGACTTTTACATCCATAATATCGCTATATATATGCACACTGACAGAATATGTGTCATATTCTTTATCAACGCGTCCCCTCATACAAATATACCTCTGAAATTGTAGATTATCCCTTTTAATCAGCATATTTCATTATAATATATTTGACTGGAATGCGCAACGTATTGACACGTTTTCCGGTCTGCCTGCGAACAGGCTTCAGACTCTACAAAAATCGCGCTTTACGCAGTGTGACATAAGTGAGTTCGCCCTCTTTATATGTCTCAAATACTCCCTCCACGCATATGGTCTCTCCGTCTGATGGATAATCATCGGGATATTTAAGATCTCCTGCCAGTTCAAACTCTATTCCCTGAGCGCAGCATGCAGTCGCATCCTGTATTATGCAGGCAAAATATCTTCTGTCCTCCGCCTCATCATAATATGAAGCCATCATGCCTTCCATCTTAACCTTTTTTCCGACATAGTCCTCCGGTGTGATCATCATGTTATACACCTGAGAGTAGACCATAGTGGATGATAAGATGGTCAGATCCACATCTGTTCCTTCTGCCCCGGTAGCTATCGGCTTGAATTCCTTGAGCGTGTCTTCAACCCCCAAACTTGAGGTGTTATCAGTCACGGCTGTAGCATTGTCCGTCACATTTGCAACGTTGTCCGCCATACTAGTAGTGACCTCCGTATCGGCCACTGCCTGATTGGCGTACTCTTTTACATCTGTATTATTATTCCCGCATCCCATGGCAGCCAATATAAGCAAGGCGCAAAGGAGGCTTGCTGTTATCTTTTTCATGCTCATATTAAATCCCCTGACTTTCCCTTCACGGACATCATTTTTTCATCAGAAGTCCCACAAGACTGCATACAAAAAAGGCCAAAGCATCCGCAGCAACTATAGTAGAACCCACGGGTGTTCCTGCCAGAATAGCGACCAAGAGTCCAAGCAGAGCGCAGACAACTGATATTATTGCCGAAAAAATAATTACTTTTTTGAAACTGTTAAAAAGCCTCATAGCTGAGAGTGCCGGAAAGATAACAAGTGCCGATATCAAAAGCGATCCCACGAGATTCATTGCAAGAACGATTATCACCGCAATTACAACGGCTACTAAGAGATTGTATCCGCTTGAATTGGTTCCTACCGATCTTGAAAAGTTCTCATCAAATGTGACTGCAAATATCTTGTTATAAAAGAATACAAAGATTGCAACCACTATCAGCGACAGTACCAGGCACAGCCACACTTCCTTTTCCGTCAGTGTAAGGATTGACATGGATCCGAAAAGCGTACTGCACACATCACCCGTCAGATTGGATGATGTTGAGAACAAATTCATGATCAGGTATCCGAATGCCAGCGCCCCCACTGATATCATGGCTATAGCGGCATCTCCCTTTATCTTTGTATTCTGCCCTGTCTTAAGCAGTAATACTGCACAAAGTATGGTGATCGGCATAACGATCATCATATCATTGGACAGATTGAGCACGGCGGCGATAGACATAGCACCGAATGCCACATGGGACAGACCGTCACCGATATATGAAAATCTTTTAAGTACCAGCACCACACCCAGCAAGGCTGAGCAGAGAGCTATAAGAACTCCTACCACCAAAGCGTGTCTTACAAAGGGGTAGTCCATATATAATACTAATTTTTCAATCATTATCAGCCACCGCCTCTCTTTCGGCCAGGAAGAGCTTTCCTATTTTGCTCTTCTCATATTCATCAACACTTCCGAAGAAGATCTTGTCGCCTATATGCAGAATATGACTGGCATAAGACATTGCCGCTTCGACATCATGAGAAATCATAATTATTGTGATTCCCTCGTCGTTAAGACTCTTTATCAGACTGTACATCTCCGCCGTAACTATGGGATCCAATCCGGACACAGGTTCATCCAGCAAAAGTATTCTCCTTGTTGCACACAGTGCTCTTGCAAGAAGTACTCTCTGCTGCTGACCTCCGGACAATTCTCTGTAACAGCGGTCTGCCAGATCTTCCACGCCCATTCGCTTCATGTTCTCGAGCGCAAGTGCCTTCTCTTCTTTGTTGTAAAAAGGTCTGAGCCCTGTGCGTCCCTGGCAACCGGAGAGCACGATCTCTCTCACGGACGCCGGAAAGTCTTTCTGAACAAGGGTCTGCTGAGGCAAGTAGCCTATTTCATTCTTCTTAAGGCCGTCACCGCTAAGAATCTGACCGTCTAAAGCTTCCTGTAGGCCAAGCAACGTCTTCATTAATGTAGTTTTGCCGGAGCCGTTTTCACCCACAATACACAGGTAGTCCCCCGGATTAACCGTAAAATTTAAGTTTTCCACTATGGCCCGGGAATCATATCCCAGTGCCAGATCCTTAACGGTAAGTAAAGCCATTATTTCCTCCTAATAATCTATTTAAGAGCTTCTTTCAGAACTGAAAGGTTATTTTCCATAATTGAGATATATCTTGCACCCTTTTGTACATCTTCCGATGTTGTTGACTGCATTGAGTCCAGAGTCAGTATATATCTCTCTTTGTTATCTGTATTGGAAAGGATAGTCTGAGCTATCTTCTTGTCTCCGCTTTCTATTGTGAGAATAGCGGGAAGTGAGAGCTCATCCATCTTATCTGCAAGGAATGTAACAGTCTCAAAACTTGCTTCTGTCTCAGCAGAGCATCCTACAAAAGCTGCATAATAATCCAGGCCGTAATCATCCGTCATATATCTGAAAGGAAAACGATCGCCGAAAAGAACGGTTTTATATGAAGCAGCATCTACTGCCGCTTTGTAATCGGCATCCAAACTGTTAAGACTGTCGATGTATGATGAACTGTTCTTGCTGTAAGTGTCGGCGTTGTCGGCATCTATCTTCTGCATTGCCTGTGAGATACTGTCTACAAGAACTGCAGCATTACGAAGGGAGAGCCATACATGCTCATCGTATTCAATCTCACCTTCCTCATGCTCATGTTCATGTTCCTCTTCAGCTTCATGATCCTCGTCTTCATCGTGTTCATGTTCATCCGCTTCCATACCTTCAACAATTTCTTCTTCCTTTACCTTATCTCCGAGAGTATCCAGCATATTTATGACAATCATGTCACTATTTATTGCTTCCGCGAGTGCGTCATCCACCCATTCGTCGGACTCTCCGCCTACGTATATAAAAAGGTCGCAACTTGCTATTTTCATGATATCCTCTGCCGTAGGCTGGTAGCTGTGCAGATCAACGCCGTTGTCAAGCAGCATTGTGAGTTCTGCTCCCGCAGGGTTGTCACCGAGAACTTCCTTAACCCAGTCATAGCATGGGAATATAGTTGTAACTATCTGCAGATCAGTTCCGTCTGAACTGATTTCTTCCACAGAAGCCTGAGTATCTGATGCCACAGCTGTAACGTCTACTGCGTTCGATGTCGAACCGCAGCCTGATAAACAGCTCATAAGAACTATTGCTGCAATTATAAAAGACAAACATTTTTTCATTTTAAACCTCCAAATTATCCTTGATTCTTAGCTGATTATTAACTCCTTGAAACTACTCAATCATTCAGACGAATCTTCCTGGAAACAAGTGTCTCCACAGGATTATTTGAAATCATCACTGATTTGGCGATTATTGTTATCAGTATAAAGAGCGCTGTGGCGGAGACTGTCGATATTCCGCTGCCTATTTTGCGAATAAGGCCTTCACACATCCGTATACAGCAGCACACGGAACAATCCTCATCTTCACAATGGTGCCCCGCTTCAAGTCCTATATACAGAAAAGATAGACAGGCTGTAAGAAGCAGCAGCGTAGCCACTATCAGTGCCAAAGTTCTGCCTATTCTGTTTTCAGCCTTTCTTTTTCCCATTAATACAGGTCTCCTTCTGTTTATGCTTCTACTGCACAGTCTTCACATATTCCGTAGAAAACAGTACGGATTATATCCATTTTAAAACCGTGATCGCTGCCCAGATGTTTCCTTACTTCTTCCAGTTCTTCACAATGCAAATGTATTAGTTTCCCGCACTTTTCGCATTTGCAGTGAAAACATACACCCTCCTGTCCGTGATCATCGCTTGGCACATATTCAAAGCAGGCAGGGCTGTTTGGGTCTAAAACGTATTTATTGATAATGCCCTCATCTACCAGTCTCTCAAGCTGTCTGTATACCGTAGATTGCCCTATCTCAGCCCCCTGAGACTTGAAATGACAGCAGACATCATTGGCCGTAAAATGTACACCCGGAACAGATTCAAGGTAACTTAACAGAATTTCCTTCTGCTTTGTCTTGTATTTTGGTCGCACATTCATTTTATCCCTCCTCAAAAACAAAAATGAGAACCGTTCCCAATTATATAAAACTCCTCACTCTCTGTCAAGGAATTTGGGAAAGATTCTCATTTTTATTTTGTTACCTGTTTTTTGTCTTCTGTTCTGTTAAATAAGCGCCAAAAAGAGCGTTTTACAATATATGCATTACCGTATCAGGATTGTGTTTCTCCATGTATTTTTCCATAGCTTTTTCTCCGACAGCACATGCACATTTATATATTCCGTCGATTTTAGCCTTGGCTTCCTTAATCTTATCCGGATCATCTCCCCAAATAAGAGCTATAGGAAGTTCGTCCGAACCGCTGGGATCAAGCTGTTTTTCCTTTGGAATATATTTCTTGAGCATATGTTCAAGATCGTCATGCTTCACAGGCTTTGACAAGTAGTCCGTAAAGCCCTTGCTCATATATTTTTCTTTGGCACCGCTTATGGCATCTGCAGTAAGTGCTATTACGGGAGTATCACCTATTATGCCCAAATTGTTCATTTCGGCAAGGGTCTCCTCGCCACTCATGTTCGGCATCATCTGATCAAGAAGGATGCAGTCGTATTTTTTCGCCTTAGCCTTTTCTATTGCCGTCATGCCCGACTCAACCAGATCCAGTTGAATCTTTGTATCCTTTAACAGACCTTCCATAACATCCAGATTCAGTCTGTTATCATCCACAACAAGTGCCCTGGCAGCCGGAGCATACAGTTGCAGATCTTCCGCTTCGTCATTTTCCGAATAACGCTTTGCCGCCTTTGTAAAGTCCCCGATAGGTGTTCCGTTTACCACCTTCTGAGGTATTACCAATGTAAAAGTAGTTCCTACACCGTACTCGCTCTCGAAGCTGATCTCTCCTTCCATCATCTTTAAAAGCTCGCTGGTTATATGAAGACCAAGTCCCGTTCCTTCTATGCTGCGATTCCTTTTTTCTTCCAGACGCTGGAAACTGTTAAAAAGTTTATCCTTATCTTCATCCTTTATACCTATACCCGTATCAGCCACTTTTATGATTATTTTGGCATAATTGCCCATCATATAGGGTTCGGACTTAATATCCACGTCAACGTGGCCTTTTTCCGTATATTTGATGGCATTATTAACAATATTAAGAATGATCTGACGTATTCTTATCTCATCACCGTAAAGGACCGATGGTATTGATTCGGACACACTGAGGTTTAATTCAAGCCCCTTCTTTTTAGCCTGATACTTGATTATTACAAAAAGATCACTGATAGCTGATGCCAAATCATATTCCGTAGGAACTATCTCGAATTTGCCCGCCTCGATCTTACTCAGATCCAGAATATCATTGATAATGGACAGAAGGGTATTGCCGGCACTCTTGATCTCGAGACCGTATTCTCTTATCTTGTCTTCCTTTGTCTCCTTGATGATCATGCTGTCCATTCCGAGAATACCGTTTAACGGTGTTCTTATCTCGTGAGACATATTTGCAAGGAAATCATCCTTGGCCTTATTCATATTGGCTAATTCCTTGGCTTCAAGTTTATAACCTATCAACTGTTTGATGGTATGAACTATCGAACACATCAAAAAGAAGAAAAGACCAAAGGACATGGCGAGGCCTGAGTATACTCCGTTATGAGCAAAAACAAAGGACAGCAACTGTACAACGGCCGATAAAGCAAAACCTGCAAATCCCACAGCAGCATACAGATATGAATGGATCAGTTTTTTCTTCATATCAAGTCCCATAGTAATCAAAATAACAACTATGCTTATTCCGGTACATATAGAACTTACCCAGAAACTTTTAGGCAATGGAACCAGTCCTGAAACAAAGAGTGTAATTCCCAGCACAAAATTTGCGATTTCAAGAATACTTGCTCCAAAAAGCAGTTTCTGGTATCTGTGTTTTTGAAGGGAATCAAAGAAGATCAAAAACGGAAGTGGCATAAGCATTACCATAAGATAAGGAACCGCTGTAAGCACCGCCAGATTGGTGACGTACAACTGCCTGAATATGGAATTGCCCAGAACCCATACTCCACCTAAGATTGTTCCAAGAGACAGTTGCTCCATTTCCAGATTTTTTTTATGAATAAGCCTGTATACTACTGCTGCAATAAAACAGATTGATGCTATCAGGGAAATTGTCAGACCCATAAAGAGTTCCAAACCAAACTGGTGGAACAGCATTCCGAGAATGCCAATTCTTGTTCCTATAAAGACTTCATAGACGATTCCGGAATTATATTCATAACTGACTATGAGAGTCTTACCGGCATCTTCTTCGTAGAGAGAGACAAAAG
>JAEEGH010024937.1_pt1 | contig 12032 bp, 7 predicted proteins | sample 9134181 | NCBI WGS metagenome assembly JAEEGH01 (sample SAMN16246544, study PRJNA631951) | gut metagenome | biome: gut microbiome; feature: rumen; material: DP-attached | host: Bos | place: Iran: Karaj | collected 2018-10
CGGCGACGACCTCAGCCACCTCACCTTTGCCTACAACAATTTTGACCACCAGCCACTGAAGGGAGCCGTACGCGTGGTGTTGCAACAACTGCGGCAACCCGACACTATCCGCACCCTCGACACCTTGATGAAGGAGTACCCCGACGCCCGCTGGGTAGGCACACGCGAGGAGTTTCGCCACCTCTTCCCCTATCGTGCCTTTAGCCGTGAGGAGGGCGACAAGCACTCCTGGCCTGTCGTCGCCACACGCTTCGACCAGACCACCGAAGCCCGCAAGATAGACATCCCCAACCTCCCCTCGGGGCTCTACCGCGTCACCTTCTACACGCCCGACAGCAACCAGCACGACACCCTTATCAACCATGTAGCCCCCAATGGCCGTGTGACGGGCGACGACATCGTGTGGCTGCGCACCACCCCCAAACGCGACTGGACATACTCCCCCAGCCTCACCTGCCGTGTGGGCGACACCGTGCGCATAGAACTGGGTAGCCCCTACGGCAACCAACCGCTCTTCTACCGCATAGACCATGCCGCCAAATGCTACCGCCGCGGCATGCTGGTGCTCGACAGCAGCCACATCTCTACCCTCGTCATCCCCATCACCAAGCGGATGCGGGATGGCTGTGTGGTGACACTGGCTGCGATGCGCGAAGGACGCACTTTCGCTATACGCTATACGATTAACGTGATCCGCCCCGACCTGCGGTTAGATATAGGCATCGAGACCTTCCGCGACCGTATGCAGCCCGGCGAACATGAGCAGTGGCGACTGCGTGTCACACAGGGCGACACCCTCCCAAAAGGCATCAAATCCAACCTCAGCCTCACCATGTACGACCTCGCATTGGAGGAATACAGACACTTGAACTACGGCTTCTGGCCCTGGCGTCAGGAATACGACAACCTCCAAATCACGCGACCCCATATAGAGTCAAAACGCATGAGCTACACCGTTAAAACACCCCTACTATCTCACAATACTACCGTCATCCAGCCCCGCATAGGCTTTGCCTTGCCCGAAGTAGCCAACTACCACAAGCAACTGATTGCCCGCTTGGGTACCAGCATCATAGGCACCATTATCGACGCTAATACCCAAGAGCCCATACCCTTCGTCAACGTAGTTGTCAAATATGGTAATAGGGCGGTAAAAGGTACCACGACCGACTGGGACGGTAACTTTGTCATGAAGTGGCTGCCAGCAGACGAATACGTCATCATCGTCTCCTCCGTCGGATACCAGAAGCTGGAGCAACACATCTACGTCCCCAGTAAAGGTGCGAGGGTGTTGAACATCGCGATGTCGCCTACCGCATCGAAATTGGAAACAGTCCAAATAATAGAAAGTAGGGTTCCCGTCATCGAGATAGGCGCTCCCGAAAGCGGACAACGCATATCCGCCGACGACATCGCCCACATGCCCGGCACCAGTGTTGAAAGTATCGTTGCCTCTGTCGGCGGTGTGGGGTATGCCCGTGGCGAAGAAGGAGGTTCGCGCAAACGCACCGGCGTGAATGTGCCCAAAGAGGCCATTGCCGAGATACCCCCCATGTTTAACTTCGGCAGCACTGCCACCGACATGACCTCCTCCATGCGCAAGAACCTCAGCACCCTTGCCCTCTTCGAGCCTGCCCTGCACAGCGACAAGGAGGGCTATGCCACAGTCTCCTTCACCCTGCCCGACATCCTCACCCAGTGGCGACTGTACGGCTTCGCATGGACCGACCAGTTCCAAGTAGGCACCCTCAACCGCACTATCCAAGCACAGAAAGAACTGATGGTGCAGCCCCTCATGCCCCGATTCCTGCGGCAGGGCGACACCATCAAAATCCGCGCCAAGGTTTCCAACCTCACCGACAGCGTGATGAACGTGCATGTAGGCTTTGAAATTGAGAATGGAGAATTAAGAATGGAGAATGAGCTGCCGCACCCAGATAATTTTCAATTTTCACCTTTCAATTTTCACCTTTCAATTCCTCCCCATACCAGTTCCATCGCCTCTACCCGCATTGCCGTCCCTGCCGACTGGCATGTGGCCGACTACAAAGTCTACGCTTATAAAACCACCTCTATCGGACACCACTCCGACGGCGAACAGGGCCAACTGCCCGTCCTCTCCAATCGCGAGCGCATCACCACCAGCCATCTCCTTTACGTCCCCGGCAGCGTGGATGGGAAAGAGGTGGTCCGCACCTTCGACATCGCCCTGCCCACTCCCGCACCGGGCGACAGCACCACCCTCTCATTCACTGCCAACCCCGTCCGTTATGCCATCGAGGTACTGCCCCATTTCAAACGCCTCCTCATGCCGGGCAACATCTACCTTGCCAACAGCATCTATGTGAACCACCTCACCACCCTACTCGACACCCTCTCACCCAAAGAGAAACAGCGTGTTGCATCGCGCGTAACCTCCGACCTCCATCGCATACTGGGTGCACAGGCTTCCGGTGGTGGCTGGAGCTGGATGCCTGGCGGCAGGGAAGCCAGCCGCTATGTCACCGAAAGCGTCCTGCAACGCCTGGCCAGTTGCCCCTCGCTTGACAACCAAAACAATTACCACAACCAATACCTCAGAGCCATCGCCTATCTCGACAAGTTCCTTGTGGACATCAACAAAGACATGATGATATACTCCCACCCCTGGTTCGACGACTACCTTTCGCTGATTTACACCCGCAGTCTCTACTTCAATACCAAACCCCTCGACCAGTGCGACAGCACCACACAGGAAGCCTACCGCTTCTGCTACCGTATGTACAAGATGCGCAGCAACGACTATACTAACCTCCACACTCAGGGCCAACTCGCCCTGCTGATGCTGCACATAGGCGACACCGCCGATGCCGTTGACCTAGCCAACCGCATCAAGGAGAGTGCCCACACCAGCGACGACCAAGGCATGTATTGGCTTAACAACATGAGCGGCTACGGCTGGTATAACCGCCCCATCGAGACTGCCGCCCTGATGGTGGATGTCTTCGCCGACGTGCTGCATGACTGGGAGTCCGTCAGCCGCATCCAGCAGTGGATTCTCGCCTCCAAGCGAGGCACCGCCTGGCGCACCGACATGGCCACCGCCGCCGCCCTCTGTGCCCTCACCCGACAACCCGTAAACACCACCCTCAGACAAGGCATCGTCACTATTAAATGCAACAATCAAGAAATAGAAAGCGGAACAATAGACGTTGAAAAATACACAAATGAGTCAACCAATTTTCAATTCTCAATTTCCAATTCTCAATTATTCCCTGCTTGGGGCGTCCTGTTCCACAGCCACGACACCCCCATCGACAGCATCCAGTACAACGACACCGGCATGAAGCTCCGCAAGACCCTCAGCCGTGTCAATGCCGACGGCAGCCTCACCCTCCTGAACCCCGGCGACAAACTGCATGTGGGCGACCGTGTGCGCGTGCACATCGACATCGACTGCCAGCAAGGATTCGACAACATGGTGCTACGCGACCAGCGTGCCGCCACCTTTGAGCCCGCCAGCACCACCAGCGGATGGCAGTGGAACAGTGGCCTGCACTATTATGTGGACGTGCGCGACGAGTGGACCGACTGCTACATCGACCACCTCGGCCCCGAACACTACTATGTGGAGTACGACCTGTGGGTGCGCCACAGCGGCACCTTTGCCAACGGCATCTGCACCCTGCAGAGTGTATATGCACCCGAGTTCCGCGCCAACACCGACTCGCAAACCATCGCGGTGCCGTGAGGGTATGCACTGGGTGAATACACTTTTTTTCTGAACAGGTGAAAAATAATTCGTATCTTTGCACTTTGTATTGATACACGATTATTTCTGCAAATAATTATTAACAACCCTTAATATCATGAGAAAACTCAACTCCATTATTGCAGCAGGCCTGTTCGCACTGAGCATGTTCGCCGCTCCGTCGGCCGATGCCTGCACCAATTTCCTCTTCACCAAGGGTGCCACCAAGGACGGCAGCACCATGATTACCTATGCCGCCGACAGCCATGTGCTGTACGGCGAGCTGTATTACCGCAAGGCTGCGGACTATCCCGCCGGCACGATGTTCATGTTGGTGGATTGGGACAGCGGCCGCAAGCTCTTTGAAATCCCCCAAGTGGCACACACCTACAGCGTGGTGGGCAACATGAACGAACACCAGTTGGCCATCGGCGAGACCACCTACGGCGGCCGCGAGGAGTGCTGGAAGGACGAAGTGAAGGGCATCGACTACGGCTCGCTCATCTACGTCACCCTGCAGCGTGCCAAGAACGCCCGCGAGGCCATCTACTGGATGACCAAGATGGTGGCCGACTATGGCTATTGCAGCGAAGGCGAGAGTTTCTCCATCTGCGACCCCAACGAGGTGTGGATTCTCGAACTCATCGGCAAGCGCGCCGCCCCCGTCAAAGCCGACGTGGCCAAGAAACTGAAATATAAATATACCGACGGTGCCGTATGGGTGGCACGCCGCATCCCCGACGGCTATGTGAGCGGTCACGCCAACCAGGCCCGCATCACCCAGTTCCCCCAGGAAGGCAAGAAATTCAGCAAAGCCAAAGGCAAAGGTCTGCACACAGTTATCAGCAGCAACCACATGGACTATATCTATGAGCCCGAAGTGGAATGCGTCTATGCCGCCGACGTGGTCACCTATGCCCGTGCCTGCGGTTGGTTCGAAGGCAAGGACGAGGAGTTCTCGTTCTGCGACACCTACGCTCCCCTCACCTTCAGCGGTATCCGTGGCTGCGACGCCCGCGTGTATGCCATGTTCCTCCGTGTGAACAAAGAGTCCCGCCGCTATGAGAAATACGCCATGGGCGACCCCAAAGCCGAGCGTATGCCCCTGTGGATTAAACCCGACCACAAGGTGGATGTGCACGAAGTGATGAACCTGATGCGCGACCACTACGAGGGCACCCCGATGGATATGAGCAAGGACATGGGCGCAGGTCCCTTTGCCTGCCCCTACCGCTGGCGCCCCATGGGCTTTGAAGTGGACGGCAAGGAATACATCCACGAGCGCGCCACCTCGACCCAGCAGACCGGCTTCAGCTTTGTGGCCCAGTGCCGCAGCTGGCTGCCCGCCAAGATAGGCGGCATCCTGTGGTTCGGCGTCGATGACACCTACAGCACCGTCTATTGCCCCATGTACTGCGGCATCACCAAGATCCCCGAGTGCTTCCGCCAAGGCAACGGCGACATGCTCACCTACAGCGAGACCGCCGCTTTCTGGCTCTTCAACCGCGTCACCAACTTCGTTTATAGCCGCTACAACGACATGATAGCCGACCTGCAGAAAGTGCAGAACCGCCTCGAGACAAGCTACATCCACGAGGTGGAACGCTTCGACAGGAAAGCACAGGAAACCGTCGCCAACGACGAAGCCCTTACCCACCAGCTCAACGACTTCTCCAACCGCATGGCTCAGCGCATGATGAACGAATGGAACACCCTCGACCGCTATCTCCTCGTCAAATACATCGACGGCAACATCAAGAAGGAGAAAGACGGCAAGTTCGAGCGCACCGAGACCGGCAACTGCGCCTTCCCCATGCAGCCCAAATACCCCGAATGGTTCTACAAGATGATTGTCAAGGACCACGGCGACATCATCCGTCAAACTTTCTAACATGTCGATACAGCAATACCTCTCACCCGTTCAGCCCGACATGCTGGGATACCTGCCCAGCGAGTATGTCGTAAAACTGGGTGACCGCATCGAGACCCACACCCCCCAGTCGGGCATGCCCGAAATACCGGAAAACGCACTGGTGATGGTGGGTGTGGGCGAAGACCGGGGAGCCGAGAACAACGCGGGCTGCGCCGATGCGCCCGACGAGATACGCCGCTACCTCTACCAGCTGGCCGTGCCCAACACCGACACCCACATCGTGGACCTCGGCAATGTCATCGTTGGCCAGACCGCCGAGGACACCTACTACGCAGTGGCCGAAATCGTGGCCACTGTACTGCGGAAAGGGAATACCCTCATCCTGCTCGGCGGGAGCCAGGACCTCACCTATGCCGCCTACAAAGGCTACGAGCGGCTCAACCGCATCATGAACATCACCTCCATCGACTCCCGTTTCGACCTGGAGAACAACGATGAGATTACCTCCCGCACCTGGCTGCAGAACATCATCATGCAGAACCCGAACTATTTGTTCTTCAACTCCAACCTCGGCTACCAAACCTACTTCGTGGGGCAGGATTACATCCAGCTGATGGACGACCTGAAATTCGATGCCTACCGCCTGGGTGAACTGCAGAAAGACATGACACGCGCCGAATCGCTCATCCGCAACGCCGACCTCCTCAGTGTCGATATCGGCGCCATACGGCAGAGCGACGCCCCCGGCAACCGCTACCCCTCGCCCCATGGCTTCTATGGCGAAGAGTTCTGCCTCATGATGCGCTACGCCGGCATGAGCGACAAGACCGACTGCCTCGGCCTATTCGAGGTCAACCCCAAGTTCGACAACCACGGACAGACCGCCCACATGACGGCACAGGGACTGTGGTACTTCATCGAGGGGTTCTACAACCGCAAGCACGACAACCCGCTGCTCAACCCCGAGAACAGCAAACGTTTCTATGTCACCTTGGAGAAACACCACCTTGACATCGAATTCTACAAAAGCAAGCTCAGTGACCGCTGGTGGATGCGTGTGCCCTGCAACAACAGCGACCTGCAGGAAATCTACTCGCGCCAGCTGATGCTGCCCTGCACCTACGCCGACTACCAGCAGACCATGCAAGGCGATGTGCCCACACTATGGTGGAAATACTTCCAACGGCTGAACAGCTGACATACGAAAAGCCCGGCGCGCAGCCGGGCTTTTTCATTCACTAGTTGAGATAAACTTTAATTCTCACATCCCCCATGCGGATGTTCTGGATACACCGCGCATACCTGAGGATGTTTTGCACAACTTTGGGTGAGGGTTGTACGGATGTGCCTGCAGTTCCATAAGATGTACTTGTGCTTGAAAATTCATAGTCCTGCATCATACGCGCCTATTTAAGTTGAACATTGGGTTGTTTATCCTATTTTTCAGATATTTCACCCCTATAAACTCAAAAAGGCATTATTTATTGTACAGAAGAATGTTAATTAACATTTAGAATGTGTTAATTCGAGGTTTAAAGGGTTGGAGGGTTTGAAAGTTCGAGGGTTTAAAGGTTTGTTTTATTTCTAAAACCCTACAACCCTTCTCCCCTATAACCTTAAAAACCTAAGCCTTTACTTAAAGTTCCTGGAACATATTGTGTTCTTCGGCCAGGCGCCGCAGGTTGATGATGGCATAGCGCATACGACCCAGAGCCGTATTGATGCTTACACCTGTGCGGGCGGCGATGTCCTTGAAATCGCACTTGCCATAGTGCCGCAGGATCACCACGCGGCGCTGCTCGGGAGGCAGCATCTTCACCAGCTTGCGGATATTGCTGCTGGTCTGCTGGCGCATAATACTCTGCTCCACGTTCTCATCGTGCAGCTTCAGTGTATCCACAATATCATAGTCCGGGCGATTGGGAACAATCGGCATCTTATTATTGCGTCGGAAATAGTCCACAATCAAATTGTGTGCAATGCGCATCACCCAATGGATGAACTTATTCTCATCCTTATATGCGCCGGCATTGATTGTTGCCACCACCTTGAAGAAAGTGTCTTGGAAAATGTCGTCGGCCACATCCTTGTCCTTCACCACGGAGAGAATATAGCCATAGACCTTGGCCTGATAACGGGAAAGGAGAACATCAAAACAGGAGGCGTTGCCGTCCCTATAACCTTGTATCAGCTCGTTGTCAGAGAGCGTGCTAAGAGATACATCAATCATTCTTATCGCTTTTTAAGGGTTTGAACTGATAGTTTTGTTTCGATAGTCCAAGTATTAATTTATATTCCGTTTCAAAATGCAAAATTACACATTTTTTTACAAACAGCAACTTTTTCTACGCATTTTTTTTCATTTTAGTATGTCGCGACGCAAAAAAATTGCATCACCGGTTGATTTTTCCCCCTCAACGCCGCGGAGCCATCTGTGAGGCTGGAGCGCCAAAGCCCTCTCCCTGATACCACGGTATCCACCATCGATAATCAAAATGCCATAACCTTGGGTCTCTGGTTCTGGTGATTTGCAGATCCTGCTCGGCCAACACGTGCTTGGGACGGGATGCGTTCACATCCACCTCGGGCAGATTCACCAGCTTGATTGAATCGGTGATGACAAAGACCGAGAGAAACACCTCCGACGACAAGTCCAGGTTCTCGCGGTGCAGCGAAAGTCCCTTCACCATCACTTCAAGCGTATACTCCCCTGCCGGCATGCCCGCAGCGGCAAAGTCGCCGTTCTCGTCGGTAAGCACCTCCCGGCGCAACTCCTCCCCTTGCAGAAAACGCACAGAGCAGTAGGACTCCGCCTGTCTTGAGATCTGGTTTATCACCGTGCCATAAACCGACACACTGTCCAACTCATCCAGTTCCTGAGCCTGGACACCCGCGCAACCCAGCAGCGCGGCAACAACAAACATTATAAAGCTACCTTTTTCCATTGGGATACATTTTTTTCATTTTTTCTGCAAAAAGTCGCAGCGGCATCGTGTCAATCACAACGCTGTTGTAGCGGCCCCAGAAGGAAGGCTCTTGACGACTTTCTCCCAGCGCCCCATACACAGTCTGCGGTTGCACAGCTATCGTGTCGCCTGCCAGACTGTCCGCTGTAAGGGAGAAGTCCGTCAGTGTCCAGTCGAGACACATTTGCCACCGCTGCGTAAAGTCCTTCTTACCTCTTTGGTGATCGCATAGACGGAACTCCTTGTAATTATAATAGCGCGTCAGCGTGTAATGCCCCTCGCGCACACCGTAGATCCATATCGATGAGTCGGCATCGTGAATCAGCCTGTTGAATCTGATATTCACCCAATCCCGGTTGGGAGGCCTTTCCGCATAAGAATTTAGCACCGACTTAATTTGCACAATGGCCAAATCGCCCCGGTGGATGGTATATTCGTACCGCAGAGTCCCTGAATTATTTGTTGCGGTGAAACGGTAATACTTCTCACCATTGTCCTCAAACTCCATGACAGGCCCGAATGTATAACGTTTGATGACGCGTTCAGCCAGCAAAATACTTGCCTGTGGGGCATACACGGGGTCATAGAAATTCTCATTATCGGCATACTCCAGCATCTCCGCAGCCCCGTTGCGGCGGCCGGTCTTGCCCACAAGCAGCTCCCAGTCGTTGACCAGCAGCCGGTGCTTCAGCAGCGACTTGTAGTCCTCCGACATCTCGCGGGCATCCTTGTAAAACTTGAAAGAATGCTTGTCAGCGTATTGGGTATAGCCGCTCCTCCGCAACATCATCACAGCCTCGTCGAAGAGATACATCTCGTCATCAACCGCACGCCAGTCGCGTGCAAAAAAAGTCGAATAACCAGTCTGCTGATGAAAATTATGCGAAATGCACACGATGGCATCGTTCAGCAAATGACGCGCCGACCTGTACGACGACACCGTCACCTCTTCCAGCACCACAGGGCTCGCCTTTATCTCAAGCCGCTTCCGTTTCTTTAGGTCTCCCACTGTAAACGCCGTATGCTCGTAGCCCACCGAGCGCACCAACACCGTATCCACCTCATGACCGGCAGGCACCTTCAACTCATACTCACCAGCATCGTTGCACGACACACCCATCGAGGTGCCCATCAACTGCAATGTGGCATACGGCACACCCTTGCCGCCGCTGGTCACCCGGCCTTTCAGCATTACATAATCCTCCTGCCCTGCCACAACCAACGGCAAAGCAATCAACAGAAAAATAGCCAGTCTTTTCATATATTCATTTACCCATATTTATCACTGACAGTCTTGTACATACAAAACACAGCCGCTCACTAAACCCCTTATAACTCTTTGCAAATTTACATTTATTTTTTCATTTATTAAAAAAAAAAACTGCATCCAGACAAACATTTCTCAGAGACAATTACGCCATTCCCCCTGTCGTGATACTGGATAACAAAGCAATATGCCGGACAGCAAAAAAACGTAAAAAGAGCAGATACAGGGTATGGGTTTTCATATTTTTAGGCACCAAAATATAGGGATAATGACGTCAGGCAAATGCCAAATAACGTGTTTTTGTCCCCGAAACACCCCAAAACAACCCTTTTCATCACTTTTTTGGCAGGATGTCACGTTTTGTTCAGCACACAAGGTTTTCTGCGTAATTTTGCATCAAAATCGATAATCGAAACCACCTATGAGATACAGCATTTTTTCCAACATGATAAACGGCGGCACATCCGCCAAGAGCCGCCCCGGCAAAGGCGCGGGTTCCTCAAGGGCATCGCACGCCGAAGCAACACCCTCCTGCCGCATTGTACGCATCGGCGGACACAAACTGCGCGAAAAGAAAAGTCTCGACCGCCGACTGAAGGATGTCAAAACCGGAGACTGGGTGGTGCTGGAATACGGAGGCAACTATTGCGACTACGACTGGGCGGCCATATCTGCCTACCCCGACGGCGAGCACTCTCCCGCATTCAGTTTCGGTCAATTCCGCGAGATATATAGCTATGCCATCACGCGCATTCAGGCCCTCGGTGCCAAGGCCGCACTCCTGACCCTTCCCGCTCTGCTGCCACAACGCTATTTCGACCACGTGAGCCGCAACCTCGACCGCAAGCACATCCTCCACTGGCTACGCAACGACGTGTGCAATCTCAACCGCTGGCACGACGAATACAACGACGAAATCCTTAGCCTCGCGGCACAATATCATATTCCGGTAATCGACATAAGCAAAGACCTGCTCCTGCTCAGCCACGCCGAAGACTGCTACAAAGACGACGGCATGCACCCCAACGGCAGAGGCCAAGGGGTAATAGCCGAACTAGTCGCGAACTGGCACAACCGGCAGGCCTAGCGTACAGCCGGCGAGAAACAACTGGTTTTACAGAGATAGTACGGGTGCGAGAAAAGCACCTGGTTGGAACGCTCCGGCGTAATGAACATGTTGGCCGCCGCTACATCGGCACGACGACTGTGCAGCACATCGATAATCTCACCGAATTCATACCCGCTGAAATGTACCGGCCTGCCAATAAACAGGCTGAAACGCAACATCATCTCCACTTCGAGACCCGTCCAGCGGTTGTTCCTGTAGAAACTGAAGGGGGGATTGTCCACCATAGTGGCCACCTCGATAGGGTGTCCCTTGAGCTCCGCAAGCTCGTCCATCACTGGCAGATGTACCGTGTCCACCTCTTCGCTGCACCAGCGGGCAAACATCTCGTCAAGGGTGCCGTCGGACTTTATCTGTACCAAGAAGTCGTTGAACTGGTGACACAGTTTCTCGTCCTTGGGGTTGAAAGCCGTGGCCACGTCGAATCCGCCCGGCAGGTTAAAGTCAACCGCCAGCCCGTGCTCGGCCATGCCGAGGGTCATGAGCACCACCGTGTCGGTGATGGCGCACTCGGCACTGCCGTTCTTGATAGCGGTAATCAACTCCGTCGGCGTGTTGCAGCTGACAAGGGTAATGTTTGAGAAATTGTTAGTGTCGCTGAGCAGCACATCGCTCGTGCTACCCTTGATGACTGCAACGGAGTGGCCCTCCAAGTCCTCAAGACAGGTGAATCCCGCCACAGTAGCGGGAGCTTCAGGGGTATTGTTGCACGCTGCCAGCACCGCGACAAAAAGGGCAGCAGCTATTCCGAAAAGGCGTAAGCGTTTGTATGACATAATATTGTTGGCACAATGCCGTTTATAATTCCAATGGCAAAGATACGAAATAATTAAGAATTAGAAATTAAAAATCCCACATTTCAACTTCCAACTCTCAACTTTCAACTCTCTACCAGCCGGAAACGCACACGCCAAGTGCCCTCGTTCCAATCGTGGCTGATAATCTTGAAGTGCGGAATCTCACACGTATTAGCCACATGGTCGCCGGCGCAGGCGCAGATGTCGTAGTCGCCTATACGCACCAAGCGCAAGGTCTCCGAGGCATCGGTTGGCAGCTTGCTCAAATCCACC
>JAEEGH010024939.1_pt1 | contig 12032 bp, 9 predicted proteins | sample 9134181 | NCBI WGS metagenome assembly JAEEGH01 (sample SAMN16246544, study PRJNA631951) | gut metagenome | biome: gut microbiome; feature: rumen; material: DP-attached | host: Bos | place: Iran: Karaj | collected 2018-10
TTTCTACTCACCATGCAACGGTGCTTTCTGGACAGAGCAGTACGCCGGTGACGTGTATAAAATCTTGCCGGACAACAAGGCAAAACAGATTTTCGTATGGAATCCTGGTTGTGGAAAAGGCTTTGAGACATATTCTTTGGCTTGTGTTCTTAAGAAACGCTATCCAGATGCGAAAATCCGTATCTACGCACATGATGTTGACTTGCTGAACGTTTCCAACGCTCCGTTGATGACTGTTCCGGCAGAAGCTATTTCTTCATCTTCATGGCTCAAGCCGTATCTTGTTTCCACTTCAAGTGGCGGATACACCTTTAACCAGGAGATTAAGGACATCATAATGTTTGAATATCACGACTGCATGAACAATAATGCTATGCAGCCTGTTGATATAATATTTGCAAGGGATATTATTTCCTTGCTTCCTGAGGAATTCCAGGTTTCGTTCATAAACGATTTCTCTGAAAAACTGAAGGGTAATGGCTGTATTTTTGTAGGAGCTAACGAAACTTTGCCTGACACAGCAAAATGGCATGCGAAGAAGGTTGGTTCTGTAACAATTTTCAGCAAATAAATAGCTGGGTGGGTCTGGTTGATGCAGCTACGACCTTTGTTTTAAATTAGGCTTTAAGGAGTTTATTATGCGTGTTGAGTACATTAATCCTTTCGTTGAAACTGCTTTCAATATCTTGCAGGAAGTTCTTGGAGGTGAGGTTCGCCGTGGAGATTTGTATCTTAAATCAACGTCAATGCCTGTTATGGGTGTTGCGGCGTTGGTAGGTCTTGCCGGTGACGTGGAAGGACGTGTTCTTTTTGATATGACGATGGAAACAGCCATGAATATCGCATCGAAGATGAACGGTGAAAGACTTTCTGATTTTGATGCGCTTGCAAAGGCTACTATCACGGAGCTTGCAAATCTTATTACCGCACAGGCTGTAACAAAGCTGCATGACTTGGGATTCAGGTTCGACCTTACTCCGCCTGCACTTTTTACTGGTGATAAGATGGAGATTTCCGATCATGAAGTTGAGGCTCTTATCGTTCCTATGATTACAGAGCAGGGAAAAGTTGAAGTTAACGTAGCAATACGTGAGCATATATAATAACCAAGGAGGTTGAGAATTATGATATCAAAACAGGATTTTCCTTCGATAAACGAAAGGCCTCCTGAAGGCTTAAAGGACGATGGCTCAAAAGTTCGTGTACTTGTAGTAGATGACTCTATCTTTGTCGCGAAACAGCTTAGTCAGATTCTTTCCAGCGAAGGATATGAAATTGTAGCAACAGCTGAAGACGGAAAAGAGGGCGTTGACAAGTACAAAGAGCTTTGTCCTAACGTAGACCTTGTTACTATGGATATCACAATGCCAAAGATGGACGGTATTACCGCTCTTGAGCATATCATGGCTTTCGACAAGAACGCCAAAGTAGTAATGGTCAGTGCTCTTGGAAAGGAAGAGCTTGTAAAGAAGTCTCTTCTTCTGGGTGCAAAGAACTACATCGTAAAGCCACTTGATAGAAAGAAGGTTCTTGAGAGAATCGGCGCTGCGACTAAATAACACTTTTGTGTTCTGTTAAAGGCACTGGATGTGATTATGCATCCGGTGCTTTTTTTTGCCCTTAAATAACAGGCGACGGTGCTTTTGACTTAAGACTGTATGTGCTTTTTGCGACTTTTTCCAGCGTGCAGGTGTTCCCGGTTTCTGTAAGTTTTTCGCGCAGCTTGCATATATCTGTGTGAAGCGTCTTTTTATGAGCGGCGCTGCAGTCATTCCAAAGGTGGTTCATCATCTCGGCAGTTTCTATTTTCTCGTCCTTGTGCTGAAGCAGAAAGCTGAAAAGCTCTGACAGTTTTGGACTCATGTTGTCTTTATTTGTGTGTTTCTTTGCCGTTTCCGAGACAAGCTGCGCGAGTTATTTGAACTTCTGCTCAGAACCCCTTCCTCTGTTCGATGTGTAAAACGGATTTGTTATTGAAGTGACCGGAAAATCAAGAAAAATGTCGAATATATGATTCTGTACTTTCTCTATTTTCTCCAATGAAAATAGAGCCTCGTCCAAAAAGGCGATGTCTGGATTTATGTGCGTAACGAGTGACTGTAACGTTTTAAAATCGGGAACTAAGAACGGAGTTTCACCCGCGTTTCTAAGAGCATCCGACAACTCTGAAAGAAGTACTCTGTCTCCTGAATAGATAAAGACATTCATGTATCTGTCTCCTTGACTATGTTACGACTTATATGATAGTATTGCCGCATTAAGGGCGATTAGCTCAGTTGGTTAGAGTACAAGCATGACACGCTTGGGGTCACTGGTTCGATTCCAGTATCGCCCAGAGGGTAACTTCTTATAAGTTACCCTTTTTTTATGCCCTTTTGTTTTTGTGATGTTCAAAATATTTAATCATCACAAAATATTGAACGCTTATTTATTGTTTCGGAAGTTTTGTTTGTTTCTTTACATAGTATTGTTATAATTTTTTTTCAATTTCTTCTTGTCACGCTCGTGATGAATTTCCGCCTTGTGAACACGTATGGTGATGGCAAGTTGTGCGTGGCACTTTAATGCGCGCCCCTTTTAGTTTGCACAAAAAAACTCCGGTACATCGCGCGGAAAGCTTACTGCATTCCATGATGCCCGGAGTTCTTTGTATATTTGCGCTTGAGGCTATGCTAGTTGTTCACGCGCTCAAGATACTCGTTTGTTTCAGTGTTGATAAGGATTTTCTCATCCTGCTTGATGAAAAGCGGAACGCGTACTGTAAGACCTGTCTCTGTAACGATCGGTTTTGTTGCGCCTGAGACTGTGTCGCCGCGTACGTAGTTTTCGCTTTCTGCAACTGTGAAAACCATTTTCTGCGGAATCTTAACGTCAATTGGGTTTTCGTCCCAGATAACGATAGGATATTCATCGCCTTCTTTAAGATAGTATTTAAGGTCTTCGTTGAGTGAAAGCGGAACGTTAATAGACTCGAATGTGTTTGTGTCCATAAAAACGTAGTTGTCAGCGTCAGTATACTGATACTGGCATGTAACAGTCTCGACTGTCGCATCCTCAACCATATCAGGTGTTTTTATTGTCTGTGTAAGAACTGAGCCGTCCTTAAGGTTCTTCATTTTGCAGCGGGCGAATGCTGTTCCTTTTCCTGGGTTTACGAATTCGCGCTCAACAACAAGATACGGCGCGTTTTTTATAAGAAGAACGGTTCCTTTATTGATTTCACCGCCTCTGATCATAGGTGGTACCTCCGGTAATTATTGAAACTGTCTCATTATATAAAAAATGAGATTATGGTGCAAGACGGACTGATGGACGATGTAAGGGAAAGATTTCCGTTTAATAAATTTTATAGGAAAAAATGGCGAGAAGGAACGTAGCGAGGGTACAAAAATACTCTGTTTGTGGTCGCCGCGCGCTAGCGGCATCTTTAATTGACGTTTGATAATTTTTTAGCAAGCGTCAAAACGGCTGAGTCAAGGCGTTAAGCGAAGCGTGCCTTGACCAGACGTATAGTTCCCATACCACAAACAGCGTATAGCGCGTTAACGCGCGGTTTTGCTGCCCCGCTACGTGACTGGAAGCCATTTTGTAAGCTAAACTGATTTATTATGCGGAAGCCTTAGTAAAAATCTCTGTTAATAGCACCCAGGCTGAGTTCTGAAAGGGAAGGGCAGTACCGATTCAATCGATTTGCGGCCTGCAAGAAGCATAATAAGCCTGTCAACGCCCATCGCGACGCCGGAACAGTGCGGAAAGTCCTTGAAAACCTTCCAATACTCGTCGTCCGTTGCATGTGGAATAAGCGCAGTATCGTTTTTTAGCCGCCCTTCTGTTTTAAAATATTCGCGGACATTTTCTGGGTTGTCTTCTTCAGTGTAGCAGTTTGCAAGCTCTGTTCCGGCGACGTACAACTCCCACCGTTCTTTCCATAGTGGGTTGCCGCCGCTGCCGTTAGTTGTACTGTCGTGTTTCGGCGGAACGTCTTTGGCGAGGCATGCGGCTTTTACCGGGTAATCCATAAGAAAGACAGGCTTCGGTTCGTTTGCGAGTGCAGGCTCTACGCACTGCACAAGAATAAGCTCGTAAAGGTCGTCCCACGGCCATTTTGAAAAAGGGCTGTCTGGCAGTTCCGCAATACCGAGCCTGCGCGCGTGTCCTGCGAGTTCCGCCGTTGTCTGTGCTTCCGACAGCCTGAACCCTGCGTATTTGTTGAATGCATCGTCCATTGTAAGCCGTGTGAAAGGCGGACGCAGGTGCTGCCACGGATCATGTTCGCTTTCCGGCGGCAGCGGCGGCAACAGCACATTGAAAAGTTCTTCAGTTATAGCCATCGACTCTTTGTAAGAAGCGTCCATCGTGTAATATTCGAGCATCGTGAACTCCGGGCTGTGTATGCGCCCCGCCGACTCCACGTTTCTGTAGCACTTTGAAAGCTGGAACACGGAAACCTTGTGCTGCGAGATAATCCGTTTCATATAGATTTCTGGCGACGGAACAAGATACATATCTTTTTTTTCGCCTGTCCACGGCTCCACGTACTCAGTTTTGAAAACTTCTAGGCATGTCTCCGGTATAAGCGATGAGCTGAGCGCGGGTGTGTCGAGTTCCAGATAATTTTTCTCTATAAAAAATGCGCGGATTTTTTGCATTATCTCCGCGCGGAATTTGAGCAGTTCTAAGTCCATGCTGGAAGTATATGGCTAGGCGGCCTAAAAATCAATGCACCAGACAGCGTGATGCAAAGGACAGTGTTTGCAACCATCGGCACGAATCAACGCCTTCAATGCTGGAACCCGCAATTCTAAACATTATCTTAATTTCCAAGGATATTTTTCGCGCGAATTGTTGACATGATAAAGAAATGTGGTAGAATTTTTGTATGATTCATACAGAAACACACGGATTTATGAAGCTTAGAAAAGTCATTTTGGTGGTCACATTTGCGCTTGTCGCGGCGACATCATTTGCACAGGAAATACGTAACGGCGTTCTTACAATAAAATACGGAACGACGGAAATAAAATACCGCGAATATTATGGTAACGAAGAAATCAAAAAAGTTATTATTCCTAATACTGTCACTAAGATTGGAAACAGCGCATTCAACGAATGTTCAAACCTTACAGAAGTTACTATCCCATCGTCAGTTACCTCAATTGGGAATTGGGCATTTGAACAGTGTAGTAATCTTACTAAAATTACAATTCCATCATCGGTTACATCAATCGGCGGGGCAGCTTTTAACGGCTGTTCCAACCTGGAGGAAGTCGTTTTTGAGGAGGGTATAGAAACCCTTACGATTAATAGAAACGCTTTTTCCAACTGCACAAAACTGAATTCTATCACTCTGCCAAAATCCATAAAAGAAATAAAAGCAGACGGTATTCTGGGCAACAAGAACACGCGGATTTTCCACTGTTACCTTGGAAGCGTGGCTCAGCAGGTCATAAGTAGCAAAGGCTACACGATTGACATTATCGGCATTGACGAGAAGAATGTTGCAAATATCGACTTGTCATACCTGGCTGTCTTGGGAAACAAGACGATTAACGCAGGGCTGTTCAAAAATCTGCCATTTGAAATGATAGACCTTAACAACGACATTACGGAAATCGGAAAGAACGCATTCAACGACAAGACGATAATCCGCGTAAAACGAAACACGGGCGGAGACAAGTGCATGAAAGCGAACGGCTATTATCTCTGTGGAGTTCTTGCTGATCTTAACTTTTATACAAAAGACCGCTCAAAGCAGATTTCAGAAGATTTTACGCGCATTCTGTGCGACGATGACCTGTATGTAAATTGGACTTCATATAAGTTCAATTTACATGAATTGCTTAAGATTGAGGAAGTGGATGAAAAAATCGTGCTTACTTCTTTCCAGCTTTATCCGTGTAAGAATGTGACTGTCACCGACAAAACTGGCAAGGCTCTTATCAAAAACAAAACGATACAGCCACTTACGCGAACTGTGCTGTGCGATGCGGAGCCTTCTATGAATTTGGGAGATTTTACAGTCACTTCCGATGATTCGTTTTATCAGGTTTTCAAAAACATGAAAATTAACTGGACGGTTACGTTTGACGGTACTATAAGAAAAACCGTATCAGGAAATACAGATAATCCATTTTTAAAGATGCTTCCAGTTTTTTGCCGTGAATGGATTGCATCGATATGCAATTATGCTTATGTCATTGCAAGCAAAGAATATGAGGAATTATGTTATAAAGGCATTGAAGAAAAATGGTTCGTCACGAATGAAGAAATGACACAATTCCTTACAAAAGAAGAAATGGATAAACTTTTAGAAAAGACGCGTAAACACACTTTCCAATTAGGCCATTGTGATGGTGGTGGATTGGGCTCTTTAGGTGGCAATGGACTTTGGTTATTAAGCGGTTGGTTCCGTAATTTAGGGAAGTCAGATTCACACGCTTTTTTCCATGAGTTTTCACACAATATGGGGTGGAATCACGAAGACGGCAATATGTGCAATTTGGGGCGTCCTGCTCCTTGGGGCAAGCAATGCTGGCCAATGATGGGAGCAAATACTTATAAACAGTTCTTCAATGCTGGGGAACTGCCTTACATGGACCCGAATCTTTTTAATTCAGATTTATTTTCTTATGACGAACTGCATAAACCAGACCCGGAACTTGATATTGTGAAAAACGGTGTGCTTTATATAGGCGAAGGATCTTCCCGCATAGATTCCCACAAAAAGGAAACTGATTTTACAAAAGTGGTCATACCGTCATCGGCGGAAGTAATCGCTGATTCCGCATTTTATGACACGCACCTTGCAGAAATCACGATTCCGGAGAGTGTTACGAAAATCAACGATTCAGCATTCTACGGCTGCCTTTCTCTTGAAAAAATTGTCATCCCGGACACAGTGAAAGCCATAGGCTCGTCGGCGTTCCAGAACTGTACGTCGCTCACGTCTGTAAAAATCGGGAGCGGAATCAAAGAGATAAGCGTAAACATGTTCAAAGCCGCCTCCCTTCTTTCGGAAATCACAATTCCGGGAACAGTGAAGTATATAGGGAACTCGGCGTTCCAGGAATGCCGGAAGCTTACGAAAGTCGTGATTGCCGACGGCGTTCGTAAAATAGGAGACAATGTTTTCAACAATACCGCGCTTACAGAAATAACGATTCCATCTAGCGTAACGGAGATTGGTAAGAACATAACGTCAAAAAATGTATTATGGAATGTTAAAGAAGGAACATACGCGTATAAGTATGCGGAAGAGAACGGTTTTACCATCGGTACATTGGCAGACAAAGGCAATAAGATTCTTGCGGAATGTGCGAACACCACGTCCGCCCCGAACGAGACTTGGCCGAACGGAGTTTTCAGTAAAACTGACGAACGCCGCAAGTGGGATTTTTCAGGCTTTATTACAGGCAGCGGAACATACACTGTCACTTTTAAGTATACTGGTGGTACCGACATTCTCCGCCTTACTGACACGATATTCGCGGCAGACGGCAAGGCAATCGCGTATTTCGCAGAGCAACGTTCCGTCGGCAAAAGTTACCCTGAGACCGTCTATAACATAACGGTTCCTGCCGGAACAAAGAAACTTGAGATGTTCGCGCTCGCAAGGGCAGGCAACAGCAACATCACAGGAACAATCACCGTAAGCAATATGAATACGGCAAAGCTTGTAATTCCAGAGGGAACGGAGACAATCAAGGACTCCGCCTATTTCGGCTCTAAATACGAGGAAGTGGAGCTGCCGTCCGGCTTGAAGAAAATAGGTTCTACGGCATTCCAGGACAGCACGGAGCTTAAATCAATAACGATTCCGGACACTGTTACAGAAGTAGGCAGTTCGGCTTTCCATAACTGCCCCGCGCTCACGTCCGCAACAATAGGCAGCGGGCTTACAAAGCTGAATACGAAAGTTTTCAAAAATACCGCCCTGAAAGAAATCGTAATTCCAAGAAACATCGCGATTATCGGCGAGGAAGCGTTCCGGGATTGTGCGTTCCTCACGAAAGTTGATATTTCTTATGGCGTTACACAAATATATAAAAATGCGTTCAACAACTGTCAGAAGTTGAAATCAATTTCGATTCCGAACTGTGTGACGGATATAGGCATTGGCGCGTTCCAAAACTGCACGTCGCTTACTTCTGTAAAACTCGGAAGCGGTTTACGGAAACTGAGCTTAAATCTTTTCAACAGTTCCGGGCTTACGGATATAACAATTCCTGGAACGATTGAGACAATCGGAGAAGAAGCGTTTTCCGACTGCGCGAACCTTACAAAAGTCACAATAGAGAATGGTGTAAAGGAAATCTGCGAAAAGGCATTCTGGAACACCGGTATTACGGAGATTAAGATTCCTGCGAGCGTCACGGAAATTGGCAAGAATGTTGCGCCAAAAGATATAATATGGGATGTTGAAGCCGGTAGCTACGCGTATCAGTTCGCGGTCCAGAACAATTTCAAGATAAAATCGGTGTTGAATGAAAAAGCTGCAAAATTATCGGCTGACAGGAGCATTAAATCTGCTCCGAGCGATAAATGGGAGAACGGCGCGTTCACAAAAGAAGACGTAATGCGCCGCTGGGATTTCTCCGGCTCTCTACTCAGGAATGCGGGTGGCACTTACACCATTACGTTCAAGTATACAAGCGGTTCTGATATTCTTCGCCTTAACGAGACGTTGTTCGTTGCCGACGGTAATGCAGTCGGGTATTTCGCGGAGCAGCGTTCCGTAGGTTCTGGTTCGTGCGAGGTTGTTTTTACAATAAACGTTCCTGATGGAACAAGGAAACTAGAGATGTACGCGCTTGCAAGGGCCGGAAACAGCGACATCAAGGGAATAATCACCGTGGAGAAAAAGTAAAGGCACGCGACAGGGATTGGAAGGGTGAGCGAAGCGAAAACTCGCCGTTAGGCGAGTTCGTAGGCGGAAGCCGAAGCCGACGCAACCATAGGTTGCTTACGAGTTTGCAAAGCAAACTCGCTAGGTCGGCAAAGCCGACCGTCAAGCCCGACGGCGGAGGAATCTGCCGCCGGGTCGCCCTATATCTATCCTGTTTTTTTACCACAATATAAAAATTTTTAAATACGTCTGGTCTATTCGCAGCGAAGCTTCTAGCGAGACACGTACGCCTGCGGCTATCTTAAAGTCTTGACACAGCCGTTTTTTCATACAAAAAAATATTTTTGTATGAAAATATAGTTGACGAAATGATATTATATTCTGTATATTATAGTTGTTGAGGCAATATTGTGCTGAAACAAAAAAAGTAACAGTTTTTCGTTGAAGAGCTGTTATAATCAAGGAAACCGAAAAATCGTACGTAGGCTGTGGCTGGAATCGACGGGTTTCAGTGGCAGATAGGTTTCCTAAAACAAACGGAGGTACGAATGACATTTAATACGGGCGCTGCGCTGCTTGATGCCGTTGTTCTTGCTGTTGTCGCCGGTGAGGCAGAAGGAACTTACGGTTACAAAATAACGCAGGATGTCCGCCAGGTTATGGACGTGTCGGAAAGCACTCTGTATCCGGTTCTTCGCCGCCTGCAAAAAGACGGGTACCTTGAAACGTATGACAGAGAATACGCCGGGCGTAACAGAAGATATTACAGAATCACTTCGAACGGAATGATTCTGTTGGACGAAAGCCGAAGAGGCTGGTTGGAATACCGCCGTTGCATAGACGGTATTTTGATGGGTGAGAATAAATAGACGCTTATGTTATTTGTGAGAGGAAAGATGAAAAAGAAAATGAATAGAGAAGAGTATCTGAGTGAACTGAAGCGCTGTATACAGGCACTTCCGCTGGAAGAGCAGGAAGAAGCTCTTGAGTATTACAAAGATTACTTTGACGATGCTGACAATGACAGCAAAGTTATAGATGAGCTTGGTGACCCGGAGAAGCTGGCAGAAGAAATCAAAGAGAAATTCGCCTGTGTTCCTGCAGAGATGGCAAAAGAAGAGTCCGAATCTGACAGCGAGCGCAAAGATGCAGAAGCCAGAAACAATGGTTCTGCCGCGAACGGCGGAAGCAAGGGTTACAGCAGCCGTGACGCAATGAAGTTTACATTCGGCGCGGATGAGGTAAAGAACATAGACTTTTCGCTCGGTGCTGCTGAAATAGTTATGATTTCTGGTGATATGTTCGTGATTGAGACACGCGGCATTGATCCGCAGTATTTCCGCTGCGAGATTTCTAAAAAGGGAACGCTTATTGTTGACACAAGACGTCACATTCCGTTCCGCGGATTCTTCGGACACGATGAGAGTTCGTCATGGAAGCCGAGAATCTTAATTACGATTCCTGAGAACGCCAAGCTTGATATCGTGAAGATTTCGCTTGCGGCGGGCTCTTTTACGACAAGAAGCGTGGCTATTCACTGCAACACAAGCTTCTTCGACGTTGCCGCAGGAAGACTCGTGATTGACAGAGTGTACGGCGGTCACATGAACGCGCACTGCGGAATGGGCGAACTTGAGATTTGCGGTAGTGCGACGGGTGTTTCGGATATCGACTGCGGAATGGGTAGAATTACCCTTAAGCTTTCAGGCAATCCGAATGATTATTCGTACAGTGCGAAAGTTGGGCTTGGAGATATCCGGTTCAATGGCGAGAAGAAGAGCGGAATTGGTTCCATGATTTGCACGGAGCGCAAGGAAAACCACTTCTCTATAAACTGCGGAATGGGTTCAGTCGTCGTAGATTTACGGTAGGCTGGTGGCGTTTAAGACAGACTCGCGCCGGTTAGTGGCGCGGAATGAATAGATTTTTACAGGAGAAAGAATTATGGCAAAGAGAATTTTCAAATCACGTAACAAGGTTTTGTTCGGTGTTTGCGGTGGTATCGCAGAGTTTTTCAATATTGATCCTACAATCGTAAGGATTCTGATGCTTGTCCTTGTTTTTGCAGGCTTCGGTTCTGGTATTCCGATTTATATCGTAGCGGCGTTGATTATGCCGGAGCGCCCAGTTGATTCTGGTTACGCGGACGATAACTACAACAACATGCGCGATGCAAGAAACGGAAACAATGGAAATGCCGGTAACGGAAGTTCCGATGCGGAGTTTAACAGCTACTTCAATAACCGTAAATAGAAAAATGGCTTTCAGTCACGTAGCGGGGAGTCAAAACCGCGCGTTAACGCGCTACACGCTGTTTGTGGTATGGGAACTATTAAAGATGCCGCTATCGCGGCCTCCACAAACAGAGTGTTTTTGCACCCACGCTCCGTTCCTTTTCGCCATTTTTCTGCTGAACTTGTGGCTAATGCAGAATGTTGTCGAGAGCACTGCTAATAAAACTATATTAAAAGGAGTCTTGAAACATTGTGTTTTGAGGCTCCTCTTTTTTTTGTAATATAGTCCTGAAAAACGGTAAGTCTGCCTACTACTAAGCCTAAGAATACGATATAATATTGAACAGAACAAAAATTGAATGAACAATGCCTTTCGCTTCTGTGAGCTTTGTGTTTTGGGGCATTGTGCATGCTAAATGTTTACATAGAAGGATTTTACTTATGATACGTGTGCTTGTCGTTGATGACTCTGCAGTTATCAGGACACTTCTAAAACGTTCGCTTGCTAAAGACCCGCGTATAGAAATTGTGGGCGAGGCTTATGACGGGCAGGGTGCGATAGAGCAGAACAGGCTTTTGAAGCCGGATGTCATCACGATGGACATCTATATGCCGGTGATGGACGGTATAGAGGCGACAAAGCGCATAATGCAGGAACAGCCTGCAGCGATAATGATTTTCTCGACGGAAGATTCTGCGCGCATGGGTTATGCTGCCCTTGAAGCAGGCGCTGTCGATATGCTTAAAAAGCCTGATTTAACGCATTTTTCACCCGATTTTTACCGTTCGTTCATAGAGCGCATAGTCGCCGTAACTGAGCGCGGACATAAGTCGCCGGTTTTTGCGAAGAGGACTGTAGAAACTTCGCCATTCGCAAAGCCAGCTGCCGTATCCGCCACGCCGAAAATCGCTGTACCGAAAGATGCCGGCGGCAAAGACTTGCTCGTAATAGG
>JAEEGH010024940.1_pt1 | contig 12031 bp, 9 predicted proteins | sample 9134181 | NCBI WGS metagenome assembly JAEEGH01 (sample SAMN16246544, study PRJNA631951) | gut metagenome | biome: gut microbiome; feature: rumen; material: DP-attached | host: Bos | place: Iran: Karaj | collected 2018-10
GAGACAGAACCGGTCAGGTCGGCCTTCTTCTGCGTACCGTAACCCACAACGACTACTTGATCGAGCAGATGGGAATCGGACTCCAACTGGATGGCATCCAGAATAGCACGATTGCGTACAGCCACCTCACGGTCTTTGTAGCCCACATAACTAATCACCAGTGTCGCATTGCCTGCAGCGCTAATTTCAAAGTTACCGTCGAAATCAGTAACAACACCCGACTGGACACCTTTAACCCTGACAGTGGCACCAATCAGCGGTTCACCGTCCTGGTCAACAACCTGTCCCTTCACTTTTATGGTCTGTTGGGTCACCGTAGCGTTTACCGGCAGAGGGCAGACAGTAAGTCCTCCCGTCAGTCCCAACACGAGCATAACAGAGAATAAAGTTTGTTTTCTCATTGTTATTTGTTTTAAAGTTAGAAAATAATTAATAGTAATAATATGGCCGCAAAGATAGGTGTTTTAGAAATTCAACTGGTGGACAAACCAACAAATAAGGTGGATAAAATAGTTATTTGCCCACTTTTTACACGGTTTATCATCTGTTTTATGCTTATTTGTCCACCAAAGCGTCCTCTCCCGTATAAGAACTTGGACTATTACCATAACGGCGGGTAAAACAACGGGTGAAATACTTTGGGTCATTAAAACCAACGCGATATGCTATCTCGGTAATATTTCGATTGCCTTGGTTTTCCAATATCATTTTCTTGGCAACGGACAGACGATAGTTTCTGATAAACTGGCCAGTGCTTTGTCCTGTTTCTGCATTCAAGCGTTTAGAAAGGAGCGTACGGCTTACCCCTAAAGCCTCCGCTAGTTCAGCGATACCAAACTCGCTGTTCATGTAGTTCTGTTCCATCACCTCCGTAGCACGCTCCATAAACGATTTCTTAGTACGCAGCACCTCCTGTTTATCAGCCTCCAAAGTGCGTCGATAGCTTTTCTGTAGGCGCTCATGATTATCCAAAATGTTTTGAATACGCGACTGCAATTGTTCAGGATCATCAGACTCATCAAGAACACGACGAATGGGTTGTAACAGTTTCTCTGCTTCCTGTTGTCGCAACTTATCAATTCTCTGGCGATAAATCCACATTGCAACCCCAGCCAGCAGCAACAACAGCAAAAGGACAAACCACCAACTCTTCCAGAAATAGGGAGCCACCACAACTTGAATACTGATAACGCTTTTTTCGGCATCAATACCGTCTGTATATTCCACCTCAAAGGTATATTTCCCAGGCTTTAGTGTAGTATAGCGTACCGAATTTTCAGTAGGATTCAAAACTGTCCACTCGTCATCAAACCCTTTCAAGCGGTAGCTGTAACGTCCTTGTGACTCGCCTCCGTAGGTCAAAGTAGAGAAACTAATGGAGAACGACTTGTTCGACTCATGAAGCCTGATGCAAGAAGCCTGAGAGATATCGGCATCCAAGATATCACTATTGGCCGCCGTCACTTCCTGGTTATCCACCAACAGACGGGTAAAAGTTAAATGATTCGAGTACTGGATTTCGGTATTCTCACCTTTTATTTCAGTCAACCCGTCCAAACTACCCAGATATACAGTACCATCAGCCCCCTTTACTGCAGAGTTCCAATAAAAGCGCTGACATGGAAGGCCGTCACGTTGACTATAATTATTAAAGGTACGCGTACGAGGGTTATACACCGACATTCCATTATCTGTAGTAATCCAAAGCCTACCCTGTTCATCCTCAACGATACCTTTTACGGCATTATTTGCAAGTCCGTCATCCGTCGTTAATACTTCAAAGGTCCATTTGCCATCGCTAGAAACCACTCTCTTATATAAGCCATAGCCATTAGACCCTAGCCACATGGTTCCATCACTAGCTTCACAGAAACAGCATATTTTGTCAACAACCGGAGACTCGGGATTATTGAGCTTATTACGGAAAAGGCGATGAGAGAATGTCGGGGTTTTCAAGTTGACTACAAAAGCCCCTAAGAGACAACCTATCCACAAGTTGCCATCGCGGTCTATATGACTACCGATGCAACCTCGTATGGTACGGTTTCCCTTAAATGGATCTTTCAGCACACCAGTCTTCAAGTCATAATAGAACACTCCATCATTACTTCCTATCCACAATGCGTCATGATACTTGTCGTAGGCCAACGATCCTATATAATTGGTCAGTGGTGCCATGCTTTCCGGCATCGTCACATGATGTACTTGGTCACGAGCAGACAAAGAAATATAATTAAGGCCTCCACCCCACGACCCTATCCATAACCTGTCGTGGACATCAGGTTCCAACACCGACACAGAATTATATTTCAGGCCCAAGTCGAACATAGACCAATGGGTAAAGTTTTCGCCCCTGCCTTCCTTTCTATTCAAACCGCCTTCCACAGTTCCTGCCCATAATGAACCATCGGGTGCTGCATACATGGCATTCACAGGTCCTCGCGATAGTGATGTCACCTTATCCGGCTGATGAACGTAATGTTGAAGCATCAAGGGTTTGGGTGCTAGTTTCACTACACCGGCCGTTTCCGTACCTATCCATATCTGGCCTTCACGAACCATCAGACAATGAACGAAATCACTTGGCATTGGTTCACCGACTGTTGAACTATTCCAATGCTCAAAGGTTCCATGCTGCTCGTCAAAAACGTCCATACCGCGAAGAGTTCCTACCAATAGCCGTCCGTCGGAAGCAACTGCCAAAGAGGATGCATGGTCATGCGCCAAACTGGATGGACTGGTAGTATGCCGGTATGCCGAGAGTGTCTTCTGTTTCTGATTATAGGCATAAAGTCCCTGATTGGTTGCAATCCAAACTGTCCAATTCCGTTTCAACAGATCCGTTATATAAAGCCCATGCAACTGTTGCATAGCAGAAGCGGTATTCTTCTTTATTAATTTATCACCAGCCTCCACAAGGCGGTAGAGTCCGTCCTCGATATTAATCCATACGGTGCCATTGCTCTCAATATCACAGAGAGTAATGTCGGGAGTATTTCCATGATATCTGCAACGGCTGATATGGACTACATGGCCCTCCTCATCGAAGGTATAACGGAACACACTGTCACGAGTTACTTGCCATAGACTGCCCTTCGAGTCACAATAGACCTTCACAGATTGTTGGCGGAGCCTATCACCAATATGGCTGTCACCATAAGAGGGCGTCAAACGGCTCATGGTACGCATGTCAATGACCACCGTTCCCTCGTCGAAAGCCACCCATAGCCGGCGATGCCCATCCTCTGCAAAACCCTTGCTGGAATTGCTGACCATCAGGCCTTTCGCCTCTAAGCGGTTAAACGAATAGCCGTCATACCTCACGACACCACCGCCATAGGTAGAAATCCATATAAATCCCTGGCTATCTGCAAAAACCTGATTAACGTTATTATGAGGTAGTCCCGTGCTAAGATCCAAACACGTCATATTATACTGGTCGGTCAACACACTCTGTGCTGCCGATGTGCCTACGAAGAGGGAGAACAACCCGTATAATAAAATAGTCTTTAGGTTCATCTTTCAAATTTCGGAACAAAGATAGTGTTTTTTGGTGATAACACCAAATGTTTATGCCTTTTTAGGGAAATTCCCCTCTCTGTTTAGGGAAAATCCTTTGTATAGTCATCATTTTCTTCCTACTTTTGCATCGTGAAAAGATATCAAATGTAGAACAATTAAAATAAAAGTAATATGAAGAAGATGATGATAGCCCTGGTAGCAATGCTGTCGATAGCAGCAACGGGCAAGGCAATGAGCTACGAACAGGCACGCAACGAGGCTTTGTTCCTGACAGACAAGATGGCTTACGAGCTGAACTTGACGGACGAGCAATATGAGGCTGCCTATGAAATCAACCTCGACTACCTGATGGGTGTGACGAGTTATGACGATGTCTATGGCAACTACTGGGAGCGTCGTAACTTGGACCTGAGCTATGTTCTGTTGGATTGGCAGTGGCAGGCATTCTGCGCAGCTACATACTTCTATCGTCCACTCTACTGGCGTGATGGTTTTTGGCACTTCGGCATTTATGCCCGCTATCCACATCGTGATTACTTCTACTTTGGTCGCCCTGTGTTCTACGCCAGCTATCGCGGTGGACATGCTTGGCACGTAGTAGGTGGACGTGGATATTACTATGGTCGTCGCGACCACTTCCGCCCCGTAGCAGGACGTTCACACTTCGGAATGCATGATCGTTGGAATCGTGGCGATTTCCATCGTGACCACGGACGTGTAACCCACCACAGAGATATCAGCGGAGGTGTACGCCATAGGGATTTCAACGGAGGTATGCGTAATAGTTCAACCCGTACCACAGTAAACCGTCACGAAAACATGGGACGCATCGGGCACGATGGTTCACACAGCCATCAGAGTGGAACATTCCACAATGGCTCTTCACGTCCAACCAACGGATCGTTCAACAACGGTTCTTCACGACCAAGTAGTGGATCGTTCAATAATGAAAGTTCCTCAAGACATCAGGGCTCGTTCGGAAGCAGCCACTCTACCTCACACTCATCGCACAGTAGCGGTTCATTCAGCGGTGGCACTACCCGTAGTAGCAGCGGGGGTTCCTTTGGCGGAGGCCATAGCGGTGGGCACCACAGCAGTGGAGCTAGCCAAGGCGGAAGTCACGGAAGCCGAGGCGGTGCTTTCAGCAGAGGTCGTTAAGATACGTACTTCAGCGTTCATCATCCGCTGAACTTCTCGCATCGGACATTTTGCATAGACTGCCAAAACTGCTTTATTGAATATTCCATGACCAACGGCCACCACCCTTTTTCCAGGGTAGGTGGCCACTATATATAATAGGAACGCGCGAGCCCTCAGCAATAAAGCTTCCTCGCTCTCAATATCATCAGGCCACACTTCACCTTTCAGGTCTGGAATAAAGCGACCTGTAAACGAGCCCCAGTCACGTTCTCTCATCAAAGCAGTGGTAGAAACCTCCAAATGATGAGGCTGTGCTATATATTCAGCTGTCTGAACAGCACGATGCAAATCGCTAGCAATCACAGCATCAATCTGTTCGCCCGCCAAGCGTTCTGCGACCTGACAAGCCTGTTCCCTACCCTTCTCATTCAGTTCACCTTGTGTCTGTCCCTGCATGATTTGGCGTGCATTGTCAACGGTCTCACCGTGTCGTACTAAAAAAATTATGGTATCCATGTGCGCAAAATTACAAAATTTTTATAACTTTGCACATTGAAACCAAATAAAAAGTAACAATGAAGATATTTCAGAGTTCTATTTTCCGTGCTGTTTGTGCCATCGTGGTTGGCGCATTGTTGATTAAGTATCCTGACGAAGGTGTGACTTGGCTTACCGTAGCCATTGGTATCTTGTTCCTGTTGTCAGGTATCATAGCATTAATGGCATACATGAATGCCAAGAAGCACGCCAGTGAATATACGATTACCGACCAGGAAGGGCGAATCATCTCTGGCTCCCAGCCCACCTTCCCTATCGTTGGAGCGGGTAGTGTCATTTTAGGTTTGACACTGGCATTAACCCCAGGTGTATTCATTCATGGCTTGATGTATATTCTTGGAGCTATCATGATATTAGGAGGATTGAACCAGTTGATGGCATTGATTTCTGCCCGCAGATTGGGCCCCATTTCTTTTTCTTTCTGGATTGCCCCTTCCCTAGTGCTGATTACAGGACTGTTTGTTGTGTTTAGGCCCATGGATTCAGCAGAAATTCCTCTGCTTATCCTTGGTTGGTGCTCACTGCTCTATGGAGTAACTGAAATCATCAACTCACTCAAAATTCACAGCATCCGTAAACTAGCAGACCGCCAGCGTGAAGAGATGGAACGCCAACGGTCTGCAGAAGAGGCTCAAAATGCGGAAGAAATCTCGTCACACGTTGGTGACGATTCCCTCGATAAAGGTTTTGAGGATATGAATTCCGGTTCTGTTCTCGTGCCCCCAAGGGATAATTAAATCCGCAAACTTCTTAGTAGGTTCGATAAATTGCTCATGCATTGGCTTGAGCACTTTCTCGTAACGGTCGAGCACCTGCTCAACCGTACGGCCACGCTCTACCACATCACGACGGATATTACGAATCAGTCGGACATCATCGTCTGTATCTACGAAGATTTTCAGATCCATCATGTCACGCAGTTTCTTGTAGTGCAGTGTCATGATGCCCTCTAAGATGATGACGGGCTTGGGTTCCACATGAACAGTCTCGGGCAGACGGTTGGAGATGATATATGAATAGGTAGGCTGTTCTATCGCCTGTCCATTCTTTAACATCTTGATTTGCTCCGTCAGCAATTTCCAGTCGAAAGCGTCAGGATGGTCGAAATTGATGGCTCTGCGTTCCTCATCAGTAAGTCCCGTTGTGTCGTTGTAATACGAGTCAAGGGGGATAACTGCTGCACAATGAGGAGGCAGCACATTTGCAATTTTCTTCACGACGGTAGTCTTTCCTGAGCCAGTACCGCCTGCAATTCCTATAATGGTCATATTCTTAATTAATACTTTCTATCATTTCTGTTCCTTCACGACATAAACCAGCGTAGGCAAGTGGTCGCTATAGCCGTCGAGCCATACACCACCGGCATGAGTACGCAGGGTACCACCCTTATACTTACCCTCCTGCTGGAACAGATAATCGCGACGGAAAATCTGTGGCTGCCAGAACTTCAAGGTTGAATAATCTTTCTTTCCTTTCTGGTTCAGCAGTGAGTTAGAAAGGATAATCTGGTCGAACAGGTTCCATGCACCATCATACATCAGCGTTCCTGTTCCACTGGCATGGATGTCCCAGAAAGGATTGTAGAGGTCGTTCAGTTTCTTTGCCTCTTCTATCTTACGCTTTGCTCCCAAAGCAACAGACATAGAAGGATCCTTCGGGTCGTCGTTCATATCACCCATGATGAAGAGCTTCACATTGGGGTCTTCATTAATCAGTGAATCCTTCACCGCACGAATCTGCTCACCACCGAGTTCACGATAGTAAGAAGTGGCACCACGAGAAGGCAGGTGGTTAACAATGATGGTCACATGCTCGTCAGCCAATGTTCCACTGACTACCAAGAAGCCACGGGTAGCCCTATTCTTTTCGATGTCTTCCTTCTTCTTATATATATAAGGTACGAGCTTCACGTTACGAACCGTAAACAATGACGGATTATAAAGCAGACCACAGTCAACACCACGGAAGTCGGGACCCTCAATGTGGCAGAACTGGATGTTGCGGGCCTTCAATGGTTCCTGATTGCAAAGATCGGTCAAACACTTGGCATTTTCAACTTCCGAAACACCGATAGCAGCACAACCAACAAGTGGTAATCTGTCGGTACCCATCTCAGCCAACACGCGAGCCATGTTGCGCAACTTATGGGTATATTTCAGACCCGACCATTTGTTACGTCCGTCGGGCAGATATTCATAGTCATTATGACCTGCGTCATGACACGTATCAAACAGATTCTCAAGGTTATAGAAACCGATGGCATACACTGAGAACTTCTTCTCCTGGGCCTGTGCGTTCATCGTTCCTACCAGGAACATGACAGCGATAAGGGATAACACTTTTTTCATAGTCTTATATATAGTTCTTTAGATTTATGTGGCGAAGATAAGCATTTTTTTCGAAAAAATCTAATTTTACCAAAAAAAAATCGCAAAAAAGTGATTAATTTTACATTTTATTTGTTATCTTTGCAGCAAACATATAAGTATTAACTAACTCTTATACTATGCAAAAGAAACTGAAATTAGCCGTGATCGCACTCTGTTTCGCGCCAATGGCTTTTGCCCAGACTCCTGTAACTACCGAGGAGGAGCAAGAGGCTGGAGCCACTGTTGTCAACGAGCAAGCCTTCACTTTCACGGAAGCTCAGTTGGGTGAAAACGATGATATGTCACAGAACGTGACAATTATCTCGTCAAACCAGAACGTTTATGCTTCACAAGTAGGCTACAAGTTTAGCCCTGTGCGGTTCCGCTATCGTGCTTTTAATCAAAAGTACAATGAGATCTACATTAACGGAGCCTTGATGAACGACATGGAATCGGGTCAGTTCCGCTACTCTTTGGTAGGTGGTCTGAACCAGCAAACCCGTAGCGTGGAAAATTCCCTGCCGTTTGAGTTCAACAACTTCTCAATGTCTGGAATGGCAGGCTCTAACAACTACGACTTCCGTCCTAGCCATCAGGCTACAGGACAGCGTCTCACGTTGACAGGTGCCAACCGCAACTACACGATTCGTGCAATGTACACTTACAACTCTGGACTACGTCCTGACGGATGGTCATTCTCAGCCAATCTCACCTATCGATGGGCTAGCATGGCGACATCGAACGTGCAAGGTACATTCTACAACTCTCTTTCCTATTTCTTCGGAGTTGAGAAGAAGTTGAGCGATAACCATTCGCTAAGCATAGTTACCTGGGGTAACCCAACAGAACGTGCAGGACAAGGTGCAGGAACTGATGAAAGCTACTGGCTGGCGAACGATAGGCACTACAATCCATACTGGGGCTATCAGGACGGGAAAAAGCGCAATTCGCGCATAGTCAACGACTTCGCACCTACGGTATTGATGACTTGGGATTGGGACATTAGCCAAAAGATGAAGTTGACAACCTCATTAAGTGGTCGCTATTCAATCTATAAGAGCACCAAGCTCAATTATAACGGAGGCGAGAACCCCCAACCCGACTATTGGAAGAACCTGCCCTCAAGTTACTATGATGTATGGAACGAAGATGATTATTGGGGACGTACCGAATCTGGCTATGCTAATTTTGAATATGCCCGAATCTATGCGATGGACAGCGAGGCTAATCGCCAGATTAACTGGGATCGTCTCTATTATGCCAACCAGATGGGTAATGCCACTAACAGAGATGCAACCTACTACATCCAGGCACGCCACAACAACAATTTCAACATCACGCTGGCTTCGACATTGAAGACTGAGTTGAGTAAGAATATCACATGGAACTCTGGTTTGCAACTTGTCCATAACACAGGTATGCACTATGTAACCATGGAAGACATGTTAGGAGCCAAGACGTTCCATGACATCAATACCTATGCTCTGGGTAATTACGCTTCCAATGACGACCGCATACAGTATGACTTGAACAATCCCAATAAAGAGGTTAAAGAAGGCGACCGCATGAACTATGACTACAATCTCTTAGTTCGTAAGGCTCAGTTGTGGTCTTCCCTTAAATATAGGAAAGGTAGTCTGCTAACATTCGTAGCAGGTCGCTTAGGTGGTGTAACTATCCAACGCGACGGCAAGATGCGTCACGGTATGGCTCCAGACAACTCATACGGAAAGGGTGGCACTGCCAAATTCCTGGAAGGTGGCGGCAAAGCAGGATTGACCTATCAGGTTTTCCCAGGTCATACCGTAGCCGTTGGTGCTGGATATGAGTTAAAGGCTCCTCAGGCTCAGTCTGCTTTCGTTGCTCCAGAAATCAGCAACGACTTCGTTAACAACCTGAAAAACGAAAAGATATTCAGCTCAGAACTAAGCTACCAGTATGAGAACTCATGGATGAAAGCTAACATCATGGGATATTACAGCTACTTATCGGACGTTACTGAGTGGCAAAACTTCTACGATGATGATGCCAATTCATTCACCTACGTGTCTATGACTGGTATCAAAAAAGAATATTATGGTTTGGAATGGGGTTTGAAGTTCAAGCTCAACTCTGCCTTCAGCATCAGGGCCATCGGTACTATCAGCGAGGCTAAGAACACGAACAATGCATTGGCTCGTTACATGACGTCGAAGGAAGCTACGTATCATGAGGAGGTAGTATATAATAAGAACATGCGCGAGGGAGGAACCCCACTATCCGCTTTCAACTTGACCCTTAGCTATAGTGCAAAAGGCTGGTTTATTGATCTAAGTGGTAACTATTACGACCGCATCTATCTGTTCTACTCGCCATCTTATCGCTACGCATCTTCACTGGAAAACCGTCAAACCTCATGGCTAAATACTTACGACAAGTATAACAACCAGCCTAACAAGGGTACTGACGTTTCAAAATATATCATGACTGGCGAACAGGTATATTACACTAAGGCACAAGCTGATGCTGAAGGATCTACCGTTCAAGAAGGTGAGTTATTACCAGGTGCCATTGATCAGTCTAAGGGTAAGGGCGGCTTCATGCTCGATCTCTCTATCGGTAAGAGCATCCGCATGAAGAAGGGTCAACTCAGCATTAATCTCTCGCTGACAAACCTTCTCAACAATACTAATATCTGTACTGGCGGTTACGAGCAGAGCAGAAGTAACTATTCTGTAAGTTCAACAACTGGCGAGGTAGGTAGTTCTCGTTTCTACAAGTTCGACAAGAACCCGAAGAAGTACTACACCTATGGTATCAATGGTATGCTGAACATTGGTTATCGATTCTAAAACACTGACAACTATGAAGACAAGAAATATCATTATCTTATCATTATCAGCTTTGCTTGCTGTGTCCTGCCATGACAACTGAAATTGGGACGAGACCAGCATTCAGACAGGAATGGAGGCTTATGGTAATCAAAACTTGATTGCTTCAAACCCCAAGACTATTGCTGAAGTAAAGACCATGTTCAGCAAAGCCACTGCCTCTGGTGAGCCAGAACTGGTAACAGAGCATATACAAATCCAAGGTATTGTTATTGGCAATGACGAAGGTGGAAACATCTATAATCAGCTTTATATTAGAGATGCTTCCGGTGCCATCTGTGTTAGCATCAAGCAGGGTGGTCTTTACGGTGCATACCCCATTGGGCAGTTTGTTATGATAGAACTCAATGGACTATATCTCGGTAACTATGGCGGACAGCCACAGATTGGAATTCGTAGTGTCAGCCAGAAAACTGGTGCCGTCCAGCTGAATGGCATGAGTCGCTATGAGTGGCAGACCCACCACAAGATTATCGGACCGATTGCAGGTATAAATGCCAATCCTATAGAGATCACAGGTCCCAGTGACCTTACGCTAGCCAAAGACTGCAACCAGCTCGTCACCTTGAAGGGAGCTGAATTGACAGAAGCCAACGGAAAGAAAGCATTTGCCAATAAGGAGGATGCTCCCACAAACCAATTTGCAGTAAACCGCAGCATCAAGGGAACAACTAAGATGGTGGTTAGAACCAGTACTAGTTGCAAATTTGCTATGGAAATAATGCCAATGGGAAAAGTTGACATTACTGGCGTTGCTTCCTACTACAACGGGACTTGGCAATTGATGATGCGTACCAGAAATGATTTCAAGGCCCAATAACTGATTATTAACTAAGAACAAAAATGAAGAACAATATGAAAAAGATTGCAAAACTTATGACTGTGCTAGCCATTGCGGCTTTCACATTCACCAGTTGCGAGGACGTTCCCTCACCATTTGGAACTGTAACGCCTCCTACAACTGATGCTGACGATGGTAATACAGAGTTACCCTACAATTCTGTTAACCTGAATTCTGGTTGGGCCCTGGAAGCTATTACTGCTGACCAGCCCTGGAGCCAGGGAAGCAGTTATGTACAAGCTACTGGATACCAGAAATGGGATGGTGGTGAAACGAAAACGAATCGTGCAACAAAAGGTTGGCTCATTTCACCTGCTTTCAGTACAAAGGGATATGAAAACGTAAAGATCTTCTTCGATCATACCATTAAATATGCTACTTATACTGGATGGGAAGCCAACCACAAGGTTTTTGTCACCAGCAACTATGACGAGACCAATTTCAGCGCAACCACATGGGTAGAGGTAACTGATTTCAAACCCGTAGCATCTCCCTACACAGACTGGACACTCTACTCCTCAGGTGAGCTCCAGTTGCCAGCATCTATGGCCGGACAGGAAGCCATCCACATCGGCTTCTACTTTGAGGCTCCTGCAGATAAGTCTACCACATGGGAACTTAAGAACTTCAATATTGAAGAAGGTATTGCAGATAATTCCGGTGGTGGTGACGATCCAACTCCAACTAGCGAATATGGAACGAAGGATAATCCTCTGACCGTTACTCAAGCT
>JAEEGH010024942.1_pt1 | contig 12030 bp, 10 predicted proteins | sample 9134181 | NCBI WGS metagenome assembly JAEEGH01 (sample SAMN16246544, study PRJNA631951) | gut metagenome | biome: gut microbiome; feature: rumen; material: DP-attached | host: Bos | place: Iran: Karaj | collected 2018-10
CTCCATTAGAAAGACCTTCTTTTATATCAAATTCATAGTCTAAAGTTCCTAAATCTGGTACCTGCTTTGCACTGTAAGTAGCCTCTACTGTTGGTGCTGTTCCATTAAATGTAACATCTACATATTCAAATGGATCAATTTCTGTTACTTCATTTAAGCCTTCTACTGTATATGTAATATCTTCTGCATTAAATTTAACCTTACATTTTTTAGCAATACTTTCGTTATATTTAACCTTTATTTTGATTTCCTGACCATTTGAAAGATTTTCATCCTCTGAAGGCTCAAAGGAGATTGAACTAACAAGTTCATATATCTTGTCATCAGATATATTGTCATTCATATCGCTGATTTCCCACATAAGAGTATCGTAATCGATATCTATTTCGAGTCTTCCTGCCCCATCAAAGCCTGTTACATCAACTAACAAGCATTCTTCTAAGTCAATCTTTGGTGCAAATACTGTATTCTTTGCAACAAGACCTGCAATTATTACTACAACTACTGCTATGATCGCTGCTACCAGCTTCTTAGAAATTGGTTTTCTAGGCTGCATAGGCTGCTGGTACTGTTGATACTGCTGTTGCTGCTGATACTGTGGCTGCTGATACTGCTGTGTTGCATGCTGTACAGCCTCTGCCCTTTCTATTTTTGCCCCACAAGTGGTGCAAAATACTGCTTCATCTCCTAATTCTGTTCCACACTCTTTACAAAAAATCATATATTTCTCCTTTATATTTAATTTCATTATTTTTTTCTCAATTTTAAACCGGCTTTTTCAAAACATAATATTTTCCGAATTGTGTATTCATTATAAACCCGTTCCATCCCCCCCATGTCAACCCCTAAAAAGCCCAGTATTTCAACGGTTTGCGCCACTTTTCGCATCTGTGCATATTAACCTTCCTTTCTTTATGAATTCTTTTTTGTTTTTCCTGTTTCTACTTCTATTACAGATAAGGTTTGGAGTAGGTTTTAAAATTTTTTAAAAAAAATAAAAAAATTTTTTCAAAGCAAAAAAGGGGATGTTAAAAAACTCCCTTGAAAAAAGAGGATTCAGTGACCATCCGTTAGGATAGTGGCTGAATCCTTACCTTTTAGAAGAGTTTTTTAACATCCTCTTTGAATTTACATAAACATTAACATAAATATTGGCATTGATATTATCTTGTCTGATTGTCCTATATTTACTGATGCCATTTTATAACCTTTATTGAGTTGGGTACTGTTATCCAGAATGTTTCGTAAAGAATTGGCCTGTTTTTTACCTGCCTTTATTTCTATTGGGATTATCTCATCATCCTTCATTATCACGAATTCTATTTCACTAGTGTTTTTCTCGTGTTTATAAAAGAATAGTTTTTCATAACCTCTTTTATGAAGCATATCTGCAGCCAGAGCCTCATACAAAGCCCCTTTTGCTGTACCTAAAATCAATCCATTTGCCTTCTCTTCAATATTGTTGTCCTCAAGCAAAGCCTTTTTTAGGGCTTCATCAAACATTCCTACAAGAATACCTATATCAGTTGGATAAATTCTAAAATTAGTCTCATCTGCATACGATTCTAGCGGAAACTCTATCCTTTTTAAATTCTGTACTTGCAAAGTTAATAGCTGATTGTTTAACCATGCTATACTTGTACCGAATTTTGATGCAGTTGCCTTAGACTCAACTTTTGAGTATTGAAACTTATGATTTTCCTTCGTCAGTTGATAAGGGATAGATTCATAGCATTCCTGAGCTTTTATTCTAATATTTGCGTCTGCAAATCTTGCAATGTCGGTTTTGTAGTCCCTAATTAATCTACGCTGGATTTCATCAACAGAGTGTAAATCTCCTGAGTCCACAAATGCAGCAACTGCTTCTGGCATACCACCAATTACCATATATTTACGGAGATAATTCGTCATTGTATCAATCAACGACTTAGGCATTTTTTCAATATTATCGAAATATTTTTTTACACCATCTATTGCATCTTTATCCATACCTTGCGCCCATAAGAATTCTTCAAAATCCAAAGAATGCATAGATAAATACTCGACTTTACCAACAGGATAAGATATTTCACTCATGTAATTCATTCCCAGTGATGAACCCATACCGATTACATCATATCTTCCATCCTCAGTCCAAAACTTTAAAGATGCAATGGCATTAGGACATTCCTGAATCTCATCCAGCAAAATCAATGTATTACTTTCTATAAACTTTGTCCCTGGTCTTCTTGCAGATATGTTTAACTTTAGTGTGTTTACATCTAAATCACCTGCAAATTCTCCAATCATGGAAGGCTCTTCTATAAAATTTATATAAATATATGAATCGTAATCATTAGCAAACATCTGATCAACAACATATGTCTTTCCTACTTGACGTTGACCAGTAACAATTACGCTTTTATGATTCTTCTTATTTCTCCATTCTCTCAGGTCGTTAAGTATCTTTCTTTCTAACATACTAAGACACCTCCTTTGATATTATTCTATAGAAAAATATGCAATTAGTAAATATTTTTCTATAGATTAATATGCATAGTGTATATATTTTTCTATAGAATAGTTAAAAAAATAGAAGCCGAAGCTTCTATTTCTTATTAATGTATTTAATTAATTTAACAACGCCAACTATTAATAAAACAAATGGCGCTATGTATCCTAGTGTATATGCCATATCTCTCTCCTACTGTATTCTTTTAGCGCCGTCTCCTATGTCCACTACATAGAACTCAGCATCTAAGTTATATTTTTCTTTGTATGCCTTGCCAACTGTTTCTTTGAAATTCTCAACAGCATCATTTTCTACGATGGCAACTGTGCATCCACCAAAGCCGCCACCTGTGATGCGGGCTCCGATAACTCCTGGTACTGACCACTCTGTCTCAACAAGGAAATCAACCTCCTCGCAGGAAACCTCATAATCATCACGAAGTGAAACGTGGCTGGCATTCATAAGCTGTCCGAATGTGACAATATCATTATTATTTAAAGCATCAACTGCCTTGATAGTACGCTGATTCTCTGAAACTGCATGCTTAGCTCTACGATAACAAACCTCATCCTTGATAGCTGAGCCGTATTTCTCAAACTCCTCATCAGTAAGCTCACCAAGTGTGCTGATACCACATACTGTCTGAAGATCAGCAAGAGCCTGAGCACTTTCGTTTCTTCTATCATTATATGCTGAGTCTACTAGTGAATGCTTTACCTTTGAATTTGTGATAACAATCTTGGCATTTGGTAGTTTAACTGATGCATATTTATAGGATAAATCTGCACAGTCAAGGAAAATGGCGTGGTCTTTTTGTCCCATTGCTACGGCAAATTGGTCCATTATACCGCAATTGCAACCATTGAAATTGTTCTCAGAGTACTGTCCGATAAGGGCTAACTCTGTCATAGTCTTAGTGAGGCCAAATAAATCTGTCAAAACTGTGCCTGTAAGGACCTCAAGAGATGCTGATGAAGAAAGGCCAGAACCGTTAGGAATATTGCCCCAAACGCACATTTCAAATCCTGATTTAATTTCGTCTCCCTTTTCTTTTAAAGCCCAAACGATACCTAAAGCATAATTTGCCCAGTGATATTCGTCCTTGTTGTTAAGGTCATCAAGGCTACATTCTATTACACCAGCCTGCTCCATGTTTGCTGAGTAAAACTTGATTACTCTGTCATCTCTTTTTCTTGCTACTGCATATGTTCCAATGGTAAGAGCACATGGAAATACGTGTCCGCCGTTGTAATCAGTGTGTTCTCCAATAAGATTAACTCTACCTGGTGCGAAATAAGTGCGAATATCTCCACCCTCACCAAATTTTTCTTCGAATAAAACCCTTAATTCTTTCTCGTTCATTATTCTTCTCCTATTTATAAACTTCGTTTCTATTATATTTGTACATGGCATTTATTAAATCCTCTGAAGGATTGAATACCACTTTAAAATCGTTGCCTTTTGCCTCGCTATGTCCAACTAAAATGTAAGTTTTATCCTCACTATTTCCTGTAGAACAGTCATATGTTTTAAGCTTTACATTGTCAAATTTAAGAGCTTCGTTAGTTCCAAGGGCTGCTACTAGCTTTACTTCACTGGATTCTATAGAAAGCACCTTTTTTCTTTTTTCATTATTAATAATCTTTGCAATCTCAAGGCTACCATTTGTGTAGTCGTATTCAAATTCGATGTTTTTGTAGCCCATAAGCACAATGGTATAGATTGCTGAAGCTATCAAAAGTCCACTAGCCACAAGACCAGGCACTCCGCCTAATACTGGTACTGAAAGCAAAAGTATGACGGTGACTGCTACCATGCCGCCCTTTTTTGCTGCATCACTAGGTTTTGCTTTGGCTTTTACTGCCTCTTCGATAAATGTGTCATTTGTCTCAAACATTATCCATTACCCTCCAAAAAAAATGCCGGCTGAAACGTTCAGCCGACATTTATTATACCTTAAAAACCTATAAAACTAAAGGAAAAACGCGGTTTCTAGAGACCCATTTCTGTTCTTAATTGCGCCTCCGCATTTTCCAATGCTTGGTCCATATCTTCCTCACCATTTATGATATTTAATACTGCCTGTGACAGCAAATCTCGGCATTCGTAATGATATTCTGACTGCTCCACCGTTGGTACCAGCTGAGAATAATCTACTATCAAAGAATAGATTTGCTGATTGTCAAAGAACTCAACCTCTTGATTGTATACCTCTGACTCTGCTGCAGCCACACAAGTACCAATAAGTCCTGCCTCTGTTAGTGACTCATCATAGGTAATTGAATGACCATCAATTGCCGAATTCCCACCAAATGTATATGCTAAGAAATCATTTGCTACCATAGAATTCTTGCAATTTGTGGTTACACAAAGGGATGAACCACCATTTGAGGAATATCCAGGCTCCCCTGAAAATGAAGGTGCTGTAGTTATCTCCCAATCTCCTGAATGGTCTGAAACCTGCTCCATTGAACTAATGATCCAGTTTCCATCATAGACTCCTGCAAGCATGTCATTTCCAATGGCATTATCAATATAGTCTGTCCAATCCTCTGCCAAATATAAAACGTGATTCTGCTGTAGCTTTACAATCATTGAAACAACATCACATAGAGTATGATTTCCTACGATGTATGGGCTTCCTCCTCTAAATGGAGACTCACCTTCTGCTTGAAGCATCATATAAATAAGGTCGTTATCCTTACCAATGGCGCCGATTAGGTACTTACCTGTTTTCTCGTAAACATCCTGTCCTATCTCGGCAAATCTGTCCCAGGTGATACCTGTCACATCATCCATTGTGTAACCGCATTCAGCTAAAATATCAGTTCTATAAGCAAAAACCGATGTTCCTGCATCCACTGGAACCCCGTAGTGCACGTCATCTACTATAGAATAGGAAACCTTGTCCTGACCTAAATTGTCCCAATCTATAATTGCGCTTTCAACTGGGACGAAAGCACTTGGATAGTTTTTTACGTATTTTTGGATATTGTGATCCTGAAACAACACCAAATCTGGAAGGCTTTTATAAACCTTTTTCTCGTCTGCCGCCACTATTTCGTCCTCGATGGCATCCGAGTTTCCCATGTCTATTATTTCTAATTTAAAATCAGGGTTAACCTGCTGATAATCCTGCTCTGCTGCCTTCAAAGCCGGAATGTTAAAATTAGAATCCCATGCCCACACAGTAAGGGTTGTTTTCATCTCACTTATTGGCTTAGGAGCTTCTTCCTTCTCACCACAACCAATTAATGAAGAAGCAACTAGGATTGACAAGGCCAATGCTTTTAACTTTTTTCTCATTAAACTCTCCCATACATCTTGCAATTGTAAATACTTATTAGTTACATTTAACCACTTTTCTGCAAATGATGCAATTTAAATAATAAAAATTGACACTGAAGCTTAGTCCAGTGTCAAGTATAACCAAAGTATTAAATTATTGAGCACAGGCTTTGCCTGCTGCACCCTGCGCAATTGGAATAAATATCATGGCAACTACGAAGCATAAGATGTACATAGGAATTAATGTTCCTAGGAATGCAAATAAAAATGCTGGGAAAGGAGCTCCACCAAATACTTGCACATTTACGAAGTTCATAACCAAACCAATGATGATTACGAAAATTAAAACTACTGGCACATTTCCTAGGATTCTTCCTGGAACACTCTCTGGGTCTACTTTAAATAACTTAGGAAAATTGATGGCTATAAGAGGTATTGGGAATACTGCATTTACAATACATGCAAACACGAATCCCAAGAATATATTTACCAGCAAAGCTGGTGTGAGTAGCTTATCTGAGTTTCCAGAAAATAACATTCCTCCCACTGACATTGCTGTTGCAAGCGGAATATTCATTACTAAATTGAACACAACAAAAAATTTTAAACTTGGTTTTTCCATTTTTATTCTCTCCTTTTATATGACAGTTATTAGCTGTTCTATTACCAGAGAGAATTAGGCCCCTAACGGATTAGGGGCCCAGTTCCCCCGATTTTATTTATTACCCTCAAATGGGTCCCTTCTAATTTGCCTTGCTAGGGCTTGGTGTAGGTGCACATACATTTGTATAGTGCTCCTTGCGAGCCTTGAACTCTGGATCCTTGAAGAGGTTCATAAGGCGTCCCTCGTTCTGGAAGATATCATCTCCGTGAAGCTTCTTACCAGAAATAGTGTCATGAGCCTTGTGCTCATCTGCTGGATCAAACTTGAACTTAAATGCTCCATCAACAACTTCAAGTGTACCGTGAAGACCGCAAAGCTCGCACTCACACTCTGTTGTTCCTGGGAAGATGTAGAAGTTGTTACCGTTACAGTGTGGGCAAGCACCTGGTGTGCCCATCCACTTAGCGTTCTCAACATCCTTTGCAGCCTCAACAAGGTTACGTCCGATTTGTTTCATACGCTCTACCTTGTCATCCTGCATGATAACGTCCTTGCACCATGAGAAGTACTCGTTGTTAATCACTGTCCAAGCTGGGCTCATAGCAAGCATAGCGTGATCTGTCTCAACACGGCATGCCCAGTCAGAACCGCCGATACCAACGAATGAAATAGCCTTCTTCTTTAAGTACTTAGGATCAAGACCATCCTTGCCCTGCTCCTTAAGCTTACCGTCGAGCATGTACATCATTCCGATATCGTGTCCAGGTCCCATACGGTCACAAAGTACGTGGAATAATCCAGATCCGCCTGACTCATAGATTGGGTCTACAATAAGTACACCGTCAGCTTCAGCCATCTTATCAAAGAGTGCTGCATAATCATCCTTCTGAGAGCAAACCATTCCCTTACCCATTACAAGGCTTCTTGAGCAAGCTACGCAACCTGTGCAGTACTTGATATCCCAGTCAAATACGTGGATAAACTCAATCTCAGCTCCCATTTCTTTTGCTGCCTCAAGGGCAACGCGGCACATAGTATCGTTGTTACCGTTTCTTGTACCACAAGACAAACCTAAAATTTTCATAAATTAAAAACCTCCTAAATTTAATTTGTCTTAGTTATTAGATTTCCTTTATTAATAATTGGTCGTCCTGAAACAAATGTCTTCTTACTAATTATTTTTTGCTTCATTTGGTCTCTTAATTAAGAGAGTACAACCAATAGCTAAGGCTATAGCTACGATCATAATTACAAATATGGTCATGTATGTACCTTGCTTGTCATAAATTACACCAGCTGCAGTTCCTCCGAAGGAAGCCAAAAGCAAATTCAGGTTTATGATAGAGAAATTGACTGGGTAATTTTTAACCCCATAAAAATCCATAATAAAAGCTGAATTGGTAGGTGTCACACCGCCGTATGACAGTCCAAAGAATATAAATCCTAATACCACAAGTGCCAAGCTGCCAGCATTTAATGCTGCCATGTTAATCACAACTGAAACCAAATATAAGCTACAGTTGAGTAACATAGTTTTTTTCTGACCAAGTCTATCGTAGAGTCCACCGAAGATTACTCGTCCGATTCCATTGAATACTGAAATCAAACCTACGATAGTTGCAATTGTCCCTGCTGCAAGGTTGGGCGATGTCTCTGTTACAATGCCACTAGCCTGTGCTACCAATGCCAACGCTGCTGCACTAAGTAAAATCGCATATACAAAATATAACCAGAAGGATGCTTTGCTAATCATCTGGGCAGTCTTAAAGTCAGCGCCTTTTGCTGTCTTGCTTCCTGTTTCTGCTGGAACATACTCTCGTACCTGCTCCTCTGTTGGCTTTTTAATAAAAAGACCACCAATCAAAATCACTGCACATACGATAACTCCAAGAGCTTTGAACTCCTGCCTCCAGCTAAAGCTGCCTAAAAATCCTGCATAAACCTTGCCGATTATGAAGGCTCCAATTCCAAATCCCATAAGTAGGATTCCTGAAATCAAGCCCTTCTTGTCAGGGAACCATTTTGTTACAGAGCCCATAACTGTGTTATAGGCAAATCCTGCTCCAAGTCCTGCAAGAACACCAAAGCCAAGGTAAAGCTGTGTGATATTTGTCATTGAGCTAACAATGATAAATCCCACTAAGAAAAGCACTGCAGATGCTCCACAAATCATCCATTCCTTCACTTTTCCTGCTAGTAGGCCAGCTACTAGTCCACCTATACAGAAGAAGCTCATTGCAAGGGTGAAAGTGAGTGAAAGTGACCCCTTGCTCCAATTTGGATATTCTGCTGCAAATGGACTAGAAAGTACTGACCATGCATATATAAGTCCAGCAAATAGAAGTATCAAAACACCCCAGATAGCTTGCGCCCATCTATTTGTTTTTTTCATTAAAGCCTCCTATTTCCCGTCTTATTCAAAAATTCTGGCTTTTTCCTCACCGCGGATAACACGAAGTGTTCCCTCAGCAAGTGCCTTCATTTCATTTTCACCTGGGATAATCTCTACAGGTGCGATAAAGCCTGCATGCTTCTTGATTGAATCAACGAACATATCAGAGTAAGCAAGTCCGCCTGTAAGTACGATGTAATCAACCTTTCCGTCAACAGATGGTGCAATTCTTGCGATTGTCTTTGCTGTGTTGAGAGCCATTGCTTCATATAAAAGTGCTGCCTCTTCATTTCCATCAACTACCATCTGCTCAACCTCACGCATGTCTGCTGTGCCAAAGTAAGAAATCATTCCACCGCTACGCTGTAGCTTCTTCATCATCTCTTCCTTTGTGTACTCACCGCTGTAGCACATGTCTACGAGAGCATAAGTTGGAAGTCCACCTGCACGCTCTGGAGCAAATGTTCCAATTTCGTCATTGAAGAAATCAATAATCTGTCCATTAGAGTGAAGGTTTACAGTAATACCGCCGCCTAAGTGAGCAACGATAATGTTTACCTTGTTGTAATCAATGCCCTTGTCCTTGCAAAGCTTTAATGCTGCCGCACGAGTATTAAGGTTGTGACCCTTTGCAGGAACTCTAACGCCCTTGATACCAGTGATTTTGTTGACCTCAGTCATCTCATCTACTGTAATTGCGTCGTAAATATAAGCCTTTACACCGATTTGCTGAGCGATTGAATATGCAATACCTGCACCAAGATTACTTGCATGCTGGTCTACTGGATGAAACTGTAAAGTCTCAACCATTTTTTCATTAACCTCATAGGCTCCAGTCTTAACTGGTGGAAGTGCTCCTCCACGTCCAACAACAGCTCCAAGGCTATCAACCTTGTCACCGTGCTTTGTAAGACATGCGAGAATCAAATCCTTTCTCATATCGAGCTGGTCGTAGATTGTAGCATAAGCCTTAAGCTCATCTAAGCTATGAGAAATGCTTTCAATCCACTGCTGCTCTTCACCCTGATAAATAGCGATTTTTGTAGAAGTAGAACCTGGGTTAATGACTAATATTTTTTCATTTGCCATAAGATTCTCCTTTATTTAACTGCTGCTGCAGATACAACGATTGAGAGATACTTCTCCTCTGCTGTAGAGCTGCGTGATACCATAACGATTGGGCACTTTGCGCCAACGATAAAGCCAGCCATTTTTGCGCCACAGCTGATTGCATACATTTTTCCCATGATGTTTCCTGCATGGATATTTGGTGCAACAAGCACGTCTGGATCACCAGCAATCTGAGACTTAAGTCCCTTGAAATCAGCAAGGTCTTTTCTCATAACGCAATCGTACTGGATAGGTCCCTCTACGATACAGTTTGTAATCTCGCCTCTTTCGTTCATTGCCTGAAGCTCTGCTGCATCAACAGACTCAGGCATCTTTGGATTAACCTTCTCAACACAAGCAAGTACACCAACCTTTGGGCAGTCATAACCCATAGCGCAAAGTGTATCTACTGTGTTCTGGATAATCTCCTTCTTCTGCATAAGGTCTGGATATGTAACCATTCCACCGTCTACAGGAAGGATTACCTTGTGATAAGAAGGAACCTCGAACATTGTAAAGTGTGACATGAGTCTTCCCTGTCCAAGTCCATATTCCTTGTTAACAACTTCCTTGAGGATAATCTTTGTATCAACCTTGCCCTTCATAAGGAAATCAGCTTTTCCTGAGCTAACAAGCTTTACTGCCTTTTCGCATGCCTGCTGTAAATCCTCAGCTGGTACGTCGATAATGTTTTCCTCAGGAATCTCTTCCTTAAGGTCTGCTAAAATCTCAGTAATAATCTTTTTATCACCAACTAAGATTGGCTCGATGATGCCTTCTCTTCTAGCGTTTACAACTGCCTCAAGAGTATGATCATCATTTGCACAAGCTACAGCCATAATCTTCTTAGAAGGTGCGCCTTTAACCTTTGCGATTAATTCATCAAAATTGTGAAATACCATTTGATTTTCCTTTCAAAACTAGTTCTTGCCGTTCTTTACCTTGAACTCGCGTCCAATTTCAAGTCCCTTATCAAATGCTGCCTTGTTAAGAGGTAAAAGCTTAGGCTTGCTACCAAGCTTATGCTCTACTGTGCCCCACACGATTTCTGGAGCAACAACCTCTGTATATCCAACGTAAACACCAAGCATGATTACGTTAAGAACCTTTGAGTTACCCATCTCAAGAGCAAGCTCTGTTACAGGTGCCTCAATAAGCTCAATATCATCTCTTTCAATCTTGTCTTTTACGATTGAGCTGTTGATGAAAAGTCTTCCGCCTGGCTTTAATGTGCCAATGAATTTATTTAAAGATGGACCATTCATAACAATAAGGTCATCCATAACATCTCCAAGTGGTGCGCCAATCATTTCGTCTGAAATAACTACGTAGCAGTTAGCTGTACCACCACGCTGCTCTGCGCCGTATGAAGGGAAGAATGTTACATTCTTATCTGTAGAATCACATGTTGCAGAAGCAAGGAACTTTCCAAGGGTCATAACACCCTGTCCACCGAAGCCGGCTACACATAAATTTGTTTCCATTATTTCTCCTCCATTCCGCGATCTCTGATAACACCAAGTGGGTATTCCTTAAGCATGTTCTCCTCAAGGAAATCAAGTGCCTTAAGTGAATCAAGTCCCCAGTTTGTTGGGCAGCTTGTAACGATTTCAACAAGTGAGAATCCCTTGCCTTCCATCTGATACTGGAATGCCTTCTTGATAGCCTGCTTTGTCTTCATTACATTTGCTGGAGTGTTGCAGCTTGTACGTGCTAAATAATATGGTGCAGTAAGCTGGTTAAGTGTCTCGCAAACGTGCATTGGATAACCATGCTCTTCAGCGATACGTCCCTTAGGAGCAGTTGAAGCCTTCATTCCGAAAAGTGTAGTAGGAGCAAGCTGACCGCCTGTCATACCATAGATTCCGTTGTTTACGAAGATAACTGTGAAGTTCTCGCCACGGTTTGCTGCAGACATTGTCTCTGCAAGACCGATTGAAGCAAGGTCACCATCACCCTGATATGTATAGTAAATAGTATCTGGATTTGCTCTCTTCATACCTGTTGCAACAGCACATGCTCTACCGTGTGGAGCTGTGATGTTGTCGTATGCCATGTAGTCCATCTGAAGACCACAGCAACCAATACCAAGTACAGCTGCTGTCTTATCAACGATACCAAGCTCATCGATAACTTCTCCGATTA
>JAEEGH010024943.1_pt1 | contig 12030 bp, 15 predicted proteins | sample 9134181 | NCBI WGS metagenome assembly JAEEGH01 (sample SAMN16246544, study PRJNA631951) | gut metagenome | biome: gut microbiome; feature: rumen; material: DP-attached | host: Bos | place: Iran: Karaj | collected 2018-10
AAAGATAAGATAAAAGTGACAACATTACTAAAAATATCAAAATTTTTAATGTGTTCTTTGTGCATATTGCACAATGAGTACAATTTAGCGGACGCAATAAAGCGCGGCCCCGTAATGAGCCGCGCTATGTGTATTACATTATCACTTAAGGCATTTCAGACGCCCGAAACAATTAAACTCTTTTGCCACAAATGGCCGCATTACAATGCCGTAATCACGGCCGCGAGCCTCCACGATATATAAACTATCTACTATAATTGCAACGTGGGTTATACGGCCGTTTTCGCGCTTAAAAGCAAGGTCCGCGCCGCTTATCTCGTCGGGGCTAATTGGCTCACATAACTCGGTGTAAATTCCGGTCGCCGTGTAATCCTCCTTTATTAGCCCTAGTACATTCATAAGTATATAAATTACGAGCCCGGAGCAATCGAAATATTTAGCCTCGGTCATTGCGTTTGAGCTCAATAGTGTTGATAACTTACGGAGTACACGCGCGGCATTTACTCGGCTTGTTTCGTGTTTGATAATTTCGGCGGGCGTATATGAAGTAAGGACGGGCTCGCCCTGGCCTCCCCATAAGTATAGCGAGTTGTTAGTAACCTCTTTCTTTGCGGCGCTAATGAATTTCTTTTTATTGTTCACTTTTGCCATTGTATATCCCTCCAATATCGTCGATGCGGTCTATTAAGCGCTTCATTACACTTGTATTATCATCAAGTGCTTTTTGCATGGTTAGTGCCATGTTATCAAGCGCGGTTTGGAGTGCCTTAACTTCCTCATTATGCCGCGTCATTACCTCTTTAATTTGCGTGTGGTTTTCTTTTGTTGTTTCTACCATTGTCCGGTAAACCATTATACAAGCCACAATAGGAAAACCGACGGACGATATCGCCGTTATAATTGAAGTGTAATCCATTATTAACCTCCTTAACTACCCGCGAGAGCAAGTATAAACTCGCTATCACTAAACTTCATGTCTGTCACTCCGTCCGTATCTTTAAAATGATAAACTGTAATATTAGGGTTATTGTAAACCTTTAAAACGCTATCATCGAGATAAAGCGCGTACTCGTTTTCGTTTCTCGACACAATAACCGATTGCGCTAATATTGCGGTTTTCCATGAGAAAAGTACATCGACGCGGAGCGAGATTTCTATAAGATTATTTGCTACTCCGGTTATATCGGTAACAAAGTAGTATCGGCCTAGTGCGGCGATATACACATAATTACATTGCGTTAATATCTTTGTTTGTGTTGCGGCCGTAGTTGGCGCAACGCGGATAACGGGCCGGAGGATATTTATTTCTCCTCTAAATTCACCGGATAGCGTATCAATAGAGGTTAGATAATTTGTTTTATCAACCGTTTCGTTAGAGCACGTGCAAGAGTATAGTGTTATGTTCATATAATAACCCCCTTATACAATAATTGCTCAATCATTGTTTTTTCTTCCTCGGTGCATAATATATTATCCATGTGAACCGCGCTTACAACGGTAAATCCGGTAAAATCGGAGAGCGTGCCGGACTTGTGCAACGGCATACCGGCGAGCTTATACTCGTCCTCCGGGCGGCAAATGTTGCTCCATGTTATAGTGATTGTGGGCGCTTGTTTGCCTAATAACCCGGCATTACTTGATAGGTTGCCGGAGCGCATAACATTAGGTTTCATACTCATTACCGTATTAATAGCACTTCCGGCCGTTGCCGCCGTTAATGCGGTAGAACCGGCAACCGCATCACCCGCCGCCATAGCTCCGCCGATTTCGGGAGCGGCCGCGCCGGACGTTGCAACCGTTGCTCCAACTGCCGCACCCATAAATAACAGAGATTGTATAAAATTACTGTGGTCGTTGCCGGTTACTGGTATTGTGGAAAGCATATTACCGGTAAACTGGTACATAACCGCGTTCACTTGTTTACCGTCTGAATTAGTGCGGGTAATGGTAAGATATGCTACGCATGCGCCGGTGTATATATCAACATGATACTCAAGAGATAAATCCGCATCAACAATTTCGTCGCATGAAAGCGCGTAAGTGCCGCAATACGGCAAAAACAGACTTGCTTTTGCGTAGGGCTCGTAATCCGTGTAGCCTTGACTCATGCCCGTTATGTGCATTGTGCCCATTGGTATTATATACATTTGAGTAGGCACACGATATGAAGTAACGGCGCTGTGGCTAGTGCCGCAAAAGACAATTTCCTCTTTTGAATTGCTCCTATCCGGTACAAACGGTATAATACCAACTGATAATATACAATCCATTGGATTACTAAACAAGTGCCTCCATGTATTAATATCAAAAAGGCCACTTGTCCATAAATAGCTTGCTAGCCCTTGCAATTCTGTAATTGTCGGGTTCCACAAGGAAACAAAACCGCATTGCGCCGCGCTTGCGCTCGGGAGTGCGGGCGGTAAATCAGTTTCACTTGTGTAATCGTAGGGGCCGTAACCGGAGCCGGGATTATCGTTTTCAGGTAATGTAACGTAAGGATCGTTTATATTAACTGGTTGCCCCACTAAATAATTATAGACATAATTACTTAATGTTGCACTTATATTCAAATCGTATGCTTTGCACCAGGTAGACGCCGTCGACCATACGGAAAATGCACTTAAGCCATAATATCCGCCACCACTTCCGAACATTGCAACAACTCTATCAAGTGTCGAAAACGGAAAGCTCGAGCCTACTTCCGCGCGTCCCGCTCCGAGTATATGGCTAGCGGCGTCTGTCAAGAAATATGTTGAGGAATCCCCCACGTTAAAATTAACATATAATGTATTGCCATTATATAAAGTCATTGCCGCAATTCGGGTACCAGGTTGAGAGTGCGCACTTCTCACAGCCGAAGTTATATCTATCCCGACGGGCTCTAACGTATCGGGTAACGGATTAAGTGGCATAGATGTATCGTTAGCCCACGTTCCACCATAATACATTGTTGAAGAACCGACCACGTCCGGCACATTACCCTCATGTATGCCGTTATTGGCAATTCGGTCTATCAACATTATTTTGCTATATGTTGAATATTTCATATCGTGCCTCCGTTATATATAAACCGTGTAAAGATTAATAAACTCGCATATTGCCGAGTATATTAAATCTTTTTCACGTAATCCGAGCTCCTGGAGCGCCATATCCTGGGAGCTAGTAATTCCGATGTTCCCTCGGGTAAGGCCGCCGCGCGTAAACTCCTCTAAATCGGTACCGGAGTGTTGCTCGGTGCGGTCCTTTGTATATGCGGTCTTAACCTCATCATATCCGGTGTAGCTCTTTACATCGGAGCCGGCCGTTTGTACCGTTACGGCTTCGGAGCCGGGTGTCTGTACCGTTACGGCCTCGGAACCGGGTGTCTGTACCGTTATCGCATCGGAGCCGGCCGTCTGTACCGTTATAGCATCGGTTTCGGTGCCGCTAACCTCCACATTATCACCCTTTGAAACGGGGACCGCCGCCGCGCTATTGAACGCGTATAAATCCTCGCTATGCGTGCGCGTAACGGTTGGCGTTTTCGTGCTCGTTGTTTCGGCGGGTGATGCCGTGTTTGTTGTCTCGGCGGGCGTGAGTGTATTAGTAGTCTCGGCCGGTGTAATGGTATTTGTTACCTCGCTCGGCGTATGGGTGATTGTCTCCGTTGCTCCGGGCGTTGTTGTAACTGTACCCTCCTCCGGTGTTGTCTGTATCTTTTCGCCGTGTGTAAACTTTCTTTTATCCGTACCGGACTCCTGGCGGTAATAGTTTTCAAGCGGCTCGTATTCGGAGTGCAAAACCTGGTATGCCGCCGCTATCATATCGCCGCGCCGAGCTCTCCATGCGGACCACAACGCCGCAAAACTCACCATTGGTGTATTTGTTTCCGGAACATAGATAGAGCGCTCCGCAAAATTTTGCTCGATATCCGTTAATACATTAGCCGAACTAGCCATTGTATAATTATGGTTATCGAGTGGAGAGCGGCCGGATAACTCAAATGCGGCGCTTGTGGTATCAATAAAATCCTCAATTTTATAAAACTTCTTCGCCATTGTTAGCCTCCTTCGTTTCGGTTTCGCCCTCGGTCTTTTCGAGCGGCGCGGTTTCTTCCTCTACTACATCACCGGTTTCGAGCATTTCGTCTAAATCCTCAATATATTTCTCGTGCTCAATTTTCCACGCATCGGAAAAATCAACACTTATTTCTGTGCCAAATAAGCGGTTTGTCTTATCCACCCACGCGCGGCGGTATTTGAGCTTGTTATTAGGGATAATAAAACTTGTGCTCGTTGCACCGTTTACCTCATCGACGCTCTGTTGTGCGATTTTCCCGCCGCCCTGGATAGCCTGGCCGTAGAGCGTATAAATCCAACGGGTAACATCGTCATGTGCTTTAACAAGGTATTGCATTTTATCCGCGAGCTCGGGGTCCGTAAGCTCTAATTTATCAATGTTTTTAACGCCGAGCTCGGCAAGCTCCTCGAGCATATTACTACTTGTAATCGTGAGCGGCGCACCGGTTACAATATCCGCGAACGCCTTTTCGATGATTGCTCTTGTCTTATCATCGGCCGCCGTAAGTATCGGCTTTAACCTGGTATAAAGTACATTCAGATGCAATGATAAATCAATCTCGGCCAACTGGTCGGCGGCAAAGAAAATTAAATCGTCGGGCGCATAGAGTGCATTATTCCAACCAACCGCGCAATCTACCATATCGGTTAACTCGTACACATGCCCGTTAAGCGTAGAGCATAACGCTTTTGTGCCTCGGCCGTATGCGTCCGGCTTGCTTGCAAGGCCGCATCGGGTAACAATTAATTTTCCGTTTCCGTCCCGGTCGATGCATGAGGCAATGCAACCATTTGTATCAAAATAAGTTTCAATAAACTCCTCGGGCATACTTTCCGGCAAGCCGTTATATGTAAACATGCTAACATCGCTTAAAAGCGCCGTTTGAGCGTAGCTAAAGCGCCGCTTTAGCTCCCTTGCCTCGGCTGCGATATTGCGCCGGTTAAAGTGGTCCTGGAGGTATTCTTCAAGGGTCATTTGGGTACTCCTTTCCTTTTATAATAGCTATCTACCAAACGAGCCGCAAACGTGTTGCGGCTCGAGTGGTTTGGGTGTGGGAAATATGCGGGGTCCAATTACGGACTGGGAGCCTCTACAACGAACACAATTGCGTTCATGGTAAGGTTGTTCATGTACTGGTCGCGGAACTGATAGAAATACATATCCAGCCCCTCGGGGTCAAAATTACGGGCCGCGACTCTCTGCTTGCGGATAGTGTGGAGGATTGCCCACTTATCGCAAAGGAAAGCAACAATACCCTCCTTTGATACGGCGGTACCGTCCGAGCCGAGCTCGACATCGATACTCGAGATATCCGAGAAAGCGCCAGCCGTGCCGAAGCCCTGCCAGAAAGGCACGGACTCATAACCGGGCAATGCGCTTATCGCCTCATGGAAAGTGGTACTCTGTGCAACCGACTCAAAGCGGCGCTCATAGTATGAAAGCACCTGGAGCACGATACGGTCCTCGGGAGTAAAGCGAACTTTCTGTTCGGTGTTGAAAAGAGAGGTCTGTCTCTTGAAGTAATCTTTGTACTCGAGGATACGGCCGGACGCGTAACGGAGGGCATCGGGTGAACTGAAGAAATCAGTTACGCTCGCAAGACTACCTCCCATTTCGGTGTTGTAATCGGTGAGGAGATTTACAACGTGTACGCCCTGGGCTCCGAGTGAAGTAGAGTAATGGATTTTCTCCGCCATAAAGTTATTACGGTTAAGCATATCCATATTTTCCTTGTGCTGAACAAGCGCGTTGTCAACAACCATGAGAAGATATGAAACGAAATCCGCGATAGCGTCGCCGGTCTTAAAAGCATCGTCCCACTGTTCGTATGTAACGGTAACGGGGAGCTCCCACGAAATAGTTTTCGCGTAATACTTGGTATCTACTACGGGGATATATACCGTATAGGTGCCAACAGTAGACGAGCCGCTTGTGAACGTCTGCCATGCGTGAGACTCGGTAACGGCAGGAGCCTCGGCCGAAATCATCTGAACGATAGCGCCAAACTCGCGGGAGTCAACAAAGAACTGGTCGCGGTACTGGCTACGATAAGAACTATCTGTAAACCAGTTTGTTGCGAGTACGTTAATAAGTGCCTGGGTAAACTGTTCTTTTATCGATGCAATAGCGCTATACGCCGCGCCGGTATCGATAAAATCCTCGAGGTCGGTAGTCGCAATTGCGTTCTTACCAACACTCTGATTGTACGCGGAATTAACTACCGTGTACGCCGTGTTGTTATTAATGCTAGGCATTTTATTTACCTCCTTATTATAAAATAGAAAAACAATAAAGCCTCTATCACTAATATAAGCGGTAAAGGCTTTATTGTCAACCATATTCAAAAAGGAGATTGTTTCACGTTAAACATTTTACTCGGCGCTATCCTCGGCAAAAGGGTTATCATCGGAGAAATCAAAATCCTCACCCCCGAAATAATCCGAAATAGTCTTTGTCTCGAGCTTGACAATGAGTACGGCGGCGGGATAGAAAGCGCCCTCTTTGATTGTTGCCGATACGAGCGCAACCGAGCCGGATACAAAACCGTACTTTTCGAGTATATCGTCCATAGAGTACGGCTTTACATTGTTGTACTCGTCAAGAACTCCACACTGTACCGGATAAATAGACTTGAAATTGATATACTCGGCATCGTCCTTTGTGTACCAATCCGGTAACCATTTCTTATCGGTATTAGCGAAGAACGGCGCTGCCTTTTCGCGGAGCTTATCGAGCTCCTCCTTTGATACCTTAAGGGAAATACGGTACTTCTCGGTCTTGTCTTTCTGTGTCTTTCCATACATAAAGCTAGTAATTACGCCCTTTACATTGCAAGAGATAGAAACGGGCAATTTCTCCTCCGCGTTGTTTTTCTTTGCCATAATTAGGCCCTCCATAAAATATATTTTGCCGGTCTTGTAATGAGTGCCGGTTAACTCCTTTACCACTCCCGCTTGATAATATCCAACTTGCGTGAGCCCTTGCGGGTTATAACTCTCGAGCCGCGTGCCTCAATATAATCCTTTGCATCGGCGTAACAATCGAAACGCGCTACGGTATGCGTGCAACCGTCTACCCGGTAAATAACATCATATACCGTGGTCCGGTTCTCAAGTAAAACGTCTATTCTTAGCATTTCGGTACCTCCTTATCTAAGACTCGACCGCCGTCATCATAGCGATAACCATTTTACAAACGTCCAAAGAGCCTTTTGCGTACTGTACGCAATCCAGGAGGATACATTGCTTATTAATTAGCTCCTCTAAATCGGCCGCATGCTCTGTAATGTGCTCCTTTAATAAATTCCATGAAATTTCGTAATTCATTATTAACCTCCTAATTCGAATACGGCCGGTACTCATAACTGCATAACACGCCGTCACACTCTCGTAATCTTGTATAGCAATGTGCAAGGTTATTAAGCTCTGACTCGAGCACATCATCAATTTTTGGCTCATCTGTTCTATGCCATAATGTATATGCTACTCCAACTCGAACATTCTTCGAGTCAAGTGCTAAATCGAGCCCGATACAACTAGAGCCCCATTGCCCGTAAACAACATATCCTCTAACAAGGCAATGTTTGCTTTTATCAACCGTCATACTATTACTTACCTCCTTACCACTTCAAAACCCATCATTTCTAAATCGTAAATGATTTTTAATAACGAGTCGTTTTTGTGCTCCTCCGCGAAACGGTCAAACGTTGCAACGCCGTACTCCATAAATTCAATTTTTTCCGGAAGTGTCGCAAGTAATCCTTACGCCGTCAAAACAACCGTTGGCACGGTTACGCTCTAAATATCTCCTAATCTTTGCCATAAATGCCTCCTAAATGAATAATGGTTGTGTTGGTGTTTCTATACTTCGCATTATATCACTTTGAAAAATAAAAGATATTGACGAAATGCACAAAGTTAAGCATGCCTTTTTGTTAAATTTGTCCGGCCATTTTAACATAAGAGTTGACTACATTACCGACCTCATTATTTGCGTAATACCATTTATTACGGCGATACAGACCGAACAAGAGCACATCGGTTTTAGTATATCCGAACTTATACCGGTGTTGCCGGTCCTCAATCGCATCAATGGTATAAATGATATCGCCCTCCCTGGTTTTTGTTGCCTTGTGCGCTACTACGTGCAAGCCTAACGTATTCGAGCGGCAAATTTCCAAATGAACAAGGTACCCTTTATATATAATGAAACGGTTTTTAATACATACAACACGCTCTTTATCTCTCTCGATATGCGGGTAATTATCAATAGCCCACGAGCCGCCCTCTCCGGTAATAGCCACGAGCCGAGGGTTTTTAAAGCCGAAAAAGAGTGAATTGAAAAGCGAGCGCCGCTCTTTATTCTTTATGCCTATCCATTCAATATATACGCGGGTACCTAACTCCGTTATAGTTTGCACATGGTCCCCCTCGCGCATATTGCTAACTATATCCTGGATACAAAGCTCCGAAAAATATTCCGAGTATAAATCGGTAACATTAGCCAGCATTACAATTATAAAAGATAATCTATCACGGCCAATCGTTTTTATAAGAGAGCACAAATGCACGAACTCATTAGGAGCATAGCGCGAACTAACGAACTCATCAACGATAATTAAATCACCCAACGGAGCATTATAAGAGCTCTTATACATTTCGTCATCGTCAATATCGAGGCACACCATGAGCGGAGCCTCCTCTTTTTCGAGGATATTGCCGTTTTCGTCGGTTTTGGAGTAGCGCCATTTATGGCCGTAATAAAATACATTGTTATAACGGCCATTAGTTATTTTTTCAATGTAACCGTATTGCACGATAACACTAAATAATTGCTCCGTATCCTTTTTCGTTATCATGCTCGCACGTTGCCGGATATACTGTATTTGTGTGCCATACATAGCATTCATTACCATACCTAGCAGTATCCAGTTTGTTGTTTTGCCGGTCGAGCGTGTAGCAAACTCAATAAACCATTTGCACTCGGTAATAGGTACTGTTGTCGGATTATAAACCTCCTCCGGGCAACCGAGTTTATTATACTCTTTAAAAATCTTTTTCCAGTTATATAAAACGCCGTTCATTTTATCGCCGTTAATATATACAATCTTTTCTTTTTGTATCACAATACTAGCCTCCTTTGCTTGAGTAATCCGAAAACTAAATTATAATACCCCTTGTCTAATGAGATTTTAAACGGTATCTCATAAAGGGCAACCGAGGAGCGCTCGCTCATGCGCACACCGGCTATTATATCGGAATGCGGTTTATCATTGTACGCCGTTGTTAATTTCTCGCTATCCTCGGCCTCTAATTTCATACCGTCAATACTAAACTCCGTGAAAATATCTCCCTTAATATTTTTGATAACGCTTTTAGGCATACCCGCTACCGTCGCTTTAATTTTGCCCTCCTCGTCAACAATGTATCGTTTAGCCCCGAGATATTTAGCGCGGTCCGCGATACCCTCAAAATCGAACATGCCCAAATCATTAAACTCGGGCTCAATCAAACCGATGCGTTTAGCTCTTATCTCTATATTTTTATTATACTTCTTTATTACCTCAAAAATGCGCTCATCGTACTCGGTCTTTATTGAGTCTGTATCATTATAACAAACTACTCCGCCAGGGTAACTATTACTACATGCGTCCTCGCACGCTTTAACCGTCTTTAATAGCTCCCTCCGACCGTGACAAGCTACATAGATACCCCATTGCGGTAATAAAATTTGATTAGCTTTCTCCTCCTCGTAATCGAGCGCGGCCTCCTGGGTAATCCAATCGTCAGTATATGATATCTTATCTAAATTAATCCTCGTACACATGAGGCCAAACGCCGCATTAGCCCCGCTCTTTTCGATAGCGTACTCGGGTGTATCCTTTAACCCCGCTTTTTTAAGCGCCGCTTTTTGTTTATAATGCCGGTTAAGAACGTTAGTAATATATTTCGGTAATCTCCCGCGCTCGGCAATCCAACACGCTAATACATTCATATGTTCCCACTCATAAAAATCATTATAATTAGCATAATCAAGCTCGGTTAGCATAACCCGCATGTACTTACACGAGCTCACACGGCCATTATCTACCTTTGCGCCCTCTAATGCTATACATTTACTAGTGCTCTCTATAGAGTGCGCGTATTTGCTTTCTACGCCGTAAAAATCAGCAATAAAAATAACGCAATAGTGTTGCAAGAGCTCCTCCGAAAATTCGCAAGGCTTAAATGCCCCCATGGGATAATATCTAAAATTCATTTGCGCCGGATATGAGCTAGTAATATCAAACATCATTTGCCGGTACAACACATAACCGGTCTTTGTAATATTACTATGAACATACCCGCCACGAAATAGATACCTAAACCACATTACATATGTTTCTAATGGCGGGAACGCCTTTGCAATTAGCGTTTTGCACACGGCGCGGTCGCTATCCGAGATAACCTCGTCAAACTCTTTTCTAACCTCCGCACGGAGTAATCCGGTTTTAGTGAGTGGGATACGGTGCTCGGGTATAATCCATTTTTTAAACATATAATAACTGAACTCTGATAGAATAATTACATCATTACAAACGTAATCTAAATCTTTTCCCTCTACCGGGCTCAAATGGTTACGCATTACCCTATAATCTAAATCGCCCACTAACTTTTGCGTAATCGTATAATCCTTGGCAAGTTGAGCCAGGCTCCCTCCCGTAATAGTTAAGCACTCTCTAAATTCAATACCTCGATAAGTGGCTAACAACGGCTTGCGCTCCTCCTTTGCAAAGAACGCAAACTCGTTTTGGTCCCACTCTAACCAATGCCGCAAAAACTGAAATTCAAAGCCAAAATTGGCATCGAGGCAAATAACACGGCGCTCCTCTCCGGTGCGGTAATAGTCGGCCATTTTATCGAAAAAGTAAACCACATCGGGCCATGTCCTCATTAAATAAACATATCCCTCTTTATCGGAGCAAATGCTTATTTGAGCAATATACATGTACGCCCGTTTATAATCCTCCATAATATAGTTTGTTGTTTCGATATCAAAGCCCATGTAAACGGGTAAATAATCGCACTTGATATATTTATCTTTTTCTACTTTTCGGGGCACCTTAACCGCTTTTCCGCCGTTAGGAAAACGGATATAATCCTCCGAATGTATTGTTATTACCGGCGCTATAATAGCTATGTCTTTTGTTAAATGTATCTCTTTTGTTATGCCGCTCGTGGGCCTTTTCGCATATCTCATATTTACCCCCTTATATCTAACGCCTTTTGATTTTCACTAATCAGCTTATCAATACTAGCTCCGTTTTCCTTTTCAACCTTATTACGCTCCTCGTAAAAATCGTCTATTAATTTAGAAAGATAAGTATAGCTTTTAATCCCCTTGTCACCCTTTAGGTAATCACCGGCGCCCTCCTCACCGTAACGAGTAAATAAACCGTCCCCGGCGGCATCCTTTACCTTTTGCCGCATCTCATCAAACCGCGTAAGCTCCTCTTTTGTCGGTTTCCCCTTTCTTTGCATGGACTCGAACGGGTATTCCTCGCGCCATTGCCTAGTAAGCTCTTTTGTATATTCTCCTCGTGTCGGAAGCTCAAGCAACTTACTAATTGTACCCTCGCTCAAACTTTCAAGCACGGCCTTTCCTTGCTTAATAGCAATGCCACCTTTCTCCGGTACTTTTAATACCTCTTTAGGAACCATTTTTGTAATCCGGAGTTCTAACTCCTTAAAGTATGTCTCTTCGTACTCGCGCCGTATATCGGCCACGCGCTCATTAAAGCGCTTTATCGCATTAAGTTTGTTCATAACTTAAAGCCTCCTTTCCCTTATATAATATCATGGAATATATAGTAAATGTAACCAAACGCAAGCCCTATTTTTTGTTTACTTTTTCAAACTTTGTGCAATATGCACAAAGAACACATTAAAAATTTTGATATTTTTAGTAATGTTGTCACTTTATCTTATCTTT
>JAEEGH010024945.1_pt1 | contig 12028 bp, 12 predicted proteins | sample 9134181 | NCBI WGS metagenome assembly JAEEGH01 (sample SAMN16246544, study PRJNA631951) | gut metagenome | biome: gut microbiome; feature: rumen; material: DP-attached | host: Bos | place: Iran: Karaj | collected 2018-10
TCGTTGATGGGGTACGCGAGTCTGCGCTTGCCCCACTCGTCCACGGACTCAACCTCGCCGTTGTCGGCGATGAGCTTGGTGAACTTTTCGATCATCGCCTTCGTGGCTTCTTCGGTCAGATCGGGATCGATGACGAAGAGGGTCTCGTAAGAATTCTTGGTTGCTTCCATTTGGTAAACCTCCCTATGGACTTCAGACCGCCGACGTCAGATTTTTCGGCGGCAGAGAGACGGGACAAACAAAAAAATCCCGTTCAGGGGAAAATTATACCATGTTCCGCTCCCCCTGTCAAGGGTTCTTTTCACGAAAAACCGCCGTCCCCCACGCCTCCCCTCGTTGTTTTTCCACAAGACAACGAAAAGAGAAGCCCGCGTCCCCTTCCCCGATTTTGGAGAGGCGGGACGCGGGTTTATCCACGTTTTTACTGAATCTGCACGGAATAGTTCGGCGCTTCCTTGGTGATGGAAATATCGTGGGGATGGCTTTCCGCCAGGCCCGCGCCGGTAATCCGGATAAACTCGCTCTTCGTGCGCAGGTCCTCGATGGTCTTCGTGCCGCAGTAGCCCATGCCGCTGCGGAGGCCGCCCGTGAGCTGATACAGGACATCGGCCACGGGACCTTTGTAGGCTACGCGGGCCACCACGCCCTCCGGGACCAGCTTTTTGGCGCCCTTCTGGAAGTAACGGTCTGCGCTGCCATTCTGCATGGCGTCAATGCTGCCCATGCCGCGGTAACCTTTCATCTTGACACCGTCCACTTCCACCACCTCGCCGGGGGCTTCGTCGGTACCGGCAAACATGCTGCCGCACATGACGCAGTGCGCGCCGACGGCCAGGGCCTTCACCACGTCGCCGGAGTAGCGCAGGCCACCGTCGGCAATGACGGGAACGCTGTCGCCGGCCACCTCGGCCACGTCCGCAATGGCGGTAAGCTGCGGAACGCCCACGCCCGCGACGATGCGGGTGGTGCAGATGGAGCCCGGTCCGATGCCCACTTTCACGCCGTCGGCGCCGGCATTGACAAGATCGCGCGCCCCTTCCTCGGTGGCGACATTGCCGACCACCACGTCCAGTGACGGGAAGGTCGACTTCACCCGTTTCAGCAGGTCGATCACGCCCTTGCTGTGACCATGGGCGGAATCCAGCACGACAGCGTCCACACCCTCGGCATACAGGGCCGCCACGCGATCGAGGGCGTCCGGTGTGATGCCAATGCCCGCCGCCACGCGGAGACGACCCTTGTCATCCTTGCAGGCTTCCGGGTGCAGGCGTTCCTTGATGAGGTCCTTGTAGGTGATCAGGCCCACGATGCGGCCCTTCGCATCCACCACGGGGAGTTTCTCCACCTTGTATTTCTGGAGGACCGACTTCACGTAGTCGCGGTCCGTCCGGGTGTCGGGGATGGTGATCAGGTTGTCCGCCGTCATGACGGCGCGCACCGGAACGGACAGGTCGTCGAAGAAACGGACGTCCCGGTTCGTGACGATGCCCACGAGGTGCCCTTCCCCGTCCGTGACGGGAATCCCGCCGATGTGGTTCTCCTTCATCAGTCGGAGGGCGTCGCCGACAGTCTGGTCCTGGTTGATGGTGACCGGATCGCTGATCATGCCGTTCTCCGAACGCTTGACCTTGCGGACCTCGGCCGCCTGGGCGGCGATGCCCATATTTTTATGAATCACGCCGATGCCTCCCTCCCTTGCCAGGGCGATGGCCATCGGCGCCTCGGTGACGGTGTCCATCGCAGCGGACACGACCGGAATGTTCAGATTGATGTTTCGGGAGAAGCGAGTATGCAGGCTCACCTCCCGCGGAAGGACTTCGGAGTACGCCGGAATGAGGAGTACATCGTCAAAAGTCAGGCCTTCCAGGGCGATTCTTTCATCGATAAAGGACATATTCGCGGAATTAATGTGCAAAGGTAGCGAAAAAATCCCAAAGTATAGAAGGAAGATTTTCGTATCTTTGCATTTACCCCAACGAACTGTCACATGGCCATCCATACCGAAAATCCCCAGGAGACCCCGCACGCATGCCAGCGGATGAACGGCTGGCTCGCCTTGAGCCCGCTGCTGGTGTTCCTGCTGACCTACCTGGTTTCGTCGCTGGTCGCCCGGGACTTCTACAAGGTCCCGGTCGCAGCGGCGTTCATCATCGCATCGGCGTACGCGATGGTGATCACGCGGAGCGTGGACAAGACGGACGACAAGATTTCCATCTTTTCCGCCGGCGCGGGGAACCGGAACGTGCTCCTGATGATCTGGATCTTCGTACTGGCGGGAGCGTTCGCGGCGACGGCGAAAGATATCGGCGCCATCGACGCGACGGTGAACGCGACGCTCCGAATTCTGCCCGGAAAGCTTGTTTTTGCGGGAATTTTCCTCGCGGCCTGCTTCATTTCGATGGCCATCGGCACCAGTGTGGGCACCATCGTGGCTTTGGTGCCCATTGCGGCGGGCATCGCAGCCGAAACGGGCGTGGGGACGCCCCTGATGACGGCTGTCGTCATTGGCGGAGCCTTCTTCGGGGACAACCTGTCCTTCATTTCCGACACGACGGTAGCCGCTACCAAAACCCAGGGATGCCCGATGCGCGACAAGTTCCGGGCGAACCTGTGGATCGCCGCACCGGCCGCACTGGTGGTGACAGCGCTGTACGTATTCATGGGCCTGAAAGTGGAGGCGGCGCCGGTGGTCGGGACGGTGCAGTGGCTGGGCCTGGTGCCCTATCTGCTCGTGATCGGCCTCGCCCTTGCGGGGGTCAACGTGGTGACGGTGCTGGCCGTCGGCATCGGCGTGAACGGAATCATCGGCTGGAGCACGGGAGCCTATGACTGGATCGGGTGGATGACCTCCATCGGCACGGGCATCGGGTCGATGGGTGAGCTCATCATCGTCTCCCTGCTGGCGGGCGGCATGCTGGAACTCATCCGGTACAACGGAGGGCTGGACTTCATCATCGACGGGCTCACCCGGCGCATCCGAGGGCCTCGCGGGGCGTATTTCTCCATCGCGGGCCTGGTGTCCCTCGTGAACTTCTGCACGGCGAACAACACCATCGCCATCATCACCGTGGGGCCGCTTGCGAAGGATATTTCCGACAAATACGGCCTGGACCCTCGAAAGACGGCGTCCATTCTGGACACCTTCTCCTGCCTCGTCCAGGGCATCATCCCTTACGGCGCCCAGATGCTGATGGCCTCCGGCCTGGCCGGAGTATCCGCCGTCTCGATCACGGGCTACCTCTATTATCCCCTCGCTTTGGGCCTCTTCGCGACGCTGTCCATCCTGTTTCGTTTTCCAAAGAAGTATAGTTAGGCCGTCGAATGGAAATATCCGGTAATCAACCGCATGTCCGTCTGGAAGTGCCCCTCGGGGCGAAGCGCGTGCTGCTGCACGCGTGTTGCGCCCCGTGTTCAAGCGCGGTGGTGGAGTGCCTCGTGGACAACGGGATCGAATCCGTCATCTTTTACTCCAACTCGAACATCTTCCCTCGCGAAGAGTACGACCATCGGCTGAACGAGTGCGTCCGTTATGCCCGCGAGTGGGGCATTCCCATCGTGGACGACGTGTATGACCACGAGGACTGGGGCGGCTGCGCGAAAGGGCTCGAGGACGAGCCCGAGCGCGGCGGACGCTGCTTGCAATGCTTCAAGTACCGCCTCTTGAGGGCGGCACGCTATGCCGCGGAGAATGGATTCCCCGTCCTCACCACCACGCTCGCCTCCTCCCGCTGGAAGAGCCTGGAGCAGGTCAATGCGGCCGGCGAATGGGCCTGCAGCCAGGTCGAGGGCGTCACCTGGTGGCCGCAGAACTGGCGCAAGGGCGGCCTGCAGGAGCGCCGGAACGAAATCATCCGCAGCGAGCGGTTTTACAACCAGCTCTACTGCGGATGTGAATTTTCGGTCCGGCCTGTCATTCCGAAGCCGGATGCTGAAGGAATCTAGAACGCGAAGCCGACGCCCAGCTTGAGGTTGGAACGGTGGGTCTTGGTGGCGTTGTCACCCTTGTACAGGTTCATCATGCCATAGTCATAGCCCACGGTGATCTGGAGCGCGGACACTTTGAATCCGATACCGCCGCCGAGATATACGTTCATGCGGTTGTAGTTCTCGTTATCGTAGTTGTTGTACTTCCTGTCAGCGCTGATTTCGCCCACGCCGCCGGCAAGCGTCGTGGTGGAAGCGAGGCCGTACTGGAGGGTGGGGCCGCCATAGAGGAAGACGTTGGTGTCACGGGAGAGGCCGATGCCGTAGTTCAGATACACGGGGACATTGACCGCATGCTCCATGAAGGTGGAGGTTGCGGAAGCGGGGATGCCCAGGATCGTACCGGCGCCGCCGCTCTTGTTGGTGATCATGGAATAGTACACACCGGGAGCGATGGCGAGACCGCCGGAAATCGGAACATTGAAGGAAATACCGGCATAGGCGCCGTTGGAGGCGATGGATTTCGTGTTGGAACTCGCGAAGCTCTGGGTGGAGTTCAGATAACCGGCGTTAACGGACATCTGGGCGAAAGCCTGGGTGCCGAGCAGCATCAGGGATGCGGCCAGGAGAGTGGAAAAAAACTTTTTCATACTACTGTGTTATTAAAAGGTTTATAAAAGTTCCAAGGGTCACTTGTCACAAAATCCGCGCCATGCTGAAAAAGCCCGTTATTTGCCATTTGTGCAAAAACGCGTATCTTTGTCTTGCAAAAATAAGAAAAAATGAAAAGAATCGCAATTCTCTGCGGCATGGTCGCCGCTTTCCTGTGTTTTTCGCAAAACGCGAAGGCTCAATACCTTCCCGACCAGATTCATCGGGAAAAAGACCATTTTGTCAATGAATCCGGCGCCATTCTTTCCGACAAGGAACTGATTGACGCCGTCGGTTCGGACATCTTCCATGAGACGATCGTCGGCGCCCGCAAGCAGTACACGACCGGTCAGAAGCTCTTTGTCAGCGGTCTTGCCGGCATCGGCGTCGGCATCGTCGGCATCGTGGGCGGCTCGGCCATCATCGGCGCGGCCGGCCCTCACCAGACGGCGAACCAGCAGCAAGTCACCTTCGACGATGAAGACCTGGCCCTGACCGGGGCGGCCGTGCTGACGATCGGCACCATCGCCACCGTCCTGGGCGGCACCGCCCTCACCGTCGGCATCCCCTTCAAGGCCGTCGGCCAGAGCCGCCTCAACTGGGTGGAAAACAACTATAACGAGCGTCAGGGCTACACCCTCCGTTTCGGCACCGCCCCCCACGGCGCGGGTCTTACCTTGAACTTCTAATACCTTATATGCTATGAAAAGATTCGCACTTCTCTGCGGCCTCGTCGTCGCCTTCCTCTGCTTCGCGCAGAATGCCGACGCCCAGTACGCCCGTAAAGGCGCCAACCTGGTCGACCCGGCCGGCACCGTTCTCTCCGACCAGGCGATCATCAACGCCGTCGGCAATGACATTTACCAGCAGACGGTCATCGGAGCCCGCAAGCAGTACAAGGCCGGCCGGGCTTTGATCACGGGCGGCATCATCGGCATCGGCGCCGGTGTGGCCGGAGCCGTCCTCACGGGCGTGAAAGTGGCCAAGGCCGGTTATTCCGATGTTGAAGCCGCCGTACAGAAAGACGCTTCCATCGCTGCCATGTATCTGGGCAGCACGGCCATCATGTCCCTGGGCGCCACGGCCCTCAGCGGCGGTATCGTCTTCAAGGCCATCGGCAAGAAGCGCCTGGACTGGGTGGCCGGCCAGGCCAACGGCGTCAACCTGACCTGCCAGTTCGGCCCCACCTCCGACGGCATGGGCCTCTCCCTGCGGTTCTAAGATGTCCTTGCGATTGTCGATGGATGTCGATTGACTCCGACGAGTTTTATTAAACGATTGATTTTCAGGCCGGCTCCGAGAGCCGGCCTGATTTCATTTCATAATCTCCGAACCCCGGGACACCTTCCTCCGCCTCCTGGCGCAGGTCTCCACCATTTCTGGCGCAGGTGTAGAATGGCGCAAGTATGGATGGTATATGGCGCAGGTGTGGATGGTAAATGGCGCAGGTGTGGATGGTAAATGGCGCAGGTGTGGAAAAAGGGTAGGGACCGGCGCCACTGGAAAGCCTGAAAGTACGATTCGCGGCGCAGGTCTCCCCCACAAAATCACACCTGCACCAAGAAAGCCCCACACCTGCGCCCATATAGAGCCATACCTGCGCCAAGAAGCCATGCCTGCACCAAGGAAAGGAAATACTGCGCACGGAAGCGGAACTTCAGCGTACCAAAAGCAGAATACTATTCCCGGCCATCCCGTAAAGCATATCGTTTTTTCTTGCCTTGTACCAAGCTCTCCGTCCGGCCTCACCAAAGGCCATGCGCACGGCAGAGAAATGATTCGGATAGTCTTTACACTGCCAGAGATGCTGCAGCACGTCAGAAAGATCGTTTAGGCTGGTTTTTGCGCTCCCAGGCATGCCAGAGCACGGCGCGGAGAACGTTTTGGTTGTTTTTTGTTCTACCGGACATGCCAAGGTGCGGCGGGGGCATGTAGTACATGGTCTGCGGGCTTTTAGGGCACGGTCTGCTGACATTGGGGGCAAGGTCTGTTTTAAGCCGGCAGACCATGCCCATTCATAATGGCTTACAGAATCTTGAGAGCGCGATTAAGTGGGCAAGGTCTGCGCATCGAAATCAGACTATGCCCAAAAACACGACAGACCTTGACCTTTTCCACCTCGGTTATCTGCGTTGCCGGACGTGCAGGAGCACGACGGAGTACGGGAGGAGAAAACAACACTTCTTTAGAGGAAGGGGACAACCTCCCGGAGGCGTGTCCACCCCCGGACAAGGGCAGGGGGAGGGGCCCGACGGATACAAGTTCCCGCGAAGCGGGGACGCAGGAGACGTTGGGAGGGGCCGGAGTGAAGCGAAGCGAAACGGAGTCCTCCGGGAGGTTGTCGATTGCCCGAGATGGGCGCCAACCGTTGGTCGGGTCGGGGTTTTTTCGTAACTTTGCTAGGAAATCATGATGAACAGAAAAACCGAACTGCAGCTGACGGCTCCGTCGATGAAGATGGCGGAGCTGCTGAATGCCGACCCGAGTCTGCCGGGGGTGCTCACGCGGATGGGCATACCCTTCGGATTCGGCGAGGAGACGGTGGAGGAGGTGTGCCGACGGAACGGGACCGATCCGGAAACGTTCCTGCTGATCTGCAGCGTGTACGCCGGAAACGGCGGTCTGCCGGCGAAAGAACGGATCCGGAAGGCGGAGCTGAAGGATGTCCTGAAGTATCTCCGGCACTCCCACGCCTATTATATGGAAGTGGCGATGAAGGAACTCACCGCCGCCCTGGTGGGATTGACCGAGCCCTGCGATGAGCGGCACAAGAGCATCATCCGGAAGTTCTTCTCGGAATACAAGGAGGAACTTTTCAAGCACCTGGAATACGAGGAGGAAATCGTCTTCCCGCAGGCGGAAGCCGCCCTGCATCACGGCCGCCCCACCCCGGACGACTACGAGGAGAACCATTCCCATGTAGAGGAGAAGCTGGACGACCTGAAGAACCTCGTCATGAAATACATGCCGCCGGTGTGCGGACAGCAGGAGATCTTCCGGGCCCTGTCCTGTATCTCCACCTTGCAGGATGACCTTTCCAAGCACATTCTCGTGGAGGACGGCATCCTGGTTCCGATCGTCAACCGGAAGATGCACACCACACTGGAGAGCCGGTTCGACATCCCCGGTGAAAAAGGCGAGGAACTTTCCTCCCGCGAAAAGGAGATTCTCGTGTGCGTGGCGAAGGGCATGCTGAACAAGGAAATCGCCGATGCGGAGAACATCTCCATCCACACGGTCATCACCCACCGCAAGAACATCACCCGCAAGACCGGCATCAAGACGGTCGCGGGCCTGACGGTCTACGCCCTGCTGAACAATCTCATCGACATCAACACCATCGAATAATGGAGTACAAGGAAGTCTTGAAGTTCTATCCGAACTTCCCTATCCACGGGGTCAATTTCGTGGACATCATCCCTTTCCTGCAGGACAAGGGGGTATTCAAGGACCTGGTCGACGACATCGGCAAGGCCTGCGCCTCCCCGAACATCGTCGCGCCCGAAGCCCGCGGCTTCCTGTTCACGGCGCCGCTGCTTTATAGTGGAATGGCGGAAAACGTCATCCCCATCCGCAAGAAAGGAAAACTGCCCTTCAAGGAAGGCGATCTCGTCACCGTGGACATCGTCAAGGAGTACGGTAAGGACCAGGTGTTCTACCGCATCTCCGACCTCGCTGCCGGCAATCCCGTGGACGGGGTCATCCCGATCACGTTCTTTGACGACATTCTTGCCACCGGCGGCACGGCCCGCGGCATCGTCGAAAGCCTCAACGCGCAGAAGGTCACGGTCGACGGGAAAGAGTATCCGGTGAAAGTCACCGACTTCGTCTTCCTGGTGGAGATTGACGACCTGCCCGGACGCAAGGTCATCGAGGACCTCGCGCCCGTGACGTCGCTGATTCACGTGACGGAAAACTAGAGCAGGAACAGCCGGTACGCGGCGAAGCCGAAGAGCCAGGCAACCAGAATCGTATACAGGGCGCAGAGAATCGCCCAGCGCCATTTGCCTGTTTCATTCTTGATTGCCACGAAGGTGGCGATGCAGGGGAAGTACAGCAGCACGAACACCATGTAGGCCACCGCGGCCGCCAGCGGGATATCGCCCTTCAGCGCGCTCTGGAGGGCGGTGCTGTTTTCATCGGCCTCCGCACCCTCATCGCCGGCGTACATCACGCCCAGCGTGCTGACCACCAGTTCCTTGGCCCCGACGCCCGCGAGCAGCCCGACGTCCATCTTCCAATTGAAGCCCAGCGGCTTCAGGGCCGGTTCGACGGTTTTGCCGAGCATGCCGATGTAAGAGTGCTCCTGCTGGTAGGCGACGCCATTTTCCTCATTCCGCGGGAAATAACCCAGGAACCAGATGACGATGGAGAACAGCAGGATGGTCGTGGCCATCTTTTCCAGATACTGCTTGCCCTTCTCCCAGGTATGACGCCAGATGGCCTTTCCGGTCGGAACGCGGTATGGCGGAAGCTCCATCACGAAGGGAAGGTCGTCGTCCTTGACGAAATGCCTCAGCACCCTGGCGCTCAGGATGGCGAGCACCACGCCCAGCAGATAGATGCCCAGCAGGGCCGTCGCCGCGCTGTGCGGGAAGAAGGCTCCGGCAAAGAGGACGAAGATCGGCAGCCGGCCCGCACAGGACATGAACGGGATGATGGCGATGGTGATGAGGCGGGATTTCCGGCTCTCGATGCTGCGGGTGGCCATGACGGCCGGAACGTTGCAGCCGAAGCCCATCACCATGGGGATGAAGGACTTGCCGTGCAGGCCGATGCGGTGCATGAGCTTGTCCACGATAAAGGCCGCGCGGGCCATGTAGCCGCTGTCCTCCATCAGGGAGATGAACAGATACAGAATCATGATGTTCGGGAGGAACACCAGCACGCTGCCCACGCCGGCGATGATGCCGTCCACGATGAGGTCCTTGAGCCACCCCTCCTTCATGAAGGCGCCCACGAAATCCCCGAACTTTCCGACGAGCCAGTCGATCCAGTCCATCGGATACTGGCCGATGGTGAAGGTGGCCCAGAAGGTGAACCACAGCAGGAGAATGAATATCGGGAACGCCAGCCACTTGTTCGTGACGACCGCGTCGATGCGGTCGGTGATGGTGCGGCGGGGTTTTTCCTCCTGATACTTCTCGTAAGTTTCAGACAAGGCTCCCTGGATGAAAGCATACTTTGCATCGACGATGGCCGCCTCCGGCGTGGAGCCCAGAAGCGCCTCGATGCGCTCCGTCTCCTCCGCCCGCGCCGTTTCCAGCGCCGCCCGGTTCGGGAACTTCGCCACGACCGTCTCAATGTCCCGGTCCTTCTCCAGATATTTGATGGCCAGATAGCGGGTGGAGTACTTGTACCGGATCTCCTTGTTCTCGAAGATCAGGTCACGCAGCCGGACGATGCTCTTTTCGAGTTCCGCGCCATGGTTGATGTGGATGTGGCGGGCCAGCGTCGGGTCGGTGTGCTCATACACCTTGATGACGGTGTCGAACAGTTCCGGAATGCCCCGGCCGTCCCGGCTCACCGTCGGGCACACGGGCATGCCCAGCAGGCGTCCCAGCTGGGCCGTGTCCAGTTTGTCCCCCTTGTGCTGCAGTTCATCGTACATGTTCAGGGCCATCACGGTCCGCAGGTTCATGTCGATGACCTGGGTGGTGAGGTACAGGTTCCGTTCGATGTTGGAGGCGTCGACGACATTGACGACCACGTCCGGCATCGCCTCGAGAAGGTTCTTCCGCACGTACAGCTCCTCCGGGGAATACGCGGACAGCGAATAGGTTCCGGGCAGGTCCACCAGGGTGATTTCGTATCCGTTGTATTTGAAATGCCCTTCTTTCGCATCCACCGTCACGCCGGAATAATTGCCCACGTGTTCGTGCGCGCCCGACGCGATGTTGAAAAGGGAAGTCTTGCCGCAGTTGGGGTTGCCCACCAGGGCGACACGGATGACGCGGTGCCGTTCTTCCGCCAGGTGTGCGAGGGCCTTGTCCAGGCGTTCGCGTTCGGCCATGTCCTCGGGCAGGCCCTGCAGATGCTCGTCGCTGACGAGGGCCTCGCGGGCCTCGGCGTCGTTCACGACCTCGATCTGCTCCGCCTCCTCCCGGCGGAGCGATATCCTGTAACCGATGATCTCGTATTCAATAGGGTCCTTGAGCGGAGCGTTCAGGACCACCGTCACTTCCTTTCCCTGGATGAAGCCCATCTCGATGAGCCGCTTCCGGAAAGAGCCGTGGCCGTGGACCCGCACGATGACCGCTTTCTCCCCAGTCTGAAGATCTGAAAGCTTCATAGTTCCGTATCTTGCGCTTTGACGGCGCAAAGTTAAGGGGATTGAACCAAAGATTCAATCCCCATAAGTTGGTATATTTCCGGCGGGAGACTATTCTCCGACGACCCAGACCAGGATGTGGCGGTCGAAAGTGATGTATTCGAGGTCGAATTCCTCTTCGTCGTCCTTGCTCGTGAAGGTGGCTTCGAGCTCGCCTTCGCCGCGGGGGCGGAAGCGCTCGATTTCAATCTGCTCGGCGAAATCCACATTGTAACGGCTCAGGAGCTTGTAGACGGCTTCCTTGGCGCACCAGTAGATGGCGAGCTGCTCATTGCGCTTCTCATCCTCCAGGTCGTCGATTTCATCCTCGGAGAGGGCCTTCTTCTCCACGGCGGAGAAGTCACGGTCCAGGGACTCGATGTCGATGCCCACGTTCTCCTCCTCGTGCAGGATCACGGCCACGTATTTCTCCGTATGGGTGATGGAGATGTTCACGGGGTTGTTCTCCAGGTAGGGCTTGCCGTTGTCGTGGTGGCTCAGATACACCTTTTCGTCAAACAAAGTGTTGAGGAGGGCGCGCACGGCAAGGCGCTGCTTCCGCAGGGATTCGCTGCGGATGAACGAGATCTCCTCCATCTCGTCGCTGGGGGTTGAGCTGAGTTCTTTCAGCTCTTCTTCGGTTTCCGTAATCTGCCAGACGCCGATGACGGCTTCATTGTCAAGTTCCTTCTTAAGATATAGTCCCATTACAAGTTGATTTGAACAAGATACGGCAGCCGCGCCCGGGACCCTGCCGGGTCCGGGTTCTCCAGTATGTCAGTGCGTCGCAACGGAGGTTCGTCAGAACTGACGACCCCGATCAAAGTTGAGACAGGACTGGGAGGCTCCATAGGGCTTGTTGCAATTAACTCCGCAAAGATAAGTGTTTTTTATTAAATACAATAAATAAATTTTTTGTTAAACACATGAAATAAATTCGTATCTTTGCAGCGAATTTTAAAGCGAAGCATATGGCTACTGGTAATTTTCTTACGGATGAAAAACTTCTCATCGTCGGTGCCGGCGGTATGATCGGCTCCAACATGGCCCAGATCGCGGCCATGCTGCGTCTGACACCGAATATCTGCCTTTACGATGTCTATGAGCCCGGCAACAACGGCGTCCTCCTCGAGATGCCGCACA
>JAEEGH010024947.1_pt1 | contig 12028 bp, 8 predicted proteins | sample 9134181 | NCBI WGS metagenome assembly JAEEGH01 (sample SAMN16246544, study PRJNA631951) | gut metagenome | biome: gut microbiome; feature: rumen; material: DP-attached | host: Bos | place: Iran: Karaj | collected 2018-10
TTCAGAAGAAAGATAAACGGATGCTTAAAATAACCGATATATATGGCCCAGTCATATGTTCCAACGGCAAAGTTTAAACTAACAGCACAGAGCAAAGCAGAAGATACCAGAAAGGCAAAGAGATTCCATATTACGAAAAGGAAGCGATCCCCTTGTCTTGTCAATTCACTTGTCATACGGGCATTATAAAACTTCATAGTAGAGTTCCTGTATCGTTTCTTACTCATTTTATCCTCTTCCGGAATGCACTGCGAGCAAATTCCAATTTATTCGCTAAAAGCATTCAATATTTATCTAATCCTTAATCGATAACGATCGTCATCCGGCAAGGCAGCTCATTGACATTTTTTATCATACTACGTATAATTATTAGGTCCGTGAATAACACATGCTTATATTCATCACCAAAAAATAAGGGGCTAGAGTTATGCCTTTATCCAACAAAAAAAGCCTGTCCGTCATCCTCATCATTGTATTTTTTATTATGCTGTTGTTCAGTTGTCTTACACCAATGGTTTCAGATGATTTTTCTTATAGTTTCAGCTGGGTAGATAACAGCAGGATCACATCTTTAAGGCAGATTATTCCTTCTATGTCCGTTCATCGTCAGCTTACGAATGGTCGTGTTTTTTCTCACGGTATCGCACAAGTGATGCTGATGCTCCCCAAAATCGTCTTTAACATCCTTAATGCCGGGAATGCAGTACTGCTTTGTCTGCTCATTTGCAAACTCCTGATAGTTATCCATTATGATAATATCAGTCCCGCTCTTCTTGTTCTTGTTCTACTGTTATGGAACTTTACTCCTGCGTTTGGACAAAACTATCTATGGCTTGACGGTGCTGTGAACTATGGATGGGGACTAACCTTTTTCCTGTTATTTCTTTATCCTTTTGTATCAAAACTGGCAGAGAACTCCTGGGACTGTGCGATTTGGAAAAAGCTACTATATTTCCCTATTGCTTTTATAGCCGGAGCTTATTCGGAAAGCGGCTCAATATGCATCATATTTCTTGCTTTCTGTATACTGATTTATTGCCTGGTCAAAAAAAGAAGCTTCCTTTTTCTGCTTTTGTTATTCATTACTTCCGGATGTGGTTTTCTGTTTCTGATGACTGCACCTGCAACTGCAGGCCGTTCCGGTGACGGCAGTCTATCGTCTCTTGCAAACAACCTTATGAAAATACTCGTAAGTGCAAGAGAGAATCTGCTGTGGCTGTATATCATTTTTGCCGCTCTGTTTACGTTTTGTTCCGTTCAGAAGGTGAACAAAAAAGTATTAATTATTTCCGGCGTTCTTTTCCTGACAAATTTAGCGTCATTGTTATCTTATTCTTTTGCTTTATACTTCATTCCCCGTCATTTCTGTTATTCAGTATTCTTTACCTCGCTTGCCTGTACACTCCTCACAGCATCCTTTTGCCAAACGAAAACCGAGTTGTCTGTTCGTATTCTTCTTTCCGCCCTTGCAGTACTTTTTCTTTTTCAGTTCGCTACCGGGTTTATTGATGTTTCTGTTTCCTATCACAAATCCACTGAACGAGAACAAATCATTTCAACTGCACTGAGTAAAGGCAATTCTTCCGTAACACTGGAGGCATTTTATCCTACTACCCCGTATGGAAACATTTATCGCCTTGCGCTCGATGATCCGCAGAGCTGGCCGAATACCAGCATCGCAGATTATTATGGTCTGGAGACTGTTTACGGCGTTCTCCCCTCTTCCTGAGAAAACACCATATCTTGGTATTTGTTTTACCCGGGTTCGGAATTCCGAGCCCGGGTCTTTTTCTGTCTTTTTCAGTAATTGAAGGTGTGCGGGAGGAGGTCGGAGAGCTTGTAGCTCACGTAGCGGTTGCCTGCTTTCGCACACAGGATCTCCATATTGGGAGAAAACTCCGCCAGAAACTGCCGGCACGCGCCGCAAGGCGTGCACCAGTTCTCGCTGTCAGCGTAGATCGCGATCCGGCGAAAAGCGCGCTTGCCTTCGCTGACCGCCTTGCAGCAGGCAGTCCGCTCCGCGCAGATCGTGCTTCCCAGCGCCGCATTCTCTACGTTGCAGCCCGTATACACACTGCCGTCGTCGCATTCGATCGCCGCACCGACCGGAAAACGGGAATACGGTACATATGCGTTCATTGACGCCTCACGTGCTCTCGACATCAATTCTCTGTCCGTCATTGTCTTGTCCTCCCTTTTACGAAAGATCTATCGTCCAATTCGGGAAATCATAAAGCGGATTGCCCATATTCGCGTTGAGTCCTTTCACGACGCCGCGGCGCGTGATGATCTGCTGTTTTTCAAAGCCGATCGTGATAATATCGCCCGACGTGCGTGTGAGATAATCGCACAGATCATAGTAGAAACTGGCGCGTATCGCCTCTGAGGCTGCGCTCAGATAGTTCCGGATCCTGGTCTCATAGGTCGTGTCCCGGGAACGAGAATAATTGAGGTTTGAACGTTCGTTATCTTCATTGCGTACCTGCAGGAGCTCTGTCAGGTCAAAATTGTTACGGAGCTTGACTTCGCCGTAATACATGTCCCAGACTACCGTGCGCCCCGCCACTTCCAGGCTGCCTTCTTCCAGGGCCAGCATATAATCCGCCCAGGTAAGCTCATGCACCACCACATTCAGGCCGAGCGACTTCATGTCATTGGCGAAGCGGTTGCAGATGCCCGCCTTCGCGCTGCTGTCAGCGCAGACGATCAGATGCAGCTCGATCTCCTGTACATTGCCGGACATCAGTTCCAGTTTTCCGTCGTCATCCCAGTCGCTGACGCCGGCGCTGGAAAGAACGGCTTTGCAGGTATCGAGATTATAGCGCAGTGCATTTGCCAGTTCAGTCGGATAGTAGGAGACCGTCGGATAAAGCGGTATCGGAGACGGTTCCGCGTTTCCTCCCAGCAGATCCACCAGATAGTCCCGGTCAAATGCGTACTGCAACGCTACCCGAAACACATTTTGCTTCCCCAGTGTACTCTCCTCATTGAACATCAGGTAATGCATATTGGTGGTAGCATAGTTATGGATCTCGTTGGAGCTCGCGTATCCCAGCGACGTGTAGCTGGATGGGTCATTGATCACAACATCGATCGTGCCGTCTTCAAAGGCGGTCAGTGCGCTTTCCGCATCGGTCAGTTCGGTCAGATAGATCGTGTCGACCGGCAGTTTTTTATAGTTGGGATAATTGGGATTGGCCAGAAGCTCGGTATAATCCTCATTGAACATATACGGTCCGCTCCCGATCGGCGGTACGCCGCCTCCCTGATCATAAGTCCCCAGCTTGATCACCGGGATATTCAGGAGCTTGATAAACTGCGAATCGCCGATCCCAAGAGATACCTGCATGCCTTCATCGGTGTAGGACGCACCCTGAAAGCTGTTGAACCTGCCGCGATAATGGTCGTTATAGATCGCGTTGCCGATAGAGTACACCAGATCCCGCCCTGACACCGGTTCTCCGTCTGAGAAGGTGTGCGGTGTTTCGGTATCCAGAACCAGTGTCCACAGGGTGGCGTCATCGTTGCAGCTCCACGAGCTGATCACGTTCGGGATCACATTGAAATCGTTGTCGACCTCTACCATGTTCTCATAAACAAGGCAGTCGACCAGCTGGTTAGAATGGTTGGTGGCAATAAACGGATTGAGGCTGTATTTCGGATTTGTGTTCATGGAGAACACATGGTCAGCCGCTTCCGCTCTTACCAGGTCTTTTCCTCCCGTCGACTCGGAGATCTCATTGCTGTCATCCCCGCGGTCACGACCGCAAGCCGCAAGCGAAATCGTCATTATGACCGCGAGCAGTATGGCAAGTATTCTATTAAAAGAGGCTCTCATCTCTTTCTTCTCCTTATTTCAGCACGATTCCGGCAGCCTGCCCACCGCGGGCCCCATGGGTATAGCGGTGTGACCAGTACTTGTCGTGGCTGCAGAACGTGCATTCGTCCGAGATGTCCACATGATCCGTCTGCAGTCCGAGCTGAAGCAGCCTTCTCGCGTTGGCTGCCCGCAGATCCACCATGGTCTTCCCGTCTTCCCTTTTTCGAAAAAGCCCTTCTGTCTCTCCTGCCAGCCAGGCGTCGATCGCCTGCGGGACATCGTCGTCGGTCTCAAAGCAGCATTTCCCGATTGCTGGGCCGAGTGCCGCAACCATACGCGAAGGATCAGCGCCGAGTCCGGTCATTGCCTTCACCGCGTTGCCGAGGATATCAGCCGTTGAACTGCGCCATCCGCAGTGAATGGCGCCGATCACACCAGCGGCGGGATCTGCCAGCAGGGCCGGAACGCAGTCGGCTGTGAAGCAGAATATGGGCAGATTCCTGCACACCGTCACGATACCGTCAGCCTCATACGGAACCGGCGCCAGGCATGGATGTCTGTCCTCCTCCGTCACGACGCGCACCACGTTTCCGTGGACCTGGCGCGTTACAGCGCAGTCATCAGGGCCGGCATCCAGCAGAGCACAGACTCTTCTGTAGTTCTCCCTCACATTTTCCGGGTCATCGCCTTTATTGCTCAGCAGATTCAAGCTGCTAAGATGCCCGGTGCTCACGCCGCCATACCGTGTTGTGAACAGATGCCGCAGCGGCAGAATGGTCGACCGCATGTAGACAACGCCGTTTTCCTTTATTTCTGTAAACATCGTCTCTCTGCCTCAGCCGTTCCGTCCGCAGCATTCCTTGTATTTCAGTCTTCTGCTTCCGTCCGCTTTCATCTTGCCGCACGGGCATGGATCGTTGCGGCCGGGTTTCGGGGCTTTTTTGACCGGTTTCTTTTTCTCCGGCTCTCCACCGACGTTTGCCGCCGCGTTCTTGGCAACGGCCTTGCGTTCGATCGGCGCCTGTGTCCGGATGCGTGCCGTATAAAGGCGGCGGACCGTCTCTTCCCGGATGCCGTTCACCATGGCTTCGAACATATCGAAGCCTTCCTGCTTATACGCATCGATCGGCTTGACAGAACCATACCCGCGCAGGCCGATGCCGCGCTTGAGTTCCGTCATGGCGTCGATGTGATCCATCCAGTATTCGTCGACCACGCGCAGCATGATCACGCGCTCCAGTTCCCGCATCAGCGGGACGCCGTTCGGACCCGGCCCGAAAGCCGCTTCTCTCTCGGCATATACTTTTTTCGCGATGGTCTCAGCGATGCCTGCGATCTCTTCCCCGTCGGCCTTCTTCAGGCTGTCGTACCGGATCTGCCCGCGAAGCAGGAACAATTTCTCAAAGGGCTTCAGCACCTCGTCGAGTTGAGCCTGACTCTCCGCGCGCATGCCGGCCAGCCCGTCATTGACCGTGCTGGTAACAAACTCCCGCGTCATATCCGCGATCTGTTCCTGCAGGTCAGCGCCGTCAAGGACTTTCTGCCGCTCGCCGTAGATGATGTTGCGCTGCTGGTTCATAACGTCGTCATATTCCAGCACGCTCTTTCTGGTCTGGAAGTTGCGGCTCTCCACGGTTTTCTGAGCCTGTTCGATGGCGCCGGAGAGCATTTTAGCGTCCAGCGGCATATCGTCTTCCACTTTCAGCGTATCCATCATGCCCATAACGCGGTCAGAGCCGAACAGACGCATGACATCGTCTGTCATTGCCAGATAGAATCGGCTTTCACCGGGGTCGCCCTGACGGCCGGAACGGCCGCGCAGCTGATTGTCGATACGGCGGGACTCATGGCGCTCAGTACCCAGAATGAACAGACCTCCGACCTGTTTCACCTGTTCCGCTTCCTCGCTGATCGCCGCTTTGTGCTCAGCCAGCTTCTCGGCATAGAGCGCGCGGGCATTGCGGACATCCTCATTGTCGGTCTCCGCGTAGCCGGTTGCCTCAACGATCACGTCTTCCGTAAACCCTGCTTTCTGCAGGTCTTTGCGGGCCAGAAACTCCGCGTTGCCGCCCAGAACGATGTCAGTCCCTCGACCGGCCATGTTGGTCGCGATCGTCACGGCGCCGAGCTTGCCGGCCTGGGCGACGATCTCCGCTTCCTTCTCATGATACTTTGCGTTTAGCACCGTGTGTGGGATGCCGCGTTTTTTCAGGAGAGACGAGATGTATTCGCTCTTCTCGATCGACACTGTGCCCACCAGGACCGGCTGCCCCTTTTCATGGCATGCCGCGATCTGCTCAATAATGGCCCGGTTCTTGCCGATGTCGTTCTTATATACAACATCCGGCCAGTCGTTGCGGATGACCGGCTTGTTCGTGGGGATCTCAATAATATCCAGCCTGTAGATCGATTCAAATTCTTCCGCTTCCGTCGCCGCCGTACCGGTCATGCCGGAGAGCTTCCGGTAAAGGCGGAAATAGTTCTGGAACGTGATCGTGGCGAGCGTTTTGTTCTCTTTCTGCACATCGACGTGCTCTTTGGCTTCGATCGCCTGATGCAGGCCTTCGGAATAGCGCCGGCCCAGCATGAGACGGCCCGTGAACTCGTCGACGATGATGATCTCGCCGTCTTTCACGATATAGTCGATATCGCGCTTCATGATGCCGTGCGCGCGGAGTGCTTGATTGATGTGGTGGCTCAGCGTGGCGTTTTCCATATCCGCCAGGTTTTCCAGGCCGAACGCCCGCTCCGCTTTGGCAATGCCGCGCGCCGTCAGCGTGGCGGTCTTCGCTTTCTCGTCCACCACGTAATCGGCGTTCAGATTCTCGTCCTCTTCTTCCTTCTCGTCAACGGAAGCATAGACAACTTTGGTCAGCCGTGAGACGAAATCGTCCGCCTGCCGGTACAGATCGGTGCTCTCGTCACCCTGTCCCGAAATAATGAGCGGCGTTCTGGCTTCGTCGATCAGGATGGAGTCCACCTCGTCCACGATGGCAAACACATGACCGCGCTGCACCATCTCTTCCTTGTACAGCGCCATATTGTCACGCAGATAGTCGAAGCCCATCTCGTTGTTTGTGCCGTACGTGATGTCGCAGGCATAGGCTTCTTTCCGTTCCTCGTTGGTGAGGCCGTGCACGATCAGGCCGACCTTCAAGCCCAGGAAACGATGCACTTTCCCCATCCACTCGCTGTCACGCCGTGCCAGATAGTCGTTCACGGTAACGACATGCACGCCTTCACCGGCCAGCGCGTTGAGATAGGACGGAAGTACGGCGACCAGCGTTTTGCCTTCGCCTGTCTTCATCTCAGCGATGCGGCCCTGGTGCAGCACAATACCGCCGATGATCTGAACGCGGAACGGCTTCATGCCCAGCACACGCCAGGCCGCTTCGCGAGCCACGGCAAACGCCTCCGGCAGAAGGTCATCCAGCGTCTCCCCTTCTGCCAGCCGCTCCCGGAACAGGTCAGTTTGGCCGCGCAGTTCCTCGTCGGTCATTGCAGCCATCGTTCCTTCCAGCTTTTCTACCTTGTCGGCGATCGGAGCGATCTTTTTCAGTTCCCTGTCGGAATATGTGCCGAATATTTTATCAAAAAGTCCCATAAACAGTCTCCTGCGTGATCCCGTCTGTCAGAGCAGACCGGATCGGATCCCATGACGAACCGCACAGAACCCACATTATAATCTTAACTTGAAAAGTATACCATAAACATGTGAACAAAAAAAGAGTTATTTTCCGCCTGTCTCTCTCTTGTTCTGTTTTCCTTCTTGTGATACAATAGTTTGACTTTTTTTATGGAGCGCTGGTTATCATGAATAAAATCGGTTTTGATAATGACAAGTACGTAAAAATGCAGTCGCAGAACATCCGTGATCGTATTTCCAAGTTCGGCGGCAAGCTGTATCTGGAATTCGGCGGCAAACTGTTTGACGATTATCACGCCTCACGCGTTCTGCCCGGTTTTCAGCCGGACAGCAAAGTGCGCATGCTGCTGGAAATGAAAGATGTGGCCGAGATCGTGATTGCCATCTCTGCCGACGATATCGAACGCTCGAAGCGGCGCGGGGATCTCGGTATCACTTACGATGAGGATACGCTCCGCCTGATCGACGCGTTCCGCGGCATCGGCCTGTATATCGGAAGCGTCGTGATCACGCATTACCGTGGTCAGAGCACCGCAGACAAGTTTATGAGCCGTCTGGAGATGCTGGGCATCCGTGTTTTCCGTCACTATATTATCCCCGACTATCCTGCCAACGTTCCTCTCATCGTTTCGGACGACGGGTTTGGCAAAAACGATTATATTGAGACCACGCGCAGTCTGATCGTTGTTACCGCTCCGGGACCCGGCAGTGGGAAAATGGCCACCTGTCTCAGCCAGCTCTACCATGAGCACAAGCGCGGCATCTCCGCCGGATACGCCAAGTTTGAGACGTTCCCGATCTGGAACCTTCCGCTGAAGCATCCGGTCAACCTCGCCTACGAAGCTGCCACGGCCGACCTGGACGACGTCAATATGATCGACCCCTTCCATCTGGAGGCCTACGGCGTCACCACCGTGAATTACAACCGCGATGTCGAGATCTTCCCAGTGCTGGAAGCGATGTTCAAGAAGATCTACGGCGAAAGCCCATACAAGAGCCCGACGGACATGGGCGTCAACATGGCGGGATACTGCATCGTGGACGACGACGCCTGCTGCGAGGCGTCCAGGCAGGAGATCATCCGCCGCTGGTACGATACCGCGTGCTCTGTCCGTCAGGGTCTGTCTGAGCCTTCGGAGCTCCGCAAGATCGAGCTGCTCATGAATTCCATGAACATCGGTCCGGAAGACCGCCCTGTCGTCGGCGCCGCCCTGCAGCGTGCCGAAGAGACTGGAGAGCCCGCCGTAGCGATCCAGCTTCCCGACGGCAGCATCGTGACCGGCAAAACAACGCCGCTCCTCGGCGCCGCGTCCGCCTGCCTCATGAACGCGCTGAAACAGCTTGCCGGTATCGATAAAAAACTTTTGCTCATCACACCCAGCATCATCGAACAGATCCAGCACCTGAAAGTGGAGCATCTGGGGAATCACAATCCCCGTATGCATACGGATGAGCTTCTGATCACGCTGGCGATCTGCGGAGCCACCAATCCTATTGCCGGCTTCGCCATCGATCAGCTCAGCCTGCTGCGCGGCAGTGAAGGACACTCTTCGGTGATCCTTTCGCATGTGGACGCCGACCTGTTCAAAAAGCTCGGTGTCAACATGACCTATGAACCGCGGTATCAGGTAAAGAAACTCTATCATAAGTAAAAGCGGGTAAAGGATCCTATGAACAAAAAATCAAAGAGAGGCAATTCCCTCGTCTGGCTGCTCTGCATTCTTCTGTTCCTGCTTCTGGCAGGCGGTGCCTACTATCTTATTTCCTCCCATCTTCCTGCTCTCTCCAATCACATTGAAGAGGCAGCTCAGTCGGTCTCTTCCAAGAACGATGATGATCAGCAGGCTCTCCTGTTCAGCTGCAAGCATCCTTCTTTTGAGAACGGTGCCTGCACCGTCTGCGGATGGAAATGCGAGGAACACGAGTTTAACAACGGCGCCTGCATGATCTGCGGCACTCCCTGTCCTCATGAGTTTCACGACGGCGTCTGCTCAATATGCGGGTTCAAATGCCCTCATGAGTCCTGGGAAGACGGCGCCTGTGCCGTCTGCGGCACTCCCTGCAGCCATCCGGGGCATGATCAGGAAACAGCACTCTGCGTCGTCTGCGGGCAGAAGCAGTATCACCACTATGACCGCGGCGTCTGCACCGACTGCGGCGGAACGCCCGTTTTCTATACAGATCCGCTTCCGCTGTCGTTCTATGAGCCTGTTGAGCACAAAGGTACGATCACCAAGCATGAATACACCACAACCCTGTGGGGCGCTCATGACAGATCGGAGATCGACAAGGCTTTCAATGTGTATCTCCCCTACGGGTATGATGAATCGCAGCCCTATGATGTTCTGATCCTGATCCACGGGGGCGGCGGAAGCGAGGATTCCTGGCTCGTTGACCTGGTCCCGTACGGGGAAACAGAAGTGACCGGCGGCTCCCTTCTGGACTATATGTTTGAACAGAAAGTCTGCAAGCCCTGCATCGTGGTGACGCCCGTCACCAACACGCGGTTCCTCACCGGCGTGGAGGGCGGCATCTATCAGATGCGGGAAGAGCTGCGGGATTATATCCTCCCCTATATCGTAGAGCACTACAGCACCTACGCCTCTGACTCTTCGCTGGACGCGATCTCCGCCGCGCGTGAGCATTTTGGGCTCGGCGGTCTGTCGAATGGTGCCCTGTGCGTATTTGAAGCCGGCTTCCAGTATAACTTCACCCTTTTCGGAAGCTATGCGGCATTCTCCGGTGACTATGAACCATGGAACACAGCATCCGCGATCCGGAACGGTGAATTTGCAGAACTGCCCATCACCTGCTTCTTTGCCGGTGCCGGAAGCATCGATGATTTTCAGCAGCAGAATTCCAAAATAGGTTTTGACTACATCGTGGAAAACACCGACCGTTTGGTCGAAGGTGAAAACGCCTTTTACGTCGATGTTGCCGGCGGCCATGACTGGACCGTGTGGTTCACCGACCTCTATAATGCCATGCAGGTCATGTTCCCGGATTGACAACAGAGCACTGTTTCTTTGAGTAACTCTCTTCTTACACAGAACCTGATTATATGAGGCTCGGATCAAAAAGATCCGAGCCTCATAATCTTTTGCGGGTTGTTGTTTTCAGTGCAGGAATATCCAGGCAACTGCAAGGATACCTCCCAGAACAAGAATGATCGGGCCAAAAGTAAGAAGTGCCGAGATGATAATGGCAGGAAGATCGCCTTTTTCCAGTTCAAGTTTATCCTCTTCGTGAAACTCACAGGCCTTCTTTTCTGCCTGTGCTATCTCTTCTGAGATATCCAGTGTCATATCTCCCGCATTATCTTCAATGTTCTGTTCCTTCATGCTGTCGAGATAATCCCGGTTTTTTTCTCTCATCGCTTCCATACCGCGATCATATTTTTTGCGGAACAGCATTATAATATCCTCATTTTGTTTCCGTTCCAAGCATATGATGACAGGCTACAAAATGATCCGGTCTTACTTCGATAAAAGGAGGAATGATTTGTTCGCACTCCTCGGTGCAATACTTGCAGCGTGTATGGAATTTGCAACCCTTTGGCGGATTGACTGGACTGGGAATATCACCTTCCAGAATCACAAGCTCCCGATTATCATCAAGGTTCGTTGTGGGAATCGCATTCAGCAATGCCTCCGTGTAAGGATGAAGAGGATGATCGAACAACTCCTGAGAATCTGCCAGCTCAACGATGTTGCCCAAATACATGACACCGATCCTGTCAGAAATATACTTGACGACCGACAGATCGTGCGTAATAAAGAGATACGTATAGTTTTTCTCTTCCTTAAGATCCTGCAGCAGGTTGATGATCTGCGATTGAATCGACACGTCAAGTGCAGATACTGCCTCATCACATACAACGAATTTAGGTGATGTTGAAAGAGCACGGGCGATCCCAATTCTCTGCCTTTGTCCTCCGGAAAATTGATGCGGATAACGATGGATAAAATATGGTGCCAAACCGCAGCTTTCCATAATCTCTATCACTTTGTCCTGACGACGCGGGCTGTTTCGTGAGAACATGCGATGCGCATACATTCCTTCGCTGATGATCTGACCTACCGTATATCGAGGATTAAGAGAGGAGTAGGGATCCTGAAAGATCAACTGCAGATCGCTTCTCAGCAGCCGCATTTCAGAATAATCGAGTCTGGCCAGGTCAATTCCGTCATCCCTGTAAGCCTCATACTTCTGAAATTCTTCGTTGTCGTCATATTGGGACCTAAGTTCATCCAGTTTTGCATGGGCTTTATCCAGCTGTGATTTCAAATCTGCGATCTTTCTGTCAAGATCCGCAACTTTCTGCTCCGCTTTTTTTAGCTGCCGTGAACGTTTTCCTTTCTTTTCCTGAAGATATCGTTCGTCTTCAAGCTTAGAATATGCAGGTACTCGGTCTTTGGTCAGCTTGCTGAAGTTCTCAGACAGATCGTAGATTTGCAACAGAAGATTCTTTGCTTCAGAACAGTCATCCAAAGCGAAGAAACCACCGAAAATATTGGTAAGTCTCAGAAATGCGGCGTCTGCATCTCTCTGTGCCTTGAGCT
>JAEEGH010024950.1_pt1 | contig 12026 bp, 9 predicted proteins | sample 9134181 | NCBI WGS metagenome assembly JAEEGH01 (sample SAMN16246544, study PRJNA631951) | gut metagenome | biome: gut microbiome; feature: rumen; material: DP-attached | host: Bos | place: Iran: Karaj | collected 2018-10
GGAAGAGATGGTCGATACCGAACATTGTCAAGGTCCTGCTGATAAAATGGTGGTTTTCCGGCGCGATATGTTTCTTCTTTTATTTCGGGCTCGGAACGTATCTGAATACCACGGTCGATCAGCTTTTTGTGCTCGGAGCGGCGATGGGTGTTCTTACCGACCTGCTCACGAACCACATGCTGACCTTCATAGAAAAGACCGAGCGCGCTAACGACCGCTACAAGATGGTCACCGTGCGGAAATTCTGGTCGCTGTTTTTGAATATCCCGTATGCGTTCGTGATACTTGCATGCGTTGTATATCTCTACAACGTCATCAATGTCGTAGTAGTCAATGTCAAAGGCATTGAGGACGCGGTCGCACTTCCAGTCGAGCCCGTGCTTTTCGGACTCTTCTGGCTGGGCTTTGACATGCTCTTCATAGGAATGAAGCGCCTGCTGATAAAGATTTTCCGTGACGCGGAGCAGAAGGCCCGCGGCAACAGATAATAAAGGAGCAAGGACTGTATGGATCATAAGGCTTACCTTACATTATCCGGCATAAATAAGATCTATCCCAACGGCTTCCATGCCGTGCACGATTTCAACCTGGAGATCGAAAAGGGCGAGTTCATCGTATTTGTCGGCCCCTCGGGCTGCGGCAAATCGACGACCCTTCGAATGATCGCAGGTCTTGAGAACATCAGCAAGGGAGATTTTTATATCAACGGCGTGCGCGTGAACGAGAAGAGTCCCCGTGACCGTGAGGTGGCGATGGTATTCCAGAGCTACGCGCTCTATCCCCATATGTCCGTTTACGAAAATATGAGCTTCGGTCTTACGCTTCAGGGCGTGGACGAGGACGTTATAGAGAAAAAGGTACTTGCGACGGCGAAGGTACTCGGTCTTACCGATTATCTCGACCGCAAGCCCAGGGAGCTCTCGGGCGGACAGCGCCAGCGTGTGGCCGTAGGCCGTGCGATCATCAGAAAAGTAGGCATTTTCCTGATGGACGAGCCTCTCTCGAACCTGGATGCGAAGCAGCGCGTTACGATGCGTTCCGAGATCACCCAGATCCACCGCCAGACAGGCGCCACCACGATCTATGTTACGCATGACCAGACCGAAGCCATGACTATGGCCGACAGGATCGTCGTAATGAAGGACGGCTATATCCAGCAGATCGGCACGCCTTACGAGCTGTACTTCAATCCCGTGAATATGTTCGTTGCGGGCTTTATAGGCGAGCCTCCGATGAACTTTATAAAGTCAGTCGTGACTGACGGAAATATTAATCTCGGCAATACCAAAGTAAGACTCGCGGATTTTGCGTCCGATGCTGTGGCTGCGGGACTTGAGGGCAAAGAGATCGCATTCGGTTTCAGACCGGAGCATGTTGTCCTCTATAACGGCGAAAAGCCCGCGAACAGCGTAGGAGTCGGCTGTACGGTAGAGCTTACCGAGCTTCTCGGCGACAATACGAATGTTTACATCGATATCGACGGCGTGGCTTCGATCTTAAAGATCGATCCTCATCAGACGCCGGAGACCGATTCAAGGATCAGCTTCGCGATCCCTTACGACCACATCTATCTGTTCGACGCCGAGACCGAGAGAGTGATTGACAAAAAATAAAAATACTCGTCGAAAGGCCCCGAACACGCGAATGTCCGGGGCCTTTCTGGAACTAAAAGGATAAATGGTTTCTATGAAGGGGGGTATTCAACTGAGTTATGTGGTACCTCTTTTTACAAGGATACCCGAATAAATGGTCTTACGGGGGATCTCGCTTCCCGCGAGGATCTCGGTAAGATTCGTAACGAGCTGGCGGCACAGGAGCTCAAGCCTGTTGTCTATCGAGGTGAGCTCGGGTTCGCTCGATACCGCGAGCAGTGAATTATTATAACCGATGATCGCGATGTCCTTCGGGATCTCGAGTCCGGCCCTGTGGGCGAATTTCACCGCGCCGAGCGCGAGTCCGTCTTCGGCGGAGAGAACGGCGTCGAGACCGCCCTTGGTATCCTTGTGGAGCTTCTTTAAACGCTCCGCTGTCTCGAGAACCTCGTCCGAAGCCTCGTAGCGTCTGTCGATGAACTCTGTCATGGGCTGCAGGCCGTGAGCGTTCATCGCGTCAATGTAGCCGGTCAGCTTTTTTGAACCCGAATAAGAGGTCGAATTATAGATATACGCGATACGGCGCCTGCCTGCTCCTATCAGCTCTTCGGCAGCGCTGTACATGGCGTGGTAATCGTCGCAGAGGCAGCTGTAAACGTTCGGAGCTATATAGTCCGCGTTCAGGATCATGACCGGATGGGTTTTCGCGAGCTCACGGATATATGCGTTATCCTCTTCCTTGGCTTCGATGAAGTTCGATCCGACGAAAATGATGCTGTCGACCTTCTTTGAAAGAAGGAGATTAACAGATTTAACGCGGTTGTCGAGATCGTAGCCGCAGCAGCAGAGGATGCTGTCATAGCCCTTCGCGCGCAGCATCTGCTCGAGATAGTATACGGCCTTTGCCAGATACAGGTCGGAGGAGTCCGCACAGAGAATGCCGACGGTGTGAGAGGTGCTTAAGCCCAGACCTCTGGCGAACGCGTTCGGCGTATAAGCGTATTTCTCCATAACGTCGAGGACCTTCTTGCGGGTCTTAGGGCTGACCTTGTCACTGCCGTTCAGGACGCGGGACACGGTGGCGATGGATACGCCTGCTTTTTGAGAAATATCGTAAATGGTCATGGTGTCTCCGATAGAGCATGTAAGCAATTACAAAAATGCTCTGCTTTTTACATTTTGTTCCCTGAAATGAATTATAAATGAAGCATTGCTCTTTTGCAAGAGGAAATCGTGAAAAACTGTTGAAAATAAAGAAAAAATCCGACTTGACTACGACGCGCGACGGGACTATTATAGTTGTATGTAAGTGCTTACATTAATATGCGGGTACATTCAATAAAAATATATGAGAAAAGGAGCGGCTGACATGAACATCATCAATTCTGCCATGTTTTCAAAAAAAGAGAGGGAGATCAAGGTCCTTCAGTTCGGAGAGGGCGGCTTTCTGCGCGCTTTTGTCGACTATATGATCGATATCATGAACGAGAAGGGAACCTTTGACGGAAGCATTGTTCTCGTAAAGCCCATCGCTTTCGGAAGCCTCGATAATTTCAGAAAGCAGGACTGCAATTACACGGTACTCCTCCGCGGCCTGAAGGACGGAGCCGAATACGTGGAGAAGCGCGTGATCACATCCGTTGCTGACGTTGTGGATCCCTATCGGGAATACGCGAAGTACGATGACTATGCGAAGCTCGCGAGCCTCAGATACATCGTTTCGAATACGACCGAAGCCGGCATCGTCTATGATGAGACCGATACGTTCGAAGCATGCCCTCCGAATACATATCCCGGAAAGCTGACAAAGTTCCTTTATGCGAGATACAAAGCTTTTGACGGCGCTTCCGACAAGGGTCTCGTGATCCTTCCCGTGGAGCTGATCGACGACAACGGCATCGAGCTTAAGAAGTGCGTGATGAAGCAGATCGCGAACTGGAAGCTTGAGGACGGCTTTAAGAAGTGGGTCGACGAGGCCTGCATCTTTACCTCGACGCTCGTTGACCGCATTGTAACGGGATATCCCAGAACAGAATATCAGGCGCTCTGGGAGGAACTCGGCTACGAGGACAATCTGCTCGATACCTGCGAGCCTTTCGCGCTCTGGGTAATCGAATCCGCGAAGGACATCAGCGACGAGCTTCCTCTTGCAAAGACCGGCCTTCCGGTCATCTTTACCGACAACCAGAAGCCTTACAAGCAGCGTAAGGTAAGGATACTTAACGGCGCTCATACATCGTTCGTGCTCGCTTCGTACTGCGCGGGCAACGATACCGTCGGAGAATCCATGAAGGACGCCGATTTCGCGGGCTTCATGCACGACGTGATCTACGACGAGGTAATTCCTACGCTCGATCTTCCGAAGGAGGACCTTCTTTCATTCGCGGGAGCCGTAAAGAGCCGTTTCGAGAATCCTTTCATCAGACACGAGCTGCTCTCGATAGCCCTGAATTCCGTATCGAAGTGGAGGGCGAGATGTCTTCCGAGCGTTATCGAGTATTACAAGCGTTTCGGCAAGGTTCCGAAGAGTCTCGCGTTCTCGCTTGCGGCGCTGATCAACTTTTACAGCTCCGACGAGCGCGGCGAAGGCTGCCTTATCGGACATCGCGGCGAGGGCACTTATCAGATAAAGGACGACGCGGCTGTGCTTGATTTCTTCGCTGCAAACTGCAGAAAGCCTGCAGCCGGGCTTGTCGACGCATATTTTGAATTTGAAAAGGACGCTTTTGACAAGATGGATCCCGCGGGCTGCGCGGAGCTTAAAGCAGCGGTTTCGGCTGATCTCGACGCGATCCGCACGATGGGCGTAAGAGCTGCGATGAAGAGGTAAATCTATGAAGAAGAGCATTAAGATAAACGAGCGCGACAATGTCATGGTCATGCTCGAGGCGACCGATACGGTGCCCGCGGGACATAAAGCGGCTCTTTGCGATATTCCCGAAGGCGCGCCTGTCATCAAGTACGGCAATGTGATCGGTTACGCGAAATGCGACATCCATGCGGGTGACTGGGTGCATGTCCATAACGTGCGCACCGGTCTTTCGGGCAAGCTCGAATACAGCTACGAGCCCGTGGACACGGAGCTTCCGGCATCGCGCGAAGAGGCTTCCTTCATGGGATACCGCAGAAAGAACGGAGTCGGAGTGCGCAACGAGATATGGATCATTCCGACCGTAGGCTGCGTAAATCATATCGCGGAGTCCCTTGCGCGCCGTTTCGAGGCGGAGCGCCCGGAGTCGATAGACGCGGTCGTAGCCATGACTCATCCTTACGGATGTTCCCAGATGGGCGACGACCAGGAGCATACCGCGATGATACTCGGACGCATGGCTTCGCATCCGAACTGCGGAGGAGTGCTGCTCCTTTCCCTTGGCTGCGAGAACAACAATTTTGACCATATGAAGCCGTATCTTAAGGATATCGATGAGGAGCGCACGAGATTCCTTGTCTGCCAGGAGTCGGAAGACGAGCTCGAAGACGCCGCAAAGCTGCTCGAAGAGCTGATCGCGATCGCTTCGAAGGACAGGAGGGAAAAGATCCCCGCGTCCGAACTGATCGTAGGTCTCAAATGCGGCGGAAGCGACGGATTTTCGGGCATCACGGCGAATCCTCTCGTCGGACTGTTCTCCGATATGCTGGTATCCGCGGGCGGTTCGACCATTCTTACGGAGGTCCCCGAAATGTTCGGAGCCGAGCAGCTCCTTATGAACAGGGCGGCAGACAGGAACGTATTTGACAAGACAGTCAGCCTCATCAACGATTTCAAGGATTATTACGAGAAGAACAATCAGGTAATATACGAGAATCCCTCGCCCGGCAACAAGGCGGGAGGGATCACGACTCTCGAGGACAAGTCTCTCGGCTGTGTTCAAAAATCGGGAAGCGCGGCGGTCGCCGATGTGTTAAAATACGGAGAGAGGGTATGCACAAAAGGCCTTAATCTCCTTGAAGGTCCCGGCAACGATATGGTGGCCGTTACGGCGCTGGCTGCGGCGGGAGCTCATCTGATCCTGTTCACTACAGGCCGCGGAACTCCGCTCTCTTCGCCTGTTCCGACGGTAAAGGTATCGAGCAATTCGCCTCTTGCGGGACATAAGAGCAACTGGATAGATTTTGACGCGGGAAGGCTCGTGAGCACGGAGATCGGAAGCAAAGAGCTGTCAGCGGAATTCTTTGACTACGTGCTCGGGGTGGCGTCCGGAAAACCCGTTAAGTCCGAGGAAGCCGGATATCACAGCATGACTATTTTCAAACAGGGAGTTACACTATGATCAGAGTTATAAACACAACGCCCGCATCGGTGACCTTTGACATCGACGACGGCGGCAGATACGCGACTTTAAGGCCTTATACGCTGCAGGTCGGAGACAGAAAGATATCGGACAGCCGCAGCATCGTGACGGTATTCGGGCTGGAAGCCGGACGCTCCTACGACGCGACGGCGGTATTCGAAGGCGGGACGGAAGCGGCTCCGGAGTTTAAGTGTTCGTTTTCGACGCCCGCGATAGCCGCAACATGCAATGTCAGGGAGTTCGGCGCATACGGTGACGGAGAGCATGAGGACACCTCGTTCATCCAGTCCGCGATCATGTGCTGTCCCGAGGGCGGACGCGTGCTGATCCCCGCAGGTACTTATTTCCATCGCGGGATCTACTTAAAGAGCAACATATTCATCGAGCTCGAAAAGGGCGCGAAGCTCGTGCTCGATTCGAACCGGAACGATATACCGCGCTTCCCCGGAAGGCTTGAGGGCAGCAGCGGAGCAGACGGATATTTCTTAGGCACCTGGGAAGGCGAGCCTTTTGCGATGTTCAACGGATCGGTGACCGGCGTTCATGTGAAGAATGTCTGCGTATACGGCGAAGGCACGATAGACGGCGGAGCGGATAAGGAGAACTGGTGGAAGGATCCGAAGGTCATCAACATTGCCGCAAGACCCCGCCTGATCTTCTTAAAAGGCTGCGAGAACGTCACATTTACGGGACTTACGCTGTCAAACAGCCCCGCGTGGACGGTTCATCCTTTCTTCTCGAAGAAGCTCGGTTTTTATAATCTTACGATCAACAACCCCTGGGATTCGCCGAACACCGACGGTATCAATCCCGAATCCTGCGACGGAGTCGAGATCGCGGGCGTGCATTTCTCACTCGGCGATGACTGCATCGCGGTAAAATCGGGTAAGATAGACATGGGACGCCTGTATAAGACGCCTTCGAAGAATATACACATATACGGATGCCTGATGGAAGACGGTCACGGCGCGGTAACCGTGGGCAGTGAGGCTGCCGCGGGCGTCAGGGAGCTGGTTGTCGAGAGATGCAGGTTCGTTCGCACGGACCGCGGCCTTCGCATTAAGACGAGACGCGGCAGGGGTAAGGACAGCGTCATGGACAATATCATCTTCCGCGACATCGAGATGGACGGCGTGATCACTCCGTTCGTTGTTAATTCGTTCTATTTCTGCGATAAGGACGGCAAGACCGATTACGTTCAGAACCGGGATCCGCTTCCCGTGGACGACCGCACGCCGTTCGTGAAAAAGCTTGTGTTCGAGCGGATCAGCGCGATCAATTCGCACTATGCGGCAGGCTGGATCGAGGGGCTTCCCGAGCAGCCTATCGAAGAGATCGTTCTGAAGGATATCGAAGTGAGTTTTGCTGCGGACGCGAAGAAGGGCGCTCCCGCGATGGCCCTTAATGTGCCCGAATGCTGCAGGGAAGGCTTTATCGTAAAGAACTGCACGAACTTTACTCAGGAAAATGTTGTGATACACAGGGACTGACGCTTCTCGGGCCCTGAATACATACAAAGGAGATCTTTTATGTCTAACTACTCTGTGGGAATAAGACTTCACGACATAAGGCCGGGAACCATTGAGGAACGCGTGGCCGAGGCGCATGCGCAGGGCTTTAAATGCGCGCATATCGCGCTCTCAAAGCTGATCGAAGATTATTCGACGGCCGATCCCGCGCTGACTCCGGGCCTGGCGATGTATCTTAAAAAGCTGTTCGCGGCGAGCGATCTCGATATCGCGGTGCTCGGCTGCTACCTGAACCTTGCAACCCCCGATAAGGAGGCTTACCGCAAGACCGTGGAGAGATACGTTGCCCACTTAAGATTCGCAGCGCTTCTGGGCTGCGGAGTTGTGGGCACCGAGACGGGCGCTCCGAACGTCGACTATCATTACGAGGAAGCCTGCAAGAGCGAGGATGCGCTGAAGATCTTTATCGAGGGCGTGAGACCCGTAGTCGAGGCGGCCGAGAAATCGGGCGTGATACTCGCGATCGAGCCCGTGGCGCGCCACATCGTTTACACTCCCGAGAGGGCGAGAAAGGTTCTCGACGAGATAGCTTCCCCGAACCTGCAGATCATATTCGATCCGGTAAATCTCCTTGACGAGCAGAACTGCCGCGATCATAAGGCAGTCATCAAAAACGCGATCGATGTGCTCGGACCGGACATCGCGATCGTGCATGTAAAGGACTTTGACTTAAAAGACGGCAAGCTTGTCTCGATGGCAGCAGGCCTCGGAGTTATGGATTATTCCGACATAGTGGACTTTATCGTAAAGGAAAAACCCTATATTCAGTGCACGCTTGAGGATACAAAGCCGGATAACGCTGTTGCCGCAAGGCTTTTCTTCGAAGGCGGCGCAAGAAGATAATACGGAGGCACGGATTGGACAGGATAGCGGAATATATTGACAGACTGCTCGAAGGCAGCACTCCCGACGCACCGCTCTGGAATATCGAAAAGATCAGGCAGGGCAAAAAGGCGACCTGGAATTATATCGACGGCTGCATGATCGGGGCTGTTCTCGAAATGTACGATATCACGGGCGATGAGAAGTATCTGAAGTTTGCGGACGCTTTCACCGACCACCGCGTGAGGGAAGACGGAACGATCGACGGATATTCTGTCGATGAGCTCAATATTGACAATATCAACGCCGGAAAGACACTGTTCTCACTCTGGGACAAGACCGGAAAAGAGAAATACCGCAAGGCGATCGACCTGATCTACTCACAGATCGGGCGTATGCCGAGGACCGCGGAGGGCTCGTTCTGGCATAAAAAGATATATCCGGACCAGGTCTGGCTCGACGGTCTGTACATGTGCCAGCCCTTCTACGCGGAGTATGAAACACGGTTCAACAACTGTAAGAATTACGGCGATATCTACGCTCAGTTCGCGCTTGTGCGCAAAAATATGCGCGATCCGCGCAGCGGTCTTTATTACCATGCCTACGACTGCTCGAGGAAGATGTTCTGGTGCGATAAGGTGACCGGACTCTCGAACAATTTCTGGCTGAGGGCCATCGGATGGTTCTCGATGGCGATGCTCGATACGTTAAGAGCCACGGATCCTTCCTACAATGGCGGTGCGCCCTACGCTGCACTGAAAGAGCAGTATGTTGATCTCATGAAGGCGATGCATGACTATCAGGATGCCTCGGGTATGTGGTATCAGGTGGTCAATATGGGCGGAATGAAGAATAACTACCTCGAGACGAGCGGAAGCGCGATAATGGCTTATTCCTATCTGCGCGGCGCGAGACTCGGATTTTTGCCCGCCGAATACGCGGAATACGGGAAAGCCGCGTTTGACGGCATCCGCAAAGAATACATGACCTCGGACGAAGACGGCATCCACCTCGGCGGGATCTGCCTTGTGGCAGGGCTCGGAGGCAAGGACATGCGGGACGGAACCTATGATTACTATATGTCGGAACCTGTGGTAAAGGATGATGCCAAGGGCACCGCACCCTTTATCCTTGCATATCTTTATCAGTAAGGGAAGGGCCGGGAAATGATCAATATCATTGTGGATAAATCCGGAACGGACGGAGAATTTAAGACCATAAACGATGCTATCGCTTCGATGCCTGAGGGGGATGAACCCATCACCCTCACGGTATATCCGGGCGAATATCGTGAAAGGGTGAATTTAAAAAGAAAAAATGTGACTTTAAAGGGCATGGGTCCCGGTGAAGTTAAGATAGTCTACGGGGAGTATGCCCTTAAGATCCACGAAGACGGCAGAAAGACCGGAACCTTCAGAACCGCCACCTTCATGGCGGACTGTGACAACTTTACCGCGGAAAACATAACCTTTGTCAACGATGCGGGACAGGGCTCCAAAGTGGGCCAGGCCATCGCACTTTATGCGGACGGAAGAAACCAGCGATACATAAACTGCAGGATGAAGGGATATCAGGATACGGTATTTACGGCACCCTTGCCGCCTTCGGCAATTCAGATCGACGGATTCCTGGGTGAGAAGCAGTTTATGGAGCGAAGAAGTGCCGACATGGAATTTATAGACTGCCGCATAGAGGGAAACATAGATTATATCTTCGGAAGCGCCAAGGCCGTATTTACGGGCTGTACATTGTTTACCAGGAAAAGGGACACGGAAGGCAAGTGTTTTGTTACCGCAGCCTCCACCCCCGAAGGACAGAAGACGGGATATGTGTTCAGAAACTGCCATTTTCTCACGGATGCTCCTGCGGGTACGGTGTATCTCGGAAGACCCTGGCGTGACTTTGCCAAAACGGAGATCATAAATTCCTTCATGGATGAGGGGATCGCTCCCGAAGGCTGGGATGACTGGAACAAGCCTTCGGCATGGAAGACCATATGTTATTCGGAAAAGAATTGCTACGGCCCCGGAGCTTCAAAGAACAGAGCGCCGTTTGTGACGGTAGAATAAAAAAACAAATAACAAGGGAGCCAACAATTTCTCGCTGACTCCCTTGCTATTGAGAATGGTACATTGGGGTTATGGGGTATGCTATATATATACTCCTGTCAAGTTAACGCCAAATTAAATACGAATATTTTTTTAAAAAATTTTTTTGAACAAATTAGACCCCTTTATTTTGGGTCCGGTTTGCTTTTTTTATGCTCTAATTTTCCATATCTTCACTTGAGTTTGTCATACTAAAATGATAAAGTGTTCATTGTGGAGTTTCGTAAACACACGTAAAAAAGGAGAGAGAGTATGAGTTTGGTAGTAAACGGTTTATTCAAGAAGTACGGCGAGAAGGTGGTTGTGGATAATATTTCCTTCGCCATGGAGCATCCGGGAGTATATGCACTCCTTGGAACCAACGGTGCCGGCAAGACCACTTCCATCAGAATGATCCTGGGAATGCTTGACAAGGATGCGGGAGAAGTTACCTGGAACGGAAAGCCCCTTAACTTCGATACCTGCAATATCGGTTATCTTGCGGAAGAAAGAGGCTTATATCCCAAGTACACACTTCTGGATCAGATCAGATATTTCGGCGAACTTCGCGGGGTAGAACGTTCGGTGATCGATGAAAGGATCAAGTACTGGGCCGAGAGACTGAAGGTAGAAGAATACCTTTATCCCGAAAAGGCTGCAGAGCTTCTTGCAAAGCAGCAGGGTGCAAACGCGGTTTCAAATTCCAAGACCGCAGTTGCCCTTCGTAAGAAAAAAGCAAAGCTTCAGAGTCCCGATCAGCTTTCCAAAGGTAATCAGCAGAAGATTCAGTTTCTGATCGCCATGCTGTCAGATCCGGAACTTCTGGTACTTGACGAGCCTTTTTCAGGTCTCGATCCCGTAAATACCGATATTTTGAAGGCGGTAGTAAGAGAGCAGATCGCGGCAGGAAAGTACATTATCATGTCCAGCCACCAGATGGAGGTTGTGGAAGAATTTTGTACCGATATAACCATTCTTCACCGCTCAAAGGCCGTTGTATCCGGAAATCTTAACGAGATCAAGAAATCCTTCGGCCGTGTAAATCTTAAACTTAAGGTTGAGCAGGATATCTCGAAATATATTGAAGAAGCCGGCATAACCGTTGTTTCCGAGAAAGAATACGAATACAACTTAAAGGTTACCGGAGACAAGCAGGCAAATGCTTTGCTCGGAAGCCTTATCAATGCGGGGATCAATGTGGTTCGCTTCGATTTAAGCGAGCTTTCGCTTCATGAGATTTTCGTTAAAGAAGTCGGAGAAGAAAGCGAGGCAGTAAATGAATAAACGCGAGAACATTTACAGTCTGAGGGGATTTTCCAAGGTCTTTAAGTTCACCGTTTCCCAGACCATGAAAAACTCTGCGTACAGACTGTCACTTATCATATTTGTGGCCCTTGTGACCCTAACTGCGCCCCTTCAGTACTTTATGGCAAGAAACAGCATGGGCGTTGCACAGGTCGCATTTGAGACCAATTTTGAAAAGCTTACGGCAACAAAGGTTACGCTTGTCAACAACACAGACATTCCTTTTGCGGTTTCCGATGTTGCTGATTCAACAATCGGTGAAAATGCCGGTAAGATCGGAAATCTCGATGTAGTATTCGCAGATACTTCCGATGCTGATTCGGTGGTAAACGCACTTAAAGAAGATGAGATGGCAATCGTCATCGGGAAAAATGCTGCGGGTTATGCAATCGACACGGT
>JAEEGH010024951.1_pt1 | contig 12025 bp, 7 predicted proteins | sample 9134181 | NCBI WGS metagenome assembly JAEEGH01 (sample SAMN16246544, study PRJNA631951) | gut metagenome | biome: gut microbiome; feature: rumen; material: DP-attached | host: Bos | place: Iran: Karaj | collected 2018-10
GCCTGCGGGCGCGAATGAAGACGAGGGCCGCGCCTGCGGGCGCGAATGAAGTTGCGCCGTTGGCGCAAATGAAGTTGCGCCTTTGGCGCAAATGAAGTGCCGCCTGCGGCGGCAATGAATTGCAAAGGGACTTGACACTATCACGATTCCGTGATATAATCATGTTGGATAAAGGAGATTATTAGTGCCGGTACCTGTATACTCAGCAATTCATGTCTTTGTCTCCTCTCGAATAAGGAGCTGTGCCATGTTTCACAAGATCAAAGCGGTAAACGCTCTTCCGGACTTCCGGCTGTCCGTTCAGTTCTCGGAGGGTGTTACTAAGATCTACGACGTCAGACCGCTTTTCGCAAAGTGGCCGCCTTTCAGGGCGCTCGAGTCGCAACCCGGGCTGTTTCGCGGCGTGGCGGTCGATACGGGCGGGTGTGGGATCATCTGGAACGATGATCTTGATCTGTCCTGCGACGAGCTGTTTGAAAACGGCAGGACGGTCAGTACGCCTTTTGACGGCTTAATGGCGTTTACGGATGCGACCCGGCTTTGGGGTCTGAACGAGAGCACTCTGCGCAAGGCCATCGCCTACGGCAAGCTTGTCAACGGAGTGGACGCCTGTAAATACGGCCGGCAGTGGGTCATTTCCACGGAAGCCATGTGGCGGGAGTACGGGCAGCCGAAATAAGGGAAGAAGACGCGCCTGCGGGCGCGAATGAAGACGCGCCCTTCGGGCGCTAATGAAGGTGCGCGCTTCGCGCGCAAATGAAGTGCCGCCTGCGGCGGCAATGAAGAGGCCCGCCTGCGGCGGCAATGAAGTCGCGCCCTTCTGGCGCTAATGAAGCGGCACCGGGTGCTTCCATGAAGTCGCACGCCTGGAGCATTATTAAGTATAGAAGCAGCCGCCGCGGCCGATTGTCCGCGGCGGCTGCTTGTCAGGTTAATGATTTATTCACCGTACTTTTCACGGATGCTCTTCAATCCGTCATCTGCGTCGAGCATTTTACCCTGATTAACCTGCTCCTGCGCTGCGTCGATAAGCTGGTATATGTTTGAATTGATCTCTTTCTCTAGCTTTTCAATTCCGAACAACACTGTGTTAAAGTCCGGTGTATCACCAAAAATCATATTCTGCATATGCTCATAGTCATCGCGCAACTTGGCAATACTGTATTCTGGAGGCATTAGGCGCATCGTTCCGCGTTTGGCAAGATCGTAGCGGGCCCAGGGACAACGGTAGAACTTGTCCTTGAATGCGACGACGCGGGCAAGCAAATCGTTATCTGCGAGTGCACGGTCTTTGACCGGCGACTTTGCCATACAGTACAAATCGTAATAATGCCTTGAATATCGGCTGGGAAGAGTACTGCCTTCAACCCGGAAAGCCTCGCGATGCAGTATCGTCACTTTTTCCCAGAAAGAGCGCTCTGGTAAAACCGTCAGGATCTGCGTCGAGGGCTTTTCAAAAGCGCGAGCGTAATATTCGGCGGAATAAGGCATTATCGTTTGCTTTGCGGCAGGCGTCCATGCGGCGAGCGCGCCGATCTCCAAACGGATTACCTGAAGAATATCCGAGTCGGAAAAGCTGTTTGGATAGGAAAAGATGATCGTCTGTCTGTCCCGCTGATCGATCTCGCACTTGACGGAAAGCTTCAGCTCTTCGGAAAGGTCGTTTATGATTGCCGGAAGAAACGCGTCATGTAGGAATTCTTCTGCGCGTTCGTTTGCCTCTTTGTTAAACGCATCCTGCTTAGTGTTACTGCGCTTCTCCCACGGCTCGTTAAAACCGTATCCGAGTACGCGCCAGTCAAGGATAAGATCAATATCTTCAGAGAACCGTTGTATCAAATTATAAGCTTTTGATAAGCTGGTGCCGCCCTTGAAAGCAAGATTGTCTTTCCACATACAACGGTGAAAAAGATAGTCGAGCATGTAGCAGACCCAGAAATCCTTCTCGATGACCGCTTCGCTTATTCTCATTTTTGCGGCGGTGTTCCGGAAAAGAGCCTCGCGCTCTTTTGCATCAATAACTGCGATTTTTCTCATTATCTCACCTGCAGATCGTTTTGATGATTTCGTAGATCCACGCCGTTGCGTGCTTTGCTTCGCTCAGCATTGCCGTTCGTTCTTCGGGCGAGGTCTTTTCCTTGATCTTTTCTTTCGTGTCGTTTGAGATACTGTCTTTGCCGAGCGCTTTCAGCGCCTGAATGACCAGCGCTGTTTTGGGGGACAGCCCGGACACTTCTTTATTTGCCGTGTGTCTGAAATCGATCGTTGCGTAATCATAGGAGTATTCCTTATACGGACCGTCGCTGACGTAAGACCAGACAACGGGGACCTGTGTGGATAAGCCAAGCAGATTCAGCGCGGTATCGCCGCACGGGAAGACCGTCCAGCCGAAGTTTCGCGCCAGGGCGTGCGCGACGGCGTCGGGGGCCGGAGCTGTATACTCGTCAAGCAGCCTGCTGTATTCCGGCTTGTAAAAAACGCCGCGCATAACGCTTTTCACGGTGCCGTCGGCGGACAGTCTCATCAGATACTCGCTGATACGCTTCGTTCCCGTTATGTCCGCAAAGTCTGAGGCAACGAAAACAGAGCCGGTTTTGACGGCTTCAATTCTTTTTCTTATTTCCTGCATATATCCTGGTCTGTTCATCTCGCACCTCGCAGAAAAAATTATATAGTATTTTCTGCAAAATGTCAATACGTTTTCCAATAAAAGATGAAGATGATCTGTTTCCGGCTGCTTTTTTCGCGCTCCGAACGCGGCTTCATCAGCCCGCCTCAGGCGGGCTTTTTCGTTAAGTGCCGAAAATGTGTGACCCGTACACGTTTTTGGTACGATTTTCCGGGTCGGGCTTGACAAAAACGGCAGATAATGCTATAATGCTGTCGGCGGTACCGCGTGGAGACGAGAGCGCGGACGCGCCGGAGGTGCCTGTATGAAACGTTCCGTCAGCGCGGAGCTGCAAAAGTGGAAAGAATCGCCAGCGCGAAAGCCGCTGGTGCTGAAAGGCGTAAGGCAGTGCGGCAAGACGTATATCCTTAAGGAGTTCGGAGCAGGGTCCTACCCGGACGTGGCTTATTTCAATTTCGAGGAGACGCCGGTAATCGCCGGCCTGTTCGAACGGGATTACGACGTCAGACGGATACTGACGGAACTCGGGCTGTTCCGGGGGAAGACCATAGAGCCGGGAAGGACGCTTGTTATTTTTGACGAGATCCAGGAGTGCGGAAGGGCGCTCACGTCTCTCAAATACTTCTGCGAGAACGCGGGGGAGTATCATATCGCCTGCGCCGGTTCTCTGCTGGGGATAGCCATTCATAATGACCGCTCGTTTCCCGTGGGCAAAGTGGATTTTCTCACGCTATACCCCATGTCCTTTTATGAGTTTCTGGCGGCAACCGGGAGCGAACAGCTGGCTGAGTATCTTGAGGGGTTCGTATCGGGTCAGCCGCTTTCCGGACCGGTCGCCGGGAAGCTTGAGACCGCGCTGCGCGTATACTATACGGTGGGGGGAATGCCGGAAGCCGTCAAAACGTGGCGCGATACCAATGATCTGGGGAAGACGGAGGCCGTTCAGCGGCAGATCCTTGCGGGTTATGAGCTCGATTTCGTAAAACACGCGACGGCTGCCGAGTTCCCGAAGCTCAAGGCCGTATGGGAGGCGATCCCGCAGCAGCTTGCCCGGCCCACAGGAAAATTCATTTTCAGTCAGGTCAGGAAAGGGTGGAGGGCCAGAGATCTGGAGGACGCGCTTCAGTGGCTGACAGGCGCCGGTCTGGTCTATAAGGTCTGCAGGATCGAAAAGCCGTTTCTGCCGCTGTCGTCCTATGCGGACGCGGGTGCGTTCAAACTGTACATGGCGGACGTGGGGCTGCTCCGCAGCCTTGCCGGAGTGCCGGCCCGGGTCGTGCTGGAGCCTTCGGCGCTTTACACGGAGTTCAGGGGGGCCGTGACGGAGAACTTCGTTCTGAACGAACTGGTGAAGTCCTCTGGCGACCGCGTCTATTACTGGACTTCCGGCAACGAGGCGGAGGTGGATTTCGTCGTTCAGCAGGATGAGCACGTCATACCGATCGAGGTGAAATCCGAGGAAAACGTCAGGGCAAAGTCGCTTGCGGAGTACAGGAAGAGGTACGCGCCGGAATTCGCGGTCCTTACGTCCATGCAGGGGCGCACGGGAGGGAAGGGACTTATACGGATCCCTCTGTACATGATGGCCTCGCTGCGCGGTTTCGTCTCCGGGGCGGAGGCCGCCGGCTTGCCGGAGACCCGGGAGGATCCCCGGTCCAATTGTTAATTTTTTGTAAATATTGCTTCCGGCGCGTCCGGCGGCCCGCGGGGCCGCGGCGCGCCGGAAGCCTTTCCGGGCGGTCTGCGGGGCTGCGAAAAGTGATTTTTTGATGAAAAAAACGCAAAAAAGTTCAAAGCCTATTGAAAACGCGAAAGGTTTAATATATAATATATAAGCGCGTGCCGTGCGCGCGTATGCCCGCGTGTTTCGCGCGTGTGCGTACGCACGTAAAGAGAAGCCTGAGAAGGCCGTCTCGGGACGGCGGAGCCGGCCGGATGCCGTAAAACGAGTTCCGGACGGGACGGAAAGAGCCGGAACGCGCCAAAACCAGTCAAAAAAATAACCGATATAAGGTCTGACAAGAGGGATTGCCATGGGAAAGAAGACAAGAGGACCGGCGGAGGCCGGCGCCGTCAAACGCGGAGGAGCCGCGGCGGGCGTACTGGGCGGCATGCTGCGCAGCAGGCGCGGCTCGTCCATGCTGTACGCGCTGCTCATACTGCTGATCTGCGTCGTCATAAGCTCGGTGGTGCTCACCGCGGGCACCGCGGCGGCGGGACGCATAGCCAACGTCGCTGAGGGCGACCGGCGCTACTACGCCGTGACTTCGGCGGTCGAGCTGTTCCGCGACATGTTCGACGACAGGGAGATCGAGGTCGTCTGGACCAGGACGGCCTACCAGAGCAGAAAGTACGAGATCACGGTCGACGACGACAACAACCCGACCGTCACCGACGAGTCGCTGGGCACGCCGCTGCGGACCATCCACCAGGTGCTCCACGAGGACGACCAGACCTACTACACCGCGGTCGACTACGAGACCGACGCGGTGCACAAGGCCGAGGACCTGCTGATGAACGCCGTGCTCGACCTGGTGCTGGGCACGAACCGCACCTCGCTCTCCGAGGAGGAGAGAAAGACGTTCCTCGACAACGTCTGGATCGACTCCAGCTTCGAGGAGCAGAAGCGCGTGTTCGTCTCGTCCGCCACGAAGCGGGAACTCACGCTCACGCTTGACGGCGAGGGTACCGGCGCCGACGGCATGACGGTGTACGTCACCTACCAGCTGCAGTCCGACGGGACCTTCACCCTGATCATTGCCTCCGACCGCGACGATCCCTCCGCGGGTTCGGGCTCGGCAGGGAAGAACGTGTACTCGGTCTGCCTGACCTTCAGGCCCATGATCAACGACGAGGTCAAGGTCGGCATCCCGTACGACACGGACACGCAGGACCCCATTGCCAGTGTGGACGGCAGCGGGCACAACGTCATAACCCAGTACTACGACAAGACGACCGCCTACGAGAGGCGGATAAGCTACAGGTGGGTGCTCAGCAACATCACCACGGTATCCGCGGCGGGCGGCCAGAACGCCGGCGACCAGCAGCAGATAACCGAGACGGCGGGCTGAGAGGAAAGGAAGGCAGACAGTGAAAAGACAGACATTGTGCAAAAGAATAGCCTCCCGCCTGCGCTCGCGGAAGGGCGAGAGCCTCGTCGAGGTGCTGGTGGCCATCACCATCGGCCTGTTCGCGATGCTCATGCTGACCACGGTGATCTCCGTGTCGACCAAGCTCGACAAGGACAGCCGCGAGATCATGGGCGCCTACTACCAGGCAAACAACGAGCTGGCCGGACAGTTCTCGGGCAAGGCCCTGCCCGAAGGACAGGAGGCCACCATGGAGAAGAAGAACGGGACCGTCTCGCTGAGCGACGGCACCAGGACCGAGATCGACGTCAGGGTCGAATACTACACCAACGGCACGGTCGGGCGCGAGCCCGTCGTGGCCTACAGGTCGAAATGAGCCGGGGGTGGGGAAATGACCGGAATTGCTAAGATCCTCACGCGCGTGACGCGCCGCGGGGCGCGAAAGAACGGCGCCCCGGGAAAGAGGGGCCGGGCGGGCTTCACACTCATGGAGACGCTGCTGTGCCTGTTCATCATGGTGCTCTTCACCCTGATCCTGACACGGATCATGGAGACGGCCACCAACGCATACACCAAGGTCGTGGACAATACTAACGCGGACGTCCTGCTCTCCACGACGATGACCTTCCTGCGGGACGAGCTGGGGACAGCCCGAAACGTGGTCGTATCCGAAGACGGAAAGAAGATCAGCTACGACGACGGGTACACGGGCGCGGCCAGCGAGATAACCTCAACGGAAGACGGATTCAAGATCAGAAAGTACGGAAAAACAACGAACCTTGTGACCGCGACGAACGATCTGGTGGCGGTTTGCGAACGGTTTGTCGACAGCGAAGGCGACATCACGGTCGAAGGGCTGGCGGTCGGTAAGGCCGGAGCTGAAAGCACCTATACGGGCATCGACCGCTTCGTCATCAACAAGCAGTGACGGGAAACCGTTCAGCGGAGGCAATCAATGAAGAAGAACGAAACGACAGTGAAAGATAAAAGGGCCGGGGCGGTAAAGGCGCCCGGCGCGGGGACCGGGCGCGTGCGCACGTCCGGCGGTCGCGGCAGGAAGGGCTTCTCCCTCGTGGAGGTGCTGGTGGTCATATCCGCCATAGTGCTCCTGCTGGCGCTCTCCACCATAGGCATCAGCCGCTACCGCCGCCAGATCAAGGGTCTGGAAGCGGACGGCATCGCCGCCGAGATCTTTGTGGTCGCGCAGAACAACCTGAGCATAGCCTACACTCAGGGGTATCTGAACTGCGATCCCGGCTCGTTCGGCATCCTCGAGAAGAGGACGGTCGACGGAGTCGAGTACGACGACGGGATCTATTACTACATCGTCAACGCCGAGGGAGGCGGTCTGTCTCCCGACAGCAGCCGCAGCGTGCTCTCGTTCATGCTGCCGCGCGGCTCCATCGACGACACCGTCCGGAGCGGAGGAAACTACATCATCCGCTACCAGAAGGACACCGGCATCGTGCTGGACGTGTTCTACGCCAACCCCGAGTCCAAGGACGCCAAGTACGGCTTCGACTTCACGCTCGAGGACTACCAGGCGCTGACCACGGTCGGCGACGACGGTAAGAACTACCGCACCGACGTCTCCGCCCGCCGCGACTACAACGGAAAGATAGTCGGCTACTACGGCGGCGACGAGGGCATCAAGGACACCATATCCAACTCCATCCTCAGCCTGCCCTCCATCAGGGTCATCAACTCCGAGCGGCTGATCGCCGACGTCAAGCTTCCGACCTCGCCCGAGGCCGGCGAGACCGTCAAGGGCAAGATCACCGTCACGGGCGTGACCTCCGGCGCCGAGGTCGAGTACTTCCTCAACGGCAACACCATCCAGACCCGCAACGGGGAGGGGAACCTCGTGGCGGCAGTCAACGTCGAGTACAGCGACGGCATGTACTCCGTCATCCTCGACGACATCACCCGCAAGGGCCTGCACTTCAGCGAGCTCTACGAGCCCGCGGGCTTCATCCCCGGCGAGAACATCACGGTCCGCGCCACAGCCTACGTCGAAAAGGAAGTGACCGGCACCGACGGCAACGTCACCGACGAGATCATCCGCAGCACGGACAGCTCCCGCGTGACCGTCAACAGCCTCTACGCCACCCTCGACGACGGCACGGATCCCGGCGACCTGACCGTTACCGTGACCAACTTCAGGCACTTCGAGAACCTCGAGGAGGACGTGTCCGGCATCTCGCTGCTCAACATCGGCAAGCTCCGCACCTCGGCCACAAGGCTGTACGTCAACCAGACCGCCGACCTGTCCTGGGACGAGTTCACCGCGGTGTTCCCGGCCGACAGACGGCATGTCAGCGTCCAGTCCACGAACAGCTACACTGCCGACGGCTGCCTCTATCCCGTCAGCCCGCTCTACAGGCTGGCCTACAACGGCAACGGCCATAAGATCAAAGAAGTCAGCGTGAACGTCGCGGGAGACGCCGGCCTGTTCGGCAAGCTCAACGGCGACTTCAGCGTGGTCAACCTCTTCCTGCTCAACTTCGACATCGTCTCGACCTCCGGCAACGCGGGCGCGCTCGCGGGGACCGTCGACGGCACCGGCGACTCGGGCGTCAAGGGCGAGATCAACGGCGTCGTGGCCTACAACACCGTGCTCCGCGCCAACGGCATCAGCGACAAGGATTACGAGATCCTGGGCGCCGTGAACGCCGGCGGCCTTGCCGGACGCATCGAAGCCTGCGCGACGGTCACCAGGTCCTCCGCCTCCCTGTACGTCAGGGCCGAGGGCGGAGCGGCTCCCGGCAACGCGGGCGGCTTCACCGGCAGCGCCTCGAACGTCGAATTCACCGACTGCTACTCCGGCGGCCACACCGTCTCCGCCCGTTACACCGCCTTCCTCGATCCCGGAGTCGAAGGGCGCGTGAACGTCATCGGCGGCAACGACGACGGCGCCGACAGCACCTACGCCGGCGGCTTCATCGGTCTGTCCGACAGCTGCGGCTTCACCTACTGCTACTCGACCTGCTCCGTCTCCAGCGCCGTGAACGGCGCCTCCGGCTACGAGGTCAACAAGGCCTACGTCGGCGGCTTTGCCGGCTGCCTCGACGGCGGAACGGTCACCTACTGCTACGCCACCGGCCGCGTCATCGGCGTGGTCGACGGCTCGGTCAAATACGGCGGCGCCTTCTTCGGCACCGAGGGGACCGACTCCTTCGCGGCCGGCGCATCCTTCAAGGATCCCGCCGTCATGTCCGACAACTACTTCCTCACTAACGTGTCGCTCGACGTCAACAACCACGAGCGCACCCGCGAGGGCGCCCTCGAGACCCGCGTGACCGGCGTCTCGGGCAAGTCCACCAGGTCCGACTTCATCCTCAACAGAGGAAACCGCCAGCCCGCCGTCCTTTACGACGCGGTGCTGGAGGTCAACTACCTCGGCAGGTTCTACTTCCCGAACCTCGACCAGCTGCACGCCCTGCACGACGACACCACGGCCCTCAACAGCTACTACGGCATCGAGGGCACCACGGACGTCCATTACGGCGACTGGCAGATCCCGACCCTGGACACCTCGTACTACTACTTCGAGAACGGCGACGTTCTCCGGCTCGTGGTACAGCTCGACTCCCTGCGCAAGGAGTCCCCGGTCGATCCGGGCGGAACGGTGCAGTCCACCGTCATGACCCTTGCGGTCAGCGGCAACCTCAGCGGAAAGACCCGCGCCTACTTGTTCAGCCTTGACGGCGTGACCGAGTCCACCGAGCCCGTCATCACGACCAGGTCGAAGATCGGCTACGTGAAGAACGGCGAGATCGTCTGGTACCGCTCCGCGGCCGAGGACGACCCGGCCTACGACCCCGCGAACGACTACGTCGTATCGCTGAAGGCCTATAAGGACTCCACCTACCTGTACGTCGTGTTCGACGACATCACCGAGGCCGGCCAGAGCTTCGCGAACCTCTTCTGCTCCGGGCAGCCCCTGTTCGACGGCGTCGACGCCTCCGCCTACAGCCTCATCCCCGGCGAGAACATCACCGCCAGAGTGAGCGCCAAGTCCTCGCTGTGGAGCGACATCTCCGGCTCCTCCGGCGAGACCACCAGCAGCCTCTTCGCCTACGATGCCGAGCTGCTGCCCGGCGGCGTCTACAGAGACTCGACCGACACCGATCCCGTCATCGATCCCACGGCCGAATACCTCTTTGCCTACCTCACCAGCATCAGACATCTGCAGAACCTCGAGCCCGCCGTCTCGGGCGTCATGCAGACCTACCCGATAAAGGCCTACCTCAAGAGCGACCTCGCCTGGAAGGTGAAGAACGTCGAGAACGGCGTCGAGACCTGGGTCTACTGCGAGTTCGAGAACGCCATCTACAGCCGTGACGGGGAGTCCGTCAGCGGCGGCTTCGTCGGCATCGCGAACCCCGCGATCAGGATGCTTGACGGCGAGAGACACACTCTCTCCTACTTCGACTTCAGCAAGGAATTCGCCTCCGATACGCTTAACAGCTCCGGCCTCTTCCGCGAGGTAACCGGCAGCCTCAGCGTCAAGGATCTCTTCTTCAGCGAGTGCGTCGCCTCCGCGACCGCCGACGGCGGCACCGCTTACGCGGGCACCCTGGCCGGCGCCGTAAGGCTTGCCTCCGGAGACCTTGTCAACATCAGCACCGTCCTTGTCTCCTCCTCCGCCTACAGGTCCTCCGAGGCCGCCGTGTACGCCGTCAACAACGGCGGTGCGGCAGCGGCCGGCGGACTCATCGGCTACGTCAACTCCGGCTCGCCCGTCACCGGCGGCGAGGTCAGGATCGACAACACAGCGGCCTCCGCCGTCGTGTACTCCAACGGCCCCGCCGGAGGCCTGATCGGCATCATGACCGCCGAGGGCGCCGGCGCCGGCGACAGCGTCATTATAACGAAGAGCTACGCCGGCGGCCACACCCGCCAGGCGGGCATCGGCGTCGAGGTCGACTACAGCGCCACCGACTTCAACGTGACCTCGACCGACGACGCGGCGGGCGGCATCATCGGCCGCGCGGCCGCGGGTCAGCTGAGCCTCTCCGAGACCTTCTCGGCGGCCTCCGTCAAGGGAGCCGTCGGCGGCGGCATCATAGGCGCCACCGACATCCCCGTCAGCTACGACATGGTCTACGTCGCCGCTCCCGTGTACGGAGTGGAGAGCGGGACCGCGACTGCCGGCGCGTTCATCGGCGACGTCAACTCGACCGGCTCCGTCTACAACGACGTCTACTACGTGCCCGAGGTCTACGGTCTGTCGGTCATCGAGCCCGACAGGATCATACCCGGCTTCACCGGCGAGCTCCCCGTCACCGCCTGCTACTACGGCGTCGACGCCCTCAACAGCGGCACGGGCACCGGCTCGGCCATCTCCGTGAAGAACGCGAACTTCTCCGTCAAGACCTACGCGTACGACACGACCATCATCGCCAACTCCTTCGAGTATCCGTTCCTCGTGTGGACCAGCTTCTTCGAGGGACCCGACCAGCTCACGACTCCCAGGACCTACTACGGCGACTGGAAGCCCATCGTCATCGAGCAGGCCGTCACCAAGAGAGTGACCTTCTACCTCATCGACCCGCTCACCGGCACGTTCAAACTGGTCTCCTCCAAGTCCGCTCCGCTCGACATGACCACGGGCGCCTCGGCCTACGTCTACGCGCCCGCCCTCGAGCATGTCTACTCCGGATACATCCTTCAGACCTGGTACGTCGGCGCCAGGATCGACTCGGATCCCTCGTTCGATCCCGAGCTCTTCACGCAGGCCGACTTCAACGCCTGGGACCGCGACACGACTCACCTCGCATACGACTCCAACACCGGTAAGCTCGTCTTCACCGGTGACTGGGCCAGCAGCACCGACGACATCACCGTCATCGTCGAGTACGTCAAGGACACCAGCCGCCACACCGTTATCTTCTATTACGATACCACCGGCGCCAACAACTACCGCAGCGACAGCACGACCATCGCCCAGGCCGGCGACGTGCAGAGCTTCGACAACGGCGCCACCTACAACGACATCATCATCCGCAGGTGCTACGTCTCCGGCAAGCGCTTCACCGGCTGGTACCTCATCCCCGAGGACAAGCTCGAGAACTTCAACCCGGCGACCGACTTCGGCACCATGGTCGACTTCAACGAGTCCGTGGTCCGCAACCGCACCATCGACGAGGACGTCGTGCTCTACGCCAAGTTCGAGGACTACGGCACTTATACGCTGAATCTCGAGCACAGGTATTATGAGGAGCCATCGGTGCCGGCGTCGTCGCCCGAGCTCATAGTGCCCGCCGAGACCTTCTCCCGCATTTTCGAGGACGGCGAGTCCATG
>JAEEGH010024952.1_pt1 | contig 12024 bp, 8 predicted proteins | sample 9134181 | NCBI WGS metagenome assembly JAEEGH01 (sample SAMN16246544, study PRJNA631951) | gut metagenome | biome: gut microbiome; feature: rumen; material: DP-attached | host: Bos | place: Iran: Karaj | collected 2018-10
CGACGTCGTTCAGCGAAGAAGCTGGTGTTAGCCGCCATCTGACGAATACCCTGCTTCACCTCGTCGAGACCGACCATCGCATCCAGATCCTTGAGACACTGTTCATAGTTGGATTCTATGCTGGTGAGCTGGTCGAGGCAGAGATCGGAGAGCTCCACTAACGGCAAATGTTCATCGCTGATCTCCTGATAGCAGCGGTCGAGGTAGCGCGGTTTGACTTGCTCAACGACGAACTGACGGATATCGTCGACCGTCCAAGTGGAGAGGGCACCCTTGCGATAGCCCTGCAATACCGCGTGTGCCAGACCGTCCATTGCCTCGATGGAACAATAGAGACGCTCTTCCTTGAGGGCCTCGAAGAAAGCATGCACGGTCTCGAAGTCCTTGTAAGGCTCCTGCTCCAAGCGGTTATCCTTCGGGAAGAAGGCCCCGAGCGAAGGGAACATACTGAGCAATGCCTCGATATCCTGTTTGCAGCCACAGATCCAAAGCAGATACTCACTTTCGTCGTCTCGGACCTTATCGATGATCTTCTTGATAATCGTCTTACCACCTGTAGAGAGGAGGGCGCCAGGATTGGTAAGACAGAAGACGTGCTTACCCGTGACAGACAGTTCCTCGATGAGCGGCTCATAGGGATTATTGCGGACAGCATCGAAGAGCGTGGCACAGTCGAGATGGCTATAGGTGTAGCTGTGGGCCACAAGCGAGCTCAGGTAGTAAAGCTGTTTTGACGTGAGATCCCTGTTACACGTCTGGATCAGCAGATGGCCTTTCGACAGGAGTTTCTCACCACGCATGTCCTTACGGAACTCGTTGTAGACCTCTAATTGCTGCTGGCATACCACATAGTTGCGAACCTGCGCCAGACCAGGCAACAGTCCTATATGGTTGTTCCAATCAAAGCTGTTGCCGTCGATAACCGAGGTGAGGATGTCCTGCTTGCTGCAGGGCAGACAGGGTTGGGCGTCACCTACCGTAGCCTCTAACTTTTCGTCGAGGGTGAAAGGCATCTGGATGAGAGAGTCATCGGTAGTGTCGCGGACGTAGAGCACATAACGGCCGGGCAGCCAGGTGGCGGGACTCATCATGGTGTACGTAATGACACACTTTGAGCTTTTCTCGGCCTCGCAGTAGCTCTTGGAACAAGCCATCGGGTAATAGCCCTCAGCCATGATGTGCAACTGGAAACGGTCTTCGGGGAAATTCGCGCCTCTCTTTCCGTAGAGGGTCACGGCGATGTCGCCATTCACATAAACTGAATCGAACAGATGGGGCTGGACCTGGATCTTCACCTTCGTCATCTCCGGGATGTAGTGACGTTCGTCTCCGAAGCGAGGTGTTTGATCCTCATCATCGTTGGCCATTCCCGATCCTACCTGTTGCGTTTCATCATCATTTGTGTCTTCATCGCTGGTATCAGCATCATCAGAGGTTGAGTCTTCTTTCAGGAATTCCTGGAGCAACTTATCAAATTCTTCTTCTAACGGATCTTTGTCCTGCTTCATTGAATTCTTTTTCATAAAAAAAGATTTGAATTGTGTAACATGTGTTTTCGTATGCCCCTTGTAAAAAAGGGCGCAAGAGTGGTTTGGGCAAAGCCTTGCGGCCACTGCCCAGTGAGCTTCATAGAAACTTGTGTAGGGTTTCTATCACATAGTTGTAGCAATATGTCAAAGAACGACCGTCAAGACGCAATTATACAGTCTGAGTTATGACAGAAAGAAACATAGCCCGAGGCTATATCTTCATCTGCGTCACCCGACGACTGAATAAACATTGCTTGATGGCTTTTCTTTTCATTGAATTGAACTTATTGTGATAGATGTTTTAAATTTGCGGGGACAAAGATAGGAAATTTTCTCAATATCTTCCAAGAAAAAACAGGAAAATCTTTCGTGAGGAACGCTTTTTTAACACTTCCTCGCGTGCGAAATAATAAAAGGTACGCGTGAAATTTAATGACCGATGGGCAACTCGATGATGAAACGACAACCGGCATGATAAGAGGTGTCGAGGATGAGGTCGCCACCTAAGTTACGGAGGTGGCGCTTAGCGAGTGCCAGACCAAGACCGAGACCTTCGGAGAGGTCGTTGACCTTAGTAAACATCTCGAAGAGGCGGGGAGCGTCTTCCTCAGCAATGCCAGGTCCCGTATCCTCTACGATGAAACGAACCGTGTCAGCAGTCCTATTGATGCACAACACGATGTTCTGGCCGTCGGAATACTTGGCAGCATTATAGAGCAGTTCACGAATGCTGCGCATGAGATAGACGTAGCTGGTGTGGATATGGAAATCGTCGGGAACATCCGTCAGGAAAGTAATGGGAACATCAACGAAATGCTTGATATTCTCTGTGACGCAATAACGGGCGAGTTCGTTGCAGACCACTTCCTCGTTGCGGTTCGCATAGAGTTCCTCGGTAGTACCACGGGCGGAACAGTCGAAGAGCATGAGTACCATACGGTCGAGCAGCTGAGCGTTGTGGCGCATCATATCGGTGATGCCCTTAGCCTCATCCTCGGGCATGGCGGCCTTGCTCTCCTTGAGTACCTGTGAGAAGCCCATGATGATATTCAGGGGCGTGCGCACCTGATGCGACACATTCTGGATAAACAGCGATTTCTGACGGTTGGCCTCCTTTGCTAATTCACTGGTGCGTACGAGTTCTTCATTACGTCGCTCCGCCTCAATGTTCATCTGCTGGATGTCGCTGACATGATGGTTCAACGACTCCTGCATGGCAGCGAAGCTATTTTGTAAACGGCCCACAACGTCGTGATGAGACGTCGTTTCGATAGTCTCGTCATAATGACCACCAGCGATACGCTGCAATTTTCCTGCGAGGTTATAGAGGGGCAGGATGGCATGAGCCACGGTGAAACTGCTGAAGAGCAGGATGAGTAACAGACCGATGATGAGGAGGGCGGAGACAATGTAGGCCAGGAGGTTGTAGTTGTGGAGGATGGTGCGCTCGGGGGTAACGAGGGCAAGACTCCAGTTGGTGCCTGGCACTGGCTGGTAACTGACGATGCAGGGTTCTCCGTTGATTCTGACACTCATGCTGCCTTGCTGTCCTGTGGTCATCTGATGACCCAAGGCAAAGATGTCAGCATTCTTATCGGGATCAGCGTCGGTGAAGATGGTCTTCGTGAAGAGCTGTGCAGAGTCAGGATGCAGATAATAGCGGCCTTCGTCACCCGTCATAAAGAAATAGGAATCGGCATAGGGTGTCTGAGTCGTGAACATCTTGGAGAGGCGCAACAAGGAGAGGTCGGAGGAGATGATGCCCACGAAGGTCTTGTCGTCGCGGTAGAGGGGCTTACTATAGGAGGCAATCATACCGTTGAGGGTGAGTTCCAATGAATCGCCCTCATCGTAATAGACGGCCCAGCAGGCCTTATTCTCATGTTTTGGCTGCTTGTACCATATCTTCTGGAAGTATTCGTATTCCTCTTCAATGACGGTGCTCACGGTATCAGGTTCCCTGACCGTGTAGACAGAGAAATAACGACCGTATTTGGGAAAAGTCTCTGGTTCGAGACTGATGGAACAGCCATCGATATGCCCGTTGAGGGCGACAACATAGTTGGAATACGCGAACAACGAATCAGGATGGAGATTGGCAACGACGTCACAGGCAGTGAGGTCAGTGGCGGTCTCCACGATGTTCATAAAACGGTGGATGCGCTGCAAAGTGGTGTTCACCACACTCGCTGCATGCTTCGTGGCCTCACGCTTGACATTGTTGCGCGACTGCACGAAGAGGACGCCCAACGCCAGCATGAAGATGGGTATGGCCATCAGCAGGATGCCGAGGCTGAGCTTCCAGGAAAGCGACTGGCGGATATGTTTGACTATACTGTGCATCTCTAATTACCCATTATTCTCTCTGATTCGGCAATGAGCTGGTTGAGCAGGGCGGTAATCTTTTCACCACGCTGCTGAATCTCGTCGACCAGACGGTTGGTTTCTTCCTCCGAGAGTTCACTGGTCCGATCGCTGATGGTCATCACACATTTGCAGATATCGTTGACGGGTGACGTCATCTGGTCAGACATGTTATAGAGGAAATTGGTCTTCATACGGTCGCCTGCCTGTGCCTGTTCGTAAGCCGTCTGCAGCACCTCTCCCCGCTCCTTCAGGAGGTCGGAGGCGCGTTGCAACTCTCCCACACGCGTGACCAACGACTGTTGCATATTCTGGAAATGCCTGTTCAGACGACCTATCTCATCTTGCTTAGGAATGTCGGGGATGGGATCGTCGTAGGAGCCATCGGCAATGCGCTGCGCCGATACCGCCAACTGTCGTAACGGCACAAGCTGACGGTGGATGAACAGACGACAGGAGATGAACAACAATAGCAGGCCGACTACAGCGATGATAAGTACCGTATTGAGCAGGCGGTTGTATTCGCCGAAGATATCCTCCTCGGGATAGATGATGCCTGCACTCCATCCGAGGTCGATCTGTGCACGACCAGGCACATCGGCACGTACGAAGGGCTTATAGAACACGTAGCAGTCCCGACCCTCCATCCTGACATGGCGGTAACCGCTCTCGCCCGACGTCATCGCATGGATGGCTTCCAATTCAGCATTGTTGTCGTATTTCTCAGCCAACTCGAAGGCGTTCTTATTGAGGAAGGCACTATCGGGGAAGACAATCAGTTTCCCGTCTTTACCTAACAGAATATAGAAGGAATTGGGCGAAGGCTTGCTCTCGAGCATGATCTTCGTGAGTTGGGTGAGCGACACACTGACATCGAGGGCACCTATGGCTTTCTGACCGTCCCAAATAGGCAGACGGAAAGTAGTGAGGGGTTCGCCATTGAGCAGTTTCTTTCTCTGTGGCGTTACCCATCCCACCTCATTGATATTGACGGTAAAAGAGTCGGTGGGCCAATGAAAATGGGCATCGACGATATAAGGATTGACATCCACCAACCGCTGGGCATAGAGCTGCATCTTCTCGGGCTGACGGTGATAAGCCATCATCTTCCAATAGACATTTCCCGTAGCCTGTTCCACGTCGAGGAGGATATTGTCGATACGACTCACTGTGGCTTCGAGGGTCTGTGCAGCATCGCTGATAGCCTCCTCTCGCAGAGCCCTACGCGAGAAGAAGAACATGATAAAAAGTGCCACGATGAGCAGAATGGCCAAAGCTCCGATAACCGTCAGACTGAGTCTGAAGGAAAGGGTGTTGCGGATATGATTGGTCATTCGTGACATATCAGATTCTTATTCTGCCAATGTAAAGTCAAGTTGCTTACGTTCCAGATTGGCACGCGCCACCTGAATACGGATGGGGTCGCCTAACTGGTACTTCGTATGGTTGCGACGACCAACAATTACAAAATTCTTCTCGTCGAAGTCGTAGTAGTCGTTACCCAAGTCGCGGATGGGGATCATACCCTCACAATGATTCTCGTCAATCTGTGCATAGATGCCGTAGCTGGTGAGTCCGGAGATATGGGCATCGTAGGTATTGCCGATCTTATCCTCCATAAACTCCACCATCTTATACTTGATGCTGTCGCGCTCGGCATTCTGCGAAATCTGCTCCATATCACTGCAATGCTCACAGAACTCCTCGTACTTATCCTTATTGGCCGAACGGGCACCATCCTGATATTTTGTCAGCAGGCGGTGGACCATCATATCCGGATAACGACGGATGGGCGAGGTGAAGTGGGTGTAGTAGTCGAAGGCGAGGCCGTAGTGACCAATGTTATGAACGCTGTACTTGGCTTTCATCATCGCCCGCAGGGCCACCGTCTCGATGGCGTTCTGCTCGCGGGTACCCTCGGCATCAGCCATCAAGGCATTGAGCGACTTGGTGATAGCACCCTTCGTACCGCTGGTCTTCACCTTATAACCGAACTTCGAAACGAACTGGCGCAGATTTTCAAGCTTCTGGGGATCAGGCTGGTCGTGGACACGATAAGGCAGCGTCTTTGCTTTCTGGCCCTTCTTCACCCTACCTATCGACTCTGCAACCGTGCGGTTGGCAAGCAGCATGAACTCCTCGATGAGCTTATTGGCATCCTTCGACACCTTAAAATAAGCCTTCACGGGCTTGCCCTTCTCGTCGACATCGAAGTGCAGCTCCTCGCGGTCGAACTTCACGCTTCCGTTCTTGAAGCGGGCTGCACGGAGTTTTTGGGCGAGGGCGTCGAGGGTTATCAACTCCAAGGCGTTTTCGCCTTTGAGTTTTTTTCGGGGAGGGAGGAGTGTGGAGGGAGGAGTGAGATTACCTCTTCCCTTAGATTCTGCCGCAGAACTATTCTCACTCCTCACTCCACACTCCTCACTCCCCGACTCTGCCACGCCATTGTCCTCAAGTATCTGCTGTACTTCCTCGTAGGCATAACGACGGTTGCTCTTAATGACCGTATGGGCCAGGTGCCACTTCTTGACATTGGCCTCAGCATCGAGCTCAAAGATTACACTATAACAAAGTTTCTCTTCGTCGGGACGGAGGGAGCAGATGAAGTTACAAAGGCGTTCAGGAAGCATGGGAATGGTACGGTCGACGAGATAGATGCTCGTGGCACGGTTGTAGGCTTCCTTATCGATGGTAGAGCCTTCTTTTACGTAGTGACTCACATCTGCAATATGAACTCCTACTTCCCAAAGGCCGTTATCCAGCTTGCGGATGGAGAGGGCATCGTCAAAGTCCTTGGCATCCTTGGGGTCGATGGTACAGGTGAAGACATCGCGGAAGTCCTCACGACGAGCTATCTCCTGCTCAGTGATGGTGGCGTCGATCTTCTCAGCGGCATCCTCCACATTCTTCGGATACTTATACGGCAGGTTGTACTGCGCGAGGATGGCATGCATCTCGGCATTGTTCTCACCCGTCTTTCCCAACACATCGACCACCGCACCGATGATATTCTTATGCTCATGGTCGGGCCATTGGGTGACCTTCACCACCGCCTTGTCGTCGGTCTTTCCGCCTTTCAGCTTCCGCTTGGGGATGATGATGTCGTGAACGAAGGTAGTGTCCTGCGGAATGAGGAAGGCCCAGTCGTTTTCGACACGCAGCTTTCCGACAATATGGTCGTGGGCACGACGGACAATCTCAATCACCATTGCCTCCTTGATATGCTTATCGCGACGGGCCATGTAGGACACCTTCACCTTATCGCCGTCCATCGCCGACATCGAATTACGCTCTGCAACAAACACTGGTGTACCACCATCATCGGGCAGGAACGAGTTTCGACCATTGGCCTTGCGACGGAAAGTACCCTCCTGCACCTGCGTCTTCATATTCAGACGATACGAATTGTCGCTCACTTTACTCAGGAAATCATCCCAAGCCATTTCCTCCATCGTATCGATGGCAAGCATCTTCAACGGATGGGTGTCGAGCTTCAGCGCTTTGAATATCTGCTTGAACGAGAATGTTTCGTTCGGATTATGCTGGAAGAGATTCTGAAGCAGTTCGCCGACCTGCTTCTTACCCAGTCTTTTTCCACCTTTCTTCTTTCCCATAGAGTGTAATATCTTAGTTTTCGGCAAAGATACGAAAAAAAACGTCAGATTGCTCAGATTCGACCATTTTTTTATATTTTTTATGCGTAATCGGCGAAATATGCGGTTATTTTCGTACCTTTGCACCCAAATTTCATGTCAAATGAAGATATTAATCACCGGTGCGAGCGGGTTTATCGGCTCATTTATTGTAGAGGAAGCGCTGAAAAGAGGTTTCGAGACATGGGCTGCTATCCGCAAGAGTAGTTCGAAGGAATGGTTGCAGGATGAACGCATCCGTTTCATCGAACTGAACCTGTCGTCGAAGGCGCAGCTCGTAGAGCAACTGCGAGGTCAGGACTTCGACTACGTGGTGCATGCTGCGGGTGTGACGAAATGCCTGAACAAGGCCGACTTTCAACGTATCAATACCGAAGGAACAAAAAATCTGGTAGATGCCTTGCTCGAAGTGGAGATGCCACTGAAGCGTTTTGTCTTTGTGAGCAGCCTCAGCATCTTCGGAGCCATCAAGGAACAGCAGCCCTACGAGGCCATCTGCGAGAGTGACACCCCTCAGCCGAATACGGCATACGGGCGCAGCAAACTGGCTGCAGAACAATATCTTGAAAAGAAGAAAGGCCTACCTTATATTATATTAAGGCCAACGGGTGTGTATGGGCCACGTGAGAAAGACTATTTCATCATGGCAAAGAGCATCCAGCAGCATTCCGACTTTGCCGTAGGCTATAAACGGCAGGATATCACCTTCGTCTATGTAAAGGACGTGGTGCAGGCTGTGTTCCTCGCACTCGAAAAGGGAGAGGATGGTCGTAAGTTTTTCCTCTCCGACGGTGAAGTCTATCAGAGTGCCACTTTCAGCAATCTCATCCACGAGGCTTTAGGGCGTCCCTGGTGGATTCGCATCACGGCACCAGTATGGGTGTTGCGCATCGTGACCTTCTTCGGCGAATATATCGGAAGGATAACGGGTAAAGTGACGGCCCTGAACAATGACAAATACAATATTCTCAAGCAACGCAACTGGCGCTGTGATATCCAGCCTGCCATCGATGAGCTCGGTTATCAGCCAAAATATAAGCTGAAGCAAGGCGTGGAAGAAACCATCAAATGGTACAAGGACAACAAATGGCTTTGAGAAGTGAGAAGTGAAAAGTGAATAGTGAATAGTGAAAAGTGAATAGTATAAAGTATTTGTTCGAAATCGAAAAGAAGCCTCGCAAGGGGTTGCTGCCAGTAGAATGGGTGGTGATGGGCTATATGCTACTGACCCTGCTGTTGATACTCTTCACCTATACGAAGATGCAGGATCCCGAACCGATGCTCTGGGACAGATTCCGCATTGTGATGATGATGCTGGCACTATGGGGGGTGTATCGCATGATTCCCTGCCGTTTCACCCATTTCTGTCGCATCGGCGCCCAACTGCTGCTCCTGCCCTTGTGGTATCCGGAAACCTATCTGCTGAACCGCATATTCCCCAACCTCGACCACATATTTGCTGCCTACGAGCAACAGCTCTTTGGCTGCCAGCCAGCCCTTACGTTCGCACAAGCATGGTCACACCCCATCTTCAGCGAGCTCATGCATTTAAGCTATGCGTCGTATTTCCCGATGATCGCCATCATAACACTCTTCTATTTCTTCTGCCGCTATAAGGAGTTCGACCGCACGGAGTTTATCCTCTTGTCGTCGTTCTTCATCTTCTACGTCATCTTTGTCTTCCTGCCCGTTACAGGACCGCAATACTATTATTTAGCTGCAGGCGTCGACAATATTGCCCACGGTGTCTTCCCCAATGTCGGCAGTTACTTCGCTACCCACAACGAGGCATTGACGATGCCCGGCTACAGCGACGGCCTGTTCTATCAGTGTGTGGAGAGTGCCCACGAAACGGGCGAGCAGCCCACAGCAGCCTTCCCCAGCAGTCATGTCGGCGTGACGACGATTATGATGATTCTGGCCTGGCGCAGTCATAACAAACTGCTGTTCTTTGGCATGCTGCCACTGTTCGCGCTCATGTGTTTTGCCACCGTCTATATCCAGGCCCACTACGCCATCGACGTGATAGCAGGTTGGGTGTCTGGCATCGCATTCTTTGTCGTTTTGCATTTTTTATACGGAAAAATTTGGTCGGTTCGAAAATAATGCCTACCTTTGCAAACGGATAAGTAAGGATAAAGACATGTTAACAGCGAGGATTCCGACAGGCAGAAAGTCGGGATTCTTTTGTTTTTTGTCTGTCCAAGGAAAGCATGAATAATTAAATTGTAAATTGTATATCGTTAAATTGTAAATTGATATGGCTTATATGTCACAAGAAGGCTACGACAAACTGATAGCCGAACTGAAGCGCTTAGAAAGCGTAGAACGCCCCAAGGCATCTGCTGCCATTGCAGAGGCCCGCGAAAAGGGTGATTTGAGTGAGAACAGTGAGTATGATGCCGCCAAGGAGGCACAGGCACATCTTGAGGATAAGATCAACCAGCTGAAACTGACGATCTCTGAGGCAAAGGTCGTGGACACCAGCCGTCTGAGTACAGACTCCGTGCAGATTCTGTCGAAGGTGGAGATGACCAATCTGACCAATCAGGCCAAGATGACCTACACCATCGTCAGCGAGAGCGAGGCGAACCTCCGCGAGGGAAAGATCTCCATCAAGACACCGATTGCCCAGGGACTGCTGAACCACAAGGTGGGCGACGAGGTGGAAGTGAAGATCCCGCGTGGCACAATCAAGTTGCGGATCGACAAAATCACCGTAGGGTAATAAATTGTCTAATTGTAAATTGTCTAATTGTAAATTACAATATGGATATCTTTAGTAAAATCGCTGCTGGTGAGATTCCCAGCTACAAGTGTGCAGAGAACGAGGAGTTCTATGCTTTCCTCGACATCAATCCGTTAGTAAAGGGTCACACTCTCGTCATTCCCCGTCGTGAGGTAGATTACATCTTCGACATGGACGACGATGAGATAGCCCGCTACCAGGTGTTTGCCAAGCGCGTGGCCCTTGCCGTCAAGAAGGCCTTCCCTTGCAAGAAGGTAGCTCAGGTAGTGCTCGGCCTCGAAGTGCCCCATGCCCATATCCACCTCATTCCGATGCAGTCAGAACAAGATGTGGATTTCCGTCGCGAGAAACTGAAACTCTCAGAAGAAGAGTTCAAGGCTATCGCCGCTAAAATTCGTGAAGAGTTTGTCTGATCAGACAAACTCTTCACCGTATTTAATCTGTACCTCACTCACATACTTCCGCACCAAGGCCGAGGAGTCGCCCTTCTTGCAGATGAGCAGCACATTATCCTGCTCGGCTACGATGTAACCCTCTAAACCGTTGATTACACCCAACCGTCCCTTCGGCAATTTGATGACATTATCGCTACAGTCCTCGAGAATCACCTCCGAGTCGATCACCACATTGTCATCATCGGTCTTGCGCATGGCCTCATAGATACCATGCCACGTACCGAGGTCGGCCCAGCCAAAGTCGCACTTCATCACATACACACCCTCACTCTGCTCTAAAATGGCATAATCGAGCGAGACATTCGGATAGCGCGGATAGTTTCGCTTCACGTATTCCATCTCCTGCTCGTATGTATAGTCGGGCAATTCCTCCTTCAAATGACGAAGCACCTCAGGGAAGATCTGTTCGAAGCTATACAGCAGATGGCGCGCATTGGCAAGGAAGATACCCGTGTTCCAATAAAACTCGCCGCTGTTCATGAACATCGTGGCGAACTCACGCTCGGGTTTCTCCGTAAACGACTTCACGCAATACACATCCGGCTTGCAGCTCACGTCACCCAACTGGATATAGCCATAGCCGGGTTCCGGACGGGTTGGCTTCACACCCATCGTCAGCAGCACATCGTTTTCGGAAATATAGCCGACACCGATGTCGATACTCCGCCTGAAAGCCTCATCGTTCAGTACCATCTGGTCGGAAGGGGTGATGATCAGATTCGCCTGCGGGTTGATGCGGGCGATACGCATAGCTGTCCAAGCCACACTGGGTCCTGTATTACGATGAACGGGCTCCACAAGGATTCGATGTTCAGGCACCTCTGGCAACTGTTCCCTCGTGAGTTGCAGGTATTCCTGACACGTACACACAAATATATTCTCCTTTGGCAGAAGTTTCACGAAACGGTCGTATGTGGCCTGCAACTGCGTACGGCCCGTTCCGAAGAAATCCATAAACTGCTTGGGATACAAGTCTCTGCTACATGGCCACAAGCGTCTGCCGCGGCCTCCTGCGAGAATCACACAGAAATTTCTCTTATCTGTTTTTTCCATCTATAATATCTATAGCCTCTGTTTCTGCGTGCGAAGTTAAGCAAAATAGTTGATATAAGCAAGTATTTTTCATTTTTTTATCAGAAACTTTTGCAGTTTCAGAAATTTGTAGTACCTTTGCACCCGCTTTGGTTAAGAACCCTGCTGCGTTGTCATGCCCAGATGGCGGAATCGGTAGCCGCGCTGGTCTCAAACACCAGTGGGGCAACCCGTGCCGGTTC
>JAEEGH010024953.1_pt1 | contig 12024 bp, 9 predicted proteins | sample 9134181 | NCBI WGS metagenome assembly JAEEGH01 (sample SAMN16246544, study PRJNA631951) | gut metagenome | biome: gut microbiome; feature: rumen; material: DP-attached | host: Bos | place: Iran: Karaj | collected 2018-10
CTGTCAAAGAGGTTCTGCACACCTGCATTTATTTCCAATGCCGTGCGTTTGCCAAACGGTATGCTGTAGGAGGCCTTGAGCGTAAGGTCGAAGAACGACGGCGTAGTGACCTGTTCGACGTTGATTGCAGCCGAGTGCTTGCTGTCAGATGCGACGGAATGGTATACCAGCATCGGGCCTGTGAAGGTGCCGCTGGCCATCAGCTGAAGCCTGTCGACAGGATTGTAGGTGACGTTGAGATAGCCGTAGAAGTCAGGCACACGCTCCATACGCTGCTCGAACTTGCCTTCGCTCCACTCCTGTCCTTCGCCTGTGTAGCGGCTACTCTGCCAGGTACCACCCAGCTGCATCTGCAGCTTCTCTACTGGCGTCAGGCGCAGCTCGAAGTTTAGACCTCTCACCTCAGCGCCGTCTTCGTTGCGACGTTCGTACATAAGATAACCCGCTGTAGTGTCGTCAAACAGCAACTCGTTGACAAAGGCGTTGTTGATGCGTGTGTAGAAGCCCTCAATCAGCAGGTCGCCCTCCATCTTGCCGATGTGGAAGCAGAAGTCGCCCGAGGCGTTGAGCGAGTGTGAACGTTCCTCGCGCAGGCCTTCGGCATTCGACAACTTGAAGAGTTCGCCGTTCACAGCTCCTACGTGCAGGTCCTCGTTGTAAACCTGAGGAGCACGGAAGCCCGACGAATAGCCGGCACGCAGAACCACGTGGTGGCTCGGTGCATAACGCAGGTTGAGGCGAGGGCTTACGACGGGATTGTCAAGCATAGTGTGCTTGTCGGCACGGACACCGACAAGGATGTTCCAGCGGTCGTTCTTCCACTCGTTTTGCAGATAGGCGCTCGCAACCGACACATCCTGCCGCAACGTGTCGGCCTCGGCCAAGTTGCGATCCCGCAACAGGTCGTATGTGTGTTCGACACCGGCCGTAAGTTCGGACGGCATAAAGAGAAATCTGTCGAAATGGCGGCTGTACTGCACGCCTTCGTTGGTAGTCAGATCGGTGGTGTAGCCATACGAGTTGCCGAAAGGATCACCCTCGTCGCGCTCGCCGTAATAGCTCTGACGGTCGACATACTGCGTGGAGGCGAAGACCGATGCGTGGCTCTGCCCGTCGACCGAAAACCAATCCCACTTCAGGCTTCCGCTGTGGATGTCGTGCTCGCCGCCCTCACTGATATGCGCCTGGTTTGACGGCAGATCGAAGCGGTCGCCACCACGACGGAAGTCGTTGATATTATGATACTCGACATTAAGTTTAGAATAGTCGCCGGTGCGCAGATAGCCGCGGAAGCCCACCATACGGGCCTTGAGCAGGCCCAGTTCGGAATAGCCGTCGCCATTGCGGTCGTAGGGGCTGCGCTGACGGTTATGGCCGTAGATGTAGAGTCCTGCCTTGCGGTTGTCGCTCACGACAGAGGCGTTGAACGAGTTGCTCCAGTCGATGCTTTTGCCGCCCACAAGGTTGGTCACATTCGACACCGATGCTGTGTTGCGCACAGGTTCCTTGGTGATTACGTTTATCACGCCGGCAATGGCGTTGCTGCCATAGAGTGCCGACCCACCACCACGCATCACCTCTATCTGGTCAATCATCGACGAAGGCAGCTGCTCAAGCATATAGACACTCGCCAAAGCGTTGTTGACAGGACGGCTGTCTATCAGCACCTGCGAATAGGCACCGTCCAACCCATTGAGGCGGACATTGAAGGCACCGCAGTTCTGGCAGGTGTTCTCGACACAGACACCCGTCTGCAGACGCAAGCCTTCGGCCAGATTCACGGCATTGGCAGCATCAAGCTGGCTGCTGCCGACGACACTCACCACCGACGGTGTCTCCATCCGGCTTACGGCGTGCTGCGTGGAGGTAACAACCACCTGCTCGAGGGCTATCGCGTCGGGCTCAATCATAATGTTCAACTCCAGCGTCTTGTTCTGCGAAAGACTTACAGGCTGCTCCTTCTGCTTGTACCCCACCCCGCGCACCTGCAGGACGCTTTCGCCCACGGGACAGTTGGCGATATGGAAATGGCCCGACTCGTCGGTTATGGCACCGATAGTGGTACCTTTAAGAGAAACACTTATATACGGCACGTGCTCGCCGGTCTTGGCGTTGACTACGTGCCCCAGGATATTTGCATCCGTCTTCTGCTGCGCAAAAATGGCAACAGGCAATAATAACGATATTATCAGAAAAAGTTTTTTCATCGTTTACAATAACTTTAAAATTAATACAATACGTCGGAACGCCCCAATCAGGCATTCAGCAAAAACAATACATCTGACCGCACACCCGCGCGGTCGGACACAAAACGGAAAAGTTATTGCAAAGGAGGAGCCCTGAGACTTGGCAGCGCATACGAGACGGCTGCCACACGGCCGTCGTAGACATCGGCGACACCTGTCACCAAAGGCTGCACGGCCGACAACGACACCGACTGCGACGCATAATAGGACGAAGACGTCAGCTGACAGTAGACGCAGTCGTGAGCCATCACCGCAGCCTCGGCCAGATGCGCCTTGTGGTGCAGATGGTGAGCGCAGTCGGGGCATTCGGTTGCCTCGCTGTGCTGGTCGGTGTGGGTATGGAACGACAACGCCACCAGCAGCGGCATATATGCCGCCATCAGGATATATGGTGCTATGCGTCGTATCGTTGTCATCGCGGGAATAACGCACCGCCCGATATAATATTGCAGCAAAGACAGAAAAAAAATTCTATACCTTACCGACAATCCACCGCCGGCTCTTGCCAATAAAAAAGAGGGACCAACTCCGGTGATATAGGGCAAAAGCAAGGATCTGCCACCGAGATTGACGCAAAAAAGCACTCCCGAAGCCGAGAGTGCTTTTCCTCTATACAAAAACTCAATTACATTCTTTAAGGGTTGAAAGGGTTAAAAGGGTTGAAAGGGTTGAAGGGTTGGAGGGTGGAAGGGTTGGAGGGTTTAAAGGTTTTAGGGTTAAGGGTCAGGATTTGCCCATTGGAGAGTCGGTGGCTCCTTGACGGGCCTTGCTCTCGAGTTCCATCTTGCCGATGCGCCAGGTGAGGCCGAGGCTTACGTAGCGCGAGTTATATCGGTGGCTGCCAGTTGTCTGGTACTGCGGCGCGGTGATATTGCTGCCCCACTCCGACCAGCCAAAGACGTCACTGACATTCAGATAGACGCTCATCCTGCGCTCGAAGAAGTCGCTGCTGCAACCGAAGTCGAAGCGTTTGTTGGCGTTGGTGAGTTTGTAGAGACCTAAGCGCGGCGAGCTGTAGCTGCCGTTGGCGAAGACCTCGAGCCGCTTCCACAGCTTGGCCCACACATTGAGACGGAAGCTGTAGCTCAGCTTGCTGTCGCTGAAGTCGTTGTAGTTGTAGCCGTAGTTGAACAGCGAGGCGTTGAAGCGCACATTGATGAATCCTGTGGGACGGTAGGTGATGTTGGCCTCGATGCCCTCGGTGTGGCTCGAACCGATATTGACAGGATAGCTATAGTTGACCAGATAGGGACCAAGGACGGGGTCGTAGGTGGCGGCGGTCATATAGCCTATCTCGTCGGTATTTGCGCGGAAGTAGGCGTTAAGACCGACATTGCCGAACTTCATAATATACTTGTTGAAAGCGGCCTCAAGGTTGTGGGTGTAGCTCATCAGCAGGTTGGGATTGCCAGTGTTGAAGCTGTAGTCGTCATAGATGCGGAAAAGCGTATAGTTATAGAACGAGCCTTCGTGCAAAAAGCGGCGTGTGTAGCTCAGGCTGTAGCTCTCGAAGGTCTTTGTCTGATAGCTCAGGTGGATGCTCGGCTCCAAGCCTGAGAACAGTGTGTCGAGGCGCATCTGATCGCCAAGGGAGTGGTGCTCTATCATACCGCTCTTGAAGTTATTGTAATAGCGCAATCCAAGTTTGGTTGTGAAACCACCCCAGCGTTTCTGTGCGGTCACATATAAACTGGGTTCCACTGTCATTTCCTGCGTCACATAAGAACGATAGGGCATATTGCTCCAGTCTCCTGAAGGCAGAAGGCTGTCGAGCGTCTCGTTGTCATAGTCGTAACCTAAGCCCAACTCGCCACCGGCCTCAATCGTGATGTCGTTCTTGAACGGATGGGTATAATTGACACCCAGTTCGCCGCTGCCGTACCACATATCGCCAACAAGATGGCGCTTGAAGTCGGTAAGCATCGGTGAATTGTAGTAGCGCGAGTCGTCGCTGTAGCCGCCGTTGGCCCAATAGTTGCCGTTGAAGGTTACGCTCAGTTTGCGTCCCGTTGCGTCGTAGCGATGCTCATACCAGGCACCGGCATAGGCACCGTGACTGAAGCCGTTGTTGAGCGTGGTGTCGAGATAGCCAAGGTCGATGCGCGTGGGGTTGTATTCGAGGTACTGATAGTTGTTGTAGAACGAATTGCGATCCCAGTATGGGTAGCCGCCGGCCCAAGCCGAGAGGCTGCGCGTGCTGTCTATCTGCCAGTTGACATTGAAGCCGGCATAGCCACCCCAGTGGGGCATTCTGTTCTTGTTGTCGTATTTCTGGAAGCGGCTGGTGTCGCCGTTGGCGTCAAGCAGCGTGCTGGTGCCGTCGGAGGCAGATTCCTGTATACCGTAGCTGCCGCTGAGGTAGACGTTGAAGTCGACCTTCTCGTTGGCCCACACGTAGCTGAGCCAAGGGGCAACGGCAGGAGTGGTGGTAGCTTTAAGACCGACACAAAGCAGCTCGTTGCGTTTCACCTTCTGATTGGTGACGATGTTGATTACCGCGCCCTTGCTGCTGTATCGTGCCGAGGGGTTAGTAATAACCTCGACGCGGTCGATGGAGTTGGCCGGCAGCTGCTTGATGTACTGCTTCAGGGCTTCCTCGTTCATATGGCTGGGGCGGTCGTTGATCCATATCTCCACACTCTGGGTGCCGCGCAGCGTGATGTTGCCCTCGGCGTCGACCTCGACACCCGGGGCGTTCTGCAGCACGTCGCTGACGGTACCCGTCTGCACAGAGGGGTCTTCGGTGACGTTGTACATCTGCTTCTCGCCATCGACGGCATAGAGAGGTTTCTTGGCGGTGACAGTCACAGCGTCAAGCACCGTCGACGACTTCTTCAGGGTTAAGCGACCAAGGTCGGCATTGCCTTTCACGCTGACGTTGTGCCAATAAGTCTCATAGCCTATATAGCTGACACGCAGCAGGTAGTCGCCAGCGGCGACCTGCTTGAACGTGAAATGACCCTTGTCGTCGCTCGTGGTACCGTAGGCAAACGAGCTGTCCTGCGTCTTGAGCAGCACACAGTTGACATAGAGCAAGGCATCGCCACTCTTGGCATCGGCCAACGAGCCTTTGACTTGATTCTGTGCACTCGTCACGAAGCCGCTTACGAGGAAAGCAACAATGACGATGATTTTAACTATTTTGTGATCCATTGTTTTGTTGTTTTATAAATATATCGTTTTAGTGGGTCGAAATCTTACAACTCGATGGAATTATTTTTTCAGCACATCTTGGCGATATCGTCCAAAGTCAATCCCAACATATTCATCTTCTGCAAGAACGCGGGCAAATCCTCTTCCATAAATTCTTTGCGGTGAAGAGCAAGAATCTTGTCGGAAGCGTCGGGAGCCACAAAGTAGCCAACACCACGCTTGTTGTAGATAATCTCGGCACCCTGCAGATACTCGAACGTGCGCATCACCGTGTTGGGGTTCACGCCGAGCTGGATGGCGATGTCGCGCACACTCGGTATACGCTCCTCAGCCTTCCACTCGCCTCCCACTATGCGCTCGCACAGCGTGTCGGCAATCTGCTGGTATATCGGTTTTTGTTTCTTGAAGTCCATAGTTGTCGGTTTTTAAACCTTAACTTTAACGTTAACTTTAACTTCAGAATGATACAATGCGGCAGCCAGTTAAGGTCAAGGTTAAAGTTAAGGTTGATTAATCAATACTGCATTTTCTTAAGTCTGCGATAGGCGATGAAAGAGAAGATGAAGGTCACCACAGCATTGCCCAACAAGCGGCTCCAGTAGATGAAATGCATAAAGGTCTCTTGCGACTTGATACCTAGCCATTCGGCCAACTTGACAAGCCAATTCCAGTTTTCAGGCCAGTTGATATGATTCATAATGGGGGCAATAATCAACACCAATGCAAAAATAATTAGCATCATCCAAAGGACAGTCTTGATGAACTTGTTTTTCTTGAAGATGGTGTTTGCCAGTATAAACAGCGAGGCCACCGAAAAAACCTCAAATGTCATAAGAACAAAACCACTGAAGCTTGTAGCGAACACAGAACTAATATCTCCCATCGACTTCATCCAGTCGGGCACTTGCCACAGGAATTCCTTGTACGGGCCGAAAGGCAGAAGGGTAAGTATCGTATCCACAGCCACCGAGCCAACAAAGACCACAAGCGGACAGACGACGAAGCAGTAAAGCACCATACTGGTGAACTTCTCGCACAGCGAGGCCGGCAGCATAGCAAAATAGTTGCCCTTGCCAACCAGGTTACAGCTGTTGTATATCTTCATCGATGATATGGCGGCAGTGAGGACAACTGCTAAATGTATGAAATTACGGCGATTGAACACCTCTACCACAGAATCATTGACTGCCAACCCCATAAGCCAGACAAAGGCCGGTATTAGCATTATTATGAGCATACTCATTCCAAACAGAGAGTATGTATTGTGAAAGTCGCGAACGACGACTTTACTAAATCTATTGAAATTGAATTTATTCATTGTCGTTTTATTTTTTGGACCTTAACTTTAACGTTAACTTTGACCTCAGATACTAATGCGGCAGCCAGTTAAAGTTAGAGTCAAGGTTAAGGTTATAGTTTTATTATTTTATTCAAACAAATTCTTAATCATTGCACTATTGCGCAGCACGGCGTTGAAAAGACCTTCAATGTTCAGCTGGCTCTCACCCATACCGTTGTTGACCAGCACGTTGAGGTAGCCGCCGGGCATCATCTCACTGTAGAGAGCGTCGGGACGCTGCTGGCCGCCGTACTCGAAGTAAAGCTTGTCGGTAATCTTCTCGACCGAAGCGTCGAGCAACACGCTGTTGTTCGAAATGATGATGATGGGGTCGATCAGATTCTCAACATCCTTCACCTGGTGGGTCGAGATAATGATTGTCTGCTCCTCGCCTACCTTCTCGCTGAGGATGCGGCGGAAGTCGGCCTTCGACGGGATGTCCAATCCGTTGGTAGGCTCGTCGAGTAGCAGGTAGTCGGTGTTCAGCGCCATTGCGCAGGCCAACAGCGATTTTTTCTGCTGACCGAAACTCATCTCCTTGAACTTACGGCTGATGTCAACCTTCAATTCTCCGGCCAAGTGCTGCAGCATCTCACCGCTCTGCTTGGGATAGAACGGAGCCAGGTCGTTGAAAAACTTCTCAGGCGTTGCGCTGTCGGGCAGCGGCACCTCGTCGGGCAGCAGGAATATATTCTGCAAGAACTCCGGCTGACGGTCGAAGCTCACCTGTTCGTCGACCGTGCAGCTGCCAGCCGTAGGTTTCAAAAGTCCGCTGATGGCTTTCAGCAGCGTGGTCTTGCCTACTCCGTTTTCACCCAGAAGGCCGTAGATGGCACCCTTCTGGAATTGGAGATTGATGTTGTCAAACACCTGCGTTTTGGTGTACGAGAACGAAAAATTCTTAATGTCAATCATTTTGTTTTACGTTTTAATTATTATCTATTCTTTTAATTTTCAATTTGTTGTACGATTATTTTACTACTGTATTAGTTGATTAGTACACTGCAAAAGTACGACTATTTTTGAAACTACCAAATTTTTTCTGAAAAATTTTCGATTTTTTTTCAGAAGCCCCATTGAAAAGAACTGCCAACCCTGCCTGCTACCGATAGCGGAAGAGCAATGCCAAGCACGTACCTGCTCTGGGTCTGCTCTGGTATATCAACCATCCTTCGACCATACTTCAACCATACATCAACCATCGTTTAACCATATATATGGTTGAAATGTCGTTGATTTATAGTTGAAGTATGGTTGAAGATACGGAGCAAACCCAGAGCAGGATGCTTGTTGTTGCGAAGGAAAAGCATATTATTATTGATTACTATATTATTGAAGCCATAAAAATTTATTATTTTTGCAAAACAAAAAACAATGCGCTTTTCACTCAATTCGCTAAGAATGAAATACTTTACATCACTTATGTCAAAGAAAGCATCTTTATTGTTCGCATTGCTTGCAACCGTTTTCTCCCTGCAGGCACAAGACATCGTCATCAAGGGCAAGATAACCGACGCGAAAACCAAAGAGCCCCTACCCTACGTCCTGCTGCGCGTTGCCGGCACAATGTCAGGCACGCAGACAAACCACGACGGAGTGTACAACCTGAAACTCAGCAAGGAGCAGGCAGACAAGAAGATAGTGCTAAACTTCGCAGGTTACCGCACCGACACAATAGAGGTCAGCAAGCTGCGCAAGCAGAAGAATGTCACAATGAGCAAACTATCAATCACTTTGGCTTCGGTGACCGTGAGCGACTATAACAAGCCAAGCAAACTTATGGAGGAAGTGGTCAGGCGAATCCCCGACAATTACTGGTGCGACACAATGATCGGCACATTCTTCTTCCGCCATTACGGGTTGACCGACGACAGCCTCTGGCTTTTCTGCGAAGCCATCAGCGACGTGATGCGCCCCGGATACGACATCCAATATATTCAACCCCTTTTCGACTACTCCAATTACGACTCGATAAGCCTTGCAGGCAACCACAAGCGCTATCCCTTGAGCCGGCTGCTGGTTTACGACACTATGATGCTCAAGGAGATTCTTGGAGACTCGAACTACAAAGAGAACATCTTCGTCGGAGAGACACAAACCAAGTATAATGATGCCTTTATATTCAACGATATGCTGCAAAAAACCAAGGGCTTCAAATGGACAAAAGGGAAAGGTGGCAAAAAACTGGACAGACATTCAAAACTGTCCATTATGAACGAGGGAAATGGCGAGAGCTATTACCTCATCACCGAAGTGACCGAGAAAGACAGCACGGCCCTGATTATCAACAAGAGCGACAAAGCCCTTATCCACTACTACAAGACGACCCTTTGCCCCGACACATTAAAGCTGTTCTACCCTCTCAACCGCTTGGTTGGCGGAATATGGTACACCTACCGTCGCGAGCAATACGACTATGCGAAGGTCGGCGGCCGCTACACACTCACATTCAGTATGAAGGGCTCGTCAATCGGGATCCTTCCTCCCGAAAAGGCGCGGGTCGTGGGTCGCAAGATGAACAGTAAACTGCGCGAAGTACTCACCAACGATGAATTTGAAGAATACGAGATGTGGACCTTGACCGACTTCCGCAAGATGGAGCCCGACTTCCTCAAATCCGCCATCAGGAAAGGAGTCAAATATAAATATCACGACATATTCAGCAAGGGCGACGCAGACGAATCCTTCTGGCAAAGCTATAACACCGTGCCACTCGAATCACGCATAGCCGGGAAACTCGAAGCCGCGCTGAAGAAAGATAAATAACAGCCAAAAGTAAAGACTGAGCAAAATCAGGCAAAATGCAAGGGGCTGCGAGCGTTGCTCGCAGCCCCTTGCAACATTGAGGAAGATGCTTATCGCTTGTCCTGTACACCGTACTTAATCCACTCGTTTTGCGGATATCGGGCTTTTACGGCTTTGCGCATCTCGAGCATCTGTGCCTTGAGGTCGGCCAAGAGGTTCTGGTTCTCGCGTGTTTTGAGCGTGGCTTGACGACGCATCTCGTCCATCTCCTTGTCTTTTTGCCTCAAATTCTTAGAAGCTTCCTCTAAGCGGTTAATAGCATCGGTAGTGATGCCGACTTCCTGTGCCTCTTTAAGGTGTTTACGCAGACCGGCAACGAGCACATCTGCCTTGTCGATTTCGTTCAAATTTGTAACTGACATAATAAATGTTTTTTTGATTGATTATTGGTATTTTAATCTGTGGCTGCAATTTCGTCTTCGCGGATGATTACATCGGCAATGGCCTCTGTCTCATCTGACGGTTTGACTGTCTTATTGATATTCTGTTCGTTTCGTTGTGAAATGTTATCGGCGAAAAGATGGCGGATGGCAAACCGTACAAAAGGCTGGACAAAGAACATTTGCGAGAAATAGGCAAATGGCAGATTGTAGCATACCAAACGGAACCAACGACACAAAAAATCGACGAAGTCAAATCCCTCATAATAGGGATAATAAAATAAATCGGCCAGTAGGCTCATCGATGGACACATAAGGCAAACGGTGGCCGTAATGATGGCTGATTCAAAAATCATCGGGTGGTTGCGGCGCGGGTCAAACTTGCGGCTGGCCAGTCGGAAGGCCAGAGGACTGCCCATTGCTACCGCAAGCACGAAAGCGCAAACCGTCTCAATAACGATCATCAGCCAAATAGGAAGATAATTGCCTAACATATAGACACCGCCCTGGCTATTGAGCGCCTGCAGCACTGAGGTTGTTCCGGTTGTCTGCATCAAGCTGTCGCCTTCAATAACATAAAGGCTATAAAAAACAAACAAGTGAACTGTAATGAAAACTGTAATGAGAGCATAAACTAAATGCTGAGTTCGATTTCTTGACATAGGATTGATTATTTTAAGGGGGAAAATGCGTTACTTGTGTCAGCCGTACAAAGAAGTGCCTCCAAGGAAAGGTTGATCTCTTGTGCCGTGACGGTTGTTGAAAAAAAAGTCGCCATAAGGGCGACAAGAATGGTAAATTTCTTGCGTATCATACCCTCTATTTTGGTTAAAATTCCGGTCAATTATCAGCGTTTATCTGGAACCTTTAACTGACCCCTTTTCAGAGTATTATACGTCTCGGTAGATTATACGATAAACAAATACAAAGATAACATTTTTTTTGATCCCGAAAAAAAAATGTACTTTTGATGCAAAAAAAAGTATTGGAGCTTCGTTTCAGAGCCCATATCGAGTGCAACGGCAATATTGACGTCGCCCACGCGGTGATTCACAAAAGAGAAGTTAAAGATTCCGTTCCGGCACTATGGCGAAGAATGTCAGTGGTTCTCTGTCGCTGGCGTTGATTAGCGCGTGAGAGTGCCCCACAGGACAGTAATGGCATTGTCCAGAAGTGAGTTGTTCCTCGCCGTCGTCGAAAAGGCATCTTGCTTCGCCGCTGAGGATGAAGATAATCTCGCTGTTGGTCTCGTGCTTGTGATAGCCGATGGAGCAACCCACCTCGAGCCGTCCACGCATAATCTTGTTCTGCCCGTCGTTGAAAGTGCGGAACAATGTGTCGCCCTCGCCACCCTTGAACTGCGGATTGGCGACTTCTTCTATCTTATTGAAATCTATTACCATATTTAATCTCTTTTTTCAATTTCCACCGCCGGCCAACCGTAATCTTGGTAGTAGTGGACATTGAGGTTATTGCGTTTCACATATTCTTTCAACTGTTCCTTGCGGACGGCTTCGCGCACCTGCTCGTTGGCGTGTACGTTCTCATAGATGTCGTAATAGCTGCCGAATATGCGTTTGGCGCTGGCTACGTTGCCGGCACCATCGACTGTTTGTTCGAAGGATGTTACCGTGTATTTCCCATTCTCTACATTCAACGACATCAGGCCGCTGTGGTTGCCGCCGGAGACGCACACCAGGGTGTCGCCAACAATATTGTACCAAAACACCCAGCAATCGCACAGCACTGGGACATAATCAGAGTCCGCCTGCTCGGAGGCGACAAGCATAAGGGTAGGAATACAAATCTCGCCTTTCTGGTATTGCTTACCAATCTCGTTCACCAGATAGTCGCTGATGGCGTCACGCTTTGCTTGTTCGTCGCGGGCGATGGCTATATGGCGAAGGCAGTCGGCCTTATGCTCGTCGAAGTCAGAAATAAGCCATTTGCCGCCAACTTTCTCCATCACGAGTTTATGTTCCTCGACATCGGTATTGGGATCAAAAGAGCCGTCTTCCCATTTCTGCCGTACGCTGATAGTAGCCACAGCGTGAGTTTTGTCTGTTTGTTCAACGCCGACAACGTCAAAGTCGGCTATCGT
>JAEEGH010024956.1_pt1 | contig 12023 bp, 11 predicted proteins | sample 9134181 | NCBI WGS metagenome assembly JAEEGH01 (sample SAMN16246544, study PRJNA631951) | gut metagenome | biome: gut microbiome; feature: rumen; material: DP-attached | host: Bos | place: Iran: Karaj | collected 2018-10
GAAAACGCATCACTGACTAATGAAATAGCTCGTCTTAGAAATCTATTAAAAGATAATGGTATAAAAGAAAATTAATTAATCTGCGGTCTGCTTTGGCAGACCGCAATTATCTGTTTTACTTTACGAGTTTTATCATAGATCTAATAAGAAATAACTATCAAAACACAATCCCGTTTTGTCTCAATATTTCCTTCACTTCATCGACAGACGTATTAGACTTTTCAGCAATCTGCTCTATCGACATACCGTCCTCATTCTAGCTATAATCCTATCCTGCAACTTCCCTTGTTCGATTTCTTTTGCTATTCATTGCTCGATTCCCTTCTCTAACATAACCTCGCTCAAATTACACATTTTGCTAAGCCTCCTCTCAGTCTCAATGCTCATCTTCAGACCATATTCCTCTGAAAGCCGTTTCTTTTTTATTTCAGCAGATTCCTTTTTCAACAATTCCTCAAGCATTGCGATAAGTTGATTCTTTGAAGTCTCTGCATTTTCATCATTTCTTAGACTTATTATTCATACCATGAAAAAGAGAAGTAATCAGCCATTCAATGCTATTACTTCTCTTTTTTTGAGTTCACTATTTAACAGGCCCTTTTTGTAAGCACCTATCTCTATATAAATCTATACAAGAATGTTACTAGTAACTAAAGAGATTCCTACTAATAAAATGAACACATAAACTATTTTCATAAATAGACGCTGATTTATGATCTTTGCTATCCTGTTTCCAATAATTGATGCCAATATAACCGGAACACCTCCCCACAAAGCTATCTTTAAATCACCAATTTCATATCCCTTCCCAAAATACTGGAACAAAAATGTCGCAGTATATATGCTCAACCAAATAGCTGTAAATGTTCCTCTAAACTCTCTTTTCTCTTTTAATACCTGAGCACAGTAAATAACTAAAAAGGCTCCACCTGAGACAAATACCGCTTGTATTATTCCTGCTACAATCAATATAATGGTCAAACCTTTCTTACCTAAAGTAAGGCTGTTTTTAACCAGTAGCTTTTGCATTGCTATAAAGACAATAATTACGCCATATATAAGCATTATAATTTTTTCTGACTTTATATAAGGTATTAAACAATATCCAAAAATCAATCCCACTGACATCCAGCCTAAAATATGCCTATACTCTTTGAAATTTATATCCTTATGACAATCCACAGTCACACATATTGATGAAACCCAAGCGATCAGATTTAAACAGATTCTAGCTGAATTAGTTCCATACAGAAAAGTGAGCACTGGAAAAACTAATATATTACCGCCAAAACCAGTTATCGAGTGCATAAGAAACGCAAAGAAGGAAGCCACACTTGTAATTATTTCTTTCATGTCTTATTCCTACAGATAATATTCAAGGGCAGATTCTTCTTCATCAAAGAAATTCCTATATACTTTGTTTCTGATGTAGGTAAAATCGCCACTAGATCGTACTCGCGGATACGATAGTTCTACATTAATTATGTTCTTTATTCCGCTTCCTCGCTGTCCCAGAATAACAATTCTATTGCTCAATGCTACTGCTTCATCAATATCATGCGTAACCATCAACATAGTATTCTTTTGATTTTGCCAGATTTTGAGTATCTCCTTTTGCATATTGATTCTTGTCAATGCATCCAGAGCACCGAAAGGCTCGTCTAAAAGTAATAAAGTAGGCTCATTTATTAAAGCTCTTGCAATTGCTACTCGCTGTGACATTCCACCAGATAGTTGCTTAGGATATTTCTTTTCAAATCCTTGTAATCCAACTAAATTGATCAACCTATCAACTCTTTCCTTTTTATATGCTTCATCTCCTGCATATCCATATGCTATATTCTGTTGGACATTAAACCACGGAAACAACCTATGATCTTGGAACACTACTGCTTTATCCAAGGAAGGGCCTTCAACTACCTTTTTATCAATACTTACCTGTCCTTCATAGTTCTGCTCTAAACCGGCTATAATTCTAAGAAGTGTACTCTTTCCGCATCCACTATGCCCGAGCAAACATATAAATTCTCCCTCTTTGATAGTAAGATTTATATCTTTCAATACTTCAGTCTTTTCTGAGTCTTTTGGTGTTATAAATGTCTTATTTACATTCTTGATGATGATTTTATTACTCATCTAACTTACCTACTCTCAATATTTAATTAACTTTTTCTGGATGCTTCTAAGGATATCCTCCATCACTTTTCCTATAATACCTACAATGATCATCGATAGCACAACTTGCCCTGGCATTGATAAAGATCGGCCATCCATCAACATATAACCTATACCTGAAGTTGCAGCAATCATTTCAGCAGCTACAACACAAATCCATGCATTTCCTAAGCCTATTTTTAATCCTGTCATAACTTGCGGCAATGCTGCTGGAATCATTACATTTGTAATCAATTTCCTTCTAGAGATTTCAAATGTCTGTGATACTTCAAAAAATCTTTTATCAATCTGACTTATTCCATCTATAACATTTGTCAAAATAGGGAAAAATGCTCCAATGAAAATGATAAATATTTTTGACTGTTCTCCAATCCCTAACCAGATGATAGCTATTGGAATCCATGCAATAGGAGGTATTGGCTTTAATATTTGCAAAAGTAAACTGGTAAATATTTCAAAGTTTTTAGAAACAGATATGAATATCCCAAAAACTATTGCAACCAATGCTGCAATTAAAAATCCAAGAAATACTCTGCGAATACTGACCAATACATTTACTAATAATTCACCTGTAGCAATTTTTTTAATAGATAACAGAACAATAGCATGTGGTGATGGAAGCATATATGCTGGGAGAGCCCCAGAAATCGAGGCTATCTCCCAGATTGCTATTATGATAATTATTAATGCTACATATTTAATCCAGTAAAATACATTTTTTCCATCTTTCATTTACTTTCACATCATTCCCCAGTAACACCAGCTTCTTCTAAAAATTTAAGATCAACAAAACTATCGACATCTACTGTATTTTCTGCAAATCCCTGCTCTCTGTTAAAGCTTTCTACATCTTTTAACTCTTCTATATCTGAGCTGCTAATATAAGAAGAATAATTGTACTCAGTGAATAATTCCTGTAAAACTTCAGAAGAAAGATTTATCTCTTCAGTTAAAGAATCTGCTACTGTTTTAGGATTATTTTTGATGTCTTCATTAGCTTTCTCTACTGCCTTAATAAAGGCAACTAATGCATCTGAATTCTCCTCGGCAAATGATTGAGTTGCAAAGAAAAATACATTATTACTCTTTATCCCTGTTCCATCCAATAATACCTTTATTTGTCCAGTAGAAAGTGTAGATGTCAAACCAGGTTCCCAAATAATACCAGCATCGACCTGCTTTGTAACAACAGCATTACCTATGTCTGCATTAGGCAAATTTACTTCTTCTATGTCATCAAATGTTAATCCTGCATTCTTTAATACTAACCCAAGGAAATGCTGACCATATGATCCTTTTACGTATGCCACTTTCTTTCCTTTTAACTGCGCTGGATCTGTTATATCAGAATCTACAGGAATTGTTAGTGCTACTGTTTGCTCGCCGGAAGATAATTTAGCGAAAGTTACTGTCTTCTGGCCAGATGCTTTAGCAATCAGTAGAGGAACATCTCCTATCAAACCTATATCCTCTTCTCCTGCCGCAAATGCTTCATTTTCAGGTGGTCCTGATTCAAAGGAATCCCATGTAACCTCAATATCTGTATAACCAAGTTGCTCAAGTTCTTTCTCAAAATATCCATTTTTCTTTGCCCATAATATATTTGCAGCGTATACACCTGGTTGTGTAGCTACTCTAATCTTAGTAGCTGTAATTCCTGCTGTTTTTTCATTAGCAGCATCTTTTGCACTGACCTCTGATGCTCCACTTGAACCACACCCTGTAATAGTCATAACTCCCCAAATTATAGCTAGCCCTACCGAAAGAGCTCTTTTAAATCTATCTTTCATCATATCCTCCTTAAACTACTGCCAAACTGTCATAATGTGAAAAGAATGGATGCTCCTGCTTCTGATCATCAATCAATTTATTTAAGTCGAGTTTTTTTACACTTTTGATATCAAGCTTAACTGCGGCTGCAATATCAAACCCTCTTGCATCTTTAAATTTTTTATAATAATTTTCAAATTCCCTTCCACATGTTAAGACTTTTTGCACACGGCCCTGTAAAATATATGTTTCCTTGTTATCTCCTACGATAGTTACACAAATTGGCTTATCAAACCAAATGCTATATACTATATTCTTGTAACTATTAGAGGATTCCAGTATTTCAACATATGTCAGCTCATTTTCACCAGTTACTTCAAGCGATCCTTTAGGAACTGCATTAATTTCACCATCTTTATTCTGACTGGAAACAATTTTTAATGTACTTTTCTCTTTTATTAATTCAATCAATTCATCACTTATTGCCATCTTTTCTACTCCTACATTAAGAAACTCTCTGTAAATCAGAATTTGGATGATTTCCACATCTTCTATAATCATCAAATTCAGCTGTTACACCATATTTTCTACTAAGCTCATCTAGTCCGATTGTTAGTCTTGCATAATAATCTAATGATGCATTATGCTGTTTCCTAAATACTGAATGAGGTCTTGGTACCCAAACAATATAAACTACAGCAACGCCTTTACTGATAAGTGTTTCTGCTTCAGCTAAGGTATGCTCAAGAGCTTCATCTTCTGTAGCAAAGCCGTCTGGCTGCGCAAGTTCTACACCGCCGACAATACCAGTTCCAACATTTCCCCTACCAAAAACATCTACTGCATCAATTAATCGCTTCTTCCATTCTTGATATCCAATATATTTAGCTTTTCCTGGGCAAATCCAATTAAACTTTTCTTCATCAAGAACTTCAATATCTGATGTATAGCTTAATAAACCTGTTTCATCATGTAAACGCTGCAGCTGCTCCTTTTTCAATGCTGTAGTGATTACCTGACTTGGAAATCTACCTTCAAAGTTTCTTCCTATAGCCTTCAATACATCAATGTAATAATTCAATTCATCATCAAATGGTTCCTCACCACCTATGTCAGATCCCATAGTCATGCACAATGTTGTAAAACGACCCTCTTGCTTAATTGCTTCTTTCACTGTTTCGTATGCATCTTCTGGATCCATCTTCTGCTCAATTACACCATCCTGGCATATATGTGCATTCAAATCACAATATTTACAAGGCAATCCGCTAGAAAAGAAATAACATGGTGATGTTGGTGTAATGTTTAATCTTTGCGGTCTTGCAAAGATTATTGAGTCCATCGGTGTTCCTTTTGAGGTTTTTTTGCCATAAAAGTCAGGTTTCTCCCAAAAATCGATTTCTTCAACTACCTCATCAGCATCTACTAATACATATTTACCATCCCTATAGTCAACTATGTACGGATTATCTTCCAACGGAGTAGCATCTGTTATCACAATGCTTCCATCTCTCAAAACCAATGCTTCAGGCACTCCAAATTTATTCTTATCATCTCGTGCACCCAGTGTAGAAAAAAACACATTTGAACCTGTTATTTGATATTTATCAGGATCTATGTTTTTTAAAACATTCTCTGTGTAATATACTCCGCGCCTTTGTACATCAGTTTTTAATAAATTCAAGTATGGTAGCTGTGGATATCTTGCTGCCGTAACTTTAAATGGCTCCTCTCTTAAATTCTCACGACTCATTATGTTCTCTCCTACTTTCTTTTTTATTTTTCCTTAAATGCCTTTATACAGTCTCTTTTACTTTATTTCTTCAACTAACTGCTTTATCTCTTCAACCTTATCCAGATGTTCCCACGGAAGATCAATATCTGTTCTACCAAAGTGTCCATATGCTGCAGTCTGTTTGTAAATTGGTCGTAATAGATCTAAAGCTTCTATTATGGCTGCAGGACGAAGATCAAAGACTTTTTCTATAATGTCTACAATCTTTTCATCCTCCAATACTCCGGTTCCAAAAGTATCTACAGCTATTGATACTGGCTTTGCTACTCCAATAGCATAAGCAAGCTCAACTTCAAGTTTTCTTGCTACTTTTGCTGCAACTAAATTCTTTGCAACCCAACGTGCTGCATATGCTGCGGATCTATCAACTTTTGTTGGATCTTTTCCTGAAAATGCTCCACCACCATGTCTTCCAGTTCCGCCATATGTATCAACAATGATTTTCCTTCCAGTTAGTCCTGCATCTCCTTGAGGACCACCGATAACAAACCTTCCAGTAGGATTAACATAATAAATTGTTTCTTCGTCTAACAGCTCAGCTGGTATAACTGGCTTTATGACAAATTCAATAACGTCTTTTCTAATCTGATCAAGGCCTACTTCCTCAGAATGCTGTGTAGAAATTACAATCGTATGTATTCTCTTTACAGTCTTTCCATCATCAGCAAACTCAACTGTTACCTGTGATTTTCCATCTGGTCTTAAGTATGAAAGTGTTCCATTCTTTCGAACTTTTGTAAGTTGTCGTGTAAGACGATGAGCATATGAAATAGCCGGTGGAAGAAACTCTGGTGTTTCATCTGTTGCATATCCAAAAATAATTCCTTGATCGCCTGCACCAGTGCCATAGTCTTTTGTCGCTCCTTCCTGCTTTGATTCAAATGCCTTGTCAACACCAAGAGCAATATCAGATGATTGTTCATCAATCGATGTTAATACTGCAATGGAATCTGCATTATACCCGTCCACATTGTTTACATACCCAATCTCTCTGATTGTTTGTTTTGCAATCTTTGCAATATCCACATATGCCTTGGTTGTGATTTCACCTACAACAAGTGCTAATCCAGTTGCTACTGTTGTCTCAGCTGCAACTCGTGAATATGGATCCTGAGCAAGTAGCTCATCAAGGATTGCATCAGAAATTTGATCTGCAATTTTGTCTGGATGTCCTTCAGTTACTGATTCTGATGTGAATAACTTTCCCATACCACATTTCTCCTTTTTTAATTTTTTATAAAAAAAGAGGCTCAAAACCACAGTAAAAGTAACTGCGATTTATGAACCTCTAGTTTTCTAGTCAGTTTCTAAATCCTTATATAGGTTATCTTCTTTAGGTGTTATACAACCATTAGAAAGAGCTTTTGCAAATTTCTTAAACATTTAGAAATTATAAATATAACGCTTTCCCGCGTCAATATAGCTGGTTAATGAATAAAATAAGAACAAGCTATAATTTCAATCTATAGCTTGTTAGGGAATTTGACATTTAAGATTCACAGAAGCAAAAGATTTTATGATGAATTCCACGTATTGAAGCTTATTCTTTTTTATAAAAAATATGTAGTATAATGTCTACAACAACAATACTTTATTAGGAGCGTTGAACAAAAAAGGGATTTTTTTATTATGATGATTACTTAATATCTACCACGGCATGAACCAGTCTCTCATGCGTGGGTGCAAGATGCTAAATGACTATTCAATCTATGTATCCAAAGAGCGTGAATTTTATGAAGAATAGGGCTCCCATGAAAAAGCTGTCATCCGTGCCATCGATTATTGTATTGAAAATGATGTTTTAAGGGATTATCTCTTAAAGGAGAGAAAGGCGGTATATATGTATAGTCTATCTGAATATAATCAAACTTCTCATTTAAAATCTGTTTTTGAGGATGGAAAAGAACAAGGCATTGCTATTGGTGAAGAGCGCGGTATTGCCATCGGTAGGGACGATGGAATCCGCATATTCATTGAAGATAAATTAGAGGATCATGTACCTGAAGAGACCATTATCCATAAGCTTATGACAAAATATGATTTGACTAAAGAAGAAGCTATGGAATACATAGAAAAGTATAGGATATAACTGTTACATAGCTAATGAAAACGCATCACTGACTAATGAAATAGCTCGTCTTAGAAATCTATTAAAAGATAATGGTATAAAAGAAAATTAATTAATCTGCGGTCTGCTTTGGCAGACCGCAATTATCTGTTTTACTTTACGAGCTTTATCATAGATCTAATAAGAAATAACTATCAAAACACAATCCCGTTTTGTCTCAATATTTCCTTCACTTCATCGACAGACGTATTAGACTTTTCAGCAATCTGCTCTATTGACATACCATCCTCATATCTAGCTATAACCATACCCTGCATCTTTCCTTGCTCGATTCCCTTTGTGATTCCTTGCTCGATTCCCTTCTCTAACATAACCTCGCTCAAATTACACATATTGCTAAGCCTCCTCTCAGTCTCAATGCTCATCTTCAGACCATATTCCTCTGAAAGCCGTTTCTTTTTTACTTCAGCAGATTCCTTCTTCAATAATTCCTCAAGCATTGCTATCAGCTGATTCTTAGAAATCTCTGCATTTTCATTATTTCTTAGTCTGATTATAACGCCCTGAACCTTATCAAGGTTATTTAATTCCATATTTTTGCCCAAAATGGCTCACGACAATATTCGATTCTTTTTTCTCGTCCGGCAATCCAAATTATGATACTGACTATAATCAAGTAATAGTCAATACAAACCTTTTGTTTCAATAAACTTCTTAACTATATGTGGTTCTGAGTTTAAAAAACTGTTTACTAATTGTATATATAGCCAAAGATATTACAGAAATAAATTCACATACTCTCCACAAAATAGGTTCTTTATAACTAACGTTCACTTCACCAACAAATGAAGCAGGGACTATTAACCTAAGTCTTTTATTTTCACCTTTAGCAGTATTTATTAACTGATTATCAACAGCATATTGTCTATAACCCATGATTGGAAGGTCAACACTTTCTTCTTGTTTCGACTCATTATCAATAAATAATTTATAACGAGTTCCATCTTTTTCTAATACAGTAACTTCTATATCTTCACTATACAATAGTATAGACGTATCTTTACAATCTTCTCTATTCACATAAGATAATATAAAATTTCCCACATCACCAAAAGAATTAACCGCGCCTTCGCTTAAGCATGTAAATGGATTAGATTTACAATTAACAGAATCTGACATGTATATAATTCCCTGAATCAAAGTAATGAAAATCAAAAAATATAATACTTTTGAAATATTTATATTCTTTTTCATTAAACAATCAGATTCTCCATACATCAAAACAAATAACACAATTGCTATGATGGTAGCAATTGATAAGTATCTCCATGGAAATTGTATTGATGCTAATATGTGATAAAATGTTTCACAATGCTCCATCAACCATGAATATGGAAAATAAGCTGAAGACATCATAAGTGATATTATACCAATTATAAAAACTTTCCTTAATATTTCTTTGCTCTTAAAACCACCTACAGTGAGTGCAACAATCGAAATTAAATAAATAGCCGTCGTGCTAACACCTATAGTTAATGGCATTTCTTGAGAGGCTGAATATAATTTTGAATATGATGATACATCATATTCTAACGAAAATAGTTGCGATAGATAAATTCCATGCCCTTGAATATTTCGATTTGTTGCAGAAACACCTATTCCTTCAAACATATAATATTCTAATAAAGGGACAATAATCCATATATTAAAAAGTAAGATCAAAAGACACTGCCTACATATATTAATAATAATCTTCAACGTAAATAATTTTTTATAATTTAACAAAAAGAAAACAAAAATAAATTCCGCTGTGATAAGTACTGTTAATGGATGAGATAATATGATACCAGACATTCCGAATGCAAAATGGTAGCCCGGCTTTTGATAATATATTTCGTAAATTCCCAAAATAACCATTGGGAGAAATATCAATGCAGTATATTCACCTAGCGCTTGTCTAGTGTATAAATCTATTAAACGCCACATTGATAATGAATAAAGTGTTGTAGCTGCCAATGCAACATCACGCTTATTACTAATCTTATAAAAACTATAATACGAAATGGAAGCAGTAGCAAAATTTACAACAAGCATATACAACTTATAAACAAAATATAATGGAACGCCTAGCGCGTAAAGAGCTGCAAAAGGATACATAAAAAAATCCGGATAAGTCACACCTGTTGCAGCACCATATCCATTAAGCCATATACTTTGACACCTAACAGGTATATTTCCATCAATTAGTCCATCAGCAATTCCTGCAAACCTTATTATATGAAAATTCACATCATGACCTGGAATCAAGAACGGAATTGTGAGTGGCATACTGCTCAATAACGATATAAATAATATAATAAGTATTTCGATCCTTACCCTTCCCTTCCTTATATCGACAGCAATAATCCAAGCGCAATCAATAACGAAAAAAATAAGAGCTACTTTTAGCGCATTATAACATGCAGATTTCAATGGGATATATCTAATAAGTACTTTTTTTATATCCAAGTGCTTTCCTAACTTTATAGCATTTCTTACCATTATGTTACAGCAACAATGTTCAACGTATAATCTGTAATCAATATGATTTTTATAAGAATATAGATTTACTTTGTCAGTTTTAATCCAGTTATAATTGATAGAAGTTTCTGTCATACCATCAATATAAACATCCGATGTTGAAGAGTCATCCTCTGAACAATAATCAACTTCAACAAAATACACCCCCTTTTCTAATTCTATGGAAGGCGTAGTTATATAATTATATTTCTCATCTAAAAAACTATTCATTTGATCATCAACAAACGCGATTTCCAAACTGTTTCTTTTGAAATATTTTGCAAAAATCATAATAACAACTATTATTTCAATACAAAAGAAAAGAAAAAGTGTCTTTTTCATCTTTACTCACCCCAAGAATACTTATCTGCTAATCAATCATCCAACTTGTATAACTGATATTCATCAACTGAATCTACTGAAACTATACTCATCATCGTGAAAAGGGCTATATCTGTTATTTTCCATCTTTATATTGTATTACCTTACTTCCCAATTCATATAGTTCAGGCAATATCACAGCCGCGACAAGTGCAGCAACAGTATAATAGCTCGAATCAGCCTCTATATTCATACCTGTAACAATACGCAAAATAAATGTTATCACCCTTGTAACCGGAATATTGAAACACACCAATATTATATATAAAATAAATGATTCAAAATCAGGTTGGACTTTACCTCTAACCTTCATACTAAACATATAATAAGCAACAACAGGAACAAAGAAAAAATTAATGAATGATCTCATAAGTAACATAATACCCTCTTTTCAAATATTTTTTTTAACATGTTTTTTCCAAAAATAATTCTTAATATAACTCGTACACTTTCGAATAAAAATCATATACTAATTGATAATCAGAATAGTTTGTAACATCAATTATCTGCTTGAGTATTACCTCAGTACGTTCATATGACCAACTAGAAGGAAAGCACACGATCAAATCATTTTTTGTCTCTCTCTCTAACAATATTTCATTTAAGTTAGTAATATCGTCTTCTTTAAAAAAGAAAGATTCATCATAATTAAATCTCAATGGTAATGCAGTATACATATCAGTCCATTCTTCTCCTTCATACTGAAGACAATCTCGACCTTTTATAGCTTCAACTTTCTCTTCAACTATTTCATACTCGGGGTATAAAAAATCAATATGATATTTTTTTATACTACCGATACAGAAAAAAAGAACAAAAGAAACTGAAATCAACATTTTATTTATTGTTTTTATCTTATACTTTTCTATTAACCAATAAATAACTGAAATCATCCCTAGCGCAAAAAAAGGGTATATAGGATATATATATCTGTTAGATTTCAGCTCAGACCCAATTATAGCCACATGTATAAATCCCAAAGTAGCCACAAAGGTACTCCACAACAGTAAAACTCTAACTACATCTTTATGAGAGAATTTCTTCCAAGAATCAGCGACATAGTTTGCTTGTTCAAAGCGCCATATTATCTTTACAAACGCCATATACAAAAAAATCATTATTCCAAATATAGCAATTGCATTCAATGATCCTGCAAAAAAAGACTGATCAATCATTCTCTTATAATATTCATAGCAATCACTTCTGTCTGTACTCAGATTATTCAAAACCTCTGTTCCTCTATATCCACTAAAGACATGTTTTATTGTTGCAGGG
>JAEEGH010024958.1_pt1 | contig 12023 bp, 13 predicted proteins | sample 9134181 | NCBI WGS metagenome assembly JAEEGH01 (sample SAMN16246544, study PRJNA631951) | gut metagenome | biome: gut microbiome; feature: rumen; material: DP-attached | host: Bos | place: Iran: Karaj | collected 2018-10
CCATCGGATAAATGGTATAAATGCCTATGTCCATCATAGCACCATTTGACAGTTCTGGTTTGAAGGCATTGAGTACCACACCTTCTTTAAGTTTGTCATATCTGGAAGAATACTGGCAGTAGCTGGCAAAATATCTTCGCAGAGTACCAAGCTTAGGGAGATGCTCCATCACCACACGGAAGTTGGGATTCAGCGTGCTGATCATAGCTTCCATCAGGGTGACTCCATACTTCTTTGCAGCCTCTATCATAGCCTGTGCCTCACGAGCATTGCTGGCCAAAGGTTTCTCGCAGAGCACATGCTTGCCATGACTCATACAAAGAATGGCCTGCTCTGCATGCTTGAAATTAGGGGAAGCAATATACACCGCATCGATCAACGGACTGGAAGCCATCTGCTCCAGGTCTGTGAAGGTGTGAGGGATGCCATGCTTCAGCGCAAACCCGTCCGCCTTCTCCTGAGTTCGTGAATATAGTGCAACAGCCTCATAGCGAGGATCCTGACGGGCCCCAGTAAGTACCCATTCTGATATTTTACTTGTTCCAATGATTCCAAATCTAACTTTCTCCATATTATACAGTTATAATTTCTCTGCCAAAAGGATGTAAGGCTAAACCTGCCAACTTGAAGTGCTGGTTGCCAAAAGGAATACCAAGGATGGTGATATAGAGCAGCAGTCCGAAAAGAATATGGATGAGCCAAATCCAAATCCCTGCCACTAAAAACCATATTACATTCATAATGGTGTTGAGACACCCCCATGAATTATCTACTTTGACTACCTTAGAGCCAAATGGCCAAAGCATCAGCACACCAAGCTTCAGAGTCTGCAAGCCAAAGGGGATGCCAACAAAGGTAATCATCAGCACCAAGCTCCCTACCAGATATCCAATGGCAGATTCGAAACCACCAAAGATGAGCCAAATGATGTTTCCTATAAACTTCATATCTACTTAAGGTGTATAAATCAGTTTCTTGGTCTGCAAGTCGCGTGAGAAGTGCTTGAAGTGATCCCACATCATCTGTGCTGCAGGATAGAAGTTCCAATGTCCATAGTTCATTACAGCCACCAGCTTCAACAGAGGCACATTACCCTTGCGGAGTGTACCCACCTGCACAGTAATACCCTTGTTGGTCTCTATTACCTGACGCTCGATGTTAGGCTGTCCAAAAGCAGGATCAGCAGCGAAGTCATATTCTTCCACCACATTCATGCCATTCATAATTTCATAAATCTTCCAGGCATTCGTGATGCCATTACCTTTCCAAGTGTCAGGTCTAGGATAGCGGATCACCATATCGTCAGTACCACTAACACTGACATAAGCTACCTCTACGGCCCCACTCTTCTGGATGGCTTCACTCATAACGCCATCACTACCAAATGGATTGGCTGAACCACTAAACAAACCACCACTCATAGCACCTACAGCTGCGAAGATATGCGATTTCTTCACACCTATGGCAGAAGAAGTCATAGAACCAGCAGACAATCCTTCTGTATAGACACGTGAAGGATCCAACTGCGGATACTTGCGAAGCAGTAATTCTACAGTGGTCTCTATACCATCGTGTCCCATAGCATCAAAACCTGGCTTACCTTGCCACTCCAACTCTGCCACGAAGAATTTCTCTTTGGCTGCCAGTTCTATCCAACCAGAAGTCTCTGCCTGCGTACGTGGGTCGTTGCCATTGCCATGCAGCAGAAGCACCAGAGGCACGCTCTTAGGACGTACACTCATGCCATCTGGTATGTACTCAAACCACAGATATTTGGTAGGCAGGTAGCTCTGGATAGGCTGCACCACACAGTTGCGCTTCACACCCCACTCTTCCAAGTTCATCCAAGGTTCCAACTCATAAGGACCATTCTCTCCGAACTTCTGGCCCTCATAGAAGGTGTGGTACTTGTTGTTGAAGCGATAGTTCTTGCTCAGCAGTTCTTTCCAAGCATCGTTGAAAATCTCAGCCAGCGTCTGTCCGTTAGCCTCACTGATCACCACACGCAGCAAAGGTTCTGCTGCATTGGTATAAATCTGCATGTGTGCATCCTTACCAGTACGTGTAGCTTGATTGGCTGCGATGTAAGGCTTTGCCACATTAGCAGCACCCTTACCCACGATGAAAGCAGGAACAGGTACACTGCCCGTCTTAAGCACCTTGCCAGCCTTGCCATCGATGCTCACAATGCCAGCTATCTCACCTGCGATAGGCGCGATGTTTTGGTTGACGAAAGTAGCACCATTGCCAATACCTATCACCTTGAGGTTGGAAATCACACGCATTTCGTCAATCAACGCTTTGTAAGCATCCACATCCACCTTGGCATCATAGCCCTTGGCACCAGGATTGAAGATACTCACACCTGCAGCAAAACTCTGTTTATCGATGCCCAGCTCCTTCACCAAAGCAGCAGCCTGAGCCTCATTCAGCGCCTGATTAGGGAAGATGAGGTAGGATGGCGTGAAACTGCTGAATCGAGCATCCAAAGTGGTAGTATCAAGAGGTACCTGTGGAGCTCGATAGGATAAAACTCGCGCATTGTTGCGCATAGGAGTAAAATTCACTTGTGCCTGCAATGCAACAGCACAGATCAGGGCAACAAGAGTAAAAAATGTCTTTCTCATATTTATTCGTTTTTCATTATATATTGTTTACAAATGGAATAGGCAGCGATAAAAAGGATGATTACCATCACAATCCATGCACACCAACGTATCATAGGCTCTGCTTCTTCAAAGAAGTACATATAAAGAGCCAACAGTATCATTGAAGTTACAAACAAGCTAAAAAGGCCTCTTAACCTTCGATCTTGGTCAACTTCCATGTACCCTACATCCCCTATCAGCATATATAATAGATAAGCCGTTAGAAGACCAATGATCGAAATGCCAAGGAAACATGCCAACAACACCATACCAAATCCATAAGCATGAACTTGATGCAAGAGAGTGAGTATTGGTACATAGGTCATCTGCATAGCCATACTACATGCCAAACTATAGTAAAACTTTTTAAATTGAACTTTATTCATTTGCATTTATATTCTTAATTCTGAGCAAAGGTAATAATAATATCAAGAGATAAAAGCAATCGCGAGGAAAAAATATTTCGAAGATTTCTTCTTGTATTTGGTTTTATTTCGTTACCTTTGTGCCGCTAATGAAAAAGCATGCGGTAATAGCTCAGTTGGTAGAGCATTGGCTTCCCAAGCCGAGGGTCGCGAGTTCGAGTCTCGTTTACCGCTCAATCACAAGGCCTTTCCCATGTTGGAAAGGCTTTTTCCTTTATACAAACATTATTATATTTATAAATTCGTTATCTTTGCAGTCAATTAACAGAACAACCATGCGAAAGATCATCCTCATTACTGGTGGAGCTCGCTCTGGAAAGAGCACGTACGCAGAGAGCCTGGCATTACAGTACTCTCCTAACCCTGTGTATCTGGCTACTGCACGCATCTGGGACGATGAATTCAGAGAGCGCGTGAGGCTGCACAAGGAACGTAGAGGTCCTGAGTGGACAAACATTGAGGAGCAGAAATGGCTAAGCCAGCATGACGTCACTGGGTGCACCGTGCTGATAGACTGTATCACGATGTGGAGCAACAACTTTTTCTTCGACCTAAAGGATGAAGTAGATGCCACACTGGAGGCTCTAAAAGCAGAATTCAACAAGTTCACTGCACAGGAGGCCACCTTTATTTTCGTAACCAACGAGATAGGTATGGGTGGTGTGAGCATGAATGAAGTCACCCGAAAGTTCACCGACCTGCAGGGTTGGTTCAATCAATACGTGGCTTCGAAAGCTGATGAAGTGGTATTGATGGTCAGTGGCATCCCTGTAAAAATAAAAGGATAAGAAGATGGTAAAAACATTCCACATAGAGGCTCCTAACGAACAGATTAAGCCGCTGATAATAGATAAGATAGACAATCTTACTAAACCAAAAGGTTCACTAGGGACCTTGGAAGAAATTGCCCTTCAAGTGGCTCTGATACAGCAAACCTTAACACCTATCCTGAAGAATCCACAGAACATTCTCTTTGCTGGTGATCACGGTATCTTGGAGGAGGGTGTGAGCCCAACTCCACGTGAGGTGACTTGGCAACAGGTTTTGCATTACACACGTGGAGGAGCTGGGGTGAATGTGTTCTGTGAACAACATGGTTTCGGCCTCAAAATAGTGGACGCAGGGGTAGATTACGACTTTCAGGGTAATCCTTCCGTCATAGACATGAAGGTTAGAAGAGGCACACGCAACTTCCTTTATGAAGCTGCCATGACGCAAGAGGAATTGGAACGATGCATGGAAAGAGGTGCAGAGATAGTGTGTCAATGCATTGACGAAGGTAGTAATGTACTGAGCTTTGGAGAGATGGGGGCAGGTAATACTTCTGCTGCCTCCCTCTGGATGCACCTGTTTACAGGTATCCCTTTAGAGAAATGTGTGGGTGCTGGTAGCGGACTGAATAAAGCTGGTGTACAGCATAAATTAGAGGTTCTTCAGCAAGCATTGAACAATTATAAAGGTAACGGATCTGTCCTAGACATCATGGCTTACTTCGGTGGTTACGAACTGGTGATGGCCGTAGGAGCTATGTTGCAGGCAGCAGAGAAACACCTTATTATTTTGGTAGACGGTTTTCTGATGACAGCCTGCATGTTAGCAGCCTCAAAGCTCTATCCACATGTAACCGATTATGCCATCTATGGTCATTGCGGGGATGAAAGCGGACACAGGATGATGCTTGATGCGCTTGGTGCCAAACCTTTGTTGAGCTTAGGTATGAGATTGGGCGAAGGCACTGGTGCCATTGTGGCCTATCCTATCCTACAATCAGCTCTCTGCATGCTGAATGGTATGGAAAGTTTTAAAAAGACGGAGGTAACGAAATACTTTTAACATTATTAATTGAAGATTGAGAATTGAAACTTGAGAATTATACCATCTATATGAAGCGGGGATTAGCAGCTTTGATGTTCTTTACCCGACTGCCTTTCTGGCGTATAACTAATGTGCCTGCTGAGCATTTCAAGCGTGTGGTTCCATTATGGCCACTGGCCGGATGGCTCACTGGGGGCATCATGACAGGTGTATTATGGATAGGTGCCCAATTCTTTCCTGTGTCTGTGGCATGGATCCTGGCCATCATCAGCAGATTATTGGTGACAGGTTGTCTGCATGAAGACGGACTGGCCGACTTCTGCGATGGGTTCGGAGGCGGAACCACGCGTGAAAAGGTACTCAGCATCATGAAAGATTCGCACATCGGAACCTATGGAGTGATAGGACTGATAGTCTATTTCCTGCTTTTCACTCAAGCTCCTGCCATCAGACTGCCTATCCTGATCAAGATAGTTATAGTAGGTGATGCGTGGAGCAAGATGTGTGCAGCGCATATCATCAACTTTCTACCCTACTGCCGAAACGCTGAAGAAGCCAAAATCCATACCATCTATGAACGCATGACATCGAAGGAATGGGGAGCTTGCATTGTATTTGGACTCCTTCCAGCAGTACTGTTCCTACCTTATGAATTATACCCTGCCCTATTGGCCCCCATGGCTGTCACTACCCTGCTGATACTGCTGATGAAGCGTCGTATCGGTGGCTATACTGGCGACTGCTGTGGTGCAACTTTCCTGATGAGCGAGTTGAGTTTCTACCTCGTCAGTCTGGCAATAGTGCTTAATTATTACTTATAATCCAAGAATCATTAATCCTATGGAAATCGTACTCATCAGACATACTTCAGTGGATGTTCCCCAGGGCACTTGCTACGGACAGACTGACGTTCCAGTGAAAGCTACCTTTGAACAGGAAGCTGCTGCAACTAAAACCAATCTACAAGCCTTTGAGCCTTTCGACAAGGTGTTTTGCAGTCCACTGACCCGATGTGTGAAGTTGGCCACCTATTGTGGTTATGCCGATGCTCAACGCGATGACCGCATCAAGGAAATCAACTTTGGAGAATGGGAGATGAAACCTTTCGACGTCATCAACGACCCTCGCATGCAAGAGTGGTTTGATGACTACCTGCATGTAGCTCCCACAGGTGGAGAGTCGTTCTTAGAGCAATATCAGCGTGTAGCAGCTTTCCTAGACGAATTGAGGAAGAAACCCTACAGTCGTGTGGCTGTTTTTGCACATGGTGGTGTATTGCTTTGTGCTCAGATCTATGCTGGGATGGTCAAACTTGAAGAAGCTTTTAGCGCACTCACACCGTATGGAGGGATTATTTCATTAAACATTAAACATTAAACATTAAACATTGACAAAATGAAAGAAAATGAAAAAGAGAACATGATATTAAACGATAGCAAGTCTTTTGCTATCCGTATCATAAAACTATATAATTATTTGAAAGAAATTAAACAGGAATTTGTATTGTCCAAACAACTGCTCAGATGTGGGACCAGTATAGGAGCCAATGTGAGAGAAAGTATTTATGGACAGAGCAAATCGGACTTTATTAGCAAACTGAGTATTGCCTTGAAAGAGGCCAACGAAACAGGATATTGGTTGGAATTGCTTCATGAAACTAATTATTTAGACAATAAACAATTTGAATCAATCTATGATGATTATGAGAAAATTAAGGCTACCTTAATTAATATTATCAATACAACCAAAAAGAATAATATTTAATGTTTAATGTTTAATGTTTAATGTAAAAAAAGGTTGGTTGGCACTAAGTCCACTGGCAGTATTTCTCTGCCTCTACTTGGTGACTTCACTGTGGTTAGACGACTTCTACGCTGTTCCTATCACGGTGGCTTTCCTTGTTTCGTCTATCTATGCCATTGCGGTTACCACCAACCTGCGTCTTACCGACCGCATCCATCAGTTCTCTGCTGGTGCAGCCGACAAGAACATCATGCTGATGATCTGGATTTTCATAATGGCTGGAGCTTTTGCTCAGAGTGCCAAAGCGATGGGAGCCATTGATGCCACAGTAAACCTGACACTCTCCATACTGCCCAGTCAGTTTCTTTTAGGAGGCATCTTTTTGGCAGCGTGCTTCATCTCTATATCCATAGGAACCAGTGTGGGTACCATCGCAGCGCTTACTCCTGTAGCCATCGGATTGGCAGAACGCACGGGCATCGACCTCCCTTTCATGGTAGCTGTGGTAGTAGGAGGTTCTTTCTTTGGTGACAATCTCTCATTCATCAGCGATACCACGATAGCTGCTACTACTACACAACATTGCCAGATGCGCGACAAGTTCCGTGTGAACATCCTCATCGTACTGCCAGCGGCCTTGATTGTATTAGGCATCTATTTCTTCCAAGGACTCTCCCTGAATGCTACGCCTGAGATAGGTGCCATCGAATGGGTAAAGGTCATCCCCTACCTGCTGGTTCTCATCACCGCTCTGCTGGGCATGAACGTGATGGCGGTACTCCTTCTGGGACTGTTCTCCACTGGTATCATCGGACTCTGCACAGACATGAGCCTGCTAGGTTGGTTCGCTGCTATGGGTGAAGGCATTCTGGGTATGAGTGAACTGATTATCGTCACCCTGTTGGCGGGTGGTATGCTGGAGCTTATCAGACATAACGGAGGTATAGACTTTATCATCGAGAAACTTACCCGACGTATCAACGGTAAACGTGGCGCTGAGTTCACCATCGCAGCATTGGTGAGTGTAGCCAATCTCTGCACCGCCAACAATACCATTGCCATCCTGACTACTGGCCAGTTGGCAAGGAATATTTCAGAGAAATACGGACTGAATCCCAAACGAGTAGCTAGTATTCTGGACACTTTCTCCTGTCTAATACAAGGAATTATCCCCTATGGAGCACAGATGCTTATAGCAGCCGGACTGGCGCAAATCTCTCCTGCATCCATCATCGGACACCTATATTACCCTCTTTGCATGGGTATTTGTGCCATTCTTGCCATTATTTTCAGGTATCCACGCAGATTTACCCGACAATAATTTGTTCACCTAAATTTTTATTACTACCTTTGCGCCCGCTATTATGGATTAGTAGCATCAGTTATCAAATTAATTAACTTAAAACAAATTATTTTAAATGGCAACAAGAATTAGATTGCAAAGACACGGTCGTAAGGGCTATGCTTTCTACGGCATCGTGATTGCGAACTCACAGGCTCCACGTGATGGACGCTTCATTGAGAAGATCGGTACCTACAACCCAAACACCGATCCTGCCACTGTAGAACTGAACTTCGAGCGCGCTCTGCATTGGGTTATGACAGGCGCACAGCCAACTGACACTGTTCGCAGCATCCTCTCTCGTGAAGGTGTGTACATGATGAAGCACCTGCTGGGTGGTGTGAAGAAGGGCGCCTTTGACCAGGCTACCGCTGAGGCAAAGTTCGAAGCATGGAAGCAGAGCAAGGCAGCTGCACTGAGCGCAGCCAAGATGAAGGCTATCGACGCTAAGAAGGCAGTGGGCAAGGCTCGTCTGGAAGCAGAGAAGAAAGTAAACGAGGCTATGGCTAAGGCCCTGGCTGAAAAGAAAGCTGCTGAAGCTGCCGCTAAGGCCGCTGAAGAGGCTGCTAAGGCTGCTGAGGAAGCTGCTGCAAAGGCTGCAGAGCAAGCTCCTGTCGAGGCACCTGCTGCTCCTGAAGCACCTGCTGCAGAATAACAGCAGTATTATTACAAAAATTGGGATTAAAACTATAAATCCTCCCTGTTTCCGCAGGGGGGATTTTTATTAAGTCATGAATCGCGAGAAAGAAATATACAAGGTGACACTCATCGGCAGTGTGGGAAATGCCGTGCTGCTGACGTTTAAGTTCATTGCAGGTATGCTGGGACACAGTTCCGCGATGATAGCTGATGCCGTGCACTCACTCTCCGATTTCCTCACCGATGTGCTGGTGCTGGTCTTCGTACGCATCAGCTCCAAGCCTCAGGATACATCACACGACTACGGGCATGGTAAGTTCGAGACCATCGCATCCTTCCTCATCGCTTTAGCCCTGATAGCCGCAGCCATTGGCATCATTCTCTCCGGAAGCATGAAACTGGCCACTTGGCTGAAAGGAGGGCAACTGGAAGCCCCCGGCACCTTGGCTTTATGGGCTGCCCTGCTGTCCATCATCATCAAGGAAATCCTTTATCGCTACACCGCTTCGCGTGGCAAAGCCTTAGAGTCGCAAGTCATGATAGCCAATGCCTGGCACCATCGCAGCGATGCCCTCTCCTCCATCGGTGCTGCCATCGGTATTGGGGGAGCCATCATCTTAGGAAACCGCTGGACGGTGCTTGATCCCTTGGCTTCTATAGTGGTGGGTGCCATGCTCATCAAGGTTGCCGCAGAACTGCTGAAAACCAGCATAGACGACCTTACAGAATGCTCGCTGCCTGCTGAAACAGAGGAGGAAATCATTCGTATCATCCAGTCCTACCCCGATGTCCAGCAGCCACACAACCTTCGTACCCGTCGTATAGGCAACCGCATTGCCATCGAAGCCCATGTGCGCATGGATGGTAATCTGTCTTTACACAAGGCACATGAACGTGCTACATCCATAGAACAAAAGCTGAAGGAGCGTTTCGGCCCTCAAACCCATGTAACCATTCACATGGAACCTGTGAAATAGAAAAACTATATGTGAAGGTTGTATATTAGATTGAAAAACAATACCTTTGCACCAAATTTAAAAAAACAGAAGAAGCAAATGAAGAAAATGTTATTCCTCGTTGCAGTTGCTGCCATGTTTGCAGCCTGCAACAATCCCCAAGGTTATGTCATCAATGGTACCATCGAAGGCGCTGCCGACGGTGACAGCATCTACATCATGAACCTTAACTCCGCCAATCCCGTGGCTACCAATGCTGCCGTTATCAATGGTGGTAAGTTCACGTTCAAGGGTGTTCAGGATAAGGCTGAGAATACTTACATCGCCTACAAGATTCAAGACCGTGAGGCACGCAAGTATGCCAATTTCTTCCTGGAGAACGGCACCATGACAGCCTTCCTGGGCGAAGACGATAACTATGTGAAGGGAACTCCCAACAACGATGCCTTTGAGCAATACAAGAATGAGATTGCCGCTATGACCGACAAGATAGAGGCCGTGGAGGCACAGTTGCAAAATGCCACTGAGGAGGAGAAAGAAAAGCTCAACGATCAGATAGACAGCATGATGGACGAGTACTTCAAGATCTTCGATGACAACATCTCCAAGAACATCACCAATCCCGTGGGTGTGAGCATCCTGAAGTCATACTACTACCAGATGGAGACAGAAGACCTTGCTGCTGCCGTAGAGAAGATTCCTGCCGACCTGATCGAAGGTGATGAGCAGATGCAACAAATCAAGGAAGTGGTGTTGAAGAAACAAGCTACTGCTCCTGGCAAGAAGTTCACCGATTTCGCCATGAAGACCCCCGATGGCAAGGATATCAAGCTCAGCGACTATGCCGGTCAAGGCAAGATAGTGCTGGTGGATTTCTGGGCCAGCTGGTGCGGTCCTTGCCGCGTGGAGATGCCTAATGTGAAGGAAGCTTATGCCAAGTACAAGGACAAAGGTTTTGAAATCGTAGGTGTGTCACTCGACCGCAACGAAGCCGATTGGAAGAAGGGCATCGAAGACCTGGGCATCACTTGGCCTCAGATGAGCGATGTGAAGTACTGGCAATGTGAAGCAGCCGACATCTATGGCGTACAGGCCATCCCTGCCACCGTGCTGATAGACAAGGACGGCACCATCCTGAAGCGCGACCTGCGCGGTTCAGACCTGGCTGCAGAACTTGAGAAACTGCTGGGATGAGAAGATTAAACATTAAACATGAGACATTAAACATTAAACATTTAAGAGGTAAGGTTATGAAGACTTGGAATCTTTTGTTGGCAGCGGTAGTAGCCATGGGCTTTACTGCCTGCAGTCAGCCACCTGTGAATCTGGACCATAGCGTAAAGACCATCCCTGCCTCCTACCATGAGGATGCAACCGAGCAAGGCAGTGTGGTAAAATTCACCTACCAGACGCAGCTCCCTGACTCGGAAGAGCAGATAGAGAAATACTGCTATGTGTACCTCCCTTATGGCTACCAAGAGAACGACAGCAAGCGCTACGATATCCTCTACTTCATGCATGGTGGTGGCAGCACAGCCGAGAAATTCTTGGGTGGCAACGACTCCATCTCACTCAACCGCAAGACGCTGGATCACATGATTCAGGACAAGCTCATCAAGCCGATGATCGTGGTGACTCCATCGTTCTACAGAAGCGACCGCACAGATACCATTGCCAATGCCGGTGACCTGGTGAAGCGTTTCCCAGAGGAACTGACCAAGGCGCTGATTCCTGCCGTAGAAAGCAAATTCCATACCTATGCCAAGGACACCACCCCGGAGGGACTGATCGCCTCACGTGACCACCGTGCCTTCAGTGGCTTCTCCATGGGCAGCGTCACCACCTGGTGGGTATTCCACAAGGCATTGGACTACTTCAAGTACTTCATGCCGTTGAGTGGCGACAGCTGGGTGGTACAGCAGATGGGTGGTTCACGGGCTCCAGAAGCCACGGCAGAGAAGTTGGCCGAACCCCTGAAAGAGAACAAGAAACAATTCTTCATCTTCAGCATGACAGGTAGCGAAGACATGGCCGAGAAGTCGCTCACGCCTCAGATAGAAGCCATGAAGCAACAGCCTGCCTTTGTTGTGAACGATGATTTCCGCAAGGGTAACGTCTATTATAGTGTGCTGGAGGGAGGCAAGCATGAGAGCAGCACTTTTGCTCCACACTACCTTTATACGGCGCTACCAGAATTCTTTGCACGCTGAAATTAATTATAAAGTCTTATAAGTTCTGCATCCACTTGCTGCCTGATATGTTGATAGACAGGTTCTGAAAGACGGCGCATTTCCTGTTTCATCTCTGGAGATAGAGAAATAATGGCAGTGCCGCTGGCTTCTATCATGCCGATGCGTGAAGCAATACGAGCATCGCTTTGCTGACGGGCATAGTCCTTAGCGATGGCAGCTGCTTCACGGATGATTTGCTTTTGACTGTCGGACAGACGCGACAT
>JAEEGH010024961.1_pt1 | contig 12022 bp, 8 predicted proteins | sample 9134181 | NCBI WGS metagenome assembly JAEEGH01 (sample SAMN16246544, study PRJNA631951) | gut metagenome | biome: gut microbiome; feature: rumen; material: DP-attached | host: Bos | place: Iran: Karaj | collected 2018-10
AAAATCTTAAAAAATCATTCATTTCACCAAATGGTAAGGAAGCTAAGCTAAAATATAAGAGAATAAAAGTATATAAAATAAATGATATTACTGTTAGTGATATTGATATTATTTTAGAAACAGGTAGATTTCATCAAATAAGATGTCAAATGGCTAATATCGGACATCCTCGATATGGTGATAAAAAATATGGAAGTAAGATAGAGATAAATAAAGAAGATTTACCGCTTACTGCATACTATTTAGAATTTCCACATCCAACAACTAAAGAAATATTAAGTTTTAATATAGGAGATAGATTATAGAATATGAGATTGGATATTGTATTAGAAAACTCAGATGTAATAAAAAATCTTTCAGGGATTAATAATTCAAATTTAAAAGTAATAGAAGAAATCTATGATTGTATGATAGATATTCATGGAGATAGTGTTATTTGTAATTTAGAAGATGAAGAAAAAATAGATTCTATTACTAGATTATTAAATATGGCAATCTTCGTTATAAAAAAAGGAATTAAAATATCTCCTAGAGATGTTATTTATATTGATAACATTATCAAAGAAGGATTAGAAGAAAGATACACAGACTTTATTTCTAGCAGAAAACCAATATGTCATACTATAAATAACAAGCATATATACGCTAAAACATTAAAACAAAATGAATATATTGAGAATATAAAGAAAAAGGATTTAATATTTTCAATAGGTGCGGCTGGTACTGGTAAAACATATTTAGCTGTATGTTATGGAGTAAATGAATTAAAGCGTGGAAATGTTGAAAGAATCATATTAACAAGACCAGCAGTAGAAGCTGGAGAGAATTTAGGCTTTTTACCTGGTGATCTAAAAGAAAAGGTTGATCCTTATCTAAGACCACTATATGATGCTTTACACGATATGTTAGGAGTTGAAGGAACTCAAGCCTTAATTGATAAGGGTGTAATTGAGATTGCACCACTAGCATATATGAGAGGTAGAACACTTGAAAATTCCTTCATAATCCTAGATGAAGCACAAAATGCGACAATAGATCAATTGAAGATGTTTTTAACAAGAATGGGCTTCAATTCTAAGATGATTGTCACAGGAGACGTCTCTCAAATAGATTTACCAAACTCAAAAAAATCTGGTTTAAAGGTTTCAGCCAACCTTTTGCGCGATATTCCAGAGGTTGGAGTTATTGTTTTTGATAGGTTTGATGTAGTTAGACACCCACTAGTTGGAAAAATCATAGAAAAGTTCGAACATTTAGAAAATTAAACCAAAAAGTGCCGTTTTTTTCGCAAAAAGTGGCACTTTTTCTAATTTATGTATTGAAATAGATTAAAAAATAAAATAAAATAGTAAAAAATGGTTTTAAAAAGGAAAGAGGCAAAACAATGAGAGAAAATTTTTTCAAAAGCTATTATAAAGCTTTCGGCATTTTTTCAACAATCTTAGTTGCAATTGCAGTTATATTAACTAGCTATTTGACTACAACTAACTTTTTAAGTGCTAATGTTAGCTCAATGATAGCCTACACAGTTTTGGGAGTAGTTGTTTTATCTGCAGTTCTAGGTTTATCAGGACTTCTTAATGAAAATATTAGTTTCTTTGATTTATTAAGAACAATTGTATTTGTTGCTGGTATCGGAGCTGGTATTATATATGCTGTAAATGGTAGAGAATTATGGCAAACAATTACATTCTTAGTATCTGGTAATGTAGCATTTATTGAACTACTTATTAGAATATTCAAGGTTCATCAATATGACGAAGATGTTTCTATTAAGAATTATTTTGGTTCAATAGCTGGTAAATACAATGCATTATTCATTGCATTAATCGGTGCAGCAATTGGTATTGGTGTGTTCGTATTAGCTAATTACAATTTATCTAGTATGGCATTCTTCAAAGATATGGCTAACGTATTAACAAATGTATATTTTGCAATAGCTATATTATTTAGTATTGTTGTTATTTTATTACTTTCAAGTGCTGGTAAAGGTACTGAAGCAAATTTAATTGATTTAGTATTCGCAATTGGATTTATTGCTACATTATTTGCATTTGGTTCATTTGCTGTAGCAGGTGTATTAGTAAAGAATGCTAAGATTGTTACATTCATTGGTGTATTAGCCGCTGGCTTTGGTTTAATCTTAGTTTTAAGAGCATTAACTTATACAGGTGGTGCTCCATATGCTAACCCAAGCCACAAGATGAGAACTTACTTTAGAAATACATATACTAAATATGATGTTGTATTCCCTATTTTAGCTGCAATCGTTGTAATGGCTTTAGTTTCAACAACTGTTGCTTTAAAAACTGGTAATGACACATATCCTTTAGTTAAGATATTAAATATAATGAAGCTTGATTTAGTAGATTATGCTGACATATTAGCTTATGTTGGTATTGGTATTATGGGTTTATTATTCATATTTACAATTATCTACAACAAGTTTAGAAATCAAAATGTTGTTAGAACTGATAAAATCTTAGTTGGTTTATTCTTATCATCTTTATTTGTAGTAGCTTCAAGAGCTATTGCAATTGTACATGATACAAAAATCTTCAGTGATTTAATTAATATTATTTTATTAGCTTCTGGTGGTGTATTCTTATTATATTCATTCATTGTATTAATTATAAGATTAAAGCACTTTGACCCAGTTGCAGCTATGATTACTTCATCTGTTCAACAACAAGCTCAACAACAAGCTGAAGCTAAAGAAAAAGAATTAGAAGAAGAATCTCAAATCGAAGAACCAGAAGAAGTTGAAGAAGAATCTAACGATCCATTTGCTTTAACTGCTGAAGATGAAGAGATTTATAATTCTATTTATGGTCAACCAGAAGAAGAACAACAAGAGGAAGTAGTTGAAGAGCCTCAAGAAGAAGTTGTTTATGAAGAAGTACCTGCTGAAGAAGGCGAAGAAGTAATTTATGAAGAAGTACCTGCTGAAGAGGGTGAAGAAGTAATCTACGAAGAAGTTCCAGCTGAAGAAGCTGCTCCAGTAGAGGAAGTTCAAGAAGATGCTGATTCTGATGATGCTGAAGAAGCTGATGAGGAAGAGGAAGATGACGACGATGACGCTGAAGAAGAATTAGAAGAAGGCGAAGAAGAAGTTGCTGAAGAAAAGCCTGCTGCTATGGAAAAGGGTATCGTTGTTCAAGAGTTCCAAGTTATCGATGGTGAAACTGGTGAACCAAAGAAGATTAAACGTAAATTCGTTTCTAAGATGATGTTTGCTCCTTATGAAACTAAGGAATACTATAATGAAATTAAGAACTATCTAGAAATGTACAGAGCTAAAGGTAGACAATCTGCTAGATGCGAAACATTCAGATATAAAGGCTTAGTTGCTAAGGTTGCTTTAGGTGGTAAGGCAATTAAGGTTGCTCTTGCTATTGATCCTTCATTCATTGAAGAAAATCCTAAGTACCATTTAAAGGATGTATCTGCTAAGAAGCAATACAAGGATGTACCTGTAATGATTAGAGTACGTTCTGATAGAGGTTTAAAATACTTCAAGGAATTAGTTGATTATATGATGGCTAATCGTTTAGTTAAGCCAAAGAGAAACTTTGAACCAACTAACTACATGCCTCAATTAATACCAAATGGTGAAGCTATCTTAGGTTCATTAGGTATGTCTACATATTATTTACAAGATTCTATGAATGCTCGTGGTATTCCTGATGAATTACCTGATGATTTAGATGAATATATTCCAATGATTCAAGGCGATGAACTTGGTGAAGAGGAAGACGAAGCTACAGTATACCTAGATACATTATGTAATCATTTCAATGATCATGATGTTGTAACAATTGATGTATTAAAATCAATGCATATTGTTAATAAGGGTAATGTTATCAGAATTAAGGCTCGTGGTACATTAGATCGTAAGTTAATAATTTACGCTGAATACTTTGATGCTGATGCATTAAAGATGTTAATGTGTACAAATTCTACAGCTATTAAGATTGTAAGATAATAAAAATAAAAAAGATGAAGATTGTTAGTCTTCATCTTTTTCTTCGTTTTGAACTTGTTTATAGCTTCTAGGAGATATTAATATATCATCATAATAAATGTAATTTATAAATTCAGATAAATGATTTCCCCAAGTTTCTTCATTATGTGATCCATTTGGATCTATAACTAATCTTGTTTTAATATCTTTACTTCTTAAATACTTTAATAATTTAATAGAAGAATTATAGTATACATTTGTATCATACATCGCATCGCTTGATTCTTTTTTACCTACATATAAGAATATTTTCTTATGCGTATCCAAATTATTATCTAAGAAGTTATAGAATTCTTTTTCAAATAAGAATGAGGCAGTTGAGAACGCGCCTACATAATTGAATGAATTCGTATAATTAAATGCTAAATATAAAGCTGTTATGGCAGCTAAAGAAGAGCCATATATAAATCTATGATCTGGAGATTTATATGTATTATATTTGTTTTCGATATATGGAATGATTGTATTTATAAAATCATCACAGAAATTATTACATATTTGAATATCCTGTGTTTGCCAATCTAGTGAGGCAGGATTATCAATTTTAAATGGTGTATATTCATTTACTCTACCCATGTCAGAACCACTATTATAAATGGCAATACCAATTATTCTTTTATTTAACACTTTTCCATAATATCTTAAATACTTGGTGGCCCTAATTGATCTACCAAACGCAGCTCTATTATCGTTAAAAGCATTCTGACCATCTAATAGATATAATGTATCGAAAATAATATTATCATTATATCTTGGTATTGATATTTCTAAATCTACTTCACGTTTTGATTTAGGCAGATATAATTTATGTCTTTCAATCATTTTATCGCTCTCCTGTAATCTATATTATACATAAATATAATTAAAAAAACCACCTCGTTAGGGTGGTTATTTATGTATTATTTAAAATAATCAGAATTTTCAATGAAATAATCAGACATTATTTTATGAACATCATCCATAGCTTTGTTTAATGTTTCTTTTTTATTACCTAATTCTTCAATCTTATATGGAGGTAAAATATTGTAATGTAAACAAGGTTTTTTTCTTCTTGTTAGCTTATATAAGCCCTTTGGCTTATGGAATGTAGTAACAGAAGGAATAATTAATTCATTTCCTGATAAAGCGAATCTAAAGGCACCTGGCTTAAATTCTCTTATATGATCACAATAAGGAACTAAAGCGGCCTCTGGATAAACTAATATATTCGCACCACGCTTTAGTGTGCTTTCTGTTTCACGCATAAATTTTTTAAATTTATCTATATCAGTTGGGATAGGTACTGCCCCACCATATCTGAATAATCTTGAAACAGCACCGAAGCCTAGATTTGATTGAATAGTAGTGGTATATACTCTTTTATTCTTTAACGCTGTAACAATCAAAAAGGCGTCAGATGGATGAATATGGTTAGAAACGATTGTATAGCCCTTTAAATGCCTTAAATTCTTTTTTCCACGTACTTTATAGCCCCAATATAGCTTCTTAGGGAAAAAGTAAACAAAAGCGATAAAATAAACAACTATTCTTGTCCATATTCTAAATGGCCAATTATGATGGTAAAACTTATATTTTTCTCTTAGTTTTACTTCCTTAGGATGAAAGCCATTATCATATGTGTGTATTTCGGTTTCATCGATTTTTATTTCACTCATATCCTCTTCCATCCTTTCTTTTATGATTATACTAAAAAATATTAGTAATTCAAGTAGAATAATTTAACATTCTATGTTAAAATTAGGCGCGAGAGGATGTGAGATATATGAAGGTTATACTAGGTTTATCTGGTGGAGTTGATTCTTCAGTAGCTTTAAAGCTTTTAAAGGATCAAGGATATGATGTTGAAGCTATGTTTATGAGAAACTGGGATAGTGCGACTAATAACGATGTTTTAGGTAACCCAGATATCAATGATGATGTTTGTCCTCAAGAAAAAGATTTCCAAGATGCTAAGATGGTTGCGGACCAACTTGGTATTAAATTAAATAGAATTGATTTTATTGAAGAATATTGGAATACAGTGTTTTCATATTTCTTAAACGAATATAAAAAGGGTAGAACACCTAACCCTGATATTATGTGTAATAAATATATTAAATTTAATGCTTTTTTAAAGCACGCTGAGGATTTAGGTGCGGATTATATCGCAATGGGTCATTACGCTCGTGTTAGACATGATAAGGATATGAGCTATTTATTAAGAGGTGTTGATTCAAATAAGGATCAAACATATTTCTTATCACAAATATCTCAAGCTCAATTAAGAAAGAGTTTATTTCCTATTGGACATTTATTAAAGAGTGAAGTAAGACAAATAGCTAAGGACGCTAATTTATATACAGCTTCAAAGAAGGATTCTACAGGTATTTGTTTTATTGGCGAAAGAAATTTTAAAGATTTCTTAAAGAATTATTTACCTGCAAAGCCTGGTAAAATTGTTACTATGGATGGAAAAGTTTTAGGTGACCATGATGGTTTAATGTATTACACAATTGGTCAAAGAAAAGGTATTGGTCTAGGTGGCTCTAGAGAATTTTTAAATGATGCTTGGTTTGTTTGTGGCAAGAATCTAGAAAAGAATGAACTAATTGTTGGTCAAGGTCATGATAGCTTTTATTTATTATCTAATAATTGTTTCGCATCTAGCTTAAACTGGATTAGCTATAAGCCAGAAGAAGGCAAAAAATATCAAGCTAAATTTAGATATCGTCAAGCTGATCAAGAGGTAACTTTAAAATTTATTTCAGATGATGAAATGCAAGTTTTTTATAATGATGTTAGAGCTGTAACTCCAGGTCAAGCTGTAGTTATTTATGATGGGGAGATTTGTCTTGGTGGTGGAATCATAGATTCTGTTTATTATGATAAAGAAAAGAGAATGTATTAATGGCAAATGATTTAAAAACTTATGTAGGTCATGTTGTAAATTACATATATGAAAAGCCAGATTCTTTATATAAGGTTTGTGAAATAATGACTAGAGATAATGAAAGAATAAAAATCTCTGGTTATTTTAATCTTGAGGAAGGTTTAGATTATGAATTCATTGGTAGAATTGGCAATAATAGCAAATATGGTGAACAATTTTATGTTGAATCATACGCGCCTTCAAAGGATTTCACAGAAGAAGGTTTAATATCTTTTTTATCTAGCGATAAATTCCCAGGAATCGGACCTAAAATTGCTAAACAAATAGTAGAAAAATTAGGCTTAGATTGTATTAATAAAATGATGAATGATGAGCATTCCTTAGATGATGTTACTCTATTAACAGATATAAAGAAAAGAATGCTTATTTATGAAATAAAAAAGAATTATGAAACTGAACAGGTTTATATTAAATTATATGGATATGGTCTTTCAGCTAAGATGATTGAAAGAGTATTTGAAGTATATAATATTAAGGCTGCCCAGGTTATTGAAGAAAATCCATATATTTTAATCACAACTGTTGATGGATTTGGATTCAAAAGATGTGATAATTTAGCAATGAATTTAAACATTTCTTTTAATGATCCAAAAAGAATTAAGGCTGCCTTAATTTATATATTAAATTATGTTTCATATAATAATGGATATACATATTTAACTAAAGATCAATTAATCAAATCTACAATAAATTTATTAGCTGATGATAGATTACAATATGATTTATTTTTAGATTCTTTAAATGAATTAATTGAATCAAATAGTGTAGTATATGAAGACGATAGAATATATGATAAATATTTATATGAATGTGAGATTAGTGTTGCGAGCGATTTAAATAAAATTAGTGCTCGTAAAACTAAGCTTTTTAGTCGTGAAAAAATAGAAAAAGCTTTAAATGAAGTAGAGAAGAGCTTAGATATTGAATATACATATATGCAAAAGGAAGCTATTATCTCTTCAATAGGTAATAAATTATCTATTATTACAGGTGGTCCAGGTACAGGTAAATCAACAATACTAAAGGGTATTTTATTTACTTATGCTTTATTAAAAAAAGCACCTGTTTTTTCTACTGATATGGAAATATCAATTAAGCTTGCTTCTCCTACAGGTAGAGCCGCTAAAAGAATGAATGAATCTACAGGCTTTAAGGCTCAAACAATTCATAAATTATTAGGCTATACTCATGATGAATTATTCACATATAACGAAAAGAATTTATTACCTTGTGATTTATTAATTATCGATGAGGTAAGTATGCTTGATATCATGCTTGCTAAAAACTTATTAAAGGCATTATCATATGATACTCAAATAATATTAGTTGGTGATAGTAACCAATTACCTTCTGTTGGTCCTGGTAATTTATTATATGATTTAATGAATACTGATATATTTAAAACTACTAGATTAAATCAAATAATGAGACAAGCAAAGGATTCTAATATTATTGCTTTATCTAACATGGTTTTACAAGAAAAAATTGATTATAGAATCTTTTCATCTAAAAAGGAAGTATATTTTTTCTCGGCAACATCAACTAATTTAATTGATGGTATTTTTACTATACTTGATAGATTTATAGCTAAGGGTGGAAATTTAAACTCTAGTATTCAAATATTAATTCCTATTTATGCTGGTATATCTGGTATTGATGAAGTAAATAAGAAAGTACAAGAAAGATATAATCATAATGATAAGATTTTAATTAGAGATGAAAAGCTATTTAAGCTTAATGATAAGGTATTACAATTAAAGAATGATTCTGATTTAGAAATCATGAATGGTGATATCGGAGAGATTATAGATATAGTAAATAATCCTGATGGAGATTACATGAGAATTTCTTTTGATGATAGAGTTGTTAAATATAGTGCATCAAATTTAGAAAATTTATCTTTAGCTTATGCGATGAGTGTTCATAAATCTCAAGGCTCTGAATTTGATAATGTAATTATTCCAATTTTACCTGCATATTCTATCATGCTAAGAAAAAGAATTATTTATACAGCTATAACAAGAGCGAAGAAGAATGTCTTTATTTTAGGTGATTCTAAATTATTAGATCAATCATTATTTAAAAAAGAATATGAAAGACAAACAACTCTTTCATATCGTATTAAGGATAATATTCAAAAAGATAAATCAATTAGAATTGATGATAAGGATATTCCATTTGATACCTTAGGTGAATATGATATGGAAGGTATAACTCCATATTCATTCATGGAATAGCCCCTATAAAAAGCAAAAAAACAGGCTTGGCCTGTTAGATGCGTAATTTTTTAAGCTATTAACTTAAGCTCTTTCAATGTTTCCCTTCTTTAAAGCTCTAGCAGAAACTTTAACTTTCTTAACGTTTCCGTTTTCGTCTTTGATATGTACTGTTTGAAGGTTTGCCTTCCAAGTACGACGAGTAGCATTTAAAGCATGAGAACGTCTGTTACCAGTAACTGTTGTTTTACCAGTAATGTAGCACTTTGCCATAATATATCTCCTCCTCGCTCAACGAGCCTATTTATTTTAACCTAGATATAAAAATATTGCAATAACTTTTTAAAAAAATATTAAAAGATAGCCCAGTTAAATAAATTTGACAACTAAGTGAATATATGATATATTTCTTATGGTAATATTTTTAATATTATGTTTTTTTGTTTTATAAAAAAGAAAGTGGTTGAATATCGATCATTACAGTATGTTTAAGCTGTTTAATTAACTAATTAGAATTTAAGAGATGAATAATCTCATATCATATATTATATTTTTATAGGGAGGTTTACCATGAGTGTAGTTTCTATAGACGTTTCGTTATTTAGAAAGATGGTAACTAATGGAGCAATTAATTTAAAAAATAATCATGCAGAAGTAGATGCATTAAACGTATTCCCTGTACCAGATGGTGATACAGGAACAAATATGAGTATGACAGTAACATCAGGTATTAGAGAATTAGAAAACTGTGAAGCTTCATCAATCATTGAAGAGGCTAAGGTTTTATCAAGAGGATGCTTGATGGGGGCTAGAGGTAACTCAGGAGTTATCTTATCTCAATTTTTCAGAGGACTTTATGTTGGTATTAAGCAATTAGATCATAACTATTTAAATGTTCAAGATTTAATGGCTTGTTTAGAATCAGGTTGTAAGATTGCCTACAAGGCAGTTATGGAACCAGTTGAGGGAACAATTTTAACAGTTGTTAGAGAATCAGCTGAATACGCAAGATCTAAAGTTAATGAATGTAAAACAATTGATGAATTATTAGATGTATATTTAGGTAAGGCTAAGGAATCTTTAGCTAATACTCCTAATTTATTACCAGTATTAAAGGAAGCTGGAGTAGTAGACTCTGGTGGAGCTGGTTTTGTTAAGATCGTTGAAGGTATGGTCATGGCTATTAAGGGTGAAATCCTTGAGGCTGATGATGCTCAACCAAAATCTGAACCAGTTGAAGAAGTAAATCCTCAAGATTTAAAATATTTCTATTCAATGGATATTGAATTAGAATTAAAGAAGCCTGAACAATTCGAAATTAAAGAATATAAGGCTGCCTTATCTTTAGTTGGTGAAAATCTTGAAGTTACAGAAGAAGGAACTTTAGTAAAGACTCATATCAATACTAATCGTCCTGGTAGAATCTTAGATATAGCTCAAAAACAAGGTGAATTCAACATTATAAATGTTGAGAACCTAAGATATACAGCTTTAAAGGCTCAAGAGCCTGAACAAAAGGCTGAAATCTCTCCAAGAAAGCAATTTGCATTAATCGCTGTTTGCTTCGGAGATGGTATTTCTCAAACATTCAAGGAATTAGGTGTTGATTATGTAATTGAAGGTGGTCAAACAATGAACCCTTCAACTGAAGCTTTCGTTGAAGCTTTAAAGGCTGTTAATGCTGAAAATGTAATTATCATTCCTAATAACTCAAATGTTATCATGGCTGCTAATCAAGCTAAGAATCTAGTTTCTGGCTGCAATGTAGAAGTTTTAAAGGCTAAAACAATTGCCCAAGGCTATGTTTCATTAGTAAATTATAATCCTGAGGCTTCATTAGAAGAAAATTATGAAGCTATGAGCGAACAAATCGCTAATGTAACATCAGGAGAAATCACTTATTCAGTTAGAGATACTGAAATCGGTGGTGTAAAGATTCAATCTGGTGACTATATGGGTATTTCAAATGGTGAAATATTAGTATCTGTTAAAGATAAATCAGATTGTTTACATGACTTATTAGAAAAAATCATTAAGGATGAATCAGAAATTGTAACTGTATTCGTTGGTGCGGATGTAACTCAAGAAGAAAAAGATACAATCGAAGATCTATGCTTAAGCTTCAATAGCGACATCGATGTTGAAATCGTTGATGGTAAGCAAGAAATTTATTCTTATATTATCGCAGTAGAATAATAAAAAATATGAGCTGGTTTTTACCAACTCATTTTTTTCTCAAAAGAGGTGAATAAATTTGGAATTAAAGAACATCAAGGGAGTTGGAGATAAGACTCTTAAATTATTTAATGAAAATAATATATATGATGTTAATGATTTATTATTAACATTCCCTAAAAAATATATTATATATAAGCCAACTTTTGATGTTTTTGGTTCTGATTATGTTTATTTTGAGGGTATTATATCTACTAAAATAAGCTTTTTTAGATATAGGGCAACTACCTATGCGATAACTTTTAGTGTTACATTAGATAACTCATTAAATGTAAAAGTCATCACCTTTTCAAAAGAGTTTTTAGCTTATAAGCTAAAAAAAGGCATGAGAATAGGTATTTATGGTAAATATAATTCTAAAGAAAAATTCTTTAATACTAAAAAAATATTTATGGATAATTTAGGATTTAAGATTGAGGTTGATTATAAATTATCTAAAATATTAAATTCCAAGATTTCATCTTGTATAGAAAATGTTAAAAATATTGATTTTAATGAAACATTACCAAATGAATTATTAGAAAAATATAAATTATTAACTATAAATGAATATATTTATAAATCTCATTTTCCTAAAACAATAGATGATGTTAAGGAGGTATTAAGAAGAAGAAAATA
>JAEEGH010024964.1_pt1 | contig 12021 bp, 10 predicted proteins | sample 9134181 | NCBI WGS metagenome assembly JAEEGH01 (sample SAMN16246544, study PRJNA631951) | gut metagenome | biome: gut microbiome; feature: rumen; material: DP-attached | host: Bos | place: Iran: Karaj | collected 2018-10
TAAGCACTATGTTCTCGGACGATGCAATAACTTCGGTGCCGTCGAAGGTTGCCCTGGAATTTGCCGCGTCGATGAAGACGGTGTGCTTCTCGGTATCTTTGTTGTGCTCCTTGTTTGCTGTCGGCCCGAGAGCGACGCTAAAGCCGGGATCCGTGCGGCCGTAACTGATCTGGAATCTTCCGAGCGAGCCGGTGCCGCCGCCGCCGCCCCAGTTCACGCCGACGATGCCGGCGTATGTGCCGTTGCCGCCGTAGCCCGCGTCTTTTTCCTCCTTTGCCGCGCCGACGGAGGTGTTCGTTACCTGGAACGTGACCTCGAAGGCGGTCTTGGGGGTCGCCTTGATGCCCGTCTTGATGCCCTGGCGTCCGTCGCACTCGATGTACTCGAGTTCGACGTACCCTTCGGGGAGGTTGTGGGTGGTGATGTACTCACCCGCTGAGGCCGGGAAGGCCAGGAATGCGGCCGAGATCAGAACGATGACAGCCGCCATGGTGATGGAAATGGCTTTTTTCATTGTTTTGTCCTTTTCCTTTATTAAAATTTTTGCTTTGCTCCTTCGGTTCGCCGCGGACGCCGCCGGGCGCGGACCGGCGGGATCCGGTCACGTCTGGACGTTCGCAAGAATATTGTACCATGGTACGGCTTAAAATGCAAGGTTTTTTGTTGATTTTGTGACCGGAAAACAATCTTTTTTTGATCGTCCGCGCGTCGCGCGGCTCTCTCAGAGCAGGAAGACCCCCTTCGAGGAGCAGATCTTTCTGACCTTTTCGGGCCAGCACGAGACCTGGACCTCGCCGATGTGCGCCTTGTGAAGGAAGAACATGCATATCCTGGACTGGCCGATGCCGCCGCCTACCGTGTACGGCAGCCTTCCCTCCAGCAGCTCGCGGTGGAAGGGCAGGTCCATGCGCTCCGGGCAGCCGGCCTCCCTCAGCTGGCGCTTCAGAGCGTCCTCGTCGACCCTGATGCCCATGGACGACAGCTCGAGGGCGATGTCCAGCACCGGATAATAGACTATGATATCTCCGTTCAGCTCCCAGTCGTCGTAGTCGGGCGCGCGGCCGTCGTGCGGTCTGCCGGACCTGAGAGCCCCGCCGATCCGCTCGACGAATACCGCCCCGTACTTCCTGGCGGCGCGGTACTCCCTCTCCTTGGGCTCGGCGTCGGGCCAGGCGTCCTCGAGCTCCTGCGAGGTAACGAAGGCGATCTTCTCCGGCAGCAGATGTCCTATGAAGCCGTAGTCGTCGGCTATGTAGTTCTCGGTCTGCCTGAGGGCGTCGTAGATGTAGCGCACGGTGGAGTGCAGATAGGTCCGGGTGCGGTCGGACTTGCGTATGACCTTTTCCCAGTCCCACTGGTCCACGAAGACGCTGTGTATGTTGTCAGTGTCCTCGTCCCGGCGGATGGCGTTCATGTCCGTATAGAGTCCCTCGCCCGGCTGGAAGCCGTAGTCGCGAAGGGCCTGGCGCTTCCATTTGGCAAGCGACTGGACTATCTCGAAGCGGCGCCCGCGGACGCTCTTCATATCGAACGAGACCGGGCGCTCCCAGCCGTTGAGGTTGTCGTTGAGGCCCGACGCCGCGTCCACGAAGAGCGGCGCCGACACCCGGCGAAGGTTGAGCTGGTTCGCGAGATCGGTCTGGAAGAAGTCCTTTATCTTCTTTATGGCTATCTGCGTCTGGCGAGGCGAGAGTTCGGAGCGGTATCCCTCCGGTATGATCACTGACATGGCGGTATCCCCCGTAAAATCGTGCCGTGTTATTATCGTGCCTTATATCGTGCCGTGTTGTATTTGTGCGCTGTTGCAATCGCGCGCTCTGTTACTTTTCTCCGACTATGAGGCCGTAGCCTCCGCTGCGCCTTTCGTAGACCACGCAGGTCTCGGAGGTCTCGGAATCCGTGAAGAGGTAGAACTGGTGTCCGAGGAGGTTCATCTGCAGGATGGCCTCTTCGACCGACATGGGCTTGATCTGGAACTCCTTTCTCCTCACGACGACGTCGGGCGTCTCGGTGAGCTCGTCCTCGGCAGGTATGTCGGGGACGAACGAGTTCCTGCGGAACCGCTTCTCTAGCTTGGTCCTGTTCTTGCGGATCTGGCGGTCGATGGTCTCCACGGCTCGGTCGAGCGCGTTGCGGAAAGTCTCGTCCTCGGTCTCGCAGCGGAAGATGGTGTTCACCGCGGCGATGGTGATCTCGACGTTCTCGCTGTTCCGCTTTCTGCTGAAGGTTACCGTAGCGTTCTCCTGGTTCGGGAAGTATCTGTCGAGCTTGGCAAGTTTCTTTTCGCACAGGTCCTTCAGATCTTCCGGAACGCTCATCTGTCTTCCGACGACGGTGATTTTCATGGCATGTCCTCCTTTATAAAAAACGGGCCGTCCCGTGTTCTTCCGAACAGAGCGGCGCGCCTTCGGGGCGAGCCCCCCGTCCGCTTCAATTATATCATATTTTGCCGCCGATGGAAAGAGCTTTTCCGTTTTTTTGCCATGTTGACATGCGCCCCGGAATGAAGTATAATTATATATTATTCAGACTTTGAGACGGAGGTGGCACGCATGGCAGGAGACAGGACCGGGGACGCGGCCGAACTGCGCGAACTGCGCAGGCTGGTCGCCTACCACGCGAAGAAGTATTACGTCGACGACGCGCCCGAGATCCCGGACTTCGAGTACGACCGGCTCTACCGCAGGCTGCTTGAGCTCGAGGAGGCACATCCCGAACTGTACGACCCCTCCTCCCCGACGTCCCGCGTCGGCGGGGCTCCGCTCTCGCGCTTCGCCAAGGTCACGCACGCCCATGTAATGAACTCCCTGTCCGACGTCTTCTCCTATGAGGAGCTTGACGCCTTCCTTGACCGCACCGATTCCCTGCTCCCGGGGGCCGCGTTCTCCGTCGAGCCCAAGATAGACGGCCTGTCCTGCGCCCTGGTCTACGAGAACGGCGTGCTCGTCAGCGCCGCCACCAGGGGCGACGGCTTCACCGGCGAGGACGTCACCCAGAACGTCAGGACCATCTTCTCCGTGCCCCTGGTCCTCCCGGAGCCCCTGACCCTCACCGTGAGGGGCGAGGTCTACATGTCCCGCGAGGTCTTCGAGTCGGTGAACGAAAAGCGCGCCGCCGAGGGAAAGAGCCCCCTCGCCAACCCGCGCAACGCCGCGGCCGGCTCGCTGAGGCAGCTTGACCCGCGCGTCACTGCCGGGCGGCGGCTCTCCATATTCATATTCAACCTCCAGTCGGGCTCCCCGTGGGCCGACGGCCGCGAGCCGGTCTCGCACACGGAGACCCTGGACCGCCTCGAAGAGCTGGGCTTCCCCGTCATCGCCGAGAGGCGCCTGATAGCCGACAGGGCCGGGATAGACGCCCGGGTGAAGGAGCTCGGCGGTATGCGAGACACACTGCCTTACGACATCGACGGCGCCGTGGTAAAGCTCGACTCGCTGGCGGCCAGAAGGAGGCTCGGCGAGGGCACAAACACCCCGCGCTGGGCGGTCGCGTTCAAATATCCGCCCGAGGTCCGCACGACGAAGCTGCTGGACGTTCAGATCCAGGTCGGGCGCACGGGCGTCCTCACCCCCGTGGCCGTCCTTGAGCCCGTCCGGCTGGCCGGGACCGCCGTATCCAGGGCGACCCTGCACAACCTCGACTTCATAACCGGCCGCGGGATAATGATCGGAGACACCGTCTCCGTTCGCAAGGCCGGCGAGATAATACCCGAGATCCTCGGCGCCGACGCCGGCAGGCGGGACGGCACCGAGAGGCCCTTCGTAATGCCGGAACGCTGCCCTGTCTGCGGCGAGCCGGTCGTCCGCGACGAGACCGGCGGCTCCGACGGAGCCGCGTACAGGTGCGTCAACTCCGAGTGCCCGGCCCAGACCGCAAGGGCCGTCGCCCACTTCGCGTCAAAGGACGCCATGAACATCGAGGGCCTCGGGCCCAAGCTCACCAACCTGCTGCTCGACGAGGCCCTGATAAAGGACCCCGCCGACCTGTACTCGCTCGACGCCGCAAGGCTGGCTGCCCTCGACCGTATGGGAGAGCTGTCTGCGTCCAACCTGACGGCCTCGATAGACAGGTCCCGCTCGGCGGGCCTCGAGCGCCTGATATACGCCCTGGGGATCCGCAACGTGGGCCAGTCCGCGGCAGCCGCCCTTGCCGGAGCCTTCGGGACCATGGATGCCGTGATGGCGGCCGGGACCGGCGACATCGTCGCCCTCGACGACTTCGGGGAGACCACAGCGGCGTGCGTGGTCGGCTATTTTGCCGACGACCGGCACAGGGATCTCGTCGCAAGACTTGCCGCGGCGGGGGTCCTGATGGAGGCCGTCGGGAAAAAGATCGACGACCGCTTCGCCGGGCTGACTTTCGTTCTGACCGGCACGCTGCCGACAATGACCCGAAGCCGCGCCGAGGAACTTATAAAAGAGCGCGGAGGAAAGTGCTCCGGCTCCGTGTCGAAGAAGACGTCTTACGTCGTCGCCGGGGCCGACGCCGGATCGAAGCTCGCAAGAGCGGCGGAACTCGGTATCAAGGTCATCGACGAGTCCGCCCTGCTCGGAATGTGCGGCCTGTCATGAGCGGCGCGGGAAAGACGCGGCCGGAGGCGGCGGAAACGTCCGCCGGACGCAACCGCACCGAGCCGGGGACGCTTTATATCGTCGCCACCCCCATAGGAAACCTGGCCGACGTCTCGGAGCGCGCCGTAAAGGTGCTTGCCGAGTGCACTTTCGTCGCCTGCGAGGACACCCGCAACTCCGGGCTGCTTCTGGCACGGCTGGGAATAAAAAAGCCGCTCGTGTCGTACCACGAGCACAACCGCGCTCAGCGCGGGCCGGAGATCGCCGCCCGGCTCAGGGCCGGAGAGACCTGCGCCCTCGTGACGGACGCCGGCACGCCGGCCATATCCGATCCGGGCGAGGACCTCGTCGCCATATGCGCCGCCGAAGGCATACCGGTGAGGCCGGTGCCCGGCTGCTGCGCCGCGGTGTCCGCGCTGTCGGTGTCCGCCCTTCCCTCCCGCAGATGGGTCTTCGAAGGCTTTCTGCCCCTGAAGGGGGCCGAGAGGCGCGGGCGTATAGCGGCCCTGGCCGCCGAGGAGCGCACCGTCATATTATACGAGGCTCCGCACCGCCTTGCCGCCACGCTCTCCGAGCTTGCGGACGCGCTCGGGAGCGAGCGCCCGGCGACCCTGTGCAGGGAGCTGACTAAACTCAACGAGGAGATCCTGCGCGGCACGCTCGGCTCGCTTGCCGCCGCGTACGCGGAGGAGCAGCCCCGAGGCGAGTTCGTACTGGTCGTCGGAGGGGCGTCTCCCGCCGGAAACGGCCTGTGCTCCCTCACGCCGGAGGAGCACGTCGCCCGTTACGTCGAGGCCGGGATGACGGAAAAGGAAGCCATAAAGGCCGCGGCCAGAGACCGCGGCGTACCCAAGAACGAGATCTACTCGGCCGTAAAGGGCTGAGCCCGGTCATAAGGAACAGACCGCCCGCACGAAAGACCGCGCCCGGACGGATCCGCACATGGAGCGGGCCGCCGATCGGAGACGCGGTCCGGCCGGGCGCGAAAGGACATGAAAATGGAAAAGAAAAGATGCTGCGTAATCGGCGCCACCGGCATGGTGGGCCAGAGACTGCTCACGCTCCTGCACGATCATCCCTACTTTGAGGTCACCGTTCTGGCGGCCTCTGCACGTTCCGCCGGAAAGACCTACGCCGAGGCCGTCGGGGGCCGCTGGAAGCTCGCCGAGCCCATGCCGCCCGAGTTCCGCGATATGACCGTCGAGGACGCCTCGGATCCGCTGAAGATAGCTCCGCGCTGCGACTTCACCTTCTGCGCCGTCGACATGCCCAAGGCCGCGGTGAAGGAGCTCGAGGAGGCCTACGCACGCGCCGAGATCCCCGTCGTGTCCAACAACTCCGCCAACCGCTGGACTCCCGACGTCCCGATGATCATACCCGAGATCAACCCCGGCCACCTGGCCGTCATTGCCGCCCAGAAGCGGCGTCTCGGCACCCGCAGGGGTTTCATAGTGGTCAAGCCCAACTGCTCCATCCAGTCCTACGTTCCCATGCTCACGCCGCTGCTCCAGTTCGGCGTCAAGGCCGTAGCCGTCACCACCTACCAGGCCATATCGGGCGCCGGGAAGACCTTTGCAGACTGGCCGGAGATGACCGACAACGTCATCCCTTATATCGGCGGCGAGGAGGAAAAATCCGAGCGCGAGCCGCTGCGCGTATGGGGCGAGGTCCGCGACGGCGAGATCGTCGGCGTGCCGAAGCCTCTCATCACCTCCCAGTGCATCCGCGTGCCTGTCACCGACGGGCACACCGCCGCCGTGTTCGTGAGCTTCGAGCGCAGACCGGAGCGCGAGACGATCATCGACCTGTGGAACGGCATCGAGGGCCTGCCCCAGGAGCTTGAGCTCCCCCACGCCCCTGCCAGGTTCATCACATACTTCGGCGAGGACGACCGCCCGCAGTGCCGCACGGACCGCGACCTCTACGGCGGCATGGGCGTCGCCGCCGGCCGCCTGCGCCCCGACACCCTCTTCGACTACAAGTTCGTCGGTCTCTCCCACAACACGCTGAGGGGAGCCGCCGGCGGTTCGGTGCTGACGGCGGAGCTGCTGTACCGCCTCGGCTATCTCGACTGACGCACTCGGCGCGGCCGAAACAGTCAGACCGTTTCCACCGTCAAAAAAACGCGCACCCGAACCTCGATCCTGCAATCGCCGTTCGGGTGCTCTTTCATTTCTTTTTCAGTTTGCCACGTACATCTGCCTGTACGGGTTTCTGCTGTCCGGCGTCACCACGGTGAAGGGCGCCGACAGCACGAAGGCCTCGTCGAGGCCGAACAGACGGCAATACTCTCCCAGCAGCCCGCGCAGTTCCTCCCTGTCCGCATCGTCCGCCGGCCGTGCGGTGACCTGGTCGGGGAAGACGGTCTCCCTGCATTCCGACCTCAGGAACATCTTTCCGCCGTGCATGCCGGTGCAGGGGAAATAACCGACGGTCTTCCCGGAGGGCTCACGCAGATTGAGCACGATGATCACGCCCCCGGCCTGATACTCCCCGAGAAAGCTGCCCGCCCTGCCGCCGATGATCATCACCGGAAACTTGTCCTGGTAGGCCTTCATATGGATGCCCGCGCGGTAGCCCGCGTTGCCCTGCACAAGGATCTGTCCGCCGCGCATGGCATACCCGGCCGCGTCGCCGATATTGCCGCGGACGACGATCCGCCCCGCGTTCATCGTGTCTCCCACCGCGTCCTGGGCATTGCCCGTCACGGTTATGGAGGCGCCGTTCAGATAGGCGCCGAGGGCGTTGCCCGGGGTGCCCCGGATAACGATCTCCCTGCCGGACATCCCGGCCCCTATGAAGCGCTGTCCGCAGCACCCTTCGATGACGCAGTCGCCCTGCACGGCTCTCAGTCTGTCGTTCAGAGCCTTATGATCCAGCCCCCGGGCTTGAATTGACGTCATGTCAAACCTCACCTCCAAACTTTTTTCTGCGCTGCTCGGGAGAAAAAGCCGCGGTGACAGCCCCCTTTTTCAGCAGCTCGAAGTTGACGGATGATAGCGGGGTCCGCTCCCGGATCAGGGAGGTGTAGATCCCCGCGCGCTCCTCGCAGCCGATCAGAAGAAAGCCTTTCAGCAGACCTCCCTCTGTGTACAGGCGCTTCAGCGAATGATCGGTCCTTTCCTCGTATATATCGCCCTCGTACGTGCCGGCCGTCATGGCGTGCAGCCCGAAGAAGCCGACGGAGTTCATGGGGATGCCCTTGTCGAACACCGCGGAGCCGCCGGCCATGTTGACCCCGGCCGTGTACCCCTGAAAGCTTGCGTTCGGCAGTATGGCAAGGACGCGCCTCTTACCTGAGGAGATATCCTCGCCCTCGGTGCAGTCTCCGGCGGCGTAGACGCCGGGAATGGAGGTCTGCATCCGGCTGTCCACCAGGATGCCGCGGTCGACCGCTCCTCCCGCCTCTTTCATAAGAGAGGTGTTGGCCCGCACGCCCACCGCAAGCACGAGGATGTCGAACGGGACCGTCGCCCCGCTCCGCATCGTCGCCTCGCACCCGGCGAACCTGACCGCGCTGTCGCCCAGCAGGAACCGGATGCCGTGCTCCTCCAAACGGCGCTGCATAAGGGCGGCGCATTCGCCGTCCAGTATGCTGGAGAGGATCCGGTCCGCAAGGTCGCAGACCGTGACTTCCGCCGTCCGGTCCCGCAGACCCTCCGCGCATTTCAGACCGATGAGGCCCGCGCCGACGATCAGGACCCGGGAATCCTTCCGGACAGCCCGGTCCAGCGCCATGGCGTCGTCCAGCGTCATGAAAGTGAATCTGTTCTTCACGGAATCGAGCCCTTCGAAGGCGGGCACAAAGGGGGACGAGCCGGTGGCTATACACAGAGCGTCGTAAGGCAGGACAGAGCCGTCGTCCAGCGCAAGCGTTCCGGCCGCGGCGTCGATCCCGACTCCTCTGCGTCCGTACAGCACTTCCGCGCCCATGCGCTCATAAAAGCCGGGGTCACGGTACCGCATCCGCTCCGGGTCGGTCTTTCCTTCCAGGTAGTATGAGATCAGCGGGCGGCAGTAGACGGCATGCTTCTCCGCGGAGACCACGGTGACGGCTCCTTCCGGGTCCGCGCTGCGGATCCCCTCGATGCAGCCGGCCGCCGCGACGCCGTTTCCAACGATGACGTAGCGCTTCATTCGGCCTCACCCCGTTCCTCATAAACGATAGCCCGGTTCGGGCAGCCGGCGACGCAGGCCGGCGCTCCGCATGCGTTCTGCAGGCAGAGCTCGCATTTCTGCATCGCGCCGTCCTCTCCCGGGGCCAGAGCGCCGTAGGGGCAGACCAGCACGCATGTGAGACAGCCGACGCATCTGGTCCTGTCGATGCGCACAACGCCTTCCGCCTTGGAGATCGCGCCGGCGATGCAGCTTTTGACACAGATGGGATCGGTGCAGTGACGGCAGGACACGGCATAGGTGATCCTGTCGCCCTCCTCCACACGGATCCTCGGCCGGATCGGTCTTCCCTTCAGCGCCAGCACCATGTCGGACAGGCCTGAGTTTGCAAAGGCGCAGTTGTATTCGCAGAGATGACAGCCAAGGCACCAGGCTTCGTTGACATAGACACGTTTCATCTCTTACTCCCCCGCGTGGGCGATCCCCAGGATCTCCAGCTCTTTTTCGTTCAGTCCGACGCCCCGCAGCATGAGCCGGTTGCCCCGCAGAGCCTCGATGGAGTTGATGCCCATTCCGCCCATAAGCTCCATGATCTCGCGCCGCCAGGCGGTCATCAGGTTGACCAGCCGTTCGCTGCCGATATCCGGATTGAGCCTTTTGACCAGGTCGGGCCGCTGGGTGGCGATGCCCCAGTTGCATTTTCCCGTCTGACAGGTGCGGCAGAGGTGACAGCCCAGGGCCAGCAGGGCGGCGGTGGCGATGTAGCATGCATCCGCGCCCAGAGCTATGGCCTTGACCACATCCGAGGCGCTGCGGATCGAGCCGCCCGCGACCAGGCTGACGTTGTTGCGGATCCCCTCGTCCCGCAGTCTCTGATCCACGGCGGCCAGGGCAAGTTCGATGGGGATGCCTACATTGTCCCGTATGCGCGTGGGGGCGGCTCCGGTGCCGCCTCGGAAACCGTCTATGGCTATGATATCCGCGCCGCTGCGGGCGATCCCGCTGGCAATGGCCGCTATGTTGTGCACGGCGGCGACTTTTACGATCACCGGCTTGCGGTACCCGGTGGCCTCTTTGAGCGAGTAGACCAGCTGCCGCAGATCCTCGATGGAATAGATGTCGTGATGGGGGGCGGGAGAGATGGCGTCCGAACCCTCGGGGATCATGCGGGTCCTTGAGACGTCGCCCACGATCTTAGCCCCGGGCAGATGGCCGCCGATGCCCGGCTTCGCGCCCTGGCCCATCTTGATCTCTATGGCGGCGCCGGCCTCGAGATAGTCCTCGTGAACGCCGAAGCGTCCGCTCGCGACCTGGACCACGGTGTTGGGACCGTACTTGTAAAAGTCCTCGTGAAGACCGCCTTCACCCGTATTATAGAGGATCCCCAGCTCCGTCGCCGCTTTCGCAAGAGCCGCATGAGCATTGTAGCTGATGGAACCGTAACTCATGGCTGAAAACATCATGGGCATGGAAAGCTCTATCTGGGGCTCAAGCTTGCATATAAGTTCTCCACGGTCGTTACGCTGTATCTTTTCGGGCTTTTTGCCCAGGAAGGTTCTGGTTTCCATAGGCTCACGCAAGGGGTCGATGGGAGGGTTGGTAACCTGGGAAGCATTTATAAGGATCTTGTCCCAGTAAACGGGGAGGGGATTGGGGTTACCCATGGAGGAGAGCAGTACGCCGCCTCCCGTTGCCTGTTTGAAAACTTCTTTAATGGTATTGCCGGACCAGTTGGAATTATCTCTTAAGGTGTTATCGCTTTTAACTATCTTAAGGGCTCTGGTGGGGCAGAAGGAAACGCAGCGCTGGCAGTTGACACATTTGGTCTCATCACTGATCATCTTCTTATGTTCCGCATCGTAGATGTGGACACCGTTGGCACACTGCTTTTCGCAAATGCGGCAGGTGGTGCATCTGTCTGCGTTTCGTACCACTTCAAATTCCGGATATATGAATTCTATACTCATATGCACACTCCTTCTTTCACATTTACTATAACGGGTTCACCGCCCGCAGGTGACCAGATGTTCTCTGCATCAGGCTCCATGACCCTTATGGCGGCTTCTTCGCTGGCTATGTAAACCCGGTCATCCTTTTCGCCCACTACCATGGAACGGAGCTTCAGTCTGTCATTTAAGGCCATGAGTCCGCCGGTGTAGCCTAAGATGATGGAAAAAGGTCCTGTGACCAGAAGACTGGGGAAGACCGTGCGAAGGAAGGTGAGCCTCTCGCGCCTTGAGGCATCGGCTTCTCTTTCGATGGTGCTCCAGAAGGGAGCGGCTATCACATTTGCGGCTTCCGTCAAAGTGAGGCCCTGGACTCTTAAAAGGTAATCCATTATATATGTGATGACTTCCGTATCCGTCTGAAGGTTACATTTATATCCGAACATTTCTATGAAACGGCGGTTTGCATCATAGGATGAGATCTCGCCGTTATGTACTATGGAATAATCCAGGAGGGTGAAGGGATGAGCTCCGCCCCACCAGCCGGGAGTATTTGTGGGATATCTTCCGTGGGCTGTCCAGGAGTAGCCTTCGTATTCCTCCAGCTTGTAAAACCTGCCCACATCCTCCGGGAAACCCACAGCCTTGAAGGTTCCCATATTCTTACCGCTGGAAAAGACATAGGCTCCCTTCATATCCGTATTTATCTTCATCGTGATACGGGCCACATACTCTTTTTCATCCAATTGCTTGCTTAAAAGCATGGATTTAAGCGGTGCGACGAAGTAACGCCAGATAATGGGCTCGTCCGTTATCTCAGGGATCTTTCGGGTGGGAATGATCTCGGATTGAACGATCTCAAAGTATTCTTTAAGGAAAGCCTCGCATTCCTTTCTTGTGGTGCGGCTGTCGAAAAACATATGCAGTGCATAGAATTCCTTATAAGCCGGGTAGATACCGTAGGCCGCGAAACCGCCTCCCAGACCGTTGCTCCGATCATGCATGGGCTTCATGGCGTTGGTTATCATTTCACCGGACATCTTATGACCGTCTTTTGAAATAACAGCTGCTATGGCGCAACCGGAAGGGATGCGCACTTCGCCTTCTCTTTTCATGGGGTTTATCCTCCTTGGTATTTGCACTTTATCCTGTATTGTTATTATGGATAAAACAAAACGGGTGCTCATGAAAGTACGGAATGAAGTCTGTACTTTCACGAACACCCTTGCTCATTGGAGGGGATTATAGACTTTATGTTTTGTTTTGTCAAGCACAGAATTAAAGTAAAAAATTGCTCAAAAAAAATTTAAAAAAGGGTATTGACAGGGAAAACACAAAAGCTTATAATCCGCACGCATAAAGACAAAGGCGTCTCATAGCACAGGCTC
>JAEEGH010024967.1_pt1 | contig 12019 bp, 9 predicted proteins | sample 9134181 | NCBI WGS metagenome assembly JAEEGH01 (sample SAMN16246544, study PRJNA631951) | gut metagenome | biome: gut microbiome; feature: rumen; material: DP-attached | host: Bos | place: Iran: Karaj | collected 2018-10
ACACCTATGTCTACTACAGCCGTGAGCCCCTGGACCTCAACAAGTTCGACAACTTCATCTTCAAGCACTGGCCCTCGAATATCATACGTGCCAAGGGCATCTGCTACTTCGCTTCAGAGCCCGACCAGTGCTACCTCTTCGAGCAGGCAGGCAGGCAGAAAACCGTGCGGGACGCCGGTCTCTGGTACGCCACCATGGATGAGTATGAACTGCGCCAACAGATGGAACGAGACCCCCAGCTGCGCCGCGACTGGGACCCCGTCTATGGCGACAGAATGCAGAAAATCGTCTTCATCGGCCAGCACCTCGACAAAGAGGGCATAAAAAAGTTGATGGACGCCTGCAAGATATAGCGCATTGCTGCAAATAAGGATAAAAGTTTGAAAAAATGAAACGGTACATATTGATAGTGGCGGGCTTGCTTCTGAGCCTGGCACTGCTCGCCCAGGAAAGGGAGTTCATCTGGCCCAGAAACAAAATGCCCAACGCCAGCGACACCCAGATCGCCGCTATGACATCGGAATCCAAGGCAGAAGGATTCAATCCCGCCAAGCACCGACAGCCTTATCTGGAATGGTTCGAGGCGCCCGCCAATCCCAACGGCACCTGCATGATCCTGATTTCCGGCGGCTCCTACAAGAACTGCTGCGATATGGACCTTATAGCTCTCTGGCGTAAAGAGCTGACAGCCAAGGGAGTACAGTGCGTGAACTTCGTCTACCGCACTCCGCGCCCGGAAGGTATGCCGTACTATATGACCGCCTGGGAGGATGGCCAGAGGGCCGTGCGCAAGGTGCGCAGCCAGGCCGCCAGGCGAGGCTTCGACCCCGAGAAGATAGGGGTGGTGGGGATGTCGGCCGGAGGCCACCTGAGCCTACTGCTGAGTTCCGGTTCACAAACCGTGACCTACGACAGGGTCGATGCAATCGACGACCTGCCCTGCCACATCAACGTGGCCATAGTGAATGCTCCCGCCTACGTGACTTCGGATGCAGACGAGCTTGGCATTCCCGCCTCCCGCCAGGGTTACGGCGCCGACGTGAGCCTGTCGAAGGTGTTCCCGTTTGATGAAAAGACCTGCCCGATCAGCCTGCACCACGGCGGAGCGGACAAGTATTCTCCCAATGGATCCACGCTGGTGTACAGGAAGTTGCGCAAGATGGGCGTCCCTGCCGAACTGCACCTCTACCCGGACAAAGGGCACGGCGCCTACGGATTCGACCGCGCACTGGAATTCCTCACCCAGATGGGCTTCCTCGGGCCCTTGGAGCCGGAAGTGGCCCTGCTCGACCGTTTCCAGTCCGACTCCGCACGCGCCTTCTACAGCAAGGAGCCCGTGTGGCCGGAAGGGAAGATTCCTGACTTCCAGGCGGAACAGTGTGTCCCTTATCTTGAGTGGCACATCCCGGCCGTCCGAAAGACCGATGCCATACAGATCATCTACTCCGGCGGCAGCTACAAGAACAACGATCCGGACGGCTTCGAGGTCGCTCCGGCGCGCCGCTACCTGAATGCGATGGGCATAACCGTGGTCACGCTTAAATACCGCACCCCCCGCCCCGCAGCGCCGCTGGCCAAGCACACCACCGCCTGGCAGGACCTGCAGAGGACCATACGCATCGTCAGGAGCGAGGCTGCCGGAAAGGGGCTGAACCCCGACAAGATCGGCATAATGGGATCCTCCGCGGGCGGGCATCTCACGCTTATGGGCGTGACTTCGTCCCGGCACAATTCCTACAACAAGATAGACAAGACAGACAACCTGCCCTGCAATGTGCAATGGGGAATAGGCATCTATCCGGCCTACTCCCTCACCGACGGTATCGACAAGCACAACACCACAAAAGGTAACGATGATTCTGCGGTCCTCGTGCCCGAATTCTCATTCGACCTCGACACCGCCCCAATGCTCCTGATCCACGGCGACGCCGATGTCTGGGCCTCGATGAATTCCGTCAAAGTCTGGGAAAAGATGCGCGCTATGGGCGTCCAGAGCGAACTCCACACTCTCGCCACCCGCCCGCACTGCTTCCAGCGCACGGCCTCCCCGGGCACCGGCAGCTACACCTGGCTCGACCGTATCGGCGAATATCTCACTGCACGGCTGAAGCTGGAATAGCCTGAGGCAGCGTCAGAAGAGTTTTTTGCCCACAGTGGCGACGAAATCCTTGAGATAGAAGGGCTCGAAGTATGCGGTGTCGCGGAAACGGCCGGCGCTGAACTCTTCAAGCGCCGGTTTCAGCATTGCCTCGGCGGTAGGGCACTCCTGCCGGAACCATCTCCCTTCCCCGGAGAGTATCTCCCGGCATTTCTCCACTCCGTCGCCGATGAACAGCACGTTGCCGGGAGCTTCGGGGGTCTCCTCGGAAACTGTAGCCACCCTCGGCTCCATAAGAGGGAGGGGCCCACGAAGTGGGAGGGGTCGCGAAGCGACGTTTCCGAGGAGACCCCCGAAGCTCTCGACCACCATAGGAGCGACCTCAGTAAGTCTCTCACCAGCAGCTGAATAGGTGGCAGTATACACCTCCATGCGGCGGGCGTCGATCATGGGCATGATGTAGCGGCAACCCTCCGGAAGGCCGGCGGCGATGGCCTGCGCAGCGAGGACATCGAGCGTGCCGACGGCAAGTAGCGGGATACCCCCGCCGAAGCAGAGGCCCTTGGCCGTGGATGAGCCCACACGAAGGCCGGTATATGACCCCGGCCCCATACTGAGGCACACGGCATCGCAGTCGCTGACGCGAAGGCCCCTCTCCGAGAGCATATCGGCCACAAACGGTGCCGTCATTGATGCATGCGCCCTGGGAGTTTCACTTTTGCGTACCGCCGTTATGCGGTCCCCTTCGACGAGGGCCGTAGAGCACAGAGATGTGGAAGTCTCTATCAGGATTATACGAGGAGACATTCTGCAGTTTCCGGATTCAGATATTGACCGACAAAAACCTTGAGCTGGGGCAGAATACCGGACGCGAAGTCCCGAAGTATCGGCCACACCCTGAGTTCGGCTATCTTTTCAGTGTCCATCAAGTTCCAACTGGAATTGAGTCCTTCGAACACAGAGATCAGCAGGCCGAGCAGCAGGGCCGTGGTGAATATGCCGAACACTGCGCCGAGCAGGCGGTTGAGCCATCCGAGGGTGGCGATCTTGAAGAGTTTCGTGATCAGGCGGCCCACCAGCGCCATAAGAAGCGCACAGAAAAGGAAAATAACGATAAAGCACACTATGTGCGTCGCTGTTTCCTGGGTGCCGAACTGCGTCATGGCGACCTCCGTGAGGTCGGGGGCGAAACGCCCGGCAACAATCACTCCCACAATGACGGACACCAGCGAAACCACCTGGGTCACAAGGCCTTTCACGAGTCCGAGAATCAAGCCTGGGATAAAGAGCGCCAATAATATAATATCAATAGTCGCCATTTCTAAAACTGTACGAAAATTATTATATTTGCAGGATTATTTACCTAACTGCAAAAGTAGCAAAAAAATATGACATTCAAAGAGTATAAAGGACTGGATTTGGTAGCCGCAGGAAACGAGATTCTGGAGCGGTGGAAGAAGATGGATGCGTTCGGAGAATCCCTGAAGTTGCGTGAAGGAGCCCCTGAATTCATATTCTTTGAAGGCCCGCCCAGCGCAAACGGCATGCCGGGAATCCACCACGTGATGGCCCGCAGCATCAAGGACGCCGTCTGCCGCTACAAGACCCAGAGCGGCTTCAAGGTGCGCCGCAGGGCCGGCTGGGACACCCACGGCCTGCCGGTGGAGCTCGGCGTCGAAAAGATGCTGGGCATCACGAAGGAAGACATAGGCAGCAAGATAAGCGTTGCCGACTACAATGCCGCCTGCCGCCGCGAGGTGATGAAATACACCGCCGAGTGGCGCAACCTCACCGAGCGCATAGGCTACTGGGTGGATATGGACGACCCGTACATCACCTACGACAACCGCTACATCGAGACCCTCTGGTGGCTGCTGAAAGACATCTACGGCAAGGGCCTGCTCTACAAGGGCAAGTCCATCCAGCCCTACAGCCCCGCCGCCGGCACCGGCCTCAGCACCCATGAGCTCAACCAGCCCGGCTGCTACCGCGACGTCAAGGACACCACCTGCTGCGCCCAGTTCAAAGTCGTCGGAGAGGAGGACCTCTATTTCCTCGCCTGGACGACCACCCCGTGGACCCTGCCGTCCAACACGGCTCTCTGCGTGGGCCCGAACATCGACTACGTGAAGGTGCGCAGCACCAATCCCTACACCGGCGCCCCCGCCACCTACATCCTCGCCCAGGCCCTCGTGGGCTCATGGTTCAGCGAAAAAGTGCCCTTCGAAGTGCTTCCCGGCACGGTCAAGGGCAGCGAACTGGTGGGTATGCGCTATGAGCAGCTGATTCCGTGGTTCCGTCCCGACGGCGACGCTTTCAGAGTGATTCCCGGAGACTACGTGACCACCGAAGACGGCACCGGCATCGTGCACATCGCTCCCACTTTCGGTGCCGACGATGCACGCGTGGCCCGCGCCGCAGGCATTGCCGCCATGCAGGTCAAGGACCTGAACGGCGACCTGCAGGCCCAGGTGGACACCAAGGGCCGCTTCTGCCGTCTCGAAGACCTCGATCCCGGCTACAGGGCCAGCCACGTGGATGCGTCCTACGCCGAGTTCGCAGGCCGCTTCGTCAAGAACGCCTACGACCCCACGCTTGCCCCCGACGCCCCCACGCTCGATGTCGATATCTGCGTGATGCTCAAAGGCCAGGGCAAAGCGTTCCGCATCGAAAAGCACGTCCACACCTACCCCCACTGCTGGCGCACCGACAAGCCCGTCCTCTACTACCCTCTGGACAGCTGGTTCATCCGCACCACCGCCGTGCGCGAACAGATGATGGCCCTGAACGACACCATCACCTGGAAGCCCGAATCCACCGGCACCGGCCGTTTCGGCAAGTGGCTGGAGAACATACAGGACTGGAACCTCAGCCGCAGCCGCTACTGGGGCACTCCCCTGCCCATCTGGCGCACCGAAGACGGCAAGGAAGAGATCTGCATTGGCAGCGTCCGCGAACTCTATGAGCAGATAGACAAGGCCGTTGCCGCAGGCTTCATGCCCGCCAACCCTTTCCGCGAGGCCGGCTTCGACCCCGCCGACATGAGCAAGGAAAACTACGACCGCATAGACCTCCACCGTCCCTACGTGGACGAGATATTCCTCGTGTCCCCGACCGGACGCAGGATGAAGAGGGAGACCGACCTCATCGACGTCTGGTTCGATTCCGGCGCCATGCCCTACGCCCAGACCGGCCTCCGGGGCCTGCAGAGCGCCGATTTCGGATGCACGGCAGACTTCATCGCCGAAGGCGTGGACCAGACGCGCGGCTGGTTCTACACCCTCCACGCCATCCACACCATGGTCAGCGGCACCCCTGCTTTCAAGAGGGTGATTTCCAACGGCCTGGTGCTGGACAAGAAGGGAGAGAAGATGAGCAAGCGCCTCGGCAACGCAGTGGATCCGTTCAAGGCAATGGACAACTACGGTCCCGACGCCCTGCGCTGGTATATGATGACCAACTCCCAGCCCTGGGACAACCTGAAATTCGACGAAGCGGGAGTGGAAGAGGTGCGCCGCAAGTTCTTCGGCACCCTCTACAACTCCTATTCCGTGTTTGCACTCTATGCGAACCTCGACAATTTCGACCCTGCGGCCACGGCAGTTCCCTACAAGGAGCGTCCGCTGTTCGACCGTTGGATCATCAGCAAGCTCAACACCCTCGTCAGCCGCGCCATCGCCGCCTACGAGGACTATGATATCACCCTTGCAGGCCGCCTGGTGCAGGATTTTGTCTGCGACGACCTGAGCAACTGGTACATCCGCCTCAACAAGAAGCGCCTCTGGGGCTCCGGAATGTCGGCCGACAAACTGGCCTGCTACCAGACGCTTTACGAGGTCCTCAAGGGAGTCGCGCTGCTCGGCGCCCCCATTGCCCCGTTCTTCATGGAGAGGCTCTGGCTTGACCTTGTGCCCGGCAGCGAGTCGGTCCACTTCGAGGCAATGCCCAAGGCCCACATGAGCCTCGTGGACGAAGCGCTCGAGGAGAGCATGTCCTTCGCCCAGAAGGCGTCTTCGATGGTGCTCGCCCTCCGCAAGAAAGTCGGCATCAACGTGCGCAAGCCGCTCGCAAAGGTGCTCGTGCCCGTGCTCGACGACGAGGTCAAGGCCCACATCGAAAAGGTGCGCGACATATTCCTCACCGAAGTGAACGTCAAGGAACTGGAGTTCCTCCACGACACCACCGGCATCATCACAAAGAAGATCAAGCCCAACTTCAGGACGCTCGGAAAAAGCTACGGCAAGCAGATGAAGGAAATCGCCGCCGCTTTCGGCTCCCTTGGCCAGGAAGAGATTTCCGCAATCGAGCGCTCGGAAGAATACACGCTCGAACTTCCTTCCGGACCTGTGGTGCTGCGTACCGGCGACTTCGAGGTCAGTTCGGAAGACATGCCAGGCTGGCTCGTCGCCACCGAAGGCACCCTGACGGTCGCTCTCGACATCGTGCAGACTCCCGAGCTCGTGCTTGAAGGCACTGCCCGCGAGCTCATCCACCCCATCCAGAACCTGCGGAAGGAAAGCGGCTTCGAACTGACCGACCGCATCGACACCACTGTCTATGCCGCCGGCGCCGCCTACGACGCAATTTCCAGGGCTATCGAGGCCTGGGGCGACTACGTATCAGCCCAGACACTGTCTTCTTCCCTGGTGCTGAAGCCCTTGGAAGAAACGCCTGCCGAAGCCGCGGAAGTGGCCTGGGAAGAAGGATCAATCAGAATTAACCTTAATCGAATATAATTATGGCAGAAGAAACAAAGACCCGCTATTCCGATGAGGAACTGGCCGAATTCAAGGAGATCATCGACAAGATGCTCGCCAAGGCCAGGGCGGAGTACGAAACCCTCCGCTATGTAATCATGCACAACGGCACCAACGACATCGAAGACACTTCGCCCTCATTCAAGACTGTCGAGGACGACGGCGCTTCGCAGCTTTCCAAGGAAGAGGCAAGCCAGCTGGCCCAGCGTCAGTACAAGTTCATCCAGAACCTGGAAGCCGCCCTTGTGCGCATCGAGAACAAGACATACGGCATTTGCCGCGAGACAGGCAAACTCATTCCCAAGGAGCGCCTGCGCCTTGTTCCGCACGCCACCCTCACTGTCGAGGCCAAGGAAAAACTCGCCAAGTCCGGACGCAAATGAAAGTGTCCAGAGGTGCGAGGCTGATCATACTTGGTGTGGCACTCGTGGTCATCGACCAGATTATCAAATATCTGGTCAAGACCAATATGACTCTTGGAGAGCAGATTCCCGTGATCGGGAACTGGTTCCGCCTTTGCTTCGTAGAAAACGAGGGCATGGCCTTCGGCATGAAGTTCGGGGGCGCGGTGGGCAAATTCTGCCTGTCGCTGTTCCGTATCGTGCTCTGCGGTGCGCTCATCTGGTGGATCTCTTCCCTGAACAAGAAGGGCAACGTGCCTCCGGGGGTCCTGGTGGGCCTGACTCTCATCACGGCAGGAGCCTTCGGCAACATCATCGACAGCCTGTTCTACGGCATCATCTGGGACTATGCCCCGCTGATGTTCGGAAAGGTTGTGGACATGTTCTACTTCCCTATCATCCACAACTCCGCCGGCGAGGTGGTTTTCTTCAGCCCCGTGTTTAATTTCGCCGACTCGTGCGTGACCGTCGGCGCTTTCTACATGGTGCTCTTCCAGTGGCGTTTCTTCGCTTCAGACGACAAGAAGAAGGATGACAAGACGGCTGCTTAGCATACTGGCCGCACTGCTGTTCGTCTGCTGCGGCTGCACGGACACGGGTAAGAGCAGGGCCACCGACGACCCTGCTGCTGAACAGCGTGAATGGGCCATGGGCACCAGCCGCCTGTATCCTGAGTCTTTAGCCGATGTGCCCAAAGCCCCGGCAGGCTATAAACCGGTGTATCTCAGCCACTACGGGCGCCACGGTTCGCGTTATCTCGTGGACCCGGGCCAGTATGGCAATGTGTACTCAGTGCTGAAAAAGGCGGCTTCCGACGGCAAACTGACTCCGGAGGGCCGGCACCAGTGGCAGATGCTTGCAGCGCTCTATCCTTCGCTAGAGAAGCGGGAAGGCGAGCTGACGAGACTTGGCGCGCAGCAGCACCGAGGCATCGCCACCCGCATGGTCCGCCGATATCCGTCCCTTTTCAGCCGCATTTCCAGCATCGAGGCCAATTCCACCAACCTGGAACGGACGATGCTCTCCATGCTGAACTTCATCCAGGCAGTGCTCTCGGAAGCTCCCGGCGCACAGATACATGCCAATGCTTCAAGGAGTTATATGGGGCGCATCAACCAGCACACGCTGGAAAATCCAAGCGCCACCGAGGAAGACATACAGTGGAAGAAAGGCACCGGACTATGGCGTCCCGCCTATGAGCAATATGTAGCCGGTCTCATCGACCCTAAACCGTTCTGCTGCCGCCTGTTCACGGATTATTCATATCTGCAGGGCATCTGCACCCCCTTGGATTTCGAACTGGACTTCTGCGACGTGGCGATGAACCTGCCGGGCTGCGGCTATGGTTACGCCATGATGGATGCTTTCACGGACGAAGAACTCAGTCTGCTCGGACGCCTTGACAACTATCGTTTCTACGTGTCCAAAAGCCGCTGGCCTGGAGGAAACATCCGCGCCTGCTACCTCTCGGAATCGGTGCTCGGCGACATTATCGACCGCGCCAAAGAAGATATGGATGAAGGCGTCACTGTGCGCCTGCGCTTCGGCCACGACGGATGCTTGATGGCCCTGTTTGCACTGCTCAGGCTCGACGGCTGGAATGCCGAGATCGAGGATCCCGCGGATGCCTGGAAAGTATGGGATGTGTCCCGTATTCCTATGGCCGCGAATCTCCAGCTGGTGTTTTTCCGCAACCGCAGGGGCGATCTGATTTTCCTGCCTCTGCTCAACGAATCCCCTATGCGTTTCCCTCTCGAGCCGGTCCACGGGTCATTCTACCGCTGGTCCGACTTCGTGTCCTACTGCGAACCAATCCTCAGGGAAGCCCGGGAAGGGCTGATGCAGAAGTAATTTTGCTTTTATTTTTGAATAAGTCAGGATTTTATATAACTTTGCAATCCTTTTCGGAGGTGTGGCCGAGTGGTCGATGGCGGCAGTCTTGAAAACTGTTGAACGGCAACGTTCCGGGGGTTCGAATCCCTCCGCCTCCGCTTCAAAGCGTCTGCTTCGCAGGCGCTTTTTGCGTAGGCTCCGGGATTATCATCCCTTTTCCCCCTCGCCGCTTCGCGTCGGTCCCCCAGGGGACATGCCGATTCCGCTTCGCTTCATCGGGTGCCTCCCGGTCGTCGCATCGCTCCTCCCTCCCGGCACGGCGGCTGATGCCGCCTTCGGCCCTTCGGGCCTCAAAAGCCACCCCGCAAGGGATGTCGGAGGGCGCAGCCCGACGAAATCCCGGAGGCGGAGGGATTACTCCGGGCCATTGAAATTGAACCTCTGATTCTTAATCAGATAAGGCTTTGGCTTCCCGTCTTTCATAGCGGGTTTCCAGCGAGGCGACCGCTTCAATACGCGCACAAGTTCTTTAGAAAACTCTTTGTTTGTTGAAGAAACAATTTTGATATCTTGTAGTTTTCCGTCTTCTCCCACTACGAATTCATAATGAACGGTTAGGAAGTTCGCCAATGTAGGTACGGTTGTCCAACTTGACTGTATCCGCAGCTGAAATAGGAGCGGTGGGTAATACAGAAGTTAATAGAGATATAATTATTGACATAGATTTATTCCTTTAGTAGATTACGGGATTGCTCATTGCTTTCAAGGACAGACATTTGGTGAATAGCAATGGAGTTTAGTTTGCGCAGCCTTTCAGATTGAGGTAGACCATCATTGATAAAGACTGCATTCAAGTTCTCAAGATTTGAAAGGCAAATGAGTTCATTAATAGAGGCATAATCCCGAATATTACCCTTGAGATTAGGATTTGCGTCCCGCCATTCCTTCGCAGTCATACCAAACAAGGCCACATTCAGTACGTCAGCTTCATTTGCATAAATGATAGATACCTGCTTTTCTGATACTTCTGGAGGAATTAAGTTTTGTTTGATTGCATCTGTGTGGATACGATAATTAATCTTTGAAAGCTCTCGCTTCGCAGTCCACCCAAGCAGTTGCTGCTCAGCGGTCTTCAAACGCTGGAATTCCTTGACCAAATAAAGCCGGAATTCAACTGATATCCATGAAGCAAACTCAAAAGCGATATCGGTTTGTGCATATGTTCCACCATATCTGCCAGACTGTGAAATGATACCGATTGCATTTGTCGATTCAATCCAGCGGGAAGGAGATAAAGTAAAAGCATTCAACCCGGCTTGCTGCCTAAACCCCTCGAATTCGAGGGGATTAAAATCAGGATTATAGAGAGTCTCCCATATACCGAGGAATTCAATTGTATTGCGATTGCGCATCCAATTGGCTATCACGCCATTCGGGTCCATCAAATTTTTCTGGCGGGCTATATCGGTGATGCAAATATAGTCAATACCCCCTTTGGACATAGTCCTGATAGCAACGTCCTTGACAATAATCTCATTCTTCTTATCCATAGACTTCTCATTTCTTGCAAAAGTAAACAAAAAACAGTATGCCGGTGAGTCCTGCCGAAGAACGATTGGGGCCATTTTCGTACTTCCGCAGGTCCGGACGCCCCCGGGCATTTTCAAAGACGGAATCAAACTGCTATATTTGTATCCGATTAGGAATTCAGGTATATGTTATTGACAAAAACACTTTCCCTCATAGCCGTCATGGCAGTCATGGCAGCTCCCCAGGAACAGCCTCCGCGGGTGCCGGAAAGCATCGTCTTTGCCGGAGAAACGTACCGCTTCGACCGGCCGGACCTCTACGAACGGATGGACAGGGAACTTATCGCCGTTACCTCCAGCCATACCCTCTCCACACTCATGCTCAAGCGTGCCGACCGCATCTTTTCGCAGGTCGTGCCCATACTGAAGAGAAACGGAGTCCCGGAAGATCTGAAATACCTGATGGCCATAGAGAGCAATCTCAGTCCTACGGCCATCTCTCCGTCGGGAGCCGGCGGACTGTGGCAATTCATGAAGACCACCGCCCGAGGATACGGGCTCGAAGTCAATGACGAGGTGGACGAGCGTTTCCACATTGTCAAAGCCACGGAAGCGGCCTGCAAGTACCTGAAGCAGTCTGATGCAAAATACCGCGACTGGATGACCGTCGCCGCCAGCTACAATGCCGGCCAGGGAGGCATCTCCAGAAGGCTTGAGCATCAGAGGCAGAGAAGTGCCATGGAACTATGGCTCCCGGAGGAGACCGCACGCTACATGTTCCGGCTGCTCACCGCCAAGATGTTCTTCGAGAACCCCGCCGCCTTTGGCTTTGACATCGCTCCTGAGGATTATTATCCGCCGCTTAAGGTAAAGAGGACGGTCACGGTATCGGAAGCCATCCCCGACCTGGTGAAGTTAGCCATATCGAACAAGACCACGTACGCCGCCATCAAGGAAGCAAACCTCTGGCTCCGTGACGACCACCTCACCAACAAGTCCGGAAAGACCTACACCATAATCATTCCGGAAAAGCTGTAATTTCAGGAAGCCACTGCCCAATACAAAGTACCCCGTCCCCCCCCCTCCGCTTTTGGCAAGTAATTGAAAAATACGTACCTTTGTGAGGTTATGGCAGAGAGTAACTTCATAGACTACGTAAAGATTTTCTGTGCCTCGGGGCACGGAGGGGCCGGATCGGCACATCTTCACAGGGCCAAGTACGTTCCCAAGGGCGGACCTGACGGAGGCGACGGCGGCCGTGGCGGGCATATCATCCTCAGGGCAAATCCCCAACTGTGGACGCTCATCCACCTGAGATTCAGGAAAGTGGTGAGGGCCGAGAACGGCGCCCCCGGAAGGTTCAACCTCAGGAAGGGCAAGAATGGGGCCGATATAGTCCTG
>JAEEGH010024972.1_pt1 | contig 12017 bp, 8 predicted proteins | sample 9134181 | NCBI WGS metagenome assembly JAEEGH01 (sample SAMN16246544, study PRJNA631951) | gut metagenome | biome: gut microbiome; feature: rumen; material: DP-attached | host: Bos | place: Iran: Karaj | collected 2018-10
TCTGTTCTCTCTACAGTGACTACAAAGTAGAGAGCGCCAGCTATTTAGGCACCAACCTTCCTGGTCAGGACGTCTATAGCCGCACGAACCATGTCATTGGCGTAGGCATTGACTACAAGTTCTGAAAAAGAATTAACAAACGTGCATGGGAAGTAAGAACAAGAAGACACTCAAATGGATAATAGCAGCACTGTTGACGCCAGTGCTGCTCTTCTTATTGCTTTCCATCATCATCTACCTGCCCCCCGTGCAGAACTGGATGGTCCGACACGTAGCCTCTTACGCCAGCGAGAAGACCGGCATGGAGATTACCGTTGACCACGTAAACTTGGAGTTCCCGTTAGACCTGGGCATTGACGGTTTCCGCATGATACAGAAGCAGGACACCATTGCCGACGTGGAACACCTGACGGTGGATGTAGAGCTGCTGCCACTGTTGAGGAAGCGCGTGGTCATTGACAAGCTGGAAATCACCAATGTGAAGATGAACACCAGCGACCTGATTGCCTCGGCACAAATCAGAGGACAGCTGGAACGCCTCTTCCTCACCAGCAAAGGCATTGACCTGGACCGTGAGACCGTTGATCTGAATGGAGCGACACTCGACGGGGCTCATGTCGATATTGCACTGGTTGACACCGTGATACCTGACACCTCCACCACGAAGACGCTATGGAAAATCTTTGCTGACAGTCTGGTCATCAACCGTTCGGAGGTAGCACTCCACCTGCCTGGCGACACCATGAGTGTGAGAGCATGGCTGGAACGCGCAGCAGCCTACGATGGCGTAGTGAACCTGGAAAAGGAGCGTTATACCGTCAGCCGTTTTGTGGTGAACGACGGCAAACTGGCCTATGACCAGAACTTTGAGCCTAGCATAGAAGGTTTTGACTATAACCACATAGACCTAACTGGCGTACAGATTGACATTGACAGCATCTCGTTTGAGAGTCCAAAGCTGTACCTCAACGTCAACCAACTGGCCATGCGCGACAAGAGCGGACTGGAGATCAAGGAGCTGCGAGGACCGTTCAGCATGGACTCCACCAGCATCTCGCTTCCCCATGCCGTGCTCAGGACACCTGACTCAGACCTGGATTTCGAGTTCTACTGGTCCCCTGAGTCAGGGGACGACAGGGGTCTGAACGATGGAACTATTAGCGCTTCTTCAGACCCCCAACCCCCTAACTCAGGGGGCTTTGGCGACATACACCTCCGCCTCAATGCCCAGTTGGGCAAACAGGACCTGCTGCGCTTCATGGGCGGACTGCCCCAACAGATGCAGCAGCGCTGGCCCAACCATCCGCTAAGCATTCGTGGCTCCCTTAACGGCAACTTGGAACAGGCTGACTTCACCGGACTTGTTATCGACCTGCCCACCGCACTTCATCTGACAGCTGACGGAACGGCAGCCCACCTGAACGACATGAACCAGTTGAAGGCCGATGTGGAGCTGCATGCCAAGACAGAGAACCTGGACTTCCTCACGGCAGCATATGTTCCTGCAACTATCAATATTCCCCGTGGTATCACTTTCGACGGACGGGTAAAGGCTGACGGAACACAATACGCTTCTGACTTCATAGCTCGTGAAGGCGGGGGGACTGTGAAAGGCAAAGCCTCCGTCAATACGGCCGGCAACATGCAATACAAGGCAGACCTGCAGATCAGCAACCTCAACGTGCACCACTTCATGCCTGCCGACTCCATCTATAACCTCTCTGCCGACGTCATCCTTGACGGCTCAGGAACCGACTTCTTTAATCCAGGCAGCCGACTGGATGCCTCAGCGTCCATCCGACAGCTGCAATACGGCCACTTGAACCTCACGGACATCACCGCCGATGCTGTACTGAAGAACGGACGGGCACAGGCCAACATCATCTCCCACAACGAACTGGCTGACGGCACCATCAATGTAGATGCCCTGCTCTCGTCGAAAAAGCTTGATGCCACCATCAGCACCGACCTGAATAAAGTGGATTTCATGGCGCTGCGGCTGACTGAGGAGCCTTTGGAACTGGGTCTTTGCGGACATCTTGATATCACTTCTGACCTGAAGGACAGCCACCACATACAGGGATATCTCAGTGAGTTGGACGTGCGTGATGCCACGCATATCTATCGGCCTACCGACATCACGATAGACGCCATGACACGTCGCGACACCACCTGGGCACACCTGACGAGCGGTGACATCAAGCTGAACCTCACTGCCAGCGGCGGCTATGAGCCGCTGATTGACCAGTTCGTGAAACTCGGGGAAGAGGCGTCAGCACAGTGGAAGGCACGTAGCATTGACCAACCCAAACTCCTGTCCATGCTGCCCACCATGCACATCGACATGGCCAGCGGCAGCGAGAACCCGCTCATGACACTGCTACGCAAGAACAACATCAGCTACAAGAAGCTGTATCTCGACATGACCATGTCGCCTGAGACAGGACTCTACGGCAGCGGCTACATCCATTCGCTTGTGGCCGACAGCAACCTGATTGACACCATTGACCTGAAGATACTGACGCGTTCCGATGGTCAGGGACGGCGCATCACCGAGCGTCATGTCAGCTTCAATGCACACATCCAGAACAACAAGCGTAACCCGCAACTGGTGTTCAACGCACTCCTTGACGGCGCCATTCATAAGCAAGGAGCTGTTGCCGGCCTGCGCCTCTACGATGCTGACAACCGCCTGGGAGTGCGTCTGGGAGCCAATGCTGAACTGCTGGAGACGGGTATCAACCTGCACCTGGTTCCCCAACGTCCAACCATTGGCTATAAGGAGTTTAACCTCAACGATGACAACTATATCTTCCTCGGTCCCAACAACCGCATCAAGACAAAGGTTGACCTGGTGGCTGACGACGGAACGGGTATCAAGGTCTATTCCAAAGACGATAGTTCTGAATACCTGCAAGACCTGACCATCAGCGTGAACAGGCTGGACCTGGGCGAACTGACGTCCCTGTTCCCCTATTACCTGCCGAAGTTAGGCGGCCAACTCAATGGCGACTTCCACGTGGTACAGGATGAAGAGGGACGCTTCTCCATGGCCAGCGACATGGCCGTACGTAACATGAGCTACGAGAACAGTCTGCTGGGGAACCTCAGCACCGAACTGGTCTATCTGGAAAAGGGTGACGATGCTCATGCCATTGAGGCCCGCATCATGAAAGACGATGAGGAAGTGGGACTGCTCAATGGTACCTATTATAATGGTGAGACCGGGCGCATGGATGCCACCTTCACCATGCAGCGCTTCCCGCTGAACATCATCAACGGTTTCATGCCTTCCATAGTAGGCTTGGAGGGTTACGGCGAAGGACAGCTGACCCTGAAGGGCACCACCAGCCGTCCAGAGGTGGACGGCGAGATCTATTTGGACTCGTCATACCTGGTGAGCGAGCCCTATGGCATACGGATGCGCTTCGACAACGACCCAGTGCGCATCGTTGGTTCCCACCTGCTGTTAGAGAACTTCAGCCTCTATGCCTATAACGATAACCCGCTCACGCTGATGGGTGACATCGACTTCTCAGACCTCGACCGCATGTCGATGAATCTGAGGATGAGGGCACGCGACTTCCTGCTCATCAACGCCAAGCGTACCATGCGCTCCGAGGTCTTCGGAAAAGCCTTCGTCAATTTCTTCGGTATGCTGAGAGGACCACTTGATAACCTCGACATGCGTGGACGATTGGACGTACTGGGTTCTACGGACATGGCCTATATCCTGCGTGACTCTCCGCTGACTACCGACAACCAGCTGGACGAGCTGGTGAAGTTTACTGACTTCAGTGACACTACCCAGACCGTAGTGAGCCGTCCGCAGGTGGGAGGCTTCAGCATGAACATGACCATCGACATCTCGCAGGGAGCACATGTTATTGCCTACCTGAATACCGACCAGTCGAACTATGTGGATCTGATGGGCGGAGGCACGCTGCGCATGACCTATAACCCAACGGAGTCGCTGCGACTGTTGGGCAAATACACCCTGAGCAACGGAGAGATGAAGTATTCGATGCCCGTCATTCCACTCAAGACGTTTACCATACAGAACGGCAGCTACATAGAGTTTACGGGCGATGTCATGAATCCCACGCTCAACATCACGGCTACAGAGAAAGTGAAAGCCGCGGTTTCCGATGAGAGCGGCGTAGGTCGCAGCGTAGATTTCGAGTGTGGCGTGGTCATCACCAAGACGCTGTCTGACATGGGACTGGCATTCACCCTTGATGCGCCACAAGACATGCAGCTGCACAGCGAGTTGCAAACCATGAGCGCAGAGCAACGAGGCAAGCTGGCCGTCTCCATGCTCACTACCGGCATGTATCTGGATAGCGGGAACACGGGTGCCTTCACCATGAACTCGGCACTCAGCTCATTCCTCAGCAGTGAGATTAACAACATCACGGGTAATGCCCTGCGTACCATGGACCTGAGCATCGGACTTGACAATGCCACAGATGCCTCCGGAGCCATGCATACCGACTACTCGTTCAAGTTTGCCAAGCGTTTCTGGAACAACAGGCTGCGCATCATCGTCGGCGGAAAAGTCTCGACCGGTGCCGAGGTTCAGAATCAGAACAACTCATTCCTCGACAACGTTACCTTGGAGTATCGTCTGGATAACACGGCCAATAAATATGTCACGCTGTTCTATCAGAACAACTCCTACGACTGGCTCGACGGCTATTCACAGCTCTATGGAGGCGGCTTCATCTGGAGACGCACCCTCTCGTCGCTGGCCGACATCTTCCGTTTCTCCTCTGCTCCGACGGTTCTGCCGACAACGCCACAGTCACTGACGCCAGCTGACTCCACACAACGTACACAGCACCAGCCCCTGGCACCTGCCGACTCCACGCTGCGTCCACCAATGGCACCGTAGTTCACCAATATCTCAGAAAAGAAGAAATGATGATAACAAGCACTATATATAATAAGGTATATGGACAGGTGAAAGGGTTTTTACCTTTTTGCCTCTTCGCCTTTTTACTTCTTTCTTTCCTCACTTCCTGCTCCTCAACGAAGCATGTGCCCGAAGACGACCAGCTGTTTGTAGGACTGAAGAAGATACAGTACGACAACTATGAACCAGGCAGCCATGCCACCACCACACAGGAAGAGCTGGAGGCTGCCTTGGCTACTGCCCCCAATGGTGCTTTGTTCGGCAGTTCCTATTATCGCACACCCTTTGCTCCAAGCCTGTGGGTGTGGAACACGTTCTCTGGCAAGGAAAGTGGCTTTGCCCGTTGGATGACCTCTTCGTTCGGAAAAGCGCCCGTGCTGATGAGCTGGGTGAACCCTGCACTCCGTGCCTCAGTGGCTCAGTCAGTGCTACGCAAGCACGGATATTTCCATGGTACGGTAGGCTACGATGTCGTCACCAAAAAGAATCCCAAGAAAGCCAAGATTGCCTACAAAGTCAATATGGGTGAGTTGTTTACCATTGACACGCTGCAGTACCTGGGATTCCCGCAGAAGGCAGACAGTCTGATACAGGCCACTGAGGAAGATGCCGACCTGCACTCAGGCGACCCCTTCGACGTTTCCACGCTGGATTCCGAACGTACCCGACTGACCACTCTCTTCCGCAACAACGGCTTTTACTACTATGATAACGGCTATGCCAGCTACCTGGCCGACACGCTCTCTGTCCCCGGTAAGGTACAGCTGCGCCTACAGATGGCTGACGACGTGCCTGATGAAGCCAAGCATCAGTGGTACATAGGTCGTATCAACATCAATATGCGTAATGCCAACAGCTTGCAACGAGCAGCCAACAGCCGACAGCGCACCTTATACACCGATTCCACCGTACGCCGCTCGTTTACAGTACGCTACAACGGAAAGACGCCCCCTCTGAGACCGCGTGTCATCATGGCCGACATGAAGCTGCGTCCCCGTCAGCTTTACAGCTACGACAAGTATCTGGAGTCTGTTGCCAAGATCAATGCCATGGGACTCTTCTCGATGATTGACGTACAGCTGACACCTAGAATGCGGGGGCCAATGGGACAGGCCTTGGGCGACACACTCGACGTTACCCTGAACTGCACTTTTGAGAAACCTTATGACTTCTACGTGGAGACCAACTTCAACGCACGTACCATCGGACGCATGGGACCGGAGCTGAAACTTGGTCTGACGCGGCGTAATGCCTTCCACGGCGGTGAGAAGATCGACATCAACCTGCACGGTTCCTATGAGTGGAGCACCTCCAGTGGCTCTGACATGAATAACTACGAGTATGGTGCCGATGCGCAGATAGAATTCCCGCGTATCATTGCTCCCTTCTTCGGTGGAAACAGCACTCCTCGTCGCGACAAGGACGGGCGCCGCATCCGTCGTCGCCGGTTCTACTCCACCCCATCAACGCTGGCAAAGGTTTCGGCAAACATTATCCGACGGCCCGGCTACTTCAAGATGCACGTCAACAGCGGAGAATGGACCTACCGCTGGCAGCCGAGCGAGACCAGCCGCCATGAATTCTCTCCGCTCATCATCAAATACCAGTACATGAATTCCAGTACTGACAAGCTTGACTCCATGCTGATTGACAACATGTATCTGGCATCCATGATGGATGACTACTGCATTCCGGAGATGCGCTACACCTACATTTACCAGTCGCCACGGGCCACCCACCGTAACCCCATACGCTGGGAAATCTCCGTTGCGGAGGCAGGAAACATCACCTCACTGGGAATAATGGCATTAGGCAAAGGCACCTGGAACGAACTGAACAAAAAACTCTTCAAGAACCCTTACTCCCAGTTCCTGCGCTTAGAGACCGACTTCACCAAGACCTGGACGCTCGACCAGCAGTCGAAGCTGGTAGCTCATGCCAATGCCGGTATCATCTGGACGTATGCCAACTGTAATATGCCTCCTTTCAGCGAACTGTTCTATGTGGGCGGTGCCAATAGCCTGCGCGCCTGGCCGGTACGTTCTATCGGTCCTGGACGTTACGAGGACATCTTCGACGACCGTCAGGCATCCTATGTCATCCAGAACGGCGACCTGAAACTGCTCTTTAATCTGGAGTACCGGCGTCAGCTCTTTGGCAATCTGTACGGAGCCCTGTTCCTGGATATGGGAAATGTGTGGTACATTAATAAGTTCATGAATGATGGTATAGAAGGGAACAATCCCTTCAACTTCAGATTTGGACACCTGCTGGAAGACCTTGCCCTTAACACGGGATTTGGACTGCGATACGACCTTGAATTCCTCGTATTGCGTCTGGACTGGGGCTTTGGTCTGCACGTACCCTATAAAACGACGAAGAGCGGCTACTTCAATGTGGATAGTTTCCGCAAGAACCAGACGCTCTCTTTCGCCATAGGCTATCCGTTCTGACCTGAACGGCGCCTATGCTTATTTCTTCTAAAAATGTTGCTTACATGTTCATGCCGCCATCGACCTGAATCACCTGGCCGCTGACGTAGCTCGACATATCTGAGGCAAGGAACGTTGCCACATTGGCAATGTCCTCCACCTGACCGCCACGGCGCAGGGGAATCTTCTGCTTCCACTGCTCACGAACGTCATCGGGCAGGGCTGCCGTCATGGCTGTCTCAATGAAACCAGGGGCAATGGCGTTGGCACGGATGCCCTTCGGACCCATCTCCTGAGCAATCGACTTGGCCAGTGCAATCAGACCAGCCTTCGAAGCAGCGTAGTTAGCCTGACCGGCGTTACCATGAACACCCACTACTGAGGCCATGTTGATGATGCTTCCGCCACGCTGGCGCATCATCACGGGCACACAGGCATGGATGAAGTTGAAAGCCGACTTCAGGTTCACTGCAATCACAGCGTCCCACTGCTGTTCCGTCATGCGGAGCATCAGACCGTCCTTCGTTATACCTGCATTGTTCACCAAGATGTCAATGCTGCCAAACTCTTCCTTCACTGCCTTTACCACTTCCTCTGTCTGAGCAAAGTCAGCAGCGTTCGAAGCATAGCTCTTGGCCTTCACGCCCTTGGCGGCGATTTCCTTTTCTGTTTCCTCGTTCACCTCCAAGTCAGTGAATGCAATGTTTGCGCCTTCCTCGGCGAACTTCAGTGCGATAGCCTTTCCGATACCGCGTGCAGCACCTGTGATCAGTGCTGTCTTACCTTCTAATAATCCCATAATCTTTATTATTAAATGTATGTTATAGTTTGAGTCTCTTTCCCAATGCACCATACACAACCTTGGCCACCTGTGGTTTCGTAGCCTCCTCGGTCATGCCGTGCGCAATACGACCATATATATAAGGTACTTCCAAACCCTTGATACAATAGTGCGTGATATCGGCCACCAGGTCCACGTTCTCAATGTCGAACTCACCGTCCTCCTTGCCTTCGGCAAACACCTTGCGGAAAAGCTCCACCTCAGCGTCGTCAAAGTTCTTGCGGACCTGCTCCACTCTCCAGATGTTACGGAAGAATTCGGCACGGAGGTTTCCGTTTCTCACTACCGTCTCTCGTATCTGGCTCAAGTGAGTGTAAATCAGTTCTATTACCTTGTCCTGCGGACGGATCTTCTTGGCAGCCACCTCGTCCATCTTGTCGCTCAGGCGTTCCAGTTCTGATTCAATAACAGCATAATAGATGTCCTCCTTCGACTTGAAGTAGGTGTAGAGTGTGCGGCGTCCCTTGCCGGAATAGACGGCAATGTCGTTCATTGTCGTATTCTCAAGCCCATTCTTGGCAAACAACTGACGGGCCACATCCACAAGTTTTTGTCTGGTCTTCGATATTGACATCTTTCAATCCTCCCAATTAGTCCATTATTGCACACACAATTATCGTGTGCAAAAGTAATGCTTTTCTGTGAAATAAACAAATATTTCAAGAAAAAACAGCAAATATTTGCACAAATAAAAAAAAAGTCGTACCTTTGCAGCGCTTTTCGAGAAAAAGCACTGCGAAATCAGGCTTCACCTCAGCAAAGAGCAAGCTCTCTGCATTCGGTTTGCACTGACTTTGCACCCGGAAAAACATCGCGGAGTGGAGCAGTTGGTAGCTCGCCAGGCTCATAACCTGGAGGTCGCATGTTCGAGTCCTGCCTCCGCAACAAAGAAGCTCAAGTCACATGACTTGGGCTTCATTTGTTTTGGCAGGACATCGTCCATGCTCCCGGTCGCAGTTCTTTGACCTAAAGGTACAAAGCGGCAAAGCCGAGCGCGAGTCCTGCCTCCGCAACAAAGAAGCTCAAGTCACATGACTTGGGCTTCATTTGTTTTGGCAGGACAGAAAAAGAAAGCGCAAGTAGTCGTCAGACTGCTCGCGCTTTTTAAATTAGAATGAAATAATCTTCTACTTCATCTCACTCATCACTCGCTCGTAATAACGCTGAGTTCCCCGTTTTGAGTACTTTGGACCACCGTTCCAAGAGCGGATGGCATACTCCACGTTGTTGTCGGGGTTGTGATGTGACTGGATAAGCAGGAACATTTCCTTCGACTTCTCTACGCTGTAGCGGTCGTTGAGCGTGTAACGCTTCTTTGCTTTGCGACCCTCCAGAATGATGTTGCACTCTTTCACACAAATGGGAGTAATCTGCATGGCACCTACCTGATTACCGTTCACGGCACGGGGGTTACCCTGGCTCTCCACCTGAATGATGGCATTCATCACAGCGTTCCAATCTACATCAGATGAGCTTACATCTTCAGTCATCCCTTCTTCCGGCTCTATGACTTCTTGTAGCACTAAGCTCAGAAGAGACGGGCCCGATGTTGAACCCACAGTTGGGATGATGCTAAACATAAATACTGTTAATAAAACAATCTTTACTGTTCTCATCATTTTTACTGTTTAAGTACAGCCGTCTCACCACGAGACATTCAGTCGCCATACTATTGTTAACGCGCACAAAGGTACGGCAAATATCCGTACCGGCCAAACTTTTTAACGCTTTTCAGCAAAAATGGGGTACTGATAATCAATTAATTAACATAAATCAACTTTTTCGATAAGCCATATGACCAAAATCATGCTTGCATGAATTTTGGCATGGCGAGAAAAAGTCGGACATCATCTAAGAGATTATAGACAACTTTTTCGATAAGCCATATGACCAAAATCATGCTAGCATGAATTTTGGCATGGCGAGAAAAAGTCGGACATCATCTAAGAGATTATAGACAAGGGAAAATAAACTTCAGTTTTGTCCTTTTAACTATTTGCCCATTAACCTTTTTTCATGCTTCCTTTTGCCCGTTATTTCATTTTTATTATTACCTTTGCACTCACAAAAAGCATGCATGCATCATGCATCGTAAACAGCACATTAATCACTAAAAACTCAACTCGAATGAAAAGAATTGCATTAGTGTTTTTCCTCCTTGCCGGCATAGCTTTCTCTGCCTCGGCACAGTCATTAACCGTCTTTATCTACGACACAGACGGACCCTACACCAACATCCGCAATGCCCCCAAGGGAAAGGTGGTTGGCAAGTTGTCCACCAACAGCGACGCCATGTTTAATGTGGTGAAGTGTGTCAACGGCTGGTGGCAAATCAATAAGGGAGAATATTGGCAGCCCGATGACGAAACAGGGAAACTGAAGGGTTCCACTACGGGCTACTGGGTTCACAAGTCGTGTATTGCCGTCAGCACACGCAACTACGGCGGACAGAAGCTCTTGCTGCGCAACACACCGTCACACCAAGCCGCCGTCTCCTACAGCTTCAAGGACGAGACGATGCTCCGTCCCATCGACATCAAGGGTGACTGGATCAAGGTGCAGACTTTCGACGGCAAGCACGCCGGTTGGATAGAGAGCGAATGGCTCTGCGGCAACTCCGTCACCAACTGCAACTAACGACTACTCACTACTCACCACTCACAAGTGAGATAGCGTATTCCCTGATTCGCTCCAGCCCATCGTCCTTCGGCCTTGCGTTAGAGCCTTCTGAATATATCGTCCCCTGTTCAAACTTGGCGGAGAAATGCCACATGTAGCCGTCAAGCACTTTGAGCAGGGGACGATAGTGTTCCTTGTACTTGTACATCTGCTCCTCCTCAATAATCTTGACGAAGCCGGCCAGCTCCTCGGCCGTCAGCTTCTTCTCGATGAGCGGACCGTAGTTCTCCTTCATCGCCTGAAGCACCACGTCGCCGTTCGCCTCAGTCACCACGCGAGCCTCATACTGGGTGCCTGCCCTCGAACCACTGCGCGTATATTCCAGACTCACCAACCTGCCCTCAGGCATCTGATGGGTGCCACAACCCGTCAGCATACCCATCAGCACTCCAACTATACTTGCCATTGCAAACCTCTTCATAAATGGTACATGTTTTGTTACATATTGCAAATATATTCATTTTTCGGGAGTCTGTCAACTATTACCCACAACGATTAACAATCTTTTACATCAAATCATCCCATTCATGCTAATTTGCTGCCGCCAAGAAAAATTATGATGAATGACGATTTATACATGATGAATTTTTCGTACCTTTGCACTCATGAAACAAACGACAAGCGCACAAGAGATCATCACATACATGGAGTCGCTGCAAGATGACGAGCAGCGCCAGACACTCATGCGGTTCTTCAAGACAGGACCTGGCGAGTATGGCTATGGCGACGAGTTTCTGGGACTTAAGGTGCCACAGACAAGAGAAGTTGTAAAGAGTGTAGGACAAGGATTCCCCTTGACCGAAATCCCAAAATTGCTGATGAACCATTGGCATGAGGTACGACTCTGCGGTTTACTGATCCTCGTGGCGAAGTTTGAAAAACTCGCAACGAAGCGATTGGAAAAAGATGCTGATGCCATCAAGAAACGCGACGAGATTGTTCAGATGTACCTGCAGTACGCTGAGCAGGCCAACAACTGGGACTTAGTCGATTTGTCCGTACATAAGATTATCGGAAACTGGTTGTTGCTGCCCACCTCACTGGGGGGCCGTGAACCAGGCTTACATACCGACTATAAGTTTCAGGTGCTTGACGAGCTTGCCGCGAGTCCTTGCCTCTGGAAACAGCGCATGAGCATCGTCTGTTCATG
>JAEEGH010024973.1_pt1 | contig 12017 bp, 12 predicted proteins | sample 9134181 | NCBI WGS metagenome assembly JAEEGH01 (sample SAMN16246544, study PRJNA631951) | gut metagenome | biome: gut microbiome; feature: rumen; material: DP-attached | host: Bos | place: Iran: Karaj | collected 2018-10
ATATTTTCTCCCCTGATAATTCCCTGTGGTTTATCTGTATCATAATACTACTTCGCGCCCGATTTCGCAATCCCGAAATGGGCATAGGCCTTGTCCGAAGCCACGCGTCCCCGCGGCGTGCGGTTGATAAAGCCGCTTTTTACGAGAAACGGTTCATACACATCCTCGATCGTGCCGGGGTCCTCCCCGAAGGCCACCGCGAGCGTCTCGATCCCGACCGGGCCGCCGTTAAACTGCTCCAAAAGAAGGAGCATGAGGTGCCGGTCATTATTATCGAGACCATAGCGGTCCACCTCAAGAAGGTCAAGCGCCGTATTGGCGACTTCCTTCGTGATCACGCCGTCGTAGCGGATCTCCGCAAAATCCCGGACGCGCTTTAAGAGGCGGTTTGCAAGCCGCGGCGTCCCTCTCGACCGCCTCGCCAGCTCTTCCGCTCCATCCTCCTCGATCGGCACAGAAAGCTTTTCGGCGGAATGCAAAAGGATCGTTTTCAGCTCGTCCTCATTATAGAACTCGAGATGATGCACGCACCCGAACCGGTCTCTTAAAGGCGCAGACAAAAGCCCCGCCCGCGTCGTCGCTCCCACCAGCGTGAACTTCGGAAGGTCGAGCCGGATCGAACGCGCCGTCGGCCCTTTCCCGATCATCACGTCGATCCCATAGTCCTCCATCGCCGGATACAGCACCTCTTCCACCTGCCGGTTCAGCCGGTGGATCTCGTCCACGAACAAGACGTCTCCCTCTTCGAGGTTACTTAAGATCGCCGCCATCTCACCGGGCTTTGCGATCGCAGGGCCGCTCGTGACCTTGATCCTGGTCCCCATCTCATTCGCGATGATCCCGGCCAGCGTCGTTTTCCCGAGGCCCGGCGGTCCAAAGAAAAGGACGTGGTCGAGCGCTTCCTTCCGCTTTTTCGCCGCATCGATATAGATCCGAAGCTGCTCCTTCGTCTTCTCCTGCCCGATGTAGTCCTCAAACCGCTGCGGCCGCAGCGAATTCTCCACCGGCAGGTCCTCTTTTTGCAATTCTGTATTGATCACTCTTTTTTCTGCCATATTATTTTCGCCTTGTGAGACACAAGCCGTCTTCTCCTTCTAATATCTATAACATCGCCATCTGACGAAGCGCTTCTTTCAGGATCTCCTCAACGGTAGCGCCTTCCGGCAGGGAACAGCGTTTCACCGCGGAATAAGCGTCCTGCTGGCTGTAGCCAAGCGCCGAAAGCGCTGCGATGGCTTCGTCTCTGGCTGTGCCGAGCGGCAGGGAAGCCGGCGCGTCCGTGCCGTAGGAATTCTCCAGGCTTTCGCGGATATCCAGTTTATCCTTTAATTCGAGGATCACCTTCTGCGCCGTCTTTTTCCCGATCCCCGGCGCCTTCGCGATCGCATTGGGATCATCGGAAAAGATCGCGAACCGCAGCTCCTCCGCGGTCATTGTAGACAGAATGGCCTGCGCGCCCTTCGGCCCGATCCCGCTGACTCCGATCAGGAGGCGGAATAACTTCACGTCCTCCTTCGTGAGAAAACCAAAGAGCTGGATCGCATCCTCCCGTACTGAGGTATAGGTATAGAGCTTCACTTCATTCCCGGCAGCCGGCAGCCGCTCCAGCACCGACAGTCCCACGAGAATGTTATATCCGATCCCGCCGACCTCAACGACACAGATCTCCTCGTCCTTTTCCACAAGCGTTCCCTTGAAATACGAATACATCCAGGCACCTCTCTCTTATGATCTAAACTCTATTATACCGAAGTTTGCGATAGGGTCAAAGGGATGTTATAATATACAAAATTTGAGACAGGAAGCACAACGATGAAAAAAATATGCGCATTCGCGCTTGCGGCCGTTCTTTTTCTCTCCGGCTGCGGCGCAGCAAAAACCGACAACACAGCCTCTGACACCGGCTTTTACTTTGATACCGTGATCAGCGTATCCCTTTACGAGCCAAAGGATGCCAGCCTGATCGATAAATGCTTTCAGATCGCAAAGCATTATGAAGACCTCTTCAGCGCCACACTGCCGGAAAGCGACATCAGCCATGTGAACCGGGCCGCAAGCGCGCCGGTCGTGGTCGATCCGGAGACTGCGTTGGTTTTGAGCTTTGGGAAATACTATTATGAATCCACAGCGAACCGCTTTGCGCTGACCATCGGCGCATTGAGCTCGCTCTGGGATCTTTCTGCTGTTCCGACAGAGGACTATGTCCTTCCATCGGAGGGCGCGATCGAGAATGCGCTTGATACGGTCGATGATGATATGCTGCTGATCGAAGGGGATACCGTAACGCTTCTGGACCCGGAGGCGCGGCTGGATCTCGGCGGCATCGCCAAAGGCTATGTTGCTGACCGCATGAAGGAATATCTTGTCTCCAAAGGCGTCACCTCCGCGATCATCAATCTCGGCGGCAACGTCGTCACCATCGGCAGCAAGCCGGACGGCACGCCCTTCACGGTCGGGATCCAGGCTCCGTTTGAAGACGAAGGGACGCCGATCGCGGCCTTAAAGATCTCGGACCAGTCCCTTGTGACGTCGGGTGTGTATGAACGTTACCGCGAAGTCGACGGAAAGCTTTATCACCATATCCTGGACACAAAAACAGGCTATCCTGTGGAGAATAGCCTGCTCAGCGTTACCATATTATCTTCCAATTCCACCGAAGCCGACGCCCTGTCCACCGCTGTGTTTGCAATGGGGCTGGCCGACGGCAGAGCCTATATCGAAGCTCTGCCCGATATCGAAGCTATCTTCGTCACCTCGGACAAGGAAGTGATCTGTACCTCCGGGATCAATGAGAGCAACCTGATCCTCTATTAAGAGCCGGTCCCTGTTTCCCGGAGTACGCTCTCTCTGCGCTTCTTTTTATCCTCATAAAGAGAAATGTCCGCGCGGTTCATCAGATTCTGGAGGTCATTTCCCTCTTCGGCGCGGAACACGATCCCGCCGCCGGAGACCTCGACGTAATAGGGTTTATCCGACCTCTCATTAAACCTTGCGCTTTCTTCATGGAGCCTCTTGATATAGGCTCTGACATCATTCGGCGGATTGATTGGAAAGACCGCCAGGAATTCATCTCCGCCGGTGCGGCCGATGACCGCATCTTCTCCCGCCATCACTTTCTGCAGGATCTCGGCGGCGCCGCGGATCGCGAAATCGCCTTCCCCGTGGCCGAAGGTATCATTGATCTGTTTTAAATGATCCAGATCGACCATCAGGATCGCGAAGTTGGTATTGTCCTTTTCCCGGATCAACTCCAGCGTTTTCGTGATCATGCCGGTCCGATTCAAAACCTTTGTCAGTTCGTCATGGTGGGCTGTGAAATCCAGGATCTGGTTCTTTTCCTTCAGCGCCTGCTGCGACGCCTTCTGTTCCAAGGACAGCACTACATAGCGGATCGAAGACCCGATCTCCAGGGAGAGCATGTAGTAAAAGTCGATCTCCTGCGGATCGATCTCCAGATGGAGCGTGCCGTACTGAAATTTCTCAAAGAACAGGAGGAAGATCATCACGCAGGAGGCCGGCTGGCCTTTGTCCTCCTCGATCCCACGGTTGTCCAGCGGGATCTTCAGGGCTTCGTCCATGCCCTGTATCTTTCTCTCCCCTTTTCGGTATTCCAGAGCTCTGCGGATATAGGGCACCATCTTGATCATCCCGCCCTTTTCGACGTACTGCGTCTCCTCCAGCCGATAAACATTCGCCCGTTCCACCTCCAGGAACTGAAAGATCATGCTCAGCCGGAAATAGAAATTTCTGTAGTTCGAAGACTCCAAAAGTTCACGGTTTAAGAGCGCGCCCACCCAGCTGTTCCGCTGATTTCGTTTCTGGTTCCAAACGCTTTCGATCAGCGCGTGCCGCTCCACGTTCTCCTCTTCTTTTTTCTCTTCCATGGTGCAGCCGCAGGAGCAGCGCCGGATCAGGTGCGCTTTGATGCGGATCATTTTCTGTGTTTTCCCTTCCAGCGCCTCAAAACAGATCTTTACGGCCTCATCCGCGATCTGTTCATAGTCCTGCCGCACCGTAGTCAGCGGCGGATCCATGAACGCTGCCATCTCCCAGTCATCAAAACCGGTGACCTTGACCTCCTTGCCCGGGGTCAGGCCGTGCGCCTTCATGACGCGGTAGATCGACATCGCCATCTCATCATTCGCCGAGACGATCGCTTCCGGATAATCTCCGTCCGCAAACAGATCCTCTACGACCGCGTCCACATGCTCCGAAAAATTCCCCTGTTTGATGCGCCTCGGATCCGCCTGTAAGCCATAGTCCTTTAAGGTGGAAAGAAACGCTTCCAGACGCTCTTCCGCGTCCCTGTTTCCGAGCGGACCGGTCACAAAAGCAATGTCTTTGCAGCCGTGTTCTTTGATCAGATGCTCGGTGCAGTCTCTGATGCCCTGGAAATTATCCACGATCACAAAGTTTTCATTTGTCCCGCCTTCGACAGATTCCAACCGGACCTTCGGAACATCGGGAAGATTTTCAAAGATCTTTCTCCTGTCCACCGGCGCATGATAGATCCCGATCGTTCCTTCGGAAATGATCAAAGCGTCCAGATTATCATACCGGCTGTATCCATAAAGAGAGGCATACTGATAATCGTACTTGCTTTCCTGCATCGTAAAGCCTTCCATAAAGCTGGAGCTTTCCGTGCCGAGATAAAAGCGTACGTCTGCCTCTTCATCCTTCAGGAGCTTCCATATCTGTTGTACCAGTCTTCTGGAATGGTCGGAATGGAAATTTCCGACCATTACCCCGATCCTCGGACGTTTCGTAAACTGCATTTATGCTATCCTGACTAAGCCTCCTTTGCCAGCGGCTCCTTCACCGCGCCTGTGATCACCTTCTTCGGGCACTTGGATGCGCAGGTCCCGCAGGCTGTACACTTCTCCTGATCGATATGCGCCACATTGTCCACAACATGAACTGCATCGCTCGGGCAGTTCTTTTCGCAGAGCTTGCACCCGATGCAGCCTGTCGAACAAACATCCATCACTGCTTTGCCCTTATTCTTATTCGAACAGCGCACTTTATATTCTGAGGAATACGGCACAAGTTCTATTAATCCTCTCGGGCAGGTCTCGATGCACTTCTTGCAGGCGCGGCACTCGTCCTTGTCCACAACGGCGATCCCGTTCACCACATGGATCGCGTCAAAGGGGCAGGCCGCCACACAGGAGCCGAAACCAAGGCAGCCAAAGGAGCACGCCTTCGGGCCGCCGCCGGGAACATATTTCGCCGCAGTGCATTCGCGGATCCCCGTGTATTCATACGCTGTTTTCGCCTTCTCGCAATCGCCTGCGCATTTCACGAAGGCTACCATTTTCTCGCCTTCTTCCGCGGCAACGCCCATGATCTCTCCGACCTTCGCCGCCACGGGAGCGCCGCCCACAGGGCACTGCCCCACCGGCGCTTCTCCTGCCACGATCGCCGCAGCAAGCCCGGAGCACCCGGGATAGCCGCAGCCGCCGCAGTTATTCCCCGGCAAGACGCCAATGATCGCGTCTTCTCTGGGGTCTGTCTCCACTTTCAGTTTTTCTCCCGAGATCCCAAGGAAAAACCCGATGATGATCCCGAGCACCCCCACCACAACGGCGGCGATGATAATTGCTGTAACACTCATATGCTTTCCCCCCTTAGATCATTCCGGAGAAGCCCATAAAGGCGATGGACATCAGGCAGGCCGTGACCAGCACGATGGCCGTACCCTGGAAGGGCTTCGGTACGTCATTTCCTTCGATCTTTTCACGAACACCGGCCATGAGCACGATGGCGATGAAGAAACCGACCGCCGTCGCGATGCCGTTCACAAGGCTCTCTCCGATCCCATAGCCCTTGGTCACGTTCGTAAGCGCCACGCCAAGCACTGCGCAGTTGGTGGTGATCAGAGGAAGGAACACGCCCAGAGATTCGTATAAGGGCGGCATCTTCTTTTTCAGGAACATTTCCACGAACTGCACCAGCGCCGCGATCACCAGGATGAAGATGATGGTCTGGAGGTATTCAATTCCGAGCGGCACCATCAAAAACTTATAGATCACGGAGGTCACAAGGCTCGCGATCGCGATAACGAAGATAACCGCGCCGCCCATACCGGCCGCCGTCTTCGGGTTCTTACTGACCCCGAGGAACGGGCAGATCCCGAGGAACTGGGAAAGCACGACATTATTTACAAGCGCCGAACCGACGGCAATAAGCAATAATTCTTTCATGCCTTTTCACCTCCCTTATCCGCTTTTTCCGGGGTCTTGCCGGAGCAGGTGGAAGAAAATCCGCAGCCCGTGCAATCGCCGGTCATGCAGCCGCTGGGCTCCTTTAAAGGCTTGCCCTTTGCCGCCATCTTTTTACGTACAATGTTCATCAACGCCACAAGGAAGGCCAGCACAAGGAAGGCTCCCGGAGCCATGATGAAGATCGTGATCGGCGTAAAGCCGGGCACATAGCTTTCCGTTCCCCGCACGCCGGAGGCAAGGGGAAGGATCTGGATCCCGAAGAGCTGGCCGGAGCCAAGGATCTCACGGATCGCGCCGAGGCAGGAAAGGCCGAAGGTAAAGCCGAGGCCCATGCCCAGCCCGTCAAAGATCGACGGCAGCACCGGGTTCTTGCTCGCGTAGCTCTCCGCGCGGCCTAAAATGATACAGTTCACGACGATCAGCGGGATATACACGCCAAGCGCACCGTAAAGGTCATTCAGATATGCCTGCATCAGGAACTGTACCACCGTAACCAGCGAAGCCACGATCACGATGAAGGCCGGGATCCGGACTCCGTCCGGGATCACCTTCCGAAACAGCGAGATCAGGAGGTTCGATAAAACAAGCACCACCGTGGTGGAAAGTCCCATACCGATGCCGTTGATGATCGAAGTCGTCACGGCCAATGTCGGACACATCCCGAGCATCAGGACAAAGGTGGGGTTCTCATTCAGGAGTCCGTTTTTCAGTCGTTCCAATAAACTGTGTTCTTTCATCTCTCTCCCTCCTTATCCTGCAAGAAAATGATCATAGAATTCCAAAACAGCATTGACGCCGTTCGTTACGGCCTTGCTTGTAATGGTTGCTCCGGTGATGGCCTGGATCTCATCATCCTCATCCTTGCCATCCTTCACGACTTCGAAGCTGTCCACGTCCACCTCTTCAAACTGGTCGTTGAACTCATCCAGCTTCGCCTTATCCCCGAGTCCCGGCGTTTCCGAGATTTCCGTAATGGAATACCCGTTCACGGTGCGGTCGTTTTCAATACCCACCGCGAAGGTGATCGAGGACTGCGAGCCGTCCTTTGCGGTCACGGTGACCACATAGCCCAGCTGCTCGCCCGAAGCGTCCAAAGCATACATGAGTTCATCGATCGTATCATTGAAGCCGAGCATCGCGAGCGCATCCGTCGCGTCCACAAGATCGATCTCTTCGTCTTCAACAAAGCTGTCCGCCTCCGGGAAAACGACCCTGTAGGCCTCCTGCTTCGCAGCAAGCTCCGAGGCTTCGATCCGTTCCTTTGTTATTTCATGCACACCGCCCAGGATAAAGCCGAGAACCAGCGTAAAGGCGGTCAGGATCAATGCGTCTTTTACCACTCGTTTATTCATTCTTCTTCGCCTCCTTTTTTACACCAAAGGCTCTCGGGATCGTGATCTTTTCGATCAGCGGCACGAGAAGGTTTGACAGGATAATGGCGAAGGAAACACCCTCCGCATTTGCGCCGAAGCACCGGAAGATACCGGTCAGCACGCCGCAGCAGATACCAAATAGAAGTTTTCCCAACGGCGTGATCGGACTCGTCACATAATCGGTCGCCATAAAGAACGCGCCGAGCAGCAGACCGCCGCCGCAGACCTGCGCCAGGAGATAATTAAGATCCAGCCCGTGGCCGCTGAAGATCAGCATGAAGATCACGAAGCTCAAAAGATAAAAGCCCGGGATCACAAAATCGATCACTCCGAAAAGAAGCATGATGATCGCGCCGATCAGGATCAGAAGCCCCGACGTTTCACCGATGGTACCGGCTGTCTTTCCGAGAAGCATGTCCAGAAGGTTCACGGACCCGTCCCCGCTCCGAAGGATCGCCAGAGGCGTTGCTCCGGTAAAGGTATCCACAGAAAGATTGCTGCCGGAGAACTTCGTCATATCCGCCGCGAACGCCACGATCAGGAAGCATCTGGCGCCGAGGGCCGGATTCATGAAGTTCTGTCCAAGCCCGCCGAAAAGGCACTTGACGATCACAATGGCAAAGACCGAACCCAGGATCGCTTCCCACCAGGGAAGTGTCGGGGGGAGGTTCATTGCCAGAAGAAGCCCGGTCACGACCGCCGAGAGATCTCCTATGGTCTGGCGGCGTTTGGTGATCTTGTTAAACAGCCATTCCGAAGCCACCGCGCTTCCGACGCATAAAACGATCAGAAGCAGGGCGCTCAGCCCGAAATTCACAATGCCGAAAACGGCACTGGGAAGCAGGGCGATGATCACGATCAACATGATCTTTGATGTTGTATCCTTCGACCGCACGTGGGGCGAAGATGAAACATGTATTGCGCTCAAAGTCTTTCTCCTCTCTTCCATTTTTTGAACTGTTCAGGACTCGTCCGGACAGCTCGCTATTTCTTGCGCCTTGCGGCCAGAATGTCTTTTTTCATATCCTTGATGGACTGCGCCAGCGGCCGTTTTGCGGGGCAGATGAAGCTGCAGCTTCCGCATTCCACGCATTCCATTCCATGCCACCGTTCAAACTCCTCCGGCTTGTTCTTGTCGGAGAATTTCGCGAGCCGGCTCGGCACCAGAAGCTCCGGGCAGATCTCCACGCACCGTCCGCAGTTGATGCAGGCGGTCTGCTGCGCTTCGGCCGCGGCCACTTCGTCCTTTGAGAAGCACAGAAGCGCCGAATGCGTCTTTCCTGCAGGCACATTTAAGTCGAAAATGGCAAACCCCATCATCGTCCCGCCGGCGATCATCTTCTCCGGTTCCGTGATGCAGCCGCCTGCCGCATCCAGAAGCTCCTGAAAACTGGTTCCCATTTTGAACCGGAAATTCCCGGGCGAACGTACCGCGTCCCCGCTGACCGTAAAGATCCTCTCGATATTCGGCATGCCGAGCTTCACCGCGTCATAGATCGATGTCACGGTCTCGACATTGTCCACCACGCAGCCCGCGTCCGCCGGCAACATTTTGGAGTTGATGGAACGCCCGGTCACGGCGTTGATGAGATGGCGCTCACTCCCCTGCGGGTATTTCGTCTGCAGCGAGCAGACCGAGATCCTCGGCTCTCCCTCCACCGCCTTCTGCAGCTTTTCAATGCAATCCGGCTTATTATTCTCGATCCCGAATACGCCCTGCGCGTTCGGGAACAACTGCAGTATGATCTTCAGGCCTTCGACCAGATGCTCCGTATTGTCGAGCATGATCCGGTAGTCCGAGGTCAGATACGGCTCGCATTCCGCGGCGTTCACAATCACATAGTCAATCTTGTCCGGCTCCTTCGGCGACAGCTTCACATGCGTCGGGAAGCCCGCGCCTCCCATGCCGACCACGCCGCCTTCCTTGATGCGCTCGATGATCTCCTCTTTCGAGAGCTTCGTGACATCATCGACGGGCGAAAACTCGACCTCCTTGAATTCCCCGTCACTCTCGATCACAATGGAATTCACCATGTCGCCCGTAGGCACTCGCCTCGGTTCGATCGCCTTCACCGTGCCGGATACGGAAGAAAAGATCGGTGAAGAGACAAAGCCGCCGGCTTCCGCAATCTTCTGTCCGCGCAGGACATGATCTCCAATCGCAACGATGGGCTTTGCAGGCGCACCGATGTGCTGGGATACGGGATAGACCAACGGCCCCTTCGGGATCAGGTCCTTTACGGGCTGATCCTTGGACATGTCTTTTCCCTCAAAGGGATGGACACCGCCCCGGAATGTTTTGTTCCCCATACTGGTTTCCTTCTTTCCCTGCCGACTTTTTGTGCATGTCGAACAGTTTTTTTGCCTTTCTTTTCAGAAATACAGAACAATTATACCATAACAGAACCGAAAGGAAACGACTTCTTGTATTTTTTTTATCGGTTTTATAAAATCATGGTGTGATGAAGATAACCGAAGTAAGAAGACAATCCTTTATCGATTTCGAAGGCATGCCGCAGGAAGAGCTCCTCTTCTTTTTCGAGGACGCAGCCTTTGAAACGCTAATGCCCGGAAAACGCGGGCCGTTTTTCCTGTGTATAAGTGGAACACAATCGGCCGAAGATACCTCCGAGAGCCGGGATATTTCCTTGCACGGGCCTGCGCATAAAAAAAGAAGAGCCCTGCTCTCCGCAAGGCTCTTCCAAGGCACCCTGAAATTCTTTTTTCCGGATCCCGAAAACTATTACTATCTTCCGGCCGAAGACCGCGCGATCCACCGCTCCGTCGCCGAGTTCGTCGCGAAAGCGCATCGGAAAAAGGCCACGAAGCAGACCGCCTACGAGCGGTGCGAAGGCCTCTTCCTCCCCATCCCTCCGGAGGAAAACGCATTCCACAAAGAAGTATTCCGCGAGTCCCTCCGCTCCTTCCCGGCCTATATCCGCTACTTAGACTTTGAAGGCGCGGAGGCTGCGTTTGCGGAGCGGTATGTGCGGAGTGTGCTGAAACTGTTCGCGTTTACGCCCTAGCGGCCCGGGCGAGAAGGATATCCACCGAAGGATCTGCTCCTCTAATGGAAGACTCTCCCTATGATTAAGAGTAAATCCTGCGTTACGCGTGTCTTTGATGCGCTTCCAAAACACGCGTTTAGAAGGAAATGCGGGATTTGCGTGTCAAACCTCCTCCGCTTCGATGCAAACCAGAAAAAAGAAATTCCCTTCTTCCTCCAGCGGTGCTATACTGGCTTCAACAGGAAACTTCTGATTTTCTATAAATTTCTATTTTCATTTCTGATCATCTTCAAGTTCTCCTGCTATCCAATTCAACTGCGGGAGACGAAGAGCCTCCTGCGAATTAAAATTTCAAAGGAGGGAAACGAAATGAACGAAAACAAAGCAGCTTCATTCGAGAAACGCTGGCAGGCGCTGACGATCACGAACCGGTATATCTTTTACCGGGTCATGCGTGATAATCAGGACATCTGCCTGAAGCTCCTGCAGCTGATCCTGCCGGAACTCGGCATTAAAAAAATTGAGTTTCTCGAGGAAGAAAAGCAGATTGAGGAGACGCCGGAATCCCGGGGCGTCCGGCTTGATGCTTTCGCCGGGGAGGGGGAACGGGTCTTCAACATCGAGATGCAGGCACGGAATCAGGGCAATCTTGCGAAACGCTCCCGCTATAATCAGGCCATGGTGGATGAGGAGCTTTTGGACAAGGGAGCGGATTTCGAATCGCTGAAGGAATCGTATGTGATCTTTATCTCGCCGTTTGATAAGTTCGGACGAAAGCTGATCCGCTATACGTTTCGCAACCGGTGTGATGAAGACAAAGAATTAGAGTTGATGGACGGCGCTGTCAAGGTGTTTATCAATGCTGCCGGCATACGAGAAGGCGCAGATCCGGATTTTGCGGCGTTCCTGGATCTGATGCTCGGGAAAAAGACTTCCAACCGGTTTGCAGACCGGGTACAGGAGGCAGTGGATATCGTTAAACTCGACAAAGAAGGGAGGCATCGGTATATGACTGTGGAAATGTGGATCAGAGAGGAAGCCAAGATTGCGGCTACGGAGGCTGCCGAAAAAGCAGCAAAAGAAGCGCATGAAGAAGACGCGGAAATCATTGCTGCGTTGACGTCAGAGAATGATTCTCTGGTATCTGAAAATGAAAAGCTCCGTGCGGAGCTGGCCAAATACAATAATCCAGATGAGAAATAACACCCCATTAAAACAAGAGCAGGCGGCTTTCGCCGCCTGCTCTCTGATTGCTGCAAGCCGCTCCCTCCCTGCCTATATCCGCTTCTTAGAATATGAAGGCGCGGAGGCTGCGTTTGCGGAGCGGTATGTGCGGAGTGTGCTGAAACTGTTCGCGTTTACGCCCTAGCGGCCCGGGCGAGAAGGATATCCACCGAAGGATCTGCTCCTCT
>JAEEGH010024974.1_pt1 | contig 12017 bp, 13 predicted proteins | sample 9134181 | NCBI WGS metagenome assembly JAEEGH01 (sample SAMN16246544, study PRJNA631951) | gut metagenome | biome: gut microbiome; feature: rumen; material: DP-attached | host: Bos | place: Iran: Karaj | collected 2018-10
CCCTGTCTTTTCCCGCACCTGTATCTATCAAAATATCGCAGGCTTTCTTAAGATGATCCGGTCTCTTGTGACTTGCGGGATTGTATATCGCTATGGCAAAATCACCCGCAACTGCGGCACGCAGTCTCTTCTCTATTGTCTCCCAAGGCGTCAGCAGATCACTGAGGCTTATAAGACAGCAGTCATGATTAAGAGGTGCCCCAAGTACGGCCGCACCGCTGCTGGCCGCAGTTATTCCCGGCACAACAACAAGTTCCGTATCTTCGTATTCTCCCAGCAGTTCATACATGGGAGAAGCCATGCCGTATATGCCTGCGTCTCCGCTGCATACCAGAGATACCTTCTTGCCTTCTTTTGCCAGATCATAACAGAGTCTGCATCTCTCAATCTCCTGTCGCATGCCTGTGGTCATGTATTCTTTGTCCGGATAATAATCTTTTACAAGATCCACATATACTTTATATCCGACTATTACATCACTTGCTTCAAGAGCTTCCCTTGCTTGTCCTGACAGATATTCTTCATCTCCGGGTCCCAACCCCACAATATATATCAGTTTTTCCACTTTTCTATCTTTGCCTTTCTTTTTGCTATGGCTACGGTTATTCCTTCATAGAGTGTCTTGTTAAGCAGAAGTTCCGCGCCTTCCCCCGCTGAGAGCATGGCAGCTCTCTCGCATACATTTGACACTCCTGTCATTTCTTTTACAAATTCCGATTCTGCGAATTCACCTTCAACTCTTTGGAGTTCTTCGGATGAATACGTTAAGAGAGGAATCTTATTCTTCTGTGCCACTGCCACAAGGCCGTACTCACGGGCCTTCAGATCGATGCTTGCAATTGCACGAATATCATCCCAGCCCCATTCTCCTTCCAAGAGGGCAAGACTCTCATCCACTGCCTTCCTAATCTCTGCCTCATCGGTATCTTTTTTGCATCCCACACCTACAGTCAGTTCTTTGGGAACAAGGAAAAGCTTCGAATCCTCCTGTTTCTTTTCTCTGCAGTCATCGCAAGTGATCACCATATCAGCCTTATCTGCGGAAACATATGGAATAAGCTTGATCTCAGCCGGCATGTCCTTATCGGATATATCGATCTTGGGATCCACCGCCACAGCTATCGCGCCCTTTTCAAGAACTGCGGAAGATACTTTCACTATTCCTTTCCTGTTTACTATCTTAAGACCGTTTTTTACGGCAAACACATCTGCCGCAAAGAGTCCGTTAATATCCGTAGCCGTAGTAATAACAGGATGGGCTCCCAGTCTATCCGCTACAGTAAGGGCCAGTTCATTGGCTCCCCCGGCGTGACCGGACAGAAGGGATATAACATTTTCTCCCAGTTCATCAACCACTAATACCGGGCTGTCATAGAGCTTGTCATTAACAAAAGGTGCAATTGCTCTTACTGCTATTCCGCATGCGGAGACAAATATAAGAGGTGACCTTTTGTAAAAGGATGCAGCCACAAAGATATCCAGGCTCTCGCTCTTCTCTCTTAATTCAACAATGTGCTCTTTTAACAGACCTTTGATTTTGTCTGCCGTTTCCAAGCCTTTCGAAGAAAAGGCACATATTCTAATTATCATTTTTTGCCTTCCTGAATTCCGTCGAAAAATCCTCTGCATAGAGTCTGGATTTCTCTACTGCTGTCCTGCTGATTACATCGCCCACCAATATCAGAACCGTCTTTCTGATATTGTGTTCTCTGGCCGTAGCTTCTATATCCGCCAGTCTGCATATATATTTTTCTTCCTCGGGCCAGGTGGCCTTGTATACCACTGCTGCCGGGGTATCCTCACTGTATCCGCCCTCAATAAGTCTCTCAGTCAGTTCTCCAAGCATGGAGCCCGAAAGATAGATTGCCATGCTGGCTTTATGAGAAGCAAAGCTCTCTATGCTCTCCTTGGAAGGCACTTCCGTTCTCCCTGCCATCCTTGTAATGATAAGAGACTGGGATATTGACGGAAGGGTATATTCAAGATTGAGACTTGCAGCTGCTCCAAAGCAGGCACTGACTCCCGGACATGAATCATAAGGGATGCCAAGTCTGTCCAGTTCGTCCATCTGTTCTCTTACCGCACCGTATATACTGGGCTCTCCGGTATGCAGTCTTACAATCGTTCTGTCCCTGTATTTTTCCATGACTTCAATTATCTCTTCCAACGTCATGGTTGCGGAATTGTATACCTTACATTCTTTCTTTGCATAATCCAGCAGAGAGGTATTAACAAGCGAGCCTGCATATATAACCACATCTGCTTTCTCCAATAATTCTTTTCCTCTGACTGTTATAAGGTCCTTAGCTCCGGGACCCGCACCGACAAAATGTACCATACTATTCCCCCCTCTTTTTGCAACTTTCAAGCATCTCTTCAGCCTGCTCACTCTTAGCCAATAGACCATGAGCATTGGAATATACCATGCATTCTATCTTCAGATCTTCTCCCGCTCTTATCCTCAGGTAATACATAATCTTTTCCATAAGCCTGTCCATAGTATCCTCAAGAATATCTGCTTCTTTCAGGATGTCGACGGCATATTCCGTTGATATGGATTCAAGGATTCTGAGGCATAGGTCTCTATCAGCTCCGGCACGTAATGCTGCTGCCGCCATCAGTTCCATTCTGCCGTCCGCCTCCTTGGAATGGGTATTCATTATTCCGCCGGCTACTTTAACAAGTTTTCCTATATGACCGGTAAGAAGCATTCCTTTGAATCCCGCCTCTTTAACCATATCTATTGTTTCACCTATAAAATTGGAACACTTAACGCTTTTATCCAGATCATAGTCATAGGCATTTTTCATGAAATCCTGTCCGTAATTACCCGGGGACACTGCTATGAATTCATGCCCAAGTGCTTTCTTCTGATTGAGTTCCACTCTGATGGTATCTATAAGAGCCTTACTGCTCATGGGCTCCACTATACCCGAAGTACCCAGTATGGATATACCGCCCTCTATACCAAGTCTCGGGTTGAAGGTCTTAGATGCCAGTTCCTCTCCCTCGGGAACACTGACAGACACCTTAAGTCCGCCGCTATAGTCACATACGTCGCAGACTTCTTTTACTTCTTTGGCTATCATCTCTCTGGGAACACGATTGATGGCAGCATTGCCCTGAGGCTGATCAAGGCCGGGAAGTGTTACTCTGCCCACACCTTTTCCTCCTTCAATGTCTATGCCCTCACCGCTGTATTCCACTCTTACAACAATATGTGCGCCGCTTGTCACATCGGGGTCATCCCCTCCGTCTTTTATTACCGCACATTCCACATATTGTTCTCTTCTGACGATATCTTCTATCTTTGCATCAAAAGTAATTCCCTTGGGAGTTATTATGCTTATATTCTCTTTTATATTCCCTGTGAGAAGCATATATGCCGCTGCTTTGGCTGCTGCCGCCGCACAGCTTCCCGTAGTAAACCCATATCTCATTCCGGTCTCCGAATTATATTCCGTATATCAATGCATTACATATGGCTGCTGCCACATTGCTTCCGCCTTTACGTCCTCTGTTGATGATATATGGGACGCTTCCGGTGGTAAAGAGTTCTTTTGCCGCTTCCACATTAACAAAGCCCACCGGTACACCTATTACGAATTCCGGTATGAATATGCCCTTATCCATCATCTCTTTAAGGGCTATCAGAGCTGTGGGCGCATTGCCTATGGCAAATATAACAGGACCTTTAAGCTTGGAGGCTCTCTCCATACTGACACTGGCACGGGTCATCTCTCTTTCTTTAGCTTCTCTTGTCACGTCCTCATCGGCCATAAAGCAATGAACTTCTCCCCCGTATTCGGCAAGTCTCTTTTTATTGATACCTGCCTTGGCCATATTGGTATCCGTCACTATATCCGCTCCGGCTTTTATAAGTTCTCTTGCCTTCTCCACTGCTCCCTTGGAAAAGAGCAGACTCTCGGCGTAATCAAAATCCGCCGTGGTATGTATAACTCTCTTTGTAACATCCTTTACAGCAGGATCTATAACAAGACCTCGACTTATCAGTTCTTCTTCTATGATCTCAAAACTTCTCTTCTCTATGTCCTTTGGAAGAACATATTCGAATCCTTTATCATTCATCTGACATAACCTCATCCAGAATCTTTAAAAAGCGGTCATTTATCTCCCTGTTTCTTATTGCAATCCGGTAATATCCTTTTTCAAGAGTTCTATAATCACTGCAGTCTCTGATAAGTATTCCTCGGGCTTTCATCTTTTCATACAGATCTGCTTTCTGATTCGGCAGTCTGAAAAGAATATATGCGGTATCGGAAGGATAGACCTTCATGCCTCTTGCTTCCAGTTCTGCTGTAAGATAAGTAAGGCCTTCCGCAAGGGTCTCTCTTCCTCTCTCAAGATAGGCTTCCTCTTCAAGAGCCTTTTCTCCTATCACTGTCGCAGGTATGGATATATTCCATTCGGGAAGACTCTCTGTTATAAGTTTTGCAATCTCTTTATTTGAGCAGATTGCATAGCCCAGTCTTATACCGGGTATGGCATATGCCTTGGTAAAGGATCTTATGATCACTGCTCTGTCTGCAATATCTGCTGTTGCTCTGTCTGCCCTTCCGCCTATCGCTCCGCCTGTAGTTACGAGCATATCCTTTAGGGAATTGCCTTCCCCTTCTTTGGTCAGTTCCACAAAGCACTCATCTATCACAAGAAAGCTTCCGCTTTCCCTGCAGGCTTCAATAAGCCTCTCTCCCGTGGCTCTGTCTATCTTTCTGCCGTTGGGATTGTTTGGATTTGCCACAAAGACCATGTCAGGTCTTTTCTCCTTAATGTCTTTAATAAGAGGCTCCCCTATCAGGTAATCTTCCTCTTCCCTTAATTCGGATATATATATGTCGCATCCTACGTTACTCAAGGCTCTCTCGTATCCTGAGAAAGAAGGTGCCGTAATCATTCCGCTTTTAGGCTTAATGGCATAACACAGAGTCTGTATCAGTTCCGATGCTCCGTTGCCGCATACGATACAGTCGGCATCCACTCTGTGATAAGCTCCTATCTTTTCCCTGAGGCTTCTGCTTAGAAGATCCGGATATGCCGTCAGGCTTTGATAGGCCTTATCGTATGCTTCCCTGAAAGATGCCGGCATACCCAGAGGATTGCAATTAATCGACAGGTCAATATCCACTTTTCCCGAATATATATCTCCTCCGTGCATTAGCATCCTTTCAAAACAATCCCCATAATTAACAGACAAAAGATAAGGCACAGGGCCTCACTGATAAACATCAGCCTGTTGGCTCTTCTTATATCTTCCGCTTCTATCTCTCTTTTGGCGTCACCTATAAAAGGCTTTTCAACCACTTTACCGAAATAAGAAGCGTTACCGGCAAGTCTCAGTCCCAGCGCTCCCGCACATACCGATTCCGTATGGGCCGAATTGGGGCTGGCATGATTATATCTGTCCCTTTTATATATGCGCCCTGCATTCTTCGCGTCATAATCTTTTCCTGCAAAAAAACAGGCAACTATCATAAGATATGCGCTGATTCTTGCGGGCATGTAATTAACAATATCATCCAACTTCGCCGCGCATCTTCCGAAGTCCATATATCTGTCGTTCTTATATCCGATCATGGAATCCATGGTATTGATGGCCTTATAGAGATAACCCAGTATAGGTCCGCCTATTGCCGTATAGAGCATGGGGCCTATAACCCCGTCCGAAGTATTCTCCGCAATGGTCTCCACAGCAGCCCTGCTTATCTGCGGATAATCCATACTGTCGGTGTCTCTGCCTACTATCATGGACACTGCTTTTCTTGCCCCTTCAAGGTCCTTTGCTTCAACGGCACGATAAACCTTCATACTCTCGTCTCTCAGACTCCTTGCCGCCAATATGCTGTAGCTTAAGAGAGTCTCCGCTATAAGACCCGCAATGGGATTAAGCATATAACATCCGATCAGAATGATCGCCGTAACAAGCACCGTGGTCAGGCATACGATGACCACAGTCGCTATTCCTTTTTTCCTTTTTGCTTCAGGACTTATAGTCTCGTCAGAAAGAAAACAATTTTCCAATCTGCTTATAAGTCCCCCGATAAGTCTTACCGGGTGATAGAGCCATTCCGGATCTCCCAGTATAAGATCCAGGATGAATCCAAACAGAGTGGCCGCCATATGATAGAAAATCATCATATAATCCTTGCCTCTATATTCTCGCCAAGCTTCTTAACTTCCAATGTGACAGTGTCTCCGTTATTCACGATGGAATCAAAATAATCTCCGATCCCAAGCCCCGATATAAGGGACATGATGCTGCCTCCGTGGACCACGAAGGCCGCCGTCTGAGTGCCCTCTTCTTTTATCATATCAAGAGCTCTTTCGAATCCTTTCATTACTCTGGATGTGAAGTCCTTCATAGTTTCACCCTGAGGAAAATCCAGCCTTCCGTTGCTGTCTATCCATTCCTGATAGAACTTGTCTCCCGACAGTTCCTCATAGTTCTTGCCTTCAAAAAGTCCGAAATCAATCTCCTTAAGTTCTTCGATTGTCACAGGCTTCATATTGGGATAGAGGATATCCGCAGTTTGCCGGCACCTTTTCATTGGACTTACAAAACAGATATCTGCCACGGGATATTCTTTTTCTTTAAGGCGCTTAATACCTTCCTCACACAGATTTTCATCCGTAGTCCCGATGTATCTGCGTTCCGAATTGCCTTTAGTCATACCGTGCCTTATAAGATATACTATTATTTTATCTTTACTGCTATCCCGCATACTATTCTCTCTACGCCTTCCGCCTTAGCTGCAAGCTTTGTCATAATACGTCCGCAGACTTCTCTGAAGATACGCTCTTCCTTCTTAATGGGAACCACTCCGCTTCCCACTTCATTGCATATTACAGCCAGGCATCCAGACATCCCCGCAATCTTTAATACTTTTTCTTCTATTTCGCTCTCACTACGGCCCTTAGCCAGTCCGTCTCTTATATAGAGATGAAGATTATTCCATACAAAATCTCTGCCGGCAACAGCATCTTCCGAAAAAGATTCTCCCTCCGCCGGATAAGCATCCGGAAAAAGTGCCATCACATAATCTTTCTTTCCCTGAAAAGCGCCTCCCATATAGAGTCTCATATCACAAGATTCCTCCCTTGCCCAATACGAACAATGTAAAGGCTGTAAAAAGTTCCGAAACACAGACATAGCATCCCGCAAGATCTCCGCTCATTCCACCGAACTGTCTGCAGGCCATTCTTCTGTAGAAGACCAATACAAGAAGCTGTACGATGATAAGTGCGCCTGCGGCAATAATACTCAATAAACCTACCAAAGCAAGAATGATTACAAGTTCAACTGTTAAAAAAGCGATGATTAATCTCTTTGGACTGTCTTTTGTCTCCGCTTTTAACATGCCTTCATCTTTTGCATTCTTAGTCGTCATTATAAGAAGACCGCATAATGCTCTTGATATAACCGGAGCAGAACATAATATATACCAAGCGCTTTTATCTGTAATGTCATAGACAAAAGCAATAAAAAGCATAAGATATACCGCAAGACTTATGATTGCGAAGGCTCCCACATGAGGATCTTTCATAATCTCGAGTTTCTTTTCCTTGGGCTGATAAGAATGAATGGCATCCATGGTGTCCATCATACCGTCTATATGAAGTCCTCCCGTAAAGAGGATGATAAGTGCTCCTGCAATAAGCACAAAGGGCAATCTCTCCGCGCCGCAGATAAGGCCCAGATGATAGCATCCGATGCCTATTGCTCCCGCAAGGGCACCCACAAAAGGAAAGAATACAAGATGATATCTCATATCGGATCCGTCCCATTCAAAGCGGGGCATGGGTATCTTGGAATATATGGAAAAAGCCACTATGAATGATCTGAAAAAACTAACAATCTCCTTCATTTTTCTCCTTTATTTGATCTGAACCGGGATTCCCGAGTTTACTTCATAGACAGATGAAGCATCTTTTGCAAGGCTTATATTAAGCCTTCCCAGGACTTCCATGTCTCTCCCTCGTATTCGTAACCGTCCTCAAAGATATTGTTGGATACAATGATGAGATTAGCCGTCTTATCTTTCAGCTCATTAATCTCATCCAATATCTTCTGACAGAGTTCTTCTCCGGATCTTTTACTTTCGGATCCGAACATTTCATTTGCCAAGAGATTGGAAAGGCATTCAAGAAGTACTGTTCCTTCCATGTCTCTCACGGCATCTCCTATATCCGTCTCCCGCTCCACTGTAATAAAGCCTCTGACCTCACGGTTGGCCCTATGTCTTTCTATTCTTTCAAGAGCTTCCGCTCCTTCGCATTTCATTGTGGCAAGATAATATTTCTTACCTTCAAAGCTTGCGGTAAGCTCCTCGGCGTAGGCTGATTTTCCGCTTCCGCTTCCGCCGTATATCAATATAAGCATTATCTATAACCTCTTATATTCCTCTATTCCGTCTTCCTTAAAACTGTTGCAGTGTTCATATACGGCATTTGCTGTCTGCAAAAGTCCCATCATCATTACAGCACCTGTTCCTTCTCCAAGGGCCATATGGGCATCGATTACGGGAGCAAGTTCCAGTTCCTTAAGTACAAGGCCTGCGGCCCTCTCACCGCTTAAATGGGATGCAATAAGATAGTCTTTTGTTCCTTTTACAAGCCTCTCCGCAATAAGTGCAGCCACATTGCTTATGAATCCGTCAAGAACAATGGGAATACCAAAGACCGCTCCTCCGATACATGCTCCCACCATGGCAGCTATATCATATCCCCCTACAGTCTCAAGTGCTTTTAAAGGATTATCCGAAGTTAAATTGTATTTTCTGACGCAAGTGTCAATTACCTCTGTTTTTCTTGCAAGTCCCTTGTCATCAAGACCTGCCCCTCTTCCCGTTACATCTTCTGCAGGAAGACTTAAAAGGATTGATGCAAGAGCGGAGGACGTGGTGGTATTGCCTATTCCTATCTCTCCGATTCCCACAAGGTCATAACCCGCATCCGCAGACTCTTTTACATGGCTGAATCCCACGTTAATGGCCTTAAGTGTCTCTTCTCTTGTCATGGCAGGCTCCAGCATGAAATTGCGACTGCTCTTTCTTATCTTTTCGTTGCTAATATTAGGAGAAGCAAGTTCAAAAGCCACTCCAAGATCTATCAGCTTCACATCCGCCTTGATGCTTTCCGCCATCACCGAGACACTTCTCTTCATATCGGCGATTCCGTCAGCACATATGGCCGTAATCTCCTGCCCCGACTGGCTGACCCCTTCCGCAACTATTCCGTTGTCGGATGCAAAGACCAGAATAACATTCTTAACGACCCCCGGCTTCTCTCGTCCCTGTATGGCTCCAATCCTTGAAGTAATTTCCTCAAAGACTCCCATGGAATCGATGGGTTTACTGACTCTGTCCCACTTGTCTTTTATGCTGTTGTAGATTCCTTTGTCATAAGACGGGACGTGTCCCTGTCTGAGAATATCTTCAATATTCATCGGCAATCCTTACTTCGCTAAGCATGGAATATATCTTCTCCATATCCATGTTTTCCCTTATCATGTCTGCAAGTATGTCGTACTGTTTTTCTTTAAATGCATCATAAGATTCCGTAAGCGAACGGTCTCTGTTTATTCCTTTTTTATCCGCCAGATATGAGATTATGGCTTCGGATACTTCATCCGAATCAAATATTCCGTGAAGGTAAGTTCCGTATACATTGCCTTTACTTGCTCCGTCTGCCTTACAGATCTCTTTGCTTCCTTCGGAATATATCTTCACAATGGCCGAGTCGGAAGATGAATCGCTGGCACCCATATGAATCTCATAGCCTTTGACTCTCTTTCCCGAAAGACATCTGAGAGGTCCTTCCTCTACGGTCATCTCCCCTTCCACTCTGGTCCTTACTTTTTCTTCCCTGATCTCGGTGTCTATATCAAGAAGACCCATGCCTCTGACACTTCCGCCCTCTTCTATTCCGTGAGGGTCGGATATATTCATTCCCAGCATCTGATAGCCTCCGCAGATACCGAAGACTATACCCTCAGTGGAATATTTCTTTATTGCTGCTTCAAAACCTGTCTCTCTTAACCATTTAAGATCCCCAATGGTATTCTTGGTGCCGGGGATAACAAGCATATCCGCTCCTTCTATCTCCCTCGGATCGTCGATATATCTTATTCCCGCTTCGGGGAATCTCTCAAAAACAGACAAATCGGTATAATTGGACATCCTTGGAAGTCTTACGACTCCTATATCGATCAGTCCTCTTTTTCTCTTATCAAGTCTCTCAGACATGCTGTCCTCATCGTCTATATTAAGTCTTGTATAAGGCAGCACTCCCACAACGGGTCTGTCGGCCTTTTCTTCCAGCATGTCGATGCCGGGATCCAATATGGTCTTGTCGCCTCTGAACTTGTTGATAATAAGGCCCTTTACTCTTTCTTTTTCATCCTCTTCAAGAAGATTCATGGTTCCCAGTAACTGGGCAAAGACACCGCCTCTGTCTATGTCTCCCACAAGGAGTACCGGGGCATCCACAAGCTTCGCCATACCCATGTTGACGATATCATCCGATTTCAGATTTATCTCCGCAGGAGAACCCGCACCTTCTATCACGATAATATCAGCATCTTTTTCCAGTTCTCTGAAGGCTGCGATGATATCGGGTATCAGTTGCTTTTTGAATTTAAAATAATCTCCGGCAGTCATACTGCCCTTGACTTCGCCGTTTACTATGACCTGAGAACCAACATCACTGGTAGGCTTAAGAAGTATGGGATTCATACATACTCTGGGTGCAATCCCCGCAGCTTCAGCCTGCATAACCTGGGCTCTTCCCATCTCAAGTCCTTCTTCAGTTATGTATGAATTAAGGGCCATGTTTTGGGATTTGAAGGGAGCCACTCTGTATCCGTCCTGCTTAAATACACGACAGAGTCCGGCTACAACAAGGCTCTTTCCCACATTTGACATTGTCCCCTGTACCATGACTACTTTTGCCATATTGCTTAATGCTCCTTCAGAATAATCGTTCCTGTTTTTTCATCAAAACAGTCAGGGTCTATTCCGTACAGTTTTGCCAGATATCCGTCCTTATAGATCTCATCCGGCTTACCTACTCTTCCGATTTTGCCATTTTCAATACATACCAGCTTATCGGATATGCCCCTGGCTATATCCAGCTCGTGCAGCGACATTATAACGGTCACGTTCTTTTCTCTGCTCAATCTGTATATACCGTCAAGTATATCCAGCTTGTATCTTATATCCAGGAAAGATGTGGGCTCATCCAGAACCAGTATCTCCGGTTCCTGACATATGGCTCTGGCCAGCATGACTCTCTGCTTCTGGCCGTCGCTGACTTTTGAAAAGTCCTCTTCCGCTATGCTTTCCACATGCATGAATTCTATGGCTTCCCTTACCTTTTCCTCATCCTTTTCGTTAAGAAGACCGAATCTTCCCGTATAAGGATATCTTCCGGTGGCCACCACCTCTCTGCAGGTCATAAGCTCAGTCACCGGTCTTTTTGTTGTAACCATGGACATGAAATGAGCTATATCGTCTCCTGACATGTCGGACAGATCCTTGCCTGATACATATACAGATCCGGCCAGGGTCTCAAGTTGCTTTAATACGGTTCTTAGTATGGTTGTCTTACCGCAGCCGTTGGGACCTATAAGACTTATGATCTTTCCCGCTTCTATATCCAGTTCTATACCCTCAATGACACATTTTTTACCGTATCCAACTGAGAGTTTTTCCGTTCGCAGATTCTTACTCATTACGTCCTCCCGGTCTCAACATCATGAATATAACCACAGGCACCAGCAAAATTGATGTTACGGAGCTTATGGCAAGTTCCGTCGGCGCAAAAAGAGTTCTGGCTATTCCGTCACAGAATACGGTAATTATGGCTCCTCCCAAGAAACAAGCCGGAATGTGTATGAGGGGCTTTGCCGTTTTAGTAATGCTCTTTATCAGATGAGGTACCGCAATACCGACAAAAGATATAGGGCCCGCAAATGCTGTAACACATGCCGAAAGAGCACT
>JAEEGH010024976.1_pt1 | contig 12016 bp, 8 predicted proteins | sample 9134181 | NCBI WGS metagenome assembly JAEEGH01 (sample SAMN16246544, study PRJNA631951) | gut metagenome | biome: gut microbiome; feature: rumen; material: DP-attached | host: Bos | place: Iran: Karaj | collected 2018-10
ATAGCAATCAACGGCTGTTCTATTTTTGATTTACACGAACGCAAGCAGATTTATTGCCGCAAGGTTGATTCAGACATTCTTTTGCGCACAAACGAAATTGCAGAAAGCTGGGGATTACGAACCGAAGTTTATACACCAGATACAATTTTTTACCGTGAAGAAACAAAGTGGACAAAGCTTGATGTTGATTTGTGCGGATTAAAGGGACAGGTTGTTGAAGATTATGATTCTTTTTTGAAAACACCTTTTACAAAAATGCTTGTCCCGGGTGAACCTGAATTATTACAGAAGCTTCAGGCTGAGCTTAGAAAGGAGTTTGGCGAGCGTGCCGTTATTTTTGTAAGCAAGCCATACTTTCTGGAAATACTGCCACCGGCCTGTGGAAAAGGCGAAGCTGTAGACTGGCTTGCAAATCATATTTCAGAAAAAACCGGCAAACAGATTCTTACAATGGGCTTTGGCGACAGCATGAATGATGAAAGCCTTATTCGCCGTGCCACCTGGGGTGTAGCAATGTGCAACGGACTTAAAGAAATCCAGAATATTGCAGATTATGTCACCCCAAAAGACAACAATCACAACGGAATCGCAGAGTTTTTAAAAGCATTTGTTTTGTGCTAACCCCTGCGACTCAACGCTGCTGACAATTCTTATCGCTGGATTCTACCGCTTCCATTTCCGGCAGCAAGCTTTTCAACTTCGTCTACGCTTACCATATTGTAGTCGCCTTCGATTGTGTGCTTAAGACAGCTTGCGGCAACTGCAAACTCAACAGCATCCTGCGTAGATTTTCCATTCAAAAGTGAATAAATCAAACCGCCGCCAAAGCTGTCACCGCCGCCAACACGGTCTACAATATACATTTCGTATTCCTTGCTGAAGCAGTAATCTTTACCATCATACAAAAGTGCTGCCCAGTTGTTGCGGTTTGCATTAATGGAAGTTCGCAGGGTGATTGCAACCTTCTTAAAACCAAACTTATCTGCCAGCTGTTTAGCAACTGATTTATAACCTTCTTTGTTAAGCTTACCGCCAGTAATATCTGTATTTTCAGCTTCAATTCCAAAAACATCCTTTGCATCTTCTTCGTTAGAAATACAGACATCAACGTACTTACAGATTTGAGTCATTGCTTCTCGGGCCTGTTCACGAGTCCAGAGCTTGCCGCGGTAATTTAAGTCACAGCTGACAGTTGCACCCGCAGCCTTTGCGGCTTTACATGCTTCTATACAAATCTGAACAAGGTTTCCGCCCAATGCAGGAGTAATACCTGTAAGATGGAACCATTTACAATCCTTGAAAATCTCTGCCCAGTCAAAATCTTCCGGCTTTGCTTCTGCAATGGAAGAATGAGCACGGTCATAAATACATTTTGAACCACGCTGACTTGCACCACGCTCGTTATAGTAGATTCCCACACGGTCGCCGCCGCGAACAATATAATTTGTGTTTACACCATAGCGGCGCAGACTGTTGATTGCAGCCTGACCAATTTCGTGCTTTGGAAGCTTTGTAACGTAATAAGCATCCAGTCCGTAATTTGCAAGAGATACCGCAACGTTAGCTTCTCCGCCACCAAATGTGGAAGTCATTTTATCAACCTGAACAAATCTGAAATATCCTTCAGGTTCCAGTCTTAACATTATTTCACCAAATGTAACTACTTTCATATAATTCTCCTTATCCTAAGGGGAGATCCCCTTAGGAATCCCCCTGTTTTTGGGAGAGGAAACCCCCTCTACTCGGATGCGGGTGTTTTCCTCTCCCAAACCCTCTCCTTCCACCAGCACCGCTTAGGGTTGCACCCTAAGAACCCGCTAATGATTGTCTATTTTCTAATTTCTTTTACTATAGCTGCCGCCTCTTTTGTTAACCGTTCAACTTCTGCAAAGTTTCCAGCCGCAATCAAATCACCTTTAACCATCCAGCTGCCACCGCAGGCAAGAATCTTGTCGCAGGCAAGATAGTCGCGGACATTTGTTGCATTGATTCCACCGGTTGGCATGAACTTCATCATGGTGTAAGGGGCACTCATTGCCTTAATCATTTTTAAGCCGCCCGCATTTTCAGCAGGGAAAAACTTTACTACATCAAGACCAAAACCAAGAGCAACCTCAAGCTCTGTAGGAGTCATAATTCCCGGTGTAATCGGGTAGCCCTTTTTCAGACAGTATTCTACAACCTTAGGATTCAAGCCAGGTGAAACAATAAACTTAGCTCCGGCACCAATCGCGCGGTCAACCTGCTCGGTAGTGAGCACTGTTCCAGCTCCCACAAACATTTCAGGGAATTTTTTAGAAATTGCACGAATGCTTTCTTCTGCAGCATCTGTTCTGAAGGTTACTTCGGCACAGGCAAGACCGCCTTTTATCAGACTTTCGGCAAGCGGTTCAGCATCGCTAACTTTATTTAAAACTACAACAGGAACAATGCCTATTGAACCTATCTGTTTAAGTGTATCGTTCATATTTTCCTCTAATATACTAGTATTCTAGTTACATTCTATCACTTTGCGGGGATTATGTCATCATAAAAAACTAAGGAATTATCACTAAATATCTTGGTACAGTATCTGTTTTTTATGTGATACAATATGAAACGAGGTAAAAAATATGAAAACGAACAGGAAACTTTTTATATCATCACGGATTGCAAAAATTGCAGCTATTCTTTTAGTTACAGTTACACTCGCTTTTACCGGATGTAAATCTTCTGCATCTTCTGACCCTTCAGATAAAGCTGCCGGTAATCAGGTGACGAAAAAAACTGGCTGGAATGATGAAGATGTCGCACAGTATGCAACTTTTTTTCATTCTCTCTGTAAAAAGGCCGGATATACTGCATTCTGGTGGGATTGCAATGATTTGGTTGACCGAAAGAATCTTACCTGTCGCCAGCAGATTATTGATGCAATTATGGCTTCTTATCCACCTGAAGAATATTCCTACACAAAAACTACCACAGGCTTTGTTGAAGAAGATGCCGCAACCGCTGTTCACAATATGAAAACCGGCTGGAATCTTGGCAACACACTCGATGCCACAAGCTACGACTGGAAAAAAGAAGTTTCCGGTTCTAACGAAATCGGATGGATTTTACAGTGGGGCGAAAAGGATTCAAACGGAAAGGTAACAACAAAAGCTTTTGAAACTGCCTGGGGTATGCCGGTTACGACACGCGAAATGATTCATTATGTAAAGGAGCTTGGTTTTGGTGCCGTAAGAGTTCCTGTAACCTGGGCCGAGCATATTGATGAAAACAACAAGGTTGATCCCGACTGGATGAAGCGCGTTCACGAGGTTGTTGATTATGTAATTGATGAAGGACTTTACTGTATGATTAACACTCACCACGACGGCTGGGTTTGCGCAACAGAAAGAATGTATAATAAGTTTTCTCCACGCTTTGAAAGCCTGTGGACTCAGATTGCAACTGAGTTTGCTGATTATGATGAACGCCTTATTTTTGCAAGCATGAACGAAGTTATTGATGAAGAAGATAAATGGAATGCTCAGCCAAAATCTACTTTTGAATACATAAACAAATGGAATCAGCTTTTTGTAGATACAGTCCGAGCAACAGGCGGCAACAATGTAAAACGAAACCTTGTTGTTTCTCCACGCGGTTGCAGCGGTTCCGACCGCGACATGCAGATTTTCGAGATTCACGATTCTGTTGAAAATCACATCATCATAGAAGTTCACAACTATACACCGCAAGGCTTTTGCTTTAATGATGCAACCTGGACTACAATGACAGCTAAATGGACTCCGTTCCAGCACGAATACGAATTGCGCAACGATTTTACAATGTATGAACGCTGGCAGAAAAGGCTCGGCTATCCGGTAATCATCGGTGAGTACGCAGCCTTCCCAAAGAAATATGAAGATTTTTAAACATTGTCATTGTCGGACTTGATCCGACAATCAATCAAGAGTTATATATGAATGATACACTGAATCAACGCCTTGTAAAAATCCGCCCGAGCAAAAGACAGCTTGAATGGCAGCAGACAGAGTTTTATGCTTTTGTGCATTTTACCGTAAATACTTTTACCGATAAGGAATGGGGTGACGGAACAGAGAGTCCTGAAATCTTTAATCCTGTAAAGCTTGATGCGCGCCAGTGGTGCAAGGCAATTAAAGCAGCCGGGATGAAGGGACTTATTCTTACCTGCAAGCATCACGACGGCTTTTGTTTGTGGCCAAGCAGGTTTACGAATCACACAGTAGCGGCAAGCCCTTATAAAGATGGAAAAGGTGATATTGTACGGGAAGTGTCAGAAGCCTGCAGTGAGTTCGGCTTGAAGTTTGGTGTTTATCTTTCTCCGTGGGACAGAAACAGTCAGCTTTATGGGCAGGGAAAACCTTACGATGATTTTTTTGTAAACCAGCTTACTGAATTACTTTCGAATTATGGAAAAGTTTTTTCTGTATGGTTTGACGGAGCCTGCGGTGAAGGTCCCAACGGGAAAAAACAGGTTTATGATTTTGAGCGATATTATAAAGTTATACGAGACTTACAACCAGATGCCTGCATAAGTGTTTGTGGTCCTGACGTTCGCTGGTGTGGTAACGAAGCCGGTCATTGCCGCAAGTCTGAATGGAGTGTTGTTCCTGCAAGAACAAAAGATACAGAAATTATAAAGGAACGAAGCCAGCACGAAGATTCCGAAGAGTTCAGGCAGAGAAAAATCAGTGCGAGTGATGAAGATTTAGGCAGCCGTGCAATCCTTGAAAATGAAAATGATTTGATCTGGTATCCTGCCGAAGTAAACACAAGCATCCGTCCGGGCTGGTTCTATCATGAATACGAAGATGATAAAGTGCGCAGTCTGGAAGAACTGACAAACATATACTTTAATTCCGTTGGCGGCAATGCAACATTCCTGCTGAACATTCCCCCTACCCGCGAAGGCCTGTTCCACAAAAATGATGTTGCACGCCTGCAGGAGCTTGGTGATTTTCTGCGGAATGAGTTTGCAAATCCAATAAAAGAATTAGATAAAAAGGAAATAAAACTTAACACAACATCAGAAACAGACAGTTACACTATTAGGATTGACTTACCGCTATCAAAAATAAAATACATAATCATTCAGGAAGATATTGAAAAAAGCCAGCGAGCAGAAAGCTTTGAGGTTCTTGCAAAAAACAGCAGTGAAAAATATGAAACTTTATTTAGCGGAACAACAATCGGGTATAAAAAAATAATACGGTTTGAAAAACCATTAAACACCGACAGTTTAATTATAAAAATCACATCATGCCGCTGTAAACCGGAAATAAAAAAAATTGTTATCCATTAAAACAAAATTACTCATCATCCTTTGACGCTAGTTTTTTATTCTCTTCTATGCTATATTTGTCAAACTATGACAACCGAAGCAAAAACCTTTTATAAAGAGCTGCGTAATGTAGTTCAGCCAATGGCAATCCAGAATCTCATTTCTTCTGCGGTAAACTCGGCCGATGTAATTATGCTTGGATTTATCGGGCAGACGGCGATTGCGGCTTCGGCTCTTGCGGGGAACATTGCGTTTATTCTTTTTATGATTTCTACAGGGCTTTCTTCCGGGCTTGTAATGCTTGGTGCGCAGTACTGGGGAAAGAAAGATACAGAATCTATAAAAACACTGCTTGGAATCGGTCTGCGTATTTGCTGTACAGTTGAGATTCTTGTTGCACTTGTAGCGGCATTTTATCCGCGCATTCTGATGCTCATTTTTACTCAGGACGAAGCTTTGATTAGCGAAGGCTGCCGTTACCTTAGGGCTGCAAGCGTTTCGTATGTCTGCCTTTCTTTTGCACAGATGTACCAGGCAGCATTTAAAAGTATTGAGCGTGTAAAGATTGTTTCCATTACAGCAACCACAACTTTAATTCTGAACATCAGCCTTAATGCAGTTTTTATCTTCGGATTATTCGGAGTGCCAAAGCTTGGCATTCTTGGTGTTGGAATTGCAACTTCTATTTCCCGCTTTATAGAAATGATAATCTGCTTTGTTTATGCAGGCCGCCAGAAGGATGTGCATTTTTCAATTGCGTGTATTTTCAGAAGGAACCGTGTTCTTACCCGTGACTTTTTTAAATATTCGCTGCCGGCTGTTGGAAACGAGCTTGTGTGGGGTGCCGCCTTTTCCATGTACTCAGTGATAATGGGACATCTTGGTGAAGATATTGTTGCCGCAAACTCCGTTGTAAATACAGTAAGACAGCTTGGTTCCGTGCTCTGTTTTGGAATGGCTTATGGTGGCGCAATTGTTCTTGGAAAATACATGGGTGCCGGAGACATGGAGCTTGCAGAAAGAAATGCATCCAGACTTGCAAAAACAACAATTCTTTCTGGAGTGCTTGGTGCAGTTCTCATTGTCTGCCTCTACCCTGTGCTTCCGCTTATTGCTGACCTTACAGAAACCGCCGCCCATTACAGAAACATTCTATTATTCATAAATGCAGTTTCGGTAATTGGAGCCGCTATTAACACGGTATTGATTTGCGGTATTTTCCGTGCCGGTGGAGATTCAAAGTTCGGTTTTGTTATGGATTCAATTTTTATGTGGTGCGTTTCCGTTCCACTCGGACTTATTGCAGCCTTTGTCTTAAAGCTTCCACCACTTTGGGTTTACTTTATTCTCTATCTGGATGAGTTTGAAAAAATGCCAGTTGTAATCATGCACTACAAGAAGAAGGGCTGGCTCAGAAACATCACAAGAGACACTTCTGAGCTGCAATAGTTTTCCGGAGAATTATTTTATACCGAAAAAGTCTGCCGAGTTTTGATAGCAGACAGCTTCTACCATATTTCCCAGATTCTTTTCCTGCCATGGGAACTCACCGCTTTCTACAAGTGAGCCGATAAAGTTACACAGGATTCGGCGGAAATATTCGTGACGTGGATAAGAAAGGAAGCTGCGACTATCGGTGAGCATTCCAACATAGCAGCCAAGTGGTGCGGTACGGGCATATACACGAATCTGCTCTTCTATTCCATCTTTGTGGTCGTTGAACCACCAGGCCGGTCCAAACTGGCAGTTACGGAAATTAGCCGCCATTGTTGCAAGCGCTTCGTTATCCTTTGGATTAAGGTTATAAAGAATTGTTCGTGCATTAGCTTCTGCACTGTAAATTGCATTAAGCACAGCGCCAAGCTGAGGTGCAAAATTAAAATCCTGTAAGCTGTCTTCTCCAATGTTTTTACCGGAAACTTCGAGCATTGCAGAATTGTTGTCACGCAAAGCACCAATATGAATCTGCATTATAAATCCTTTTTGAGCATAAAGCTTACCAAGTTCAATCAGAATCCAGCCCTTGTATTTTGCAATTTCTTCGCAGGTAAGTTTTTTACCAATCCAGGCTTTTTCAAAAATATAGTTTACATCATCATAAGTTGCAGGAAGATAAAAATCATTTTCAAGTGAGTGGTCACTAACGACTGAACCGTTCTGCTTAAAGTAATCCATTCTGCGGGCAAGGGCTGCAATCATATCGTTTACAGAAGAAAACTTTGTACCATCTGCAGCCTGCAAGCGACTGATATAATCCGGGAATGCAGGACTTTCTGCATTGAGTACAAAATCAGGGCGGAACGAAGGGCGAACCTTTAACGAATCATACTCTGCAAGCTTTTTGTGCCACTCCAGCGAATCAAGCGGGTCATCGGTTGTACAAAGCTCGCGTACACTCATCTTAGACAAAAGCCCGCGCGGAGTAAAATCCTCCTGAGCAAGAAGAGCATTACATCTGTCCCAGACTTCACGTGCATTATCTTCTGTTACAGGCTCAGTAATTCCAAAGTAGCGTTTAAGCTCCAGGTGGCTCCAGTGATAAAGAGGATTTCCAACACAAAGCTGGAGTGTCCGTACAAAGGCAAGATAACGTTCATAATCAGCCGATGCAACCTTTTCTGCTCCACCACGCTCTTCATCACTTTTTACACTTCCATCCTTACGGATATGCCCCGTAATCAACTGCTCATCAACGCCAGCCGCACGCATTGCACGCCATTTGTAGTGGTCATGGTCCAGCCACGCATTCGCAAGATTTCCAAGCGGCTTGTTTTCAAAAATCTCCTGCGGACTCAAATGATTATGAAAATCAAAAATCGGCTGATTCTTTGCATACTTGTGATATAAAGTTCGTGCAGCTTCGCTCTTCAACAAAAAGTCATCATCTAAAAATGGTCTCATAGAATTACCTCGAATACTAGTATATTACATTAACTATAATCTTCCAAGTCTGAGTTTATAGTTAAACAGATACAGTCTCCATCACACATTGTTTTTAAAATTATCACATTTTTTTTCTTTTTTTTAAACTTTTTTTCAAAAAAACTGCAGTTTTTCTTCAAGTTTCGACTATATATAGTATATGGATTTTGAATCCCGAAAACACTTATTTAAGGAGAGTTTATTATGAACTTTATGATTGATTCACGTCCTGAACGTAACTATAAGGACAGACTTTTCAAAGCTATTTTTGGTCGAGACACAGAACAAAGCAAACAATGGAGACTGGAGCTGTATAATGCCTTGAACGGAACTTCTTATACCGACCCGGATGCTCTCAAAATCAACACAATTGAAAATGTTATTTATCTTACCATGCGTAATGATATTTCATTTCTTGTTGATTCGCAAATGACTCTTTATGAACAGCAGAGCACGTATAATCCAAACATGCCACTGCGTGGTTTAATGTATTTTGCTCAACTTTATCAGATGCATCTGAGCCAGCAGGAAAAGGATTTGTTCCGTTCAACACTTATAAATATTCCCAATCCTCAGTTTGTAGTTTTTTATAATGGGATTGCCGAAAAACCCGATAAAACAGAACTCAGATTGTCAGATGCATTTGAAATCCCTGAAAAAAGCGGTTCCTTTGAGTGGACAGCAACTATGATAAACATAAACAAAAATCACAATTGTGGACTTCAAAAAAACTGCAAACCATTGTATGATTATATTCAGTACGCTTCAAGAATTGCAGAAAACAAGAAAAATGGAATGTCGGCAAAAGAAGCTGTTACGGAAGCTCTCGACTGGGCAATAAGTGAAAAACTTTTGGGCGGCTTTTTCAAACAGCAAAAGGAAGAGGTATTAAGTATGAGTTTGACAGAGTTTGATGAAGAAATAGCAATCCGAGGCTGGCGTGAGGATGGAATTGAAGAAGGTATCTCAATTGGCGAACAGAGAAAAGCAGTAGAGGCTGCTAAAAAATTTCTTGAAGATGGAAGATATTCAGCACAGGAAATCTCTGAGCTATTAGGTATTCCTATTGAATCGTTTGTTACTACAACTGCTTAATATTATAACGGTTGCTTTTTATCGCCCGCCTTAGCGGTCTCTTTAAAGCAACCGTATTTTACTTAATTAGAACTGGAACGCACCACACGGAATCCAAGGAAGACGCCCGCGATAACCGGCGAGTTATAATACCGATTAGCAACGCGACAGAAAGAAGCGTCGTCGTCCCAGCTACCGCCACGAAAAACCCGGTACGAACCCAACGACGCGCCATGTGGATTGTCCGACGGACTGTTATTATAATAACTATTGCTATACCAATCCCAGCACCATTCCCATACGTTACCACTCATATCGTATAGTCCCAATTCATTAGCCTGCTTTGTCATAACATCGTGTGTAGTACTTCCACTGTTTCCATAATACCAGGCTACAATATTTGCATTATCACTTCCACTGCACTTATACCCCTTTGTTTTATTACCACCACGAGCTGCATATTCCCATTCTGCTTCAGTAGGCAAACGGTAACCATTTGAAGTCCAATCGCAAATATAACTACTTCCATTTTTCTTGTAGCAAGGTTTTAATCCCTGTCTTTCGCTCAATTTATTACAGAATTCTATAGCATCATACCAACTAACAAATTCAACAGGCCTATTCTCACCTTTAAAAGTACTTGGATTGGTACCCATTACTGCTTCATAATCAGCTTGTGTAACCTCATGCTTACAAATTCTAAAACTACTTACATAAACATTATGAGTAGGTCTTTCATCACTATCACCATCTGAACTCCCCATTGTAAAACTTCCACTTTCTACAAATACCTCATCAGCTGAATACTCATATTTTGTAGTTTCTACTTTAAGCCTTTGAGATACTTTTCCCTCCTTATTATTTTCACTCAATTTAAGCCAGAAATAATAAGTACTGTTTGGGGTAAGTCCGACAATTTCATCAATATGTTCAGAAGGATAATTATTTGAATTAATTATTTTTGCTGAAGAAAAATCTGCACTCTTTGAATAATACCAGATATGTTTTGTGTTAGAATCTTCTTCGGCTATATCAAATTTAATTGAAGCTTTATTAGAAGAAACTTTGTCAACTGTTATAGACTTAACTTTCAATAAAGATGTATATCCTTTTATAATTGTTGGTTTGCTTGAATAAAGCTTTCCATAAGAATTGGAATATTCCTCGCCAGATTCAATTTCAAAGGTATATTCTGTACCAACATTTAAACCTGTTATTTTTATTGAAGAAGCTCCAGACCCCGATTTTGTATGTACTGTATTAAAGCTTCGAGGATTGTCTGTTGGATAATACTTTACACTATATTCATCCATTCCTTCCTCGAAGGTCCAGGAAATCAATGCTGTAGTACCTGTAACAGATTCTACTTTGCAGTTCTCAGGTGGCATTGTAAAAAGGACATTATATATACCACGAGAATTGATATTTACATCTCTGGTAAGCTCTGCACCATCTGGATAGCGGATTTTTATTTTATAAATTGCTGGTCGCTCAATTGGAATATCGTAGGTATCGTTATCCCACAAATCAGCAAGTTCTTTCCATTCATTACTATCATACATAAACAGAGTTCCTGCAACTCCTGTTTCTATATGTATTCCTATTCCACCAGAAAACGAAGCTTCATTCTTCTTGCCTCGCTGCGCATTCTTTACTACTGTTCCTGAAGAACTTTTTACTTCATACATTGACTGTTTACCAAACGGATTTCTTACAAGAACTGTGTAATAATAGGTAACACTTTCATCTGGAACTGTAAAGGTTGCTTCTTTTGCATTTAACTTCCATTCAGTACCTTTTTTTCCATCCTGTTCTGCAAAATAAGGGTCATCTAAATCTGATTTTCGCGTACTATATACAACTTTATATTCCAGTTTTCTTAAGAAAGCACCATTATTATCTGTTGCACGATTCCATTCTATTGTTATGCTGTTTGCATTCTGATTTATTGTCAAGTTACCCTGCGGCTGTGGAACTGTTATGAGTTTTTCTGCAATTTCTGTTGCAGCATTATTAAAGGCTATACTATCTCCTTTTCTTATATTTTCAACAAATCCAGAAGCAATATCATTAGCAGACAAATCTACAATACTTTCCTGTAAATTATAATATCCACCTATTTCACTAAGCTCACCCATTACAAGATAATCTACATTAGCAATTTTATTAATTGCCTTTACCTGCTCTGTTACCGATTTTTGCTGAAACTCCTTTTCTCTCATGAGTCTTTCAATATCAGCATCATAGCGGGTTACAAGAGTTAACACGTCACCACATTCACGTTTAATTGCATCTTTTAATGCACCAAAAATACCTCTGGCATCATCTTTTCCCTGTTGAGTATAATCCTTGTTGGTTCCCAACGGAAGAATTGCAATTTTCTTAGGTTCAGCAAAAACATTTACACACAACAGGAAAAGAAAACTTAGTATTATTTGTCTACGTTTTTTCATTTTTTTCTCCTAACTACAATAATAGATTTTTCTTAATATGCCCTTACTGGACGAACAAAACATTCACATCCTCCTTTTGCTCCAATATTAGCTCCCCACATATCTGTATACCAGACATGAAATGAATAACCAGCTCTGAATGAATAACCATATGCAGAATTAATATCCCTCTCACAACTAGTCCAATAAGAAGACTTTTCAAAATCTCCTAACTCCTTTTGGCATAAGTTTCTATACATAAGTTCTGCTTCTTTTACATTCGGTAAAAACCAATCTGTTT
>JAEEGH010024981.1_pt1 | contig 12015 bp, 6 predicted proteins | sample 9134181 | NCBI WGS metagenome assembly JAEEGH01 (sample SAMN16246544, study PRJNA631951) | gut metagenome | biome: gut microbiome; feature: rumen; material: DP-attached | host: Bos | place: Iran: Karaj | collected 2018-10
CGCAAGCCAGGCGAGGACGCCAAACGCCCTCCGCACCCTTCCCGGTGCGGAGGGCGTTTTTCAGGGAGCAGGGATCAGGGATCAGGGACTAGGGACTAGGGACTAGGGATCAGGGATTAGAGACTATTCGTTACCCCCGTCTCCTATTGCCTATTGCCTGCTGCCTATTGCCTGTTCAACTCTTTTCCGCTTCCGCTCAAAAAATACTTGTACTTTTCATAGATATGCTGTATAATAGCTTGAAGTCTCTGAACCCAGAAGTGAGAAGCCCATGAAAAAGAGCAGACAATATCTGACCCGCCTGCTGCCGGCCTACGCCTGGCTCCCGGCGCTGAGCGTGATCGGGATGAATTTTCTGGTCTATTATATTCCAAAGCTGCTGGAAACCCACCGCAGCCTGAATCTGGTCTCCACGGCCCTGGACGACGCGCTGCCGCGCGTGCCGTTCTTCGCCGTCATCTACGTTCTGGCCTACGCCCAGTGGGCCGTCGGCATCCTTGCCATCTGCCGGGAGAGCCGGGCGCACTGCTTCCGCGTGATGTCGGGCGTGCTGATCTCCGAGGCTCTGGTCCTGCTGGTCTTTCTGGTCTATCCCACCACGCTGCGCCGTCCGCCGGTGGAGGTCCGGGATCTGCCCACCGCCGTTCTGGACTGGGTCTACCGCTCGGACACGCCGACGAACCTCTTCCCTTCCCTGCACTGTATGCAGAGCTGGCTCTGCTTCCGCGGCGCGGTCGGGATGCGCCGGACGCCGCGCTGGTATCCCTGGGCGCAGTTCATCTTCGCGCTGCTGGTCTTTGCCTCCGTGGTTCTGACCAAGCAGCATATCTGGCCCGACATCCTGGGCGGAATCGCTTTCGGCGAGCTGGGCCAGCTTCTCGGACGGCGGCTCCGCGCGGAGCGCCTGTTCGGCAGACTTGAAGCAACTTCAAAGGAGTAATCCATGCAAAACGAAGCTGTCCCCGCACGGCCCGGAAAAAAGAAGCATCTGCTTTGGAATATCGTTTTCATTGGGATCGCCGTTCTGACCGTATGGGTCGTGGCCTCGAACGCCAAGGGCTTCTCGCTGGAAAACTTCCGCGCCTATCTGAGCGGAAACAATCCCTGGTGGCTGTCCGCCGCCTTTGGGAGCATGCTGGCATACGTTCTGCTCAACGCGCTGATGATCCGGCTCCTGCTCCGGGATTTCGGCTATCACAGAAATCTCTGGGACTGCACGACCTACACCGCCGCCGACCTCTACTTTTCCGCCATCACCCCCTCCTCCACGGGCGGGCAGCCGATGGAGGCCTGGTATATGATGCAGGACGGCGTCCCCGGCGTGATCTGCACCGTTGTCCTGCTGACCTACCTGCTGCTCTACACGGTCTCCATCGTCCTGATCGGTCTGGTCTGTCTGATCCTGTATCCGAACTCCTTCCTGGCCTTCGGCAGCTTCGGGCGGATCCTGATTATCGTCGGCGCTGCCATCCAGCTTGGGCTGTCCCTGCTCTACGCGGTGCTGCTTTGGAATGAGCAGCTTCTGTTCCGTATCTGCGACTGGGTTTTGCGGCTTTTGAAAAAGCTGCATCTGCTGCGGCACCCCGACCAGAAGCGCGAAAAGCTCCGCCGCTCAATGGAGCGATACAGCCAGGTCACCCACCTGCTCGCCGGCAGACGCCGCCTGCTCGTCAAGGCCCTGCTGCTCAATCTCTTTCACCGCGCCGCACAGATCATGGTGACGGTCTTCTGCTTCCTGGCCGGCGGCGGTTCGCTGGCGATGGCGCCGAAGATGTTCGCCATGCAGAGCAACGTCGTTCTGGGCGCCTGCTGCGTCCCAATCCCCGGGGCAATGGGCGTTACGGATTATCTGATGATCGACGGCTTCTCCTCCTTCCTGAACGAGACGCAGTCCGCCAATCTGGAGCTCCTGTCCCGCACCACGTCCTTCTATATCTGCATCCTGCTCTGCGGTCTGATCGTGATCGTCAAGGCGCTGATCGTCCGCTTCCGGGATCGGCGGCAGTCCTGACCGATCCCCAAATCATCATACAGAAAGAAGCGGGCCCTGCCCGCGGTGCTGCACTATGAAACACGAATCTCTGCATCTGAATGAGAATCTGAAGCAATACCGGGAGGAGATCGCCGCCGCCCGGAAATGCGAGAATATCAACGACCCGATCGACACCTGCGTGATCGATTTCCTGGCGATGGGCTTCACCAAGCTCTTCGTGAAGCTGGGGATCGTGCCCAACGCCGTGACGATCCTTTCCATGCTCTCCGGCGTGGCCGGGGCCGTGCTGATCGCGCAGGACAATCTGCCGATGACGCTCGGCGGAATCGCGCTCGTGATCCTCTCCGCCGTCTTTGATTCCAGCGACGGTCAGGTTGCCCGGAAAACCAGACATTTCAGCCGGATCGGACGGATGCTCGACGGCATGAGCGACGCCACGGTCTATTTCAGTCTCTATCTCGTGACCGCGCTCCGGGCGAGCTGCCGGCCCGCCTTCGGCGTCAGCCCCTCGGTCTGGACGGGCCTGATGCTGGCCCTGGGCCTGCTGACCTTTGTGTTCTACGTGATCCAGAGCCAGCTCCCCGACTATTTCAAAAACCTGCATATGTACATGATCGACAACGCGCACGGCTCGGAGCTCAGCCGGGCAAAGCACGTCCTGGCCGAACGCGACCGGGCGAAGAAGGGCTCCTTCGAGCGCTTCTCCCTCTCCTGCTACGCCGCCTATACCCGGACCCAGGAGCGCCGCGCCCCCGTCACCCAGCGGATGCTGGACCGGATCGAGGTCGAGGGCAAGTCCGACGCCATGACCGACGCCTTCTACCAAACCAGCCGCAAGCTCGTGATGGCAACCAATCTGATGACCTTCAATCTGCGGACCATCGTGCTGTTCATCTGCCTGCTGCTGCGGGTCGAGCCCATCGTCTTCGCCTTCTGCCTTCTGGTCCTGGAGCCGCTCCGGCTCTACCTGCTCCGGCGGTATGAGCGCCTGGCCGCCCGTCTGCTGGCCAAAACGCCGGCGGGAGAAGCCGAGCGCGAGGCCGCTTACGTCTGATGCGAAGCGTGAGCGTGCTTGCCATGGGCAAGCTCAAGGAAAAATTCTACCTCGAAGCCGTGCGGGAGTATGAAAAGCGCCTGTCCGGCTATTGCCGCTTCAGCCTGACCGAGCTGCCGGAGCACCGTCTGCCCGAAAACCCGTCGCAGGCTCAGATCGACGAGGGGCTTCGCCGGGAGGCGGAGCTGATCCTCGCCCGCATCCCAAAGGGAGCCTGGTTCTGCGTCCTGACCCCGGAGGGGGAAAAGCTCTCCTCCGAGGCGCTGGCAAGGACGATCGACGACGTCAGCCTGCGCAAGACCTCCCAGCTCTGCTTCCTGCTCGGCTCGTCGTTCGGGATCGACCCAACCGTCAAGGCCAGGGCGGATCTCCGCCTCTCCTTCTCCGACATGACCTTCCCCCACCATCTGGCCCGCGTGATGCTGCTCGAGCAGCTCTTCCGCGCGGAAAACATCCTGGCGGGAACCAGATACCATAAGTAAAGCTCCGGCTGCCGCCGGAGCTTTCTTCTTTGGTGTACGGGCGGGTCTCCCCTTCGCGGCTCAGCCCACCGTGCCCGTCACGGTCAGCACCGCCTCGCCGGGGACGGTCTCCCAGTCGCCGGTTTCCGTGCTCTGGGAGAAGGTCGCGGCAGGGACCGTGATCTGCCCGGCGACCGTGGCGAAGACGCCGGTGGTCTGGTCATAGGTGTAGCCCGTCGTCACCGCCAGGGGCAGGTCGTTGAGGGTGACGGTCAGATCGCGGAGAATCGGATCAAAGGTGTCGGTCACGACCACAGCCGCATCGGGCCCGGCGGGCAGGTTGCCGTCGTTCTGGATCAGGAAGGTGTAGGTCAGGACGCCGTTCTCCGCCACGGTCGCGGGTGACAGGCTCTTGGTGATGCGCAGGTTGGCCTGCGCCTCGACCGTGACCGTCGCCTGGGCCGTCAGAGGCGTGCCGATGCCGTCGCCGGTCAGGGTGACGGTGTTGGTGATCTCGCTGCCCTCCGCAAGCGGGGCAGCGTCAGTCGTCGCGGCCTCGTAGAGGATGACCGCATTGCCGCCCGCCGGAACGCTCAGACCGGAGATGACCAGCGGCGCGCCCGACGCGGTCGGGTCGGCCTGCCGGGTCCCGTTGATGAACCAGACGGCGGAATCCGGGGTGTAGCTGAGCGGATAGACCGTCTGCCCGCCCGCGGCGTAGGAGCCGAGGTCGTCGGTCAGGGTCAGGTCCGTATAGGCCGTCGCGCCGGAGTTCACGATCGTGATCACGTAGGTCACGGTGTCGGTCGGCGCGTAGGTGTCCACGACGGCGGTTTTGGTCAGCGTCAGCGGAGAGAGCATCTGCCCCGTGACCACGTTGGAGGCCACGGACCGTCCGTTGTAGGACAGGTGCGCCTGATTGGTGAAGCTCGCCATTGAAATACCTCCTTTTCGCACGGGCTTTCCCCGTGCCCTCCATTCTATGCGCCGGGCGCGAAAATGGGAAAAGAAGGTCGAGCCGCCCGACGCAGCGCCCCTGCGCGGAACGGTTGCGATCGGGCGAAAATCGCGCAAAAAAATCCGCAAAGCCCATTGACTTTACGGTTTGCACATGATATAATAGCGCTCCGGTCTGCGTAATCGCAGATTCCGCAGACTTCACCCTTACCGTACACAGTATAGCACAGCCCGGCCGCGATTGCAAGTGATTTTTTCACAAAAATATCAACTGCGCCGGGCGTATCATTATCCAATCCCACCATACCATTCAGAAAGGCAGTGATGTTACCACCATGGCATTGGTTAAGGACGAGTATTTCGGCAAGACCCTCCGAAAGAGCTTTGCCAAGTACCAGGAAATTCTCGAAATGCCCAACCTGCTCAAGATCCAGAAGGATTCCTACAACTGGTTCCTGGAGGAAGGACTGCACGAGGTCTTCCGCGACACGGACGCCATCACCGACTACACCGGCAATCTGGAGCTTTCCTTCCTGGATTACACCATGAACGACAAGCCCAAGTACACCGTGGAGGAATGCAAGGAGCGCGACGCCACCTACGCCCGGCCCATCAAGGTCCGCGTCCGGCTGCGCAACAAGGAGACCGGCGAGATCAAGGAGCAGGAGATCTTCATGGGCGACTTCCCCATGATGACCAACGGCGGCACCTTCGTCATCAACGGCGCGGAGCGCGTCATCGTCTCCCAGATCGTCCGCTCCCCCGGTATGTACTACGGCGACGAGGTGGACAAGGCCGACCAGCACACCTACACCGCCACCGTGATCCCCTATCGCGGCGCATGGCTGGAATACGAGGCGGACCCCTCGAACGTGTTCAGCGTCCGCATCGACAAGAACCGCAAGCTGCCCATCACCTGCCTGATCCGCGCCCTGGGCGTGGACACCGATCAGAAGATCCTCGACACGTTCGGCGAGGACCCGCTGATCACCGCCACCCTGGAAAAGGACACCTGCCACACCCCCGAGGACAGCCTGCTGGAGATCTACCGCAAGCTGCGTCCCGGCGAGCCCCCCACGGTGGACAACGCCAGATCCTATCTGGACGCCCTGCTCTTTGACGACCGCCGCTACGACGTCTCCAAGGTCGGCCGTTACAAGTTCAACAAGAAGATGGACCTCTGGTCCCGTCTGGCCGGCAACGAACTGGCCGCCCCGATCGCCGATCCCATGACCGGCGAGATCCTCTTCGATGCCGGCCGCGTCCTGACCCGCGCCGAGGCCCACGAGGTCTCCGCCCACGGCGTCAACGAGGCCGTCCTGAAGCTGGCCAACGGCAAGGAGCTCAAGGTCTTCTCCAACGGCATGGCCGATATGTCCCGCTTCGTCTCCTTCGATCCCAAGACCATCGGCATCAAGGAGAAGGTGGATTTCGCCACCCTCCGCACCATGCTCGACAAGGCCGCCGAGGAGAACTGGGACGAGGAGGAATGGAAGTTCGCGGTGGAGGATTACGCCGCCGACCTGCTGCCCAAGCACATCACGCCGAACGACATCCTTGCCTCCATCAACTATCTGATCTGCGTCTCCAACGGCGTCGGCACCACCGACGACATCGACCATCTGGGCAACCGCCGTCTGCGCTGCGTGGGCGAGCTGCTGCAGAATCAGTTCCGCGTGGGCTTTACCCGTCTGGAGCGCGTCATCCGCGAGCGCATGACCGTCCAGGATCTGGAGACCGTCACCCCGCAGAGCCTGATCAACATTCGCCCCGTGACTGCGGTCATCAAGGAGTTCTTCGGCTCCTCTCCCCTGTCGCAGTTCATGGACCAGAACAACCCCCTGGCCGAGCTGACCCACAAGCGCCGTCTCTCCGCGCTCGGCCCCGGCGGTCTGTCCCGCGAGCGCGCGTCCTTCGACGTCCGCGACGTTCACTATTCCCACTACGGCCGTATGTGCCCGATCGAGACCCCCGAAGGTCCGAACATCGGCCTGATCAACTACCTGGCCTGCTTTGCCAAGATCAACGAGTACGGCTTCGTCGAGGCCCCCTTCCGCAAGCTGGAAAAGGTCTATGACGAAAACGGCAAATACGTCGGCTCCCGTCTGACCGACGAGGTCCAGTACATGACCGCCGACGTGGAGGACGACTTCCGCGTCGCCCAGGCCAACGAGCCCGTGGATGAAAACGGCTTCCTGGTCAACGCCCGCGTCACCTGCCGCCACCGCAACGAGATCATCGCCGTGGACCGCGAGCAGATCGACTTCATGGACGTCTCCCCGAAGATGATGGTCTCCGTGGCCACCGCCTTCATCCCCTTCCTGCAGAACGACGACGCCAACCGTGCCCTGATGGGCGCGAACATGCAGCGCCAGGCGGTCCCGCTGATGGTCACTGAGGCTCCCATCGTCGCCACCGGCGTGGAGCACAAGTGCGCCGTGGACTCCGAGGTCTGCCTGAAGGCCGAGGGAACGGGCGTTGTGACCCGCGTCTCCGCCGACTGGATCACGATCCGCTATGAGACCGGCGAGGTTCGCGACTATAAGCTGACCAAGTTTGCCCGCTCCAACCAGGGCACCTGCATCAACCAGCGGCCCATCGTCGAGGTGGGCGAGCAGGTGAGCGACGGCCAGATCATTGCCGACGGTCCCGCCTGCTCCCAGGGCGAGATCTCCCTGGGCAAGAACGTCCTGATCGGCTTCATGACCTGGGAAGGCTACAACTACGAGGACGCCATCCTGCTCAACGAGCGTCTGGTCCGCGAGGACGTCTTCACCTCCATCCACATCGAGGAGTACGAGACCGAGGCCCGCGACACCAAGCTCGGCGCCGAGGAGATCACCCGCGACATCCCCAACGTCGGCGAGGACACCCTGAAGGACCTCGATGAGGACGGCATTATCCGCATCGGCGCGGAGGTCGTCTCCGGCGACTATCTGGTGGGCAAGGTCACCCCGAAGGGCGAGACCGAGCTGACCGCCGAGGAGCGTCTGCTCCGGGCCATCTTCGGTGAAAAGGCCCGCGAGGTCCGCGACTCCTCCCTGAAGGTCCCGCACGGCGAGAGCGGCATCATCGTGGACGTCAAGAAGTTCACCCGCGCCAACGGCGACGAGATGAGCCCCGGCGTCAACAAGGTCGTCCGCGTCTACATTGCGCAGAAGCGCAAGATCTCCGTCGGCGACAAGATGGCCGGCCGCCACGGCAACAAGGGCGTCGTTTCCCGCGTCCTGCCCGAGGAGGATATGCCCTTCCTGCCCGACGGCACGCCGCTTGACATCGTTCTGAACCCCCTGGGCGTCCCCTCCCGTATGAACATCGGTCAGGTCCTGGACGTCCACCTCGGCTACGCCGCAAAGACCCTGGGCTGGAAGGTCTCCACCCCGATCTTCGACGGCGCCAACGAGAAGGACATCCGCGAGACGCTCAAGCTCGCCGGTCTGCGCGAGGACGGCAAGTCCATCCTCTACGACGGCCGCACCGGCGAACAGTTTGACAACATCGTTACCGTCGGCTGGGTCTACTTCCTCAAGCTGCACCATCTGGTCGACGACAAGATCCACGCCCGCTCCACCGGCCCCTACTCCCTGGTCACCCAGCAGCCTCTGGGCGGCAAGGCCCAGTTCGGCGGCCAGCGCTTCGGCGAAATGGAAGTCTGGGCCCTGGAGGCCTACGGCGCGGCTTACACCCTGCAGGAGATCCTGACCGTCAAGTCCGACGACGTGACGGGCCGCGTCAAGACCTACGAGGCCATCGTCAAGGGCAATAACATCCCGAACCCCGGCGTGCCGGAGTCCTTCAAGGTCCTGGTCAAGGAGCTGCAGTCCCTGTGCCTGAACGTGCGCGTTCTGGACAAGGACGGCGAGGAGATCGAACTCAAGGACGACGACGAGGATGATTTCATCCCCGAGCTGCGCGACGAGTTCTATGCCGCGGACGACGCGGAGATCGAGGCCGAGGGCTTCTCCATCGAGGACGTGCCCGAGGACGAGCTCGGCGCCGATCTCGGACTCAACGATTATGATGATGACGAGGAGGAACTGTAATGAGCTACACACCGTTTGATGCCATTCAGATCGGTATCGCCTCCCCCGAGATGATCCTCAGCTGGTCCTACGGCGAAGTCAAAAAGCCGGAGACCATCAACTACCGCACGCTCAAGCCGGAACGGGACGGCCTCTTCTGCGAGCGCATTTTCGGGCCGACAAAGGACTGGGAGTGCCACTGCGGAAAGTACAAGAAGATCCGCTACAAGGGCAAGATCTGCGACCGCTGCGGAGTGGAGATCACCAAGAGCAAGGTCCGCCGCGAGAGAATGGGCCACATCGAACTGGCCGCCCCCGTGAGCCATATCTGGTATTTCAAGGGGATCCCCTCCCGTATGGGCATGCTGCTGGACATTACTCCGCGCACGCTGGAGAAGGTACTGTATTTCGGCTCCTATATCGTCACCGATCCCGGTGAGACGCCGCTGAAGAAGTGCCAGCTCCTCAACGAAAAGGAATACCGCGACATGCGCGAGAAGTACGAGGACGATTTCGACGCGGGCATGGGCGCCGAGGCTGTCAAGAAGCTGCTCGCCGATATCGACTGCGAGAAGCTCTCCGTCCAGCTTCGCGAGGAGCTGCGCGACGCGTCCGGCCAGAAGAAGGCCAAGATCGTCAAGCGCCTGGAGGTCGTGGAGGCTTTCCGTCAGTCCGGCAACAACCCCACCTGGATGATCATTGACATCCTTCCCGTCATCCCCCCCGAGATCCGGCCCATGGTACAGCTCGACGGCGGACGTTTTGCCACCAGCGACCTGAACGATCTCTACCGCAGGGTCATCAACCGCAACAACCGCCTCAAGAGACTCATCCAGCTCAACGCGCCCGACATCATCGTGCGCAACGAGAAGCGGATGCTCCAGGAGGCTGTGGACAGCCTGATCGACAACGGCCGCCGCGGCCGCGCGGTCACGGGCGCCAACTCCCGCGCTCTGAAGTCTCTGAGCGACATGCTCAAGGGCAAGCAGGGACGTTTCCGCCAGAACCTGCTGGGCAAGCGTGTCGACTACTCCGGCCGAAGCGTTATCGTCGTCGGACCCGAACTGAAAATGTACCAGTGCGGCGTGCCCAAGGAAATGGCCATCGAGCTGTTCCGGCCCTTTGTCATGAAGAAGCTGGTAGAGGACGGCTCCGCCAACAATATCAAATCCGCAAAGAAAATGGTGGACCGGCAGCGCCCCGAGGTCTGGGACGCGCTGGACGTGGTCATCAAGGAGCATCCCGTGCTGCTCAACCGCGCTCCCACGCTGCATCGTCTCGGCATCCAGGCCTTTGAGCCGGTGCTGGTGGAAGGCCGCGCGCTGAAGCTGCATCCTCTGGCGTGCACGGCCTACAACGCCGACTTCGACGGCGACCAGATGGCCATCCATGTGCCGCTGAGCGCCGAGGCCCAGGCCGAAGCCCGCATCCTGATGCTCTCGGTCAACAACCTGCTGCGTCCTCAGGACGGAAATCCCCACTCCATCCCCACGCAGGACATGGTCCTGGGCTCCTACTACCTGACCTATGTCCGGGAAGAGAAGGGGACCGGCATGGCCTTCCGCGACCCCGAGGAAGCTCTGATGGCTTATCAGGAGGGCGCGGTCACGCTCCACAGCCCCGTCAAGGTCCGCGTGAGCAAGACCATCGACGGCGAGGTCAGATACAAGACCATCGATACCACGGTCGGCCGCATCATTTTCAACGAGCCCATTCCTCAGGATCTGGGATTCGTGGACCGCTCCGACCCCGAGCATGCCTTCGATTACGAGATCGACTTCCGGGTCGATAAGAAAAAACTGGGAGATATCATCTCCCGCTGCATCCAGAAGCACGGCTTCACCATCTCCGCCGAGGTGCTCGACAACATCAAGGCCCAGGGCTACAAGTACTCCACCAAGAGCGGCATGACGATGTCCATCGCCGACATGGTGGTGCCCGAGACCAAGAAGCAGAAGATCGCCGACACGGAAAAGAAGATCCTTGACATCGAAAAACAGTACCGCCGCGGCTTCATTACCAACGACGAGCGCTACCGTCTGGTCGTGTCCGAATGGGAAAAGACCACCGACGACGTCTCCAAGGCTCTGATGGCCAACCTGGATGAGTTCAACCCCATCAACATCATGGCCACCTCCGGTGCCCGAGGCAGTTCCAACCAGATCCGTCAGCTGGCCGGCATGCGCGGTCTGATGGCCAACACCTCCGGCAAGACCATCGAGATCCCCATCAAGGCCAATTTCCGTGAGGGCCTGAGCGTGCTCGAGTACTTTATCTCCACGCGCGGCGCCCGAAAGGGTATGGCGGACACGGCTCTGCGTACCGCCGACTCCGGTTACCTGACCCGCCGAATGGTGGATGTCAGCCAGGACGTGATCATCCGCGAGGACGACTGCGGCACGAGCGAGGGCGTTCCCGCCTCTGCCATGGACAGCCGGGGCTGGGCCGTGCTGACTCTCGATCCCGAGGATCCCAAATACGGCGAGTACATCCAGTCCTACGGAGAGAACATCCACGGACGGTTCCCGTCCCGCCCGGTCATCGATCCCGAAACCGGCGAGGTGCTCTTCGATACGGACAGCCTGCTCATGTCTTCGGACGCGCCGGTTTTGGCCGCGCACGGCATCTTCAGCGTTGAGGTACGCAGCGTAATGAGCTGCGATGCCCGCAGCGGCGTCTGCGCCAAATGCTACGGCATGAACCTGGCCACCGGAAAGCCGGTGAACGCCGGAGAGGCCGTCGGCGTCATCGCGGCGCAGTCCATCGGCGAACCCGGTACCCAGCTGACGATGCGTACGTTCCACAGCGGCGGCGTCGCCGGCGACGACATCACCCAGGGTCTTCCCCGAGTCGAGGAGCTGTTTGAGGCCCGCAAGCCCAAGCGCGTGGCGATCCTCAGCGAGATCAGCGGAACGGTGACCGTCGAGGAAGGCAAAAAGAACATGATGTCCGTCAACGTCGTCAACGAGGAAGAGGGCGATACGCGCGTCTATGCCGTTCCCGCTTCCGCGGGTATCCTCGTGCAGACCGGCGACCGCGTCGACAAGGGCCAGGAGCTGACCCGCGGCGCTCTCAACCCCCACGACGTGCTGCGCATCCGCGGCGTCAACGACGACGTTTTCGGGCGCCCCGGCGTACGTAACTACCTGGTGCAGGAGGTACAGAAGGTCTACCGGCAGCAGGGCGTGGATATCAACAACAAGCACATTGAAGTCATCGTCCGTCAGATGATGCGCAAGGTGCGCGTGGAGGATCCGGGCAGCACGGAACTGCTCTCCGGCTCCACCGTGGACATCAACGAATACAAGGACGCCAACGCGGAAGTGGCGCGCCGCGCCGCGGCAGGTGAGGAGGGCCTTGTCCCGGCCACCTGCACCCCGGTCCTGCTGGGTATCACGAAGGCTTCTCTTGCCACGGACAGCTGGATGTCCGCCGCGTCCTTCCAGGAGACCACCAAGGTCCTCACCGAGGCCGCCATCAAGGGCAAGGTGGACAAGCTGGTGGGCTTGAAGGAGAACGTCATCATCG
>JAEEGH010024983.1_pt1 | contig 12014 bp, 8 predicted proteins | sample 9134181 | NCBI WGS metagenome assembly JAEEGH01 (sample SAMN16246544, study PRJNA631951) | gut metagenome | biome: gut microbiome; feature: rumen; material: DP-attached | host: Bos | place: Iran: Karaj | collected 2018-10
CATGATTGATCCGCATGCCCTTGTCATAGATGCAAATACACAACGTAAAGTTCCGTGGACTGTGCACTGAAGCTGTAATGAAGCGGCATGTCTATGGCTTAACTATCGCTATTCGAACAGTTTCACACGGTAATGGTGTTGCTTTCCATCAGCGTCACGGACGGAGACTGAAGTTCGGTTGATCAAGTTGGGATTCGTCAGCGAAATGATTTCCTCTAGTCCGGAGCGATTGTAAAGCGTCTCGTATTGTTTGTAAATGTCGCCATATACGGCATTGAACTGCTTGCTGGCAATCTCGTACATGGCATGATTGTTGTGGTAACTGTTGTAGTTGCTCCATCGTTTGCAAGCGGCGATTTTAGTTTCCAGATCCACATTGTCATCGTATGCGATTTCAGCCCATTGGCGCAGGGCATCACGATACTCCAAAAGCTTGGTGTACTCTTCCTGTGAAAGAGATGAGAAGTCCTCTTCCTCCAAGTACTTTTCCAGTTTTTCCATGGCGTCCGCCAGCCATTTCCGCCTGTTTTCAAGCAACTTATCTTTCTTTTCCCGCCAATTGGCCTTGGTCGTGTCGACCGTCAGCCAGCTGTCGAATGGCAGGTCGTTTTTGCGGATGGCTTCCCCCATTTGCAATTCACTGGCGGAATAGGCCATGAAGTCTTCCAATGCATCCAGTTTTTCCAGCTTCCGACTATGATGCGACGTTTCATCCGTGTGTTTTTTGAGAGTTGCTTCTTGTTCCGTTGCAATGGATTGCACAGAAAGTTCTGTTGATTCAGACAGCGGATTTTCCTGTGGTCGCGTCATCAGAAGACGAATCGCGTGGATTTGGCAAATCAGGCAAAGCAATGCCAAAACGACGGCGACAACGACAAATTGGTGTTTTTGTTCCATAGCCGTATCCTTTATTGGCGTTTGCTTTTGATAAGATCTTTTACAATGACCGGCTTGTAGTTGAAGCCAGAGGAGAGAGTGATATCATCCACCCGTCGTTTGCGTTCGACGATGTCTTCCGGGCAACCGGCCATGGCGCAGCAGGCTTTCTTGGTTATTGCTCTTAGCCGCTGTATCCGTTTCCAGTCGAAATCGGCGAAACGGTCCCGAATCGGATGGCCATTGATGATGTTCTGGTCGCATTCATTGAGAAAATCCAACGCTTCCTTCAATTCTGCAAGGTCCTCTGGTTGTAGGACATCTGGCCTCAATTCCACAAGAAACTGTTTCCGTTTGGTCAATGCCTCTTCGCTTTTCTTGCGCCTTTGTTTCAATTCACGCTGAACTTGCTCATAAGCCTCTGGCGAGACGGTTTTTAGCTCTTCCAGTGTGATCCTGCTTTCCGTGCCATGTATATTTTCGTATGTATCGGTTTGTTTTGAGACTTCCTCTTTGATTCTTGCTTTTGTGGCGGCTGCCAGACGGTTGTCGGCTTCATGTTTCCGTCTGGCTGCCGCTGATTCTTCTGTTTTTTGAGAAACAGTTACTTGTGATGTTTTCTGTTTTTCTTCAGCAGATTGCGACATAGACATCGTTTCCCTGCTGCTTGCATGTACGTTCTTCGCAATCAACAGGAAACAGACTGACAGAACCAAATCAGCCACAAGAAAGACTAATATCTTTTTCTGTAAAGAGTTGGACATTGCCTTGATGTATGAATCTATTTATCTTGCTTGAAGAGAATCACGGGATGCTGCTGGATGTTGACGCCGTTGCCGATGCCGGGGGCCATGGCCATCCAGCCTTCGCGGATACCATCGTCGTTGTCGTTGACCATGATGTTGAAGCGGAAAGGCTTCGTAAAGAAGTCGTTGGAAATGTCCAAAGATTCTGCAGGAATGGTCATGACGTAGGTGGTTTGCGTGCCTTCACGCGTTGTTTCGAGGCGGATTTTCTTCGCATCTGTCTTATAACTGTCAGGCGAGAAACGGAGGAAAGAATAGGGCGAACCATCCTCTAGACGGGCGAATTCCAGTTGGAAGTGCTTTTCAGATTCCATCGGCGTGATGAACACCTGCACGGAATCGCCGTTCCACACGCGATTTACGACGGCGTCTTCCGGAAGTTGCTTATGGGCATCGTCTTCCGCAACAAGTTTGACGACCAATGCGCTATCCTTCACATCCAGCCAGAAACTGGCGGAAAGATCCTTCGCGCCTTTCCATAGATGATGTTCGTGGGCGGGATCGCCTTGCAGAAGTTCCGTCAACGTCTTGCGGTCGTTCATGACCATGAATGGTTTGCCGTCGAGAGATGGCGTGATCATCGTTGGCATGGGGAGCTGTTTCAATTGGGAAGTGGCGGGCATGCCATCGATGGATGATTTCGCAAACAGCCAGCCAGACGCTAATTGTGTTTTTCCATCTTGTTTCAGGCGGATTTTGGCAGTGAAATCCAGATGGCCATTGGCGGGCAGTGTGCCGTTGAATTCGTGTGGTGTCACGTCCAACCCCTCTGGGAAACGGATGGTGGCGGATGCTGTCTTGGGGATGTCAAACGGATTGTTCATGGAAATGACGATGTCCGCATCTTCCTCCGGCATAAGAAGTTCCGGCATCTTGAAGGTGACTGGAGATGGCAATGTCACGACTTTCGTGGCGTTCTTCAAGATGACATTGAGAGGCTCTGAAACATTTGGCACGGCGACAACGCCATTGGAAAGTTCCAACGGCTTGCGATTGCCAAAGATATCGATAGTTTCGGCCGAAGTCGCGTCTGATTTCAGCACGACCGTGTCTGCCAACGACTGATTCCACAAGCAGACGGCGATTTCGGAATCGGACTTGAAGGCGAAGCCCCACTGGCCTTTCGGCAAATCCAGCGTGCTAAAATACTCTTTATCATTGTAAATTCCTGTCAATGCGTTATATGCGGCATATACGGGCTTCGGGTAGAAATCGTGGGTGACCATGCCGTATTGGAACTCACCATTGGGCCGCAATTCGCCTTTTTCACGAAGGTTATACCATGTATAGCCAATGGCGCCGCGCCCCCAACTGAACAGCAGCTTCTTGAAAAGCGCTTCCGCTTGTTCTTTTTCCGTGCAGGCGGCCGATGTCAAAGCCGTCTCATTTGCATACCACGGCATCGTAATGCCAAGCTCTTTTCGTTTAGGCAGAAGATTGCCGTCGATGATGTTGTCCGCATAGTTTTGGAAATGCCCATGTCCATGGAAACAATGGATATCGAACAAATCTTTGCATTCCTTCATGGCACCTTGATGGAAGTCTGGAAGTTCGGGTCGTCCTCTGCCTATTAATTGGCAGAAGCCCGCTGACATGAACTGCGCGTTCGGATCAATCTGACGCAAAAGTTGACCAGTTGCTTTTGCAAGTTTCGCGTAATCAGAATATTGCGGCGGATTCTTACGGCCCCACGGCAAATCCGGCTCGTTGAGCATCTCCCAATATTGGACACGGCCTTTGAAACGCTTGAAAAGATTGCCGTAGCACTTCATGCTGGTATCCATCAAAATGCCATTTTTGTCCATGATATAGCCAAGGATGAAGTCGAAATTCATGCCATGGCGACTAAACGTATCCACCACATTGTCAAGCCATTGGATATGAAGCGGATTATCATTCCAGCCGAAATCGACGCGGAGGATGCGCAGGCCGATCTGCGACATGGCGACAGCCGCCTTCTCGATTTCCAGCGGCGCACAGAGCATTGGATTGACATGTCCCACGCAGCCGAATTTGAAGCCTTTGACAAATTTTTCATCTGTCTTCTCACCAGTCAATTTCATGTGCGCAACTGTCCGTTCACGAACAAGTTCCGGACAGCCATCAGCAGAAAGCGTCAAATCCGCATAATACACACCGTATTTTTCTGGAACGGTGATTGGCCCGATTTCTTTCGTTTCGCCTGGCTGGAAGTCGATTTTCACATCCGTCTTCCATGCCTGCAATTCGCCGTCACAATCTTTTAAAGAACCGACAACGCGGCAGGAGACTGCTTGAGAGGAAATATTCGTCAATGTCGCTTTGACACCTTGCGATGCATCTTCCACGACGGTGGCGACTTTTCCCGTATCCAGTTCGAAAACAATATTTTCCAAAGGCGAACGGGAAACATTCAAATCAATGGAATCAAAATAGACATCGCCATTGAAATCCGTCGTGTCCGCTTCAAGGCGGACATTTATCAGCACCCACAATTGACCGATTTGCTGTTCTTTTGGAGCATGACCATAGGGGATATCTGGCGTCGTGACGGCGGGTAATTCACATTTGATGGCATGCTGTCCCGCTTTGTCCAATTGAACGGGAAACACAAGCCGTTTCATGCCGCCATGGGACTCAAACCATTCCATCCGAAGGGTTTTGATTTGTGGAAGCGGCTGCGTTGTCGTGAGATTTACCGTGATGTCCGCCGCATCATAATGACCGATTTTCGGGCCAAGTATGCCACGTGGCGATGTAAACTTCGTGAAATCAACACCGAAGGTTTTGCTTGAGCCAATGGCATGTGTCATCTTCAACGACGGCTTGCCCGTTACGGGATTTAGAGCGGTTTCCAATGTGTCGTTGCATGGAATCCGCTGTGGAAGTTCCAACGGCATGACCCACGGCTTCGCCAGCGGAAGTCGCGGAAATTGCGCTTTTTGCATATCTTCCGGCAATAGTTCCGTTACGGTGATCGAATGGATGAACACCTCGCCAGGCGTGCCATCCTGTGGAAAGTTGAAACTGAGGGCTAGTGACGACAGCGGAAAATCAAAACTCTTGTTGTTGTCTTTGCTGAAGGATGTGATGGACGTGGCGTCGATCTTCTCCGTATCAACGATGTATTCCAGCGTGTAAGTGCCTGGTTTGTTGAACTTATACGGCTTTCGCCAGTAGAACGTTTCCACATTCTTGTCTTGAAGTCGCAATTGCACGGCATTGACGGTCAGAGGCATTTTGACCGAAACGACCGCCGTGAATTTCGCACGTTTGAAGACAGGCATGGCCGTTTCATCCACGATCATCGCGTGCATATAGTTGGTTATGGAGCCATCCCATTGGGCGCAAAGGGCTTGCGCACCCGTCTGCTTGTCTTTTTGCACCGAAAACGAACATCGGTTCAGCTGTCGGTTGGCGGACCACCACCATGTTTTATAGGTGTTTTTCGTGAAATCCAGTTCCAACGCATGGGCCGCGAATGCAACGGCGATCAACAGCAAGAGATTTTTCATGGTATTTTACGCTTCCGCTACGAGTCTTGCAAAGTCCTGTCCGATCTGTGTCGTGGAGATCAGATATTCGAAGACTTTCGTCTCGTTTTCAATGTTTTGGATGCGTGGGCAATCGTATTTCAGCTTGTGGAGGATGGTCTTCCAATCCAATGTGCCGACGGGATCGTCGATGAAACGATGTTCATCCTTGTATCCGTTGTTGGTATGGACATGGGAGACGACGACGTAGGGGGCAAGTTTGTCCAATGCATTGTCTTCAAAAACGATACCGTCCGGCCAGTTCACAAGGAAATTCTCTGAGTACTTTTGTGGATCTTTTGTGCCGTTTTGGCTGCTCATGACATTAGCATGGCCCGTATCGTAAGTGCATCCAAGCCAAGGTGTTTTGAATTCTTCCAGATAACGGAGCAATTCATCCGGCGTGTTCGTCGGCCGCATGGCGTTTTCAATGCAGAGGATGACGCCGTACTTTTCCGCATACGGAAGCAGATATTCGAGCGATGCCCGAATGAGATCACGCATTTGCGGCAGCGTGTAATCTGGCGGCATGGCGCCTGGATGGAATGTCATCGTCTTCGCGCCAAGCTCCGCGGCAAAGGCTATGCAACGGGATTGTTCCTCCAGCATGGCGGGGCGGCGTTCGGCGTCCCAAGTGTCTAGATCCCAACCAATTCCGAATGGCGCATGGCATCCGACGAAAGTGATGCCCGATCTTTCGCAGCATCTTCTTAGAACGTCGATAAAGGTCGGATCCTCAATATATTTGACGCACCACGGATTGGAGATGACGAGATGCTCTGCGCCATGGCGGGCGACTTCAAACATAAAATATCGCAATGTTGCCTCATCGAAGATGCGGTTGGCAAAAAAGTGGGAAATCGTGTACATGTTCTTTTCTCCTGATTATTTTACAAGTGATTGATATGCATCGAAATAGCGGCGGCCGAAAATGCGCAGCGAAGCGGAATTGAAGTGGATTCCGTCTGGCTTGGGATCAAGGCCTTCAGCGGAGGCGAGGGCGATGTTCGGCGTTTCGTCGGCGATCGTGCGGAAGAGGGCATTCATGTAGGCGGTCGCGTTGATCCGTTCGCCATCGAAATCAACCATTGGTGTTGCAAAATAGCCGAGTTCGCCTATGACAATAGGAATATTATCTGGAAGTTCCGTGTCTTCAATGAATTGCGCAAGGGAAATTTCGAATTTAGTTCGATAGGAACGGAGGCTTTCATCGGAGCCGCAATCCTGTTCGCCCTGATGCCAAAGGATGCCATGGACTTCGGACGTCCGTTTGGCCTGTTGTGTCTGGAAGACGGCGTTGTCGTAAAGCAAACCGCCTGGCTCCCAATCATTAATGGATGTTCCGCCATCCGCGCAGGGGATGAGACCACACTGCACATCAGTATAGCAATTCACGTAAGACTCTGCAAATGAAGCGGTCAGGCAAACGCCAGAATGGAAAAGCGTATCGAAAATCGGTCGGTCTGGATTGATTGGTTCGGCCATGGGCTGCCAGCGGCCGTTGCGGAGCATCTGGCAGCGCGGGTTGTTGATGGGCGGGACGTCGCCGAAATCGCCGCGGCCGGCCATGTTGGACTGGCCCATCATGACAAAAGAATGGATATTCATCGTGAAACGGTTGCCTTCTTGTGGTTTTGAATATAGATTATTCCATACTTTATTTAATAATATGGAAAAAACAAATGACAACAGGAGGCATGGCAATGAAACATAGTCTTTTTGCGGCGATGATGTGCGCGGCGATGGCGTTTTCGGACACGGTGGATGTGGCGGGCGTCGGAAAAGTGACGGTTCCGAGCGCGCAGCAACTGCACACGCTGAATTTGGAAGTGATTTCCATCATTCATTTCGGTCTGAACACGTTTGTCGATAAGGAATGGGGCTTTGGCGACACGCCGCCCGCTGTCTTCAATCCTGTGAAATTCGATGCACGGCAATGGGTTGCGGCGGCGAAGGCCGGTGGCATCAAACGGATGGTGCTCGTCTGTAAGCATCATGACGGTTTCTGCCTGTGGCCGAGCAAGTTAAATAAAGACTACACGGTTGCCAATTCGCCGTGGAAGGATGGAAAGGGCGACGTCGTGAAGGAAGTTCGCGAAGCAACGCATGAGGCGGGGCTGGAATTCGCTGCGTATCTTTCGCCGTGGGATCGCCATCAGGCGGAATACGCACGGCCTGCGTACGTGGAGTATTTCCACAACCAGTGGGCGGATTTGATGGACAACTACGGGCCAATTACGGAAATCTGGCTTGATGGCGCAAACGGCGGCGACGGATGGTACGGCGGCGATCCGGGCAAGCGGACGTTGCCCAAACCTGCTCATGAATACTACGAATTCGACCGTCTTCTGATGGCGTTGTTTGCGAAGAATCCGCAATCGGTCGTCTTTGGTCCGAATTCGAGCCGTTCGATGAATTGGCCTGGAAACGAAACTGGTTTTGTTCCAGACGAATATCCGTTTGTGGCGGGCAACTACTTCCGTCCGCCGGAATGCGACACGCCGTTGCGCAAAGGCTGGTTCTGGCATAAAGATCAGCAGGCCAAGAGTTTGAAAGAATTGACGACACGTTATTTCGAATCCGTCGGACGCGGTGGCATTCTAGATTTGGGCTTGGCTCCCAATAACGAAGGATTGCTGGACGAAGGCGATGTGATCCGTCTGAAGGAATTCGGCGACTACATCCGCGCATACAATGCGGTGGATTTTGCGGAAGGCGCGACGGTTCAGACACAAAAGACGGCGGAAGGCACGGAATACAGCTACAAGCTGAATGGTGCTAAGTCGTTCAATGCCGTGGACTTCCGTGAAGATATCACGAAAGGCATGCGCATCAAAGGATGGAAGTTTATAGTGAACGGGCAGACGGTCGCGGATGGAAAATTGGTGGGATTCCGTCGCATTGCGCGCTTCCCGCAAACCACGGCTTCAGATGTGAAATTGATTGTTACGGCCTGCGATGGCGAACCCGCCATCAAGAGCCTTTCGCTGCGATACGCTCCAGAAATTTAACCAAGAATAAATGCAAAATTTTAACCACGAATTCACACGAATTTAACCACAAAACACACAAAACACACCAAAAAGCCTCGCAGCCGGGCCGACAAACTGCTGAAAGACTTTCTTTGTATAAAATGAATTCTGGATGCTAAAAATGTAACGGCTCCGGCGGCTCGGCGGGTTCATAGCGCTTCGCGCGGAGATTAAAAGGGACGGGAGGGGCACGCTCCTGCGTGACCGCTAAAATTGCAGTTTGGCGGTTAGCGGGAAGTGGTCTGTGTCTAGATGGTAGTCTTTTAATACCTTGAATTCCAGTACTTTAATCCATGGCGAGACGATGATGTTGTCCGCTGGAATGTTACGGAGCGTGGCAGTGGTGCCGTAGGTTTCGGAGCAGTTCGTGAGCGTGAAGCCGTTCTGCTTGAAAATGTCGTATTCCTCTGGAATCTGCGCGTTGAAATCACCTGTGAAAACGGCACCATCAAACTGCTTCGCGTCATTGATCAGTTCTTGAAACTGCGTCTGGCGAAGCTTTTGCGAAAGCGAATACTTTTCGCCTTCGGCCTTTTTGACGTGGATGTGGCCTTCCGCCACAAGATGCATGCCGTAAAACGCAACGTTTTTGCCGTTGATATCATAGATAAGCCGGAAGGCGCGATAGCGTGGCGATTTGTGTCCGTCAATTTCTCGCGTCAATGTCACGATAGTTGCGGAAATTGGTGTGCGGGAGGTATTTGCACGAATGTCGAATTTCGGAAAACGGATACAGTTGAACGGAAAATCAGAGGAGTTGTCCTCCATGAAAAAGACGTCTGTATCAACGTCCGCGAAGAGCTTCTGCCAGCGGCGGCGATAGTCTTCAGGAGCGGTCTTCTTGTCGCCATAATGGAATTGGCCGCAGTTCACGCAGGCGACGGTCCAAACCGTGGCCTCCTGCGCATGGGCGATAACGGGCAGGAGAAAACAGACGGCGACGATGAACGGACGGACGATTGGCATGGATTATATCTCCTTTTCAATCAACGGCTTGCTACCTTCCTGAATGGTTGGTTCGGACGTGTCTTTTGGCGGCGTCGGAACCGCCATGAACAAAATGGCCATCAAGGCGAAGCAGAGCGTCAGATACCAGCTGCGGGTGCGTTTTTCATGGAAAAACGTCGTGGAAACGATGCATGTCAAGAGGATGGAGGCGGAGCAGGATAGGGCGAATAGCAGAGAAGCGGGCAGGTGGAGGACGGCTTTCTGCAACGTGAATTGCAGGATGGTTCCGAACGCGAGCATGAAGTTGCCGATCCAGCCTTTCGTGCTGAAATGCCACGTTTTGCGCACGATGACATCCGCCGTGCAGAAGATGAAAATCGCGGCGTATACGAGACAGAAGAAGACGTTGCCGTTGTTCTGCATGAGGCTTTCTTCGGAGCCTGGCACATGGTAGTACCAGCCGAATTTCATGCCGATTGCGCAACTGCTGAACAGCGTCAGCATGGCTAATAGGGCGAGTCCAAACAGCCACGCGGGACTGCGCAATTTGTCGCCTTCCGGTGCCTCTTGTCCGAAAGAAGCGGAGACGATGGCCGCTAAAAGCGCCATCAACGCGAGAAAATAGAAAACGGTAAATGGCTCGTTATAAGCAAAATAGGAGAAAATGATGGCGGGCATGAACTGCAACGCGGCGGCACACCACACGAGCGACAGCGGCCCCATGTCCAACGTGACTTTCAGCATGATTTGGCCAAGATATTGCGCAACGCCTGTAACAATGGTGAGCACGATCATCTGCCATGAAAGCGATTGCCATTCGCCAAACATGGCCGCGCGGATACCAAAGAAGATCACGCCGAAAAATGCGAGAACTGACGCGCTTTGCAACGCGTTCACTTTGCCCGCTCCGGAGATTTTATAACCGATGCCGCCGAGCCCTCCCAAAAGGCCGCTGAGAATTGCGATGAAAAATGACATAATGCGTGATGATTGAATCTGAATTGTTTTGCCGTGGTTTTTTACAGACATTATAATATATTATGGAAAAGGAAATGGACTAGAAGACACAGGATAGAAACCACAGAATACACGGATTACACAGTTTTTTATCCACAAAACACTCAAAATACTCAAAAAAAGCCTCCCCGCCAGAGCCGACAAAGCATTGATGACTTTTGTTGTGTATTTGAGAATCTGATTGCTGAAAATGTAACGGCTCTGGCGGCTCGGCGGTTTGAAAAGCGCTTCGCGCGACAAAAATGAACAATTAGATTAAATTCAACAGAAAAGACAAGATAATGAAAAATCCACTGATTCCAATGAGCGCCGTCACGGGGCGGCCGACGAAAGAGTTCATCAAATGGTTCATGGGCGAGTTCCAACGCGTCGGCATCACGCAGTTTCTCGTGTATCCACGGGCCGGTTGCGAGATTCCGTATCTGTCCGAAGAATGGTTTAAAACCGTCGAATGGATTCTGGAAACCGCTGAGAAGCTGGATTTTGAAGCCGTTTGGCTATATGATGAATTCAACTGGCCGAGCGGACAGTGCGGTGGGCGTGTCATGGCGAAGAAGCCGGAATACGGTTCACAATTCCTTACAGCTGAACGGATTGAAGATGGTACCGTACGGTTCAACTTTGGTCTTGACAGCAAATATCCGAATCTGCTCAATCCGGACGCAGTGGATTTTTTCATCCAGACGACGCATGAGGAGTATTATCGCCATTTCGGCGAACAATTCGGCAAGCTCATCAAAGGAATCTTCACGGATGAGCCGTCGTTTGGCTATCCAACCACTCTTTTGACTCCAAATGCTTCGTCAAAGATTCAAATCGCCTGGTATCCGGAGTTGGAAGACGATTACAAAGGCTTGACAGGACGTGACTTAAAATATGACATGAAGCGTCAGCTGAAAGGCACCGCCAATTTGGATTTCATCAACGCCTACCATGAAGTGGTCGGAAAACGCTTTCGCGAGACGTTCTTCGACAAGATCCGCAACTGGTGCGACGAGCACGGCATCCTACTGACGGGCCATCTGATGTCTGAACACAACATCCATGCGTTGCGATTCAACGGCGATCCGCTGGTGGCGATTGATGGTTTCTCCATGCCCGGCATGGATGAAATCAATACCTCAACGACGTTGGAGAAGATTGAATGGCAGACACTTGGAACAGCACGTTATGGCGTCGAAAAACACGGAAACGGTGGTTTGGCGGAACTGTTCGCATTGGGACCGGCGGATCTGCCGGCCATGAAATACCGCCAGATGATCTGGCTCGTCGCCATGTTTGGAATCGACCATTATCTGATGGCTGTCGCGCAGTTCCAGGCGCAGGGAAACATCTACAAGAAAGGATGGTACAATCCGACGACGCCCGCTCAGACATGGTTCGACCGCTATACAGAGCTCGGCGAAGACGCAGCGAAGGCTGCATCGTTCGCAAGTCGGAAAGTCCTGCCGGAGATAGAGATACGTTATGCGGAATATGAACCGGACCAAAATGAAATACTGAAAAAATTGGTCGCTGCGCAACAGTCGTGGAAGTTCATCCATCGTAACGACAAAGCTTCAGAAGATGCGCCCGCCGTGCTGCGGATTGAGCAGGACGGCATCGTGGAAGAGAAATCCGACAAGCATTTTGAAACCATCGATGCTTTCATTGACTGGGCGGAAGGTGCGATTCCGCGAATCGCGACTGTCACCGACGTGGAGGGAAAACGTGTTAAAGACGTATTGACAAGATGTTATGAAGACGGCAATGCCGTTGTTTTGGATTTGCGTGAGCGGAAGAACGAGCCTAGAGTGTTGGCATTGGATTTCATGGGGGCTAAG